>Ga0335073_10005876_pt1 | contig 17242 bp, 14 predicted proteins | sample Lox_Sample_22_FD_207093 | JGI IMG/M metagenome (GOLD analysis project Ga0335073, IMG submission 207093) | Soil microbial communities from Loxahatchee National Wildlife Refuge, Florida, United States - Lox_Sample_2.2 | ecosystem: Environmental > Terrestrial > Soil > Wetlands | place: USA...
CCACGATCAGCTCGGCACTGTGCCGGAGCGCGCCGGGAATCAGCTGCCGGTAGCCCCGGCTGCCGTGATCAACACCTATCAGAGCCGCGACGGGGACTGGCTGACAGTCACCTCGGCTACCCGCCGGTCGGTCATCAACATCGTGCGCTTGCTGGGCCTGCCGACCGACGAGTACGCGACCACCGAGCAGCAGCTAGCCGCACGCGATGCACTGGACCGCCGCCTTCATGCGTGGATTGCGGACCGGACGACGCAGGAATGCCTGAAAGCATTCGCCGATGCGGAAGTGACCGCCTCGAAGGTTTTCTCGGTCGCGGACATCTGCGCCGACCCGGTCTACGCCGAGCGCGGCGACGTCGTGACCGTCGACGACGAAGAACTCGGCGAGGTTCGCATGCAAGCCGTTATACCGCAGTTCCGGATCGCGCCGGGGCGGCTGTGGCGGGCAGGCCCGCCTCTCGGTGCGGATAACGACCTGGTGTACCGGTCGTGGCTGGGCGTTCCGGCCACTGAGCTTGGACAGTTGCGTGCTCGCGGCGTCATCTGAGCCGGAGGCCAGGACTAGCGCCCCGGCCCGCCCGCTGCTGCGCTCGCTGCTATTCGTTCCTGCCACGAAACCAAGCTGGGTGGAATCCGCGATCGAGGCTGGGGCTGACGCCATCATTCTCGACCTGGAAGACGCGGTGCCCGCCGACAGCAAGGCCGACGCCAGGCAGGCCGCTGCGGAGATCGTCTCCGGGTGGCAGTCCGAGGCCAGGCTCTTCGTCCGGGTCAACCCGCTTACCGGGATCGGCTCTATCGATGAGTTGCGCTCGGTCGTCGGACCCCGGCTGTCTGGCGTGATGCTGCCAAAGGTCAGCTGCCGCGCCGACGTGGTGCTCGCTGACCGGTTGCTTGGCTGGTGCGAGGCCGAGCTCGGCCTGGCTGCCGGGACCGTTGCGCTGGTGCCGTTGCTGGAAACCCCGGCCGCGCTCTGGGACGCCCATGGCATCGCGCGGACAGCGGGCCGGGTCGCCTATCTCGGCGCCGTGACCTCACGGGGCGGCGACATCGAGCGGTCCGTCGGGTTCCGGTGGACTCCCGAGGGCACCGAAACGCTGGTGTTCCGCTCCTCTGTCCTCCTCGCAGCCCGGGCTGCCGGGGTCCACAACCCGGTCAGCGGACTATGGACCGACCTACGCGACTCCGCCGGCCTGCAGCGGTTCGCCGAATTGACCCGCCAGATCGGCTATGCCGGCATGCTAGCGATCCATCCGTCGCAAGTCGCCATCATCAACCGCGCCTTCACGCTCAGCGATCAGGATATCGAGCGCTACCAGCGCATCATCGCGGCTGTCGAGAACGGCTCGGCCAACGGCAGCGGAGCCGTGCTTGTCGACGGCGTGATGGTCGACGAGGCAATGGCGATCACCGCCCGCGCGGAATTGTGGCGCGCTGCGGGCGCGGCCGAGCAAGGCAACCTCACGCCTCCCTCCGGACCGCTCCGACACCCGGAGGAACCATGAGATTCTTCGCCCGCCGTATCGGCTTCTACGTCGTCGCGCTGTGGGCCGCGCTGACGATCAACTTCCTGATTCCGCACCTGATGCCAGGCAACCCCGTGCAGCTGCTGATCAGCCGGTTCCATGGGCAACTGGCCGAAGCGGCCGTGCGCGGCCTGGAGAAAACCTTCGGTTTGCACACGAACCAGAGCCTGGTGGCACAGTACTGGGGCTACCTGGAGCAGCTCGCTCATGGCAACCTCGGCCTCTCGATCACCTATTTCCCCGCCTCGGTCAGCTCGGAACTGAGGGCCAGCCTCCCCTGGACGATCGGGATGGTCGGCACGGCCACCGTCGTGAGCTTCCTGCTGGGCACCCTGGCCGGGATATTCGCCGGCTGGCGGCGAGGGAGCCGGACCGTCGACGCGATCGTCCCGGTCAGCACCTTCCTCTCGAGCGTGCCGTACTTCTGGATGGGCCTGCTCGCGCTGACCGTGTTCGGCGTCAGCCTGAGGTGGTTCCCGCTGGCGGGCGGAAGCAGCCAGGGTATCCCCGTCGGATTCGACCCGGCCTTCATCGGATCGGTGCTGTACCACGCGATCCTCCCGGCGGCGACCATCATCGTCAGCTCTGCCGGCGGCTGGCTGCTCGTCATGCGGAACATGACCGTGACAACCATGTCAGAGGACTACATCACGGTGGCGGTGGCCAAGGGGCTTACCGAGCGGCGGATCATGTTCGCCTACGCCGCCCGGAACGCGATCCTGCCGAGCTTGTCCAGCTTCGCGCTCTCACTCGGATTCATCGTCAGCGGCGCCATCGTCACCGAGATCGTCTTCTCCTACCCCGGTGTCGGCTACATCCTGTTCAACGCCGTCGGCAACGACGACTACCCGCTCATGCAGGGCATCTTCCTCGTCATCACGCTGGCCGTCCTTGTCGCCAACCTGCTGGCTGATGTCCTCTATGCGGCGCTCGATCCGCGCATCCGCCAGGGAGTGACGTCATGACCGCAACGGCCGCCGGCGGCGAGGCCATTGCCGGCCTGAACCTCGAACCCCTGGAGCCCAGCCGCCGCCGGCTGGCCAGGCCGCGCGGCAAGAGCCTGGCCGGGCTCATCCTGCTCGGGGTGTTCGTGATAATCGCGATCGTGGGGCCGTACGTGGCTCCCTATGATCCGTCGGCAACATCCGGTGCCATCCTGCAACCGCCCTCTGCAGCGCACCTGCTTGGCACCACGCAAACCGGGCAGGACGTGCTGTCCCAGCTGCTCGTAGGCTGCCGTGTCACGCTGCTCATCGGAGTGGTTGCTGGCCTGGTTGCTACTTCGCTGGCCGTACTGATCGGAGTCACGGCCGGTTACCTCGGCGGCATAGCCGACGAAGGGCTGTCGGCGATGTCGAATATCTTCCTGGTGCTTCCCGCGCTACCGCTGGTCATCGTCCTGGCCGGTTACCTCAGGGGGGCCGGCCCGCTGTCTGTTGCCGTGGTGATCAGCGTGACTGGCTGGGCCTTCGGCGCGCGAGTACTGCGCGCTCAGACGCTGTCTATTCGAGAGCGTGATTTCATCAAGGCGGCCCGGCTCAAGGGCGAGAGCGTCCTTCGGATCGTCGTACTGGAGATCCTCCCGAACGAGCTGGGGATCGTGATCTCAGCGCTGCTGCTGACGACGGTTTTCGCCATCCTGACCGCGGCGTCTCTGGCATTCCTCGGCCTCGGCAGCCTGTCGTCATGGAGCTGGGGAACGATGCTGTACTGGGCGCAGAATGCCGAGGCATTCACGATCGGAGCCTGGTGGTGGTACGTGCCGCCGGGGATCTGCATCGCCCTCGTAGGCACTGCGCTCGGGTTGCTGAACCTGGCCATCGACGAGCGGCTGAACCCGAGGCTGCGGTACGCGCAGCCCGTCCGGCGCCGGGCGGCGACTGCGCAAGGCGGGCCGACGGCCGCTGACGTCCCAGCCCTGACATCGGGAGCGGAAGCGTGACTCCCGACCGCCTGCCCGCGCCAGCAACGGCAGCCGCCCGGCCCGCTGCGGAGCCGGTCCCGGCGCTGGAGATCCGTGACCTCTGGGTGAGCTACAACTCTCCGGCCGGCGACGTGCCGGTCGTACGCGGCGTCAGCCTGACACTCGGCCGCGGGCAGCTCGTGGGCCTGGCGGGCGAGAGCGGCTGCGGCAAATCTACGCTCGCGCACGCCGCTGCCCGCTTGCTGCCCGGATCCGGCCACGTCACGAGCGGGCAAGTACTGTACTGGCCGCTTGCTGCCGAGGCGGCCGGGGAACCGGTCGACGTGCTGCGGCTGACTGGCGAGCAACTGCGCCAGTTCCGCTGGCGCAGCCTTGCAATGGTTTTCCAGAGCGCCATGAACAGCTTGAATCCTGTGCTGCCCATCGGGGCCCAGATTGCCGACGCGATCCGGGCGCACGACCGCACCGTTTCACGCAAGGCATGCCGGGAACGCGGTGCGGAGTTGCTCGATCTCGTGGGCGTCGGCGCAGGCCGGCTTCGCAGCTACCCGCACGAACTGTCCGGTGGCATGCGGCAGCGGACGATGCTGGCGATGGCGCTGGTGCTCAACCCCGAGATCGTCATCATGGACGAGCCGACCACCGCGCTTGACGTCGTGGTCCAGCGCGAGATCCTTGACGAGATCCGCGCGCTGCAGCAGCGGCTCGGCTTCGCGGTGCTCTTCATCACCCACGATCTGTCGCTGCTCCTGGACCTCGCGGACCGGGTTGCCGTCATGTACGGGGGCCTGCTCATGGAGGAGGCGCCGGTAACGGCGCTCGTCGGCGAGCCGGCCCACCCGTACACCTCCGCCCTGCTGCACAGTTTCCCCACGATCGACCGCCAAGAACGGCTCGTCAGCATTGGCGGCGCACCACCGGCGGCCGGCTCCTACCCGCCAGGCTGCCCGTTCCATCCGCGCTGCGCGAGAGCGCTGGACACGTGCAGCATCAAGATGCCCGCGCTCACGGTACGGCATGCCGTCGGCTCGGCCTGCTCGGTGGCGTGCTGGAACCCGATCCCCCCCGCGCAGGTGGTCGGGGCGGTCCTGGAGGGAGAGCCCGGTGCTTCGTGAGGTTCCTGCCTTGGAGGCAGTCGGTCTCGTCAAAAACTACCGGCAGCGCCGCGGATCGCCAGGCAGCCGAAGCATCCTCGCGGTCGATGACGTCACCCTGCAGCTCGAGAGCGGCCGGACGCTCGCCCTGGTCGGCGAGAGCGGCTCGGGAAAGTCAACCATCGCGCGGCTCCTTTGCCACCTCGAACGGCCAACGGCCGGCAGCATCCTGCTGGACGGCCACGCCATGCCGGCCCGGATCCGCCGCGCGCAGCGGCGGCAGGTTCAGCTAGTGTTCCAAGATCCCTTCGCATCGCTGAACCCGGCGCACACCATCGGGTATCACGTCGGCCGCTCACTGCTAATTCACGGTCACTGTCAGCGCCGGGCCGAACTGCCTGCCGCCGTGGCCGGCATCCTGGACCAGGTCAACCTGTCGCCCGGCAAAGATTTCCTCGGCAAACTACCGCACGAACTCTCCGGAGGGCAGCGACAGCGCGCCGCGATCGCCGCTGCCCTGGCCGTCGGCCCGACCGTGCTGCTTGCCGACGAGCCAGTGTCGATGCTCGATGTGTCGATCCGGGCTGAGATCCTCACCCTGCTACGGCGCCTGACCACCGAGCAGGACCTCGCGCTGCTGTACATCACGCACGACATCGCCTCGGCCCGGTACTTCGCCGATTCGATCGTGGTGCTCTACAAGGGCCGGATCGTAGAGCGCGGGCCGGCCGCCGACGTGGTCGACACGCCATCCCATCCCTACACAAAGCTGCTCGTTGCCGCCGCCCCCAGGGGCGGCGCGGGACACCCCGAGCCGCTGCCGCAGCGGCGCGGGCTAGCCGTTGCCGCCGGCGGCGCGCGATGCCCGTTCGCCAACCGCTGCCCTCATGCCGTCGACCTGTGCACCCGGGAACGCCCTCCGGAGGTGCCGGTCGGCGACGGCCGCTTCGCCGCCTGCTGGCGCCAGGCCGACAACCCCTAACCGGCGATCAACCCCGAATCTTTGCAACCGCGCAATCATCGGCAAAGGAGACTCCCGTGAAGCACTCGCGCGATCGGATACGCCGACGTCTGACAAGACCCGCGACTGCCGTCGCGGCACTGGCCGGGATGGCCCTCGTTGCCGCTGCCTGCAGCTCGGCCGGCAACAACCCCGGCTCCGGAGCCAGCAGCGGAACTGCGGTCACACTGAACGTCGAGGCATCCCCCACGGGTCCGATCGCGGACAACTTCAATCCGTTCGGGAGCACCTCGCCCGGCAATCTGCTCGGCGCCACGTCGATGGTGTACGAGCCGCTGCTCCAGTACAACCTGGCCAAGCCCGGCCAGACCTACCCCTGGCTGGCCACCTCATACGCGTTCTCCAACGACGACAAGACGCTCAGCTTGCAACTGCGGCACGGCGTCAAATGGAGCGACGGCAAGCCGTTCACCAGCGCCGACGTAGCCTTCACCTTCAACATGCTGAAGAAGTACCCGGCGATCAACTCGCTGGGCATCACCTTCGCTTCGGTGTCCACACCGAACCCTTACGAGGTGGTGCTGACGTTTGCCAGCCCCGCGTACGTGCAGCTCTACAACATCGCCGGCGCTACTCCGATCGTCCCCGAGCACATCTGGAGCAAGGTCGGCAACCCGGCCGCCTACGCCGACGCCAAGCCCGTCGGAACTGGCCCCTACCTGGTCCAGTCCATCACCAGCCAGGGCATAGATCTGACGCGCAACCCGTCCTACTGGCAGCCTGGCCTGCCGAAGATCGGCAAACTGGACTACATCGTCTACGACTCCAACACCAGCGCCAACCTGTCGCTGGAGAACGGCCAGCTCGACTGGGCGGGGAACTTCGTGCCGCACATTAAGCAGGTCTACCAGTCCCGCGACCCAAGTCACCGGTTCTACGGCTTCCCGCCGTACCGTACGTCCTACATGATCGTCAACCTGACCCAGTACCCGTTCCAGTACCCTCAGGTCCGCGAAGCCCTCAGCCTGGCGCTGGACCGGGCCGCCGTCGTCGACGCTGGCGAGTATGGCGAGCAGCCCCCTGCGCTGTCGCCCACCGGACTGGTGATTCCGCTGCAGGACGGCGAACTAGCGGCCCAGTACACCGCGCGCTACGGACAGCCGGACCTGAGCAAGGCCCGTTCCCTCCTGAAGTCGGTTGGCTTCCGGTATTCCGGCGGGAGGCTGTACGAGCCGAACGGCAAGCCCTTCAGCCTGACCATCATCGGCCCGTCGGCGTACACCGACGTCATGGCCGACTACCAGGTCGTGGCCCAGCAGTGGCGCGACCTCGGCGCAACGGTGACGATCGATGGTGAAGCGGTCAACTCCTGGCTACAGCAGACGCAGACCGGCCAGTACCAGGTGACTATCACGGCAACCCCGAGCGCTGAGATCGTCGACCCATGGGGATCTTTCAACGAACTTCTGAACAGCGCGCTGGCCAGCCCAGTCGGGCATCCGTCGGTGGGTGACCAGGAGCACTACGACAGCCCGCAGGCGAACGCGCTATTGACGCAGTGGGCGAACGCCACGACCGCGGTGGCCCGCCAGCAGGCCGAAGACGGTATCGAGAAGCTCATGGCGACTCAGGTGCCGGTGATACCCCTGTTCTACAACGTGCTGTTCGCCGAGTGGACGACGAACAAGGTGACCGGGTGGCCGACGGCCGCGAACGACTACGAGGTGCCGACCCCGGGGGGCGAGCAGGCGGAGGTCGTGGCGCTGCACCTGGTTCCGGCTAGCTCAGGAGGATGAGAATGACGGGCGATGTTATCGCGCAGGCCCCAGCGGGCAGGCTACGCGGCACCCGCGACGGCGAGGCACTGCGGTTCCTCGGCGTGCCGTACGCGCTGCCGCCGGCCACCGCGGGCCGGTACGGCGCGCCGATCCGGCACCCGCGCTGGGAGGGCAGCAGGGACGCGCTGGCATACGGGGCGACATCCTCGCAGCCGGACCGTGGAGTCACCATCATCCCCGAGCCCATCATCGCCGGGGACAACGAGCTGAACCTGAATATCTACACGCCCGACCTCGGCGCGGCAGGACTGCCGGTCCTGGTCTGGATCCATGGCGGCGGCTACTTTGGCGGCTGCAACGCTTCGCCCTGGTACCAGGGCAAGGCGTTCGCGCGGGACGGGGTCGTGCTGGTCAGCATCAACTACCGGCTCGGCGCGCAAGGCTTCCTGGAACTCTCGGATGCCCCGGCCAACCGGGCGGTCCGCGACTGGGTTCTGGCGCTGGAATGGGTGCAGGACAACATCGCCGCGTTCGGCGGAGACCCGGCCAAGGTCACAATCGCCGGGCAGTCGGCGGGCGGCGGTGCCTGCGCCACCCTGCTCGGCGTTCCTGCCGCCAGGGGGCTGTTCCGTTCCGCTATCTGCATGAGCGGCGGGGCGACGCTGCAGCAGACGGCCAACGGAGTCCGGTCCGTGGCGGGTCTGCTCGCGCAGCATCTCGGCGTGTCACTGAGCCGGGGTGTGCTGGAGGCCCTGTCCGCCGAGACGGTTCTGGCCGCGCAGCAGGCCGCCATGCCGGCCCCGGCGAGCAGCCACGACCCCGAGTCGGTCATCGAAGCGCTTGCCGGGATCCGGCTGCCGTGGGCGCCGTGGGTCGATGGCGACGTCGTGACCGAGGATCCGTGGCAAGCGGTCAGGTCCGCCGGTCATCGTGGCGTCCGGTTGCTGACAGGCGCGACTGCCAGCGAGTTCAGCATCGGTTGGCGGCAGCAAGACTGGATTACCGTCGACGTCGTAAAGTCAGGACTGGCCAGGGCCGGGGTGCCACTCCCCCAGGCTGACGCCTATCTCGGATCGCAGGGCCCGCGTCAGCCGTGCGAGATCGTCGGACAGGCCGTGACCGACCGTACGTTCCGCGTTCCGGCACAGGAGCTCGCCGCCGCGCGAGCTGCCGACGGCGGCGCAGCATATGTCTACGACTTCCGGTGGCCCTCGCGGGCCGATTCGCTCCGCGGTCTGTCGATTCATTGCCTGGACATCCCGTTCGTGTTTGACGGGCTGGGCGAGTCCGGCGTCCGGGAAGTGACAGGCGACGGAGCGCCGGCGGCCCTGGCTACCGACATGCACCGGGCCTGGGTGCGCTTCGTTGCCGACGGTGACCCAGGCTGGCCGCGTTACGACACGACGCGGCGTGCGGTGATGATTTTTGGCGACGGGTCCGGCATCCGGGACGATCCATTGCGGCTGGAGCGCGAGACCTGGTCCGCCGCCATCGCCGCGGAGCTGGCTTCGCGGTGACGGTCACGTGACCAGATACCGCCCCTCGCCAGGACATCAGGCAGCGCCGGAGCGCTTGGCGACGGCCTTGTGACCGGCGGCCGGCCGCAGGTGAAGCTCGGCTCCACGACGCTGCAAGGCTCGGCTCTGCCGCTCGGCGGCCACCTGTTCGCCGGGGTGCCGTTCGCGGCGCCGCCGGTCGGCAAACTGCGGTTCCGATCGCCGCAGCCCGCCGTCCTGCCCGCGAGCCCACAGGCCGCCGACACGTTCCCGCCTGCCCCAGTGCAGCCGCGCGGTTTCATTCCTGGCATTCGGGATAGCGCGGAAGATTGCCTGTACCTCAACGTCTGGACTCCCGACCCGGACGGCAGGCGCCCGGTGGTCGTCTGGCTGTACGGCGGCGGTTTCGAAGGCGGGTCGGCCTCTCCGCCGCAGACCAGCGGCGAAGCCATGATGCGGCTGGGCAGCCTCGTGATCGTCACGCCGAATTACCGGCTTGGAGCACTCGGCTTCATGCACATGGCCGGACTCGATGGCGCCTGCGCAAACCATTCGAACCTCGGTCACCTCGACCAGATCGCCGCCCTGACCTGGGTCCGGGACCACATCTCGGCCTTCGGCGGGGATCCCGCGAACGTAACACTGGCGGGAGAGTCGGCCGGGGCGTTCTCCGGTGCCGCGCTGGCCGCGATCCCTGCCGCGGCCGGCCTGTTCCACAAGCTGCTGCTGGTCAGTGGCAGCGCCAGTCGCGTGCTGCCCGCCGCCACCGCTACCGCCCAGGCAAGGGACGTTTGCGACCGCGTCGGGGCGGCGACTCTTGCAGAGCTGGCGAGGGTCTCCTGCAGGTCAATTCTCGCTGCCCAGGACCGGGCCATCGACCACGACATTGGCAGGCGCAACGGCCCGGGCGGCCGGTTCTGGGGAGGCGTGCTCGACGGCACCGTGATGACGGCGCACCCGGCGGAGGCGATCCGCCGCGGAGCACTCCGCGCGGTACCGGTGCTCACCTGCGCCACCGCGGACGAGATGCGCCTGTTCGAGCTCCGCCACGGGCGCGCATACGCTCCGGCCGACGAGGCTGCGCTGCTGCGGGAAATGACGGCCGGGGTAGGCGCAGAGCGCGCGAGCATGCTGCTACGTCACTACCGCAGCGTGTATCCCGATGCCCATCTCGCCCGGCTCCGGACGGCTTACCTGACCGACTACATCTACCGCGCACGCTCGGCCGCGCTCGCCGCCGACCAGGTCGCAGCCGGCGGGCGCGCCTGGTCGCTGATCTTCGGCTTCGGCTCGGACAGACTCGGGCCGTTGGGCGGGGCACATCACGGCCTGGTCGGCGCCTACCTGACTGGACCGGACGCAGGCCCGGAGACGGCAGTTGGCCACCCGGCCGCACGGGCGGTCCGGGCCCGGCTAGTCGAACTTGTGGCCACATTCGCTCGCGCTGGCGACCCTGGCTGGGACGAGTACCGCGCTGGCCGCGCCAGCACGCTGCTGCTAGCGCCGCAGCACCAGCTTGTCGCCGACCCGCCGGCAGAGGTCGCCGGCCTGTGGGCCGGCCTCGCCTTTCCCTGACCAGGCGATGGCAGTGCAGCCGGCCGCCGCGCGCGGTCGACGAGCGCTCAGGTCGCGCCGGCTGACCGGCTCACAGTCCGTGCAACCGTTCCCCCGCACGGACCGGTATGTCGATGAAGTTGTCCTTCGGCGCGAGCGGGCAGACCCAGCGATCGTCGTAACGGCACGACGGGTGGTACAGGAAGTTAAGGTCGATGACCAGCTCACTGCCAGCCAGCCCGAGGTCGGCTCCCTTGGCAGTATCGAGCAAGTAGCGACCTCCGCCGTAGCTGAATGCCCCGGCCGTCGGGTCCCTGACCGGCAAGAACAAGCCGCCGCCGTACTGGTCAAGCCACCACAGCGCCAGCCGCCGGTCGACCGGCGCCGGGAGCGTCACCCAGCCCACCTGCTCGAGCCGGGTGACGCCGTCCGCCCCGGTGTCAATCTCGAGCCGCTGGGGACGCGAGGCCGGCTCCACCGGCAGCTGCCACCGCAGGGCCGGATCATAAGTCCAGTAGGGCACGCCAGCTGCCCGCATCGGATCTGCCGCCGCAAGCGGGCTTTGCGAGTGCGAGCGCATCAGCCGGTCCCGCCCGTCCCGCCACAGTGCGTGCGCGACCGCGGGATCTGCCTGTTCCCTGACGCGGGCGTACAGGGCCGCGGTCGCTCGCCGCCAGTCGGCGAGCTCCAGGGCCGTTACCGGGTCCATGACACCGCCGGGGCGCTGCTGACGTCCCAGATCGCCCCGGTCTCGTCTCCGCTCAGGTGGGCGATCAGGGCTGCAGCAGACTGGTCAGGTGTAAGCAGGGTTCCCTGAGCGAAGCTCTGGTTGAACCTTTCGTGCACCGCAGTTCCGATGCGTTCGGGGTCCTGCCGCCGGATCCAGGCCTGCATCGCGGTGTCCACGCCGCCGGGACGGTAGGCGTTGACTGTGACGCCGGTGCCGCCCAGCTCCGCGGCCAGGTTCACAGAGTGTGCCTCAAGCGCCGCCTTGGTCGCGGCGTAGGCGTTGAAGCGCACCATGGAAGCGGGCCGCCCCGCGATCGCGCTCGACACGTTGACGATCCGTCCCCAGCCGGCATCCAGCATGCCGGGCAAGACAGCGGCGGTGAGCGCCGCCGGCGCGACGACGTTCAACTCGAAGGCCCGTCGCAGCTCCGCGGGCGAGGTCGCCGCGGTAGGGCCGAGCGGCTCGACAGTGGCGGCGTTGTTAACCAGGATATCGACCCGGGCTGTTTCGAGCGCGGTCGCGGCGGCCTGATCGCGCTGCCGCTCGTCCCCAAGGTCAGCAGGAATGATACGGACCCGGTCAGCCGAGGCCCCTTGGTCGATCAGCATCGCCTGAGTCTGAGCCAGCTCATCTTCGGAGCGGGCAATCAGGATCAGCCTTGCGCCAACGGCACCCAGGCCGAGCGCGACGGCGCGGCCGATGCCGCGTCCCGCGCCGGTGATCAGCGCCGTCTTGCCGCTGAAATCAGTTGTCACCACGGTCTCCTTCATGACTCCAAGACGGCAACGCCGCGCAGCCGCCACGGTCGGTACGAAAAGGCGTGAGCGAGCTGACGTCCCTTGGTTCAGATCGGTGAGACTCCAGCTCGCCGGTACGTGGTGTGTTAGCGGCAATCGCAGGCAGTGTCTTACTGTTTCGTGGCCGGAGAGGCCGAAGATCGCGGCCTGGCGCGGAGAGCTCGCGGACGGACGGCCGATCCAGGGGTAAGAACAGCCGACAGCAATGCGCTAACTGCAGTGAACCCGCCATGGGCGCGGGTGAGCCCGCATCGCACCGGATATACCCAGTGAAGGAGCGCCGTAAATGCCACTGCTAACCCCTGGAGCCCCGTTCCCTGCCCTGACGCTGACCCCGCCCGGTGAGCCAGCGCTGACGCTGCCAGAGGCCTTCGCCGGTGACTTCGGAGTCGTGTTGTTCTTCCGCGGGGCCTGGTGCCCCTACTGCAATGCCCAGCTGAGGGCGTTTCAGCGGGCCAGCGAGAACCTCGCGGAGGTGGGGGTCAGGGTCGCCGCGCTTTCGGTCGATGACGAGGCCACCACCGCCGAGCTCATCGCCAAGCACGGGCTGACGTTCCCGGTCGGGCACAGCGCCGATGCCGCGGCAATCGCAGACCTCACCGGCGCGTTCGTCAACCCCGACCCGGTCTACCTGCAGTCCACCGGATTTGTCCTGGACCCGGCCGGAAAGGTCGTCGTCAGCGTCTACTCCAGCGGCGCCATCGGCCGGCTTGTCCCCGAAGACGTCACCGGCTTGGTCCGCTACCTGCGACAGCACGCGGCGGCCTGACCATGACCGCCGCAACCTACGGCCGGCAGGCCGACATCAGCTTCTACTTCGACCCCGTGTGCCCGTTCGCCTGGATCACCAGTAAGTGGATACGCAAGGTCGCAGCCCAGCGCGACTACGCAGTCGACTGGCGGTTCATCTCCCTGCGGCTGATCAACGCCGACGTCGACTATGACAGCCACTTCCCGGCCGGCTACGAGGCCGGGCACACCTCCGGCCTGCGGTTGCTGCGCGTCGCAGCACGCGCACGCGCTGAGCACGGGCCCGATGTCGTCGGCCCGCTATACGAGGCGTTCAGCAGCGAGATCTTCGACTCGCCGCAGGCTGCGGAGCTTTCTCCGCAGGTGCGGGGCAGCCGCGAATTCGCCGAGCCGCTGCTCGCGAGAGCGGGCCTACCCGCCGGGCTGGCTGAGGCGCTCGACGAGACTAGCTGGGACGCCGAGCTGCAGGCGGAGACCGATTACGCCCTATCACTGACCGGCCGGGACGTCGGCACTCCGATCATCCAGTTTCAGCCTCCGGATGGCATCGCCTTCTTCGGGCCGGTCATCAGCCGCCTGCCGGGCGACGACGACGCAGTCCGCCTCTGGGACCACGTGGTCGGCCTGGCCGCATTCCCTGGCTTCGCTGAACTCAAGCGCAGCCTGCGCGAGCGCCCGCAGCTTCGTAGCTTCGGCGTCGACGCCGGACAAGTCGGAGCCGAAGAAGACTGGCACGGCGGCAGCAGACGCTCGTGACTCCGCATGATCTGGGGGAACGCGCACGCGCCTCCTCGCGGCCGGCATCAGCAGGCTCGGCCGCCGAGGGAAACGCAGGCCGTAAGTAAGGCATGCCAGCCAGCCGACGCTAACGGTAGAAGGCGCCACCAGGGCGCCGTCGCGCCTGCCAGCCGCAGATGGAAGGGAGCCGGGAATGACCAGCCCGCCGACAATCGCTGACCGCGTCGCCGAGATGCACGCCGCGGCGCCCTCTGGTGGGGAACCCACGCCGTTCCGGCGGGAGCAGGCCACGCTGGCAGCGGGCGGCTTGCCGCCCGGCGTGGCGGCCGCCGGGACTACCGTGCCCGACGCCGCACTTCTCGACCCCTACGGCGCGGCGACCACGCTGTACGCCGCGACCGGTAACCGCACGGCAGTAGTGGTGTTCTACCGGGGTGCATGGTGCCCGTATTGCAACATCACCTTGGCGTCCTACCAGGCGCACCTGCTCCCGCAACTGGCCGAGCGCGGCCTCCAGCTGATCGCCATCAGCCCGCAGAAACCAGACGGATCGCTCACCATGCAGCAAAAGCACAACCTCGCTTTCGCTGTGCTCTCCGACGCCGGCAACGTCATCGCCCGGCACCTGGGCATCCTCACCCAGCCCTCTGAAGAAGCCCGGGCCGCTCAGCTTCAGCTCGGACTCGACCTGACCACCGTCAACGCCGACGGCACAGTGACGCTGCCGATGCCGGCCACGATCATCCTCACTGCGGACCATGTTGCCCGCTGGATTGATGTCCACCCCGACTACAGCAGCCGCACCGAACCGTGGCAGATCCTCCAAGCCCTCGACGAAGCCGGGCTATGAGCTGACCCGTCAACCCGCCAGTGCCCGTGACCGGCCCCGGCCGACCTCCGCTGCGCTGCTGTCCGGCAACGGGCCGGGGACGGATATCGGCGATGATGCGTTGTATCAGTTGTCTGATCCAGCCAGCCGGGAGCCAGTCATGCCCGTTACCTCTGGACGCCCGCATCGGCACCCCTTCGTGCCGTACAGGCCGGCCAGGTACCCGGAAGCGGAGATGATCCGCCGCGGCCGGGAGTTCCGCGACTTCCTGGACAGCCGCCGCAGCGTGCGGTTCTTCAGCGATCAGCCGGTCCCGCGCGAGTGCATCGACCTGGCGATCGAGTGCGCCAACACCGCGCCGTCGGGCGCGCACTTCCAGCCGTGGAAGTTCGCGGTGATCGGCGACCCGCAGATCAGGCACCGGATCCGGGTGGCCGCAGAAGAGGAAGAGCGGCAGAACTATGAGGGCGGGCGGCTGCCCCCGGCGTGGCGCGCGGCCCTGGAAAGGCTGGAGACCACATCCGATAAAGGCTACTTGGACGTGGTGCCGTGGATCGTGGTCTGCTTCGCCGAGAAGTCCACCGTCATGCCGGACGGAAGCAGGCGGAAGAACTATTACGTCAGTGAGAGCGTGGGCATCGCGTGCGGCTTTTTCATCGCCGCGGTGCACCGGATGGGGCTCAGCACGCTCCCCCACACCCCCAACCCGATGGGATTCCTCAACGAGATCTGCCAGCGCCCCCCGACCGAGCGGCCGTACATCTTGTTCCCGGTCGGCTACCCCGCCGCCGACGCGGAAGTTCCCTACCTGCAGCGCAAGACCCGGCGCGAGGTGACCGTCGAGATCCCGGCGCCTGGGCAGTGACCGGCGGGTAGCTTGAGGCCCTGCTGATCACCGGCAGAGCCGCCCCCAAGCTGGATATGCGCAGATAACCGCCGGTCGTGGGCTGATACGCGGTCGGAGCGGCAAGTTTGACGCCCGTGACCGTTGGCGGCTCCGTGGTGATCAGCGCCGCTTTTTACGGCTGGGCGGCTGCCGGGTACTGTCACCTTGTGCGGTCGGTAACCGCGGCGCCTCAGTTGTTTCGCGCGCGGGATGCCCACGGGGGTGTGCGCGGCAATGTCGTGCTGTCCTCCAAGTTGCATCCGCCGGCCGGGCGTCCGGGCTCGGTAGCCCGCCGAGATCTTCTCATCCGCCTTGATGAGAGCGCTTCGGCCAAGCTGGTCGTAGTAGCCGCACCGGCAGGCTGGGGGAAGACCTCGCTGCTGCGGGACTGGTGCTCAGCCCGTGAAGTGACGCGCACTGCCTGGTTGTCAGTTGACCGGGACGACAATGACCCAGTGCGCTTCTGGGCGCATGTCATCGCCGCCATTGCCACGGTATCGCCTGGGATAGGGGAAGCATCCTTGCAAGTGCTGACCGCTCCCGGTGCCAAAGACGCGGCAGGCGTGCTGATACCGCTGATCAATGATCTCGAACGGCTGACCGCCCCGGTGACGCTAGTGCTCGACGATTACCACCTGATCTCCAACCGCGGTCTGCTGGAATGCGTCGAGTACCTGGTCGAGCACTTGCCGCCGGCGCTGCGCCTGGTTGTGTCGGCTCGCGCCGACCCGGAATTGCCATTGGCGCGGCTGCGGGCCAGGGGTGAGATGACCGAATTGAGGGCCGATGCCCTCCGCTTCACTGACGCGGAGGCGGCGGAGCTGCTCAACGGGACGCTCGGACTCGGCCTGGCTCCAGCGGATATCCGGGTGCTGCAGCGGCGGACCGAGGGCTGGGCAGCGGGCTTGTATCTTGCCGGTCTGTCGCTGCGCGGGCGGCCCGACCCGTCCCGGCTAGTCCGCGCGTTCGCAGGTGACGACCGCCAGATCGTCGACTACCTCGTGGCGGAGGTACTGGACGCGCTGCCGGACGACGTTCGCTCGTTCATGATGCGGACGTCAGTCCTTGACCGCATGTGCGGACCTCTGTGCGATGCCGTCACCGCTTCCCGCGGATCGTCGCGGCTTCTCGAGGAACTGGAACGAACCAACCAATTCGTCATCCCCCTAGACGCTAGCCGCCAGTGGTACCGGTACCACCAACTATTCGCCGAGCTGCTCCGGCACGAACTGGACCGGGCCGAACCGGGCCTTGCTCCGCTGCTCCACCGCCGCGCTTCGGCATGGCACCGGCAGCACGGCTCGATCGCTGGGGCCATCGGGCATGCGATGTCGGCGGGCGACGTGGCGGACGCCAGGGAATTGATCGCCACGGGCTGGAACGCCTATACCAACGAGGGGTTGGCCGAGACCGTAGAGGCCTGGCTGAACCGGCTGCCGCCAGCAATGGTGAGCGACGATGCCCGGATGTGCCTGGTAATGGGCTGGATTTCACGTCATCTGGGTCGGTTGGACGAGGTTGAGCCGTGGCTGGAGGCTGCCGAGGCCGCGGCACCACAGGGCCCGCTGACGGAGGGCTCTGCGTCAATCGAGTCGAGTGCGTGCATGCTGCGCGCCGGTTTCCGGCACATGGTCGGGGATCTCGCCGGGGCTGAGGCAGCCAGCCGCCGGGCTGTCGCGCTCGAAGCGGCGGGGACTCCGCTGTGGCAGTCGGTGGCAGCGGCGACGCTAGGCGCCAGCTTGTGCTGGCAAGGCAAGGACAGTGAGGCGCGCACCGTCCTGCAGCGGATCGCCGGGCCCATTCCGCGTCCCGCCAACCACCTCGCCAGCCTGTGGGCACGGAGCTGCCTGGCGGCTATCGCCGTCAGGAGCGACAATCTTGAGGCCGCCGAAGACCACATTCACAAGGCCATGGACCTGGCCGCCCGCCATCGGCTCGGTGAGTACTGGGTAGCAGCCACGGCCCTGCTCGCATGGGCTGAGCTGCTGGAACGCCGGGGCCAACCAGCCAACGCCGAAGTGACAGCGCGCAGCGGACTGCGGCTCGCCGAACGCGGCCAGGCGCGGCTAGAGACCGCCTGCGCCCAGCTCTGCCTGGCCAGGCTGACAGCCCGCGCCGGCCGCGACGATGAAGCCCGCCTACGGCTGGGCGCCGCCCGGCGCATCATCCTGGCTTGCGC
>Ga0335073_10005877_pt1 | contig 17241 bp, 14 predicted proteins | sample Lox_Sample_22_FD_207093 | JGI IMG/M metagenome (GOLD analysis project Ga0335073, IMG submission 207093) | Soil microbial communities from Loxahatchee National Wildlife Refuge, Florida, United States - Lox_Sample_2.2 | ecosystem: Environmental > Terrestrial > Soil > Wetlands | place: USA...
GCAGCTCATGCGCGACAGTTTCAGCCGCCGCTCGCTGCAGGGCTATATCTTCCAGACCGGCCAGCCCAAGGAGGTCCATGACGCCTATCTGGCCGCAATGGGTATCAACGCGACCGACATCGAGGCGGCGGAGGTGGCAATCGATCCGCTGGCGCCCTTAAAGAGCTAAACCCGCGGGAGGGGGACGAACGATGACGAGGCGGAAAGCGAGGCTGGGCCTCGCGGCTTTGCTGTCGCTATTGGCAGGCGCAGCATGCGCGGAGGACCAGCCGCTGAAGATCGGACTGGTCGGCTCGTTCTCGGGCGGCGCCACGGAATGGGGGCTCGAGGTGGACGCCGCCTTCGCCGCCTACCAGAAAGAGCATGGCGACACCGTCGCCGGCCGCAAGATCGAGTTCATCCGGCGCGACACAACCGGCCCCAATCCCGATGTCACGCGCCGGCTGGTGCAGGAGCTCATTTCCAACGACAAGGTCGAGCTCATCGCCGGCCTCGAATTCACGCCCAACGCGCTCGCGACCGCCGGGCTGTCGACCCAGGCGAAGATGCCGGTGCTGATCGTCAACGCCGCCACGACCGAGATCCTGACCAAGGCGCCCTACATGGTTCGGTTCGGGTTCACGACGGCGCAGGTGGTGACGCCGTTCGCCAAATGGGCCGCGGCCAACGGCTATCACGACGTTTATGCGATCTATACCGATTACGGACCCGGCCTCGAGGCCGGCGCGGCGTTCAAGAAGGCCTTCACGGCCGCCGGCGGCAACATCGTCGGCGAGGTGAAGCCGCCGCTCGTCAGCCCCGACTATTCCTCCTATATCCAGCGCGTCAAGGACGCCAAGCCCCAAGCGATCTTCATTTTCGCCCCTGCGGCCGACCATCCGCCGATCTTCCTCAAGGCCTATCGCGACGCGGGTCTCGCCGACATGGGCGTCAAGATCCTGGCGACCGGCGATCTGACCAACGAGTTCGAGCTGCCGACCTTGGGCGATCCGGCGCTCGGCATGATCACCACCTTCGACTATTCCGAAGCGCATGACTCGCCGATGAACCACGATTTCGTGAAAGCGATCTATGAGTCGGGCGGTGGCCGCGTGCGGCCGAATTTCACCACCGTCGCGGCATGGGACGTGATCAACGCGATCTACAAGCTGGTCGACGCCCAGCACGGCAAGATCGATCCGGACAAGACGATCGCGCTGTTGAAGGGCATGAGCTTTGAAAGTCCGCGCGGCCCGATCGCCATCGATGATCACCGCGACATCGTCCAGAACGTCTATTTCCGCAAGGTGGAGAAGGTCGACGGCAAGCTGCAGAACGTCGAGTTCCAGACCGTGCCGATGGTCGACGATCACGGCGAGCCGACCAAGTAACGCGACCGGCCCCCATGCTGATCAGCCTGGTCAACGTGCTCATCAACGGGCTCGCCTATGGCGTGCTGCTGTTTCTGATGGCCGGCGGGTTGAGCGTGACGATGGGGCTCATGGGCTTCGCCAACCTGGCGCACGGCGCGCTCGCGATGCTGGGCGGCTACATCCTGGTGATGCTGATGAACGGGCATGGCTGGGGATTCATCCCGGCGCTCGGTGCGGCGACCGTGGGCGCGGCGGCGGCGGGGATCGTCGTCGAGCGCACGATCTATCGGCGTCTTTACCGCGGCGCCGAGCTCGATCAGGTGCTGCTGACGATCGGGATCGTGTCGATGACGGTCGCGGCGGCGACATATATCTGGGGGGCGCAGCCGGAGGCTGTCCATCTGCCAGCCTGGCTCGACGGACGCGTTCACGCGGGCGGCATCGATGTCGGAACCTACCGCCTGTTCCTGATCGTGCTGGGCGGCGCGCTCACGGTCGGGCTGGTGCTGGGCATCGACAAGACGAGCTTTGGCGCAAAGGTCCGCGCCGCCGTCGACAATCGCCGCATGACCTTGAGCTGCGGCATCGATGTCGATCGCCTTTTTACGCTCGCCTTCGCCATCGGCAGCGCGCTCGCGGGGCTGGGCGGCGGACTTGCCGTTTCCCTTGTCGGGCTCGATCCGAATTTCGCCGTGAAATATCTCGTCTTCCTGTTGATGGTCGTGGTGGTCGGCGGCTTGGGCTCGATCAAGGGCACGCTCGCCGCGGCGGTCGCGCTGGGCGTTTGCGACGTCACCGGTAAATACTACGTGCCTCAGGTCGGAGCGTTCATTCTCTATGCGATGACGGTCGCCATCCTTTTGTGGCGCCCCCGCGGCCTGTTCGGTCGCTGAAAGTGGCCGCGATCGGCGAGGCAGACGCGCGGGGACTGTTCATCGCCCGAAGCCGTTGGCGCTGGGAGGAAACGTTGTTCTGGCTCGCGGCGGCCGCGAGCTATGTCGTGTTTCCCGGGCACCTCGTCCTCGTGACCCAGGCGCTGATCTCGGGCCTGTTCGCGGTCTCGCTCGATCTGATGCTGGGCTATACCGGCATCGCGTCCATGGGGCACGCCGCATTCTTTGGCATCGGCGCCTATACCGCCGGCATCCTCGCGGCGCACGGCTATGGCGATCCGCTTTTGGGCCTTCTGGCAGGCGCGCTTCTGGCGGGCGCATTCGGCGCGCTGTGCAGCCTTCTCGTTGCGCGCCTCCACGGCGTAGCACTGCTGATGGTCACGCTGGGCATCGGGCTCCTCTGCTACGAGATCGCCAACCGCGCCAACGACATCACCGGGGGCGATGACGGGCTGCAGGGCATGGTGGTGGGGCCTGTCCTGGGCCTGTTCCCGTTCGACATCGACGGGCGCGTCGGCTTCATCTACGCCTTCATCGTCGTGTTCGGGCTCTATCTCGTGGCGCGCCGCATCGTGAACTCGCCCTTCGGCCTCACCTTGGTCGGCATTCGCGAGAATGTGCGCCGCGTGCCGGCGTTGGGCATCGGGGTCGGCGGGCAGGTGATGGTGATCTTCACCGTGGCGGCGGCGATGGCGGGAATTGCCGGCGCCCTTCTCGCCGAGACGACGCAGTTCATCGCGCTCGAGGTGCTGGGCTTCGACCGCTCGATCTCGGTGCTGATCTCGCTGGTGCTGGGAGGAATTGGCAGCCTGATCGGCGGCATGATCGGTGCCGTCGTCTTCACCGTCACGCGCGATCAGCTCGCGGCAATGGATCCCGTCTATTGGAATTTCTGGATGGGCCTCATCCTGTGCGCGATCGTGCTTTCGGGCGCGGGCGGCATCATGGGCTTGCTGCGCCGCGTCTCCGGAGGCCGGCGGTGAGCGCGCCCTATGCGCTCGAAACGCGCGGGCTCAATCGCAGCTTTGGCGCGCTGCGCGTGGCCCAGGATATTTCGTTCGCCCTGCCGGTGGGCGCGCGCCACGCGCTCATCGGCCCCAACGGCGCGGGCAAGACCACGCTCGTCAATCTCCTCACCGGCATGCTGGCGCCGTCCTCGGGCACGGTCTGGCTCAACGGCGCCGACATCACGCGCGCGACCGCGGCCGAGCGCGCGCGGCACGGCCTTGCCAGGACGTTTCAGATCAACACGCTGTTCCCGCACCTCTCGCCGCTCGAGGCGACGGCGCTGGCCACGAGCCGGCGCCACGGGCTGACGCTCAACCCGCTGCGCCGGCTTTCATCGTGCGGTTCCGTGATCGACGAGGCGCGCGATCTTCTCACGCGGCACGGCCGACGCGCGACCTTCCCTATGGCCGTCAGCGCCTTCTCGAGATCGTGCTCGCTCTGGCGGCGCGGCCGACCGTGCTGCTGCTCGACGAGCCGGCGGCCGGCGTGCCGTCGCACGAAAGCGCCGAGATTTTCACGGCCATCGCGGCGCTTCCCGCCAACATCGCCGTGCTGTTCATCGAACACGACATGGATGTCGTGTTCCGCTTCGCCGAGCGCGTCACGGTGATGGTGGCCGGCCAGATCCTGTGCGAAGGACCGCCCGCGGAGATCGCCGTTCATCCCGAAGTCCGCGAGGTCTATCTCGGCGGGGATGACGATGTCTGACGCGCTGCTCGAGGTCGGCGGCCTCAGTGCCGGCTATGGCGACGGGCAGGTGCTGGAGAACATTTCGTTCGCGATCCCGCCCGGCAGCTCGCTTGCCGTTCTGGGCCGCAACGGCGTCGGCAAGACCACCTTGATGCTGACCTTGATGGGGCATTTGCGACCCATGAGCGGCCACGTTCGATGGCAAGGACGAGACATCACGCTCATGCCCCCCGACCATCGCGTGCGCGCGGGGATCGCGTGGGTGCCGCAAGGGCGCGACGTGTTCCCGTCGCTCACCGTCGACGAGCACCTCGCGATCGTCCAGCGCCCTGGTCCCTGGACCCGCAGGCGCGTCTATGATCAATTCCCGAGGCTTGCCGAGCGCCGGCGCCATCTCGGCCGTCAATTGTCCGGCGGCGAGCAGCAGATGCTGGCGATCGGCCGCGCGCTCATGGCCAACCCGGAGCTTCTGTTGCTTGACGAGCCGCTCGAAGGATTGGCGCCCATCGTCGTGAAGGATGTGGCCCACCGCATCCGGCATCTGATGACGAACGAGCGGCTGACCATCATGCTGGCCGAGCAGCATGCGAAATTTGCCCTTACGCTCGCCGAGAGCGTCATCGTCCTCGAGCGTGGGCGCATCGTCCACGCCGGCGCCAGCGCGGCGCTGCTCGACGATGCGCAAGCGCTCGACCGGCTGATCGGCATGCACCGATTGCGTGCGCACGCCAGTGAACCCTGATCTCGAAAGGAGAGGATCATGACGGACCGTACCGAGCCTTGGGGCAAGAACGTGCTGGTGGATTTCGAGGACAGGATCGCCTGGGTGACCTTGAACCGGCCGGAAAAGCGCAACGCCATGAGCCCGCCTTTGAATGACGAGATGGTCAAGGTGCTGGAGGCGCTGGAGGTCGATCAGCGCTGCGGTCTCCTGGTCCTGACGGGGGCAGGCGATTCCTTCTCCGCCGGCATGGATCTGCGCGAATATTTCCGCGCGCTCGACGGGCTCCCCTACGAGGAACAGCTCGCGGGGCGCCGTTCGGCCTGGCAATGGCAGTGGCGGCATCTCATGCACTATTCGAAGCCCACGATCGCGATGGTCAATGGTTGGTGCTTCGGTGGCGCCTTCACACCGCTTGTCGCGTGCGATCTCGCCATTGCCGCGGACGAGGCGACCTTCGGCGTGTCCGAGATCAACTGGGGCATCATCCCGGGTGGGAACGTTACGCGCGCGCTGGCCGCGACGCTCAATCTGCGCCAGGCGATGTATTACGTGATGACGGGCGAAACATTCACCGGCACGCAGGCGGCGCAAATGGGCATCGTCAACGAGTCCGTGCCCCGCGCGCGGCTTAGGGATCGCACGCGCGAGCTTGCGAAGGTGCTGCTCGGCAAGAATCCCGCGGTGCTGCGCGCGGCGAAGCAGGCGGTGCGCCACGTCCAGGACATGCCGTGGGACCTGAGCGACGAGTACCTGATGGCAAAGAGCGCGCAGGCACGCCTTCTCGATCCCGAGCAAGGGCGCAGCAAGGGCCTGACCCAGTTCCTCGACGAGAAATCGTTCCGGCCCGGGCTCGGCCCCTACCGACGGGAGGATTGACGCCATGAAGCCGCTGTTCGCCGCCGCCTTGTGCGCCGCGTCTTGCCTGCTGATGGCCGGCGCATCCCGTGCGGAAGCCATCAAGATCGGGGCGGTGAAAACCGGAGCCTCGGGCGTCGTGTTCATCGCGCAAGAGAAGGGATATTTCGCCGCGGAAGGCGTGCCGGCGGAGCTTGTCTATTTCGAATCGGCCCAGCCGATTGCGGTCGCCGCGGCTTCGGGTGCGATTGATTTCGGCGTCACGGCGCCGACGGGCGGCCTCTACAATCTTGCCGGCCAAGGCGCGTTGAAGATCATCTCCGGCGGCGTCCTGGAGGCGCCGGGCTTCAAGGGCGCGGGTTACCTCGTCTCGACCAACGCCTATGCCGCGGGCCTTCACACCCTCAAGGATTTCGCCGGCCACTCGTTCGGCGTTTCGCAGATCGGGTCGCCGCCGCATTACGCCTTGGGCCTGCTTGCCGACAAGGAGGGCTTTGATATCCACGGTTTGCGGATCGTGCCGCTTCAGTCGATCCCGAACATCGCGTCGGCGCTGTCGGGCGGACAGATCGACGCGACCATCCTGACGAACTCGCCATCGATCGACCCCAAGGTCGAGAGCGGCGAGATCAAGCGGCTGGGCTGGGTCGGCGACGAGACTCCGTGGCAGTTCAACCTGACCTTCACGTCCACCAAGACCGCCGATGAGCGCGCCGACACGATACGGCGTTTCCTGCGCGCCTATCTCCACGCCGCGCGCGACTATCACGACGCCTTCACCGGCGCCGATGGAAAGGAAACGTTGGGTCCGGGATCGGCCGCTCTGCTCGCCATCATGGCGAAATATCTCGGCCAGTCGATCGACGCCGTGAAGCTCGGCATCGGCTACAACGATCCGGAAGAGCGGCTCGACGTGAAAGACGTGATGCATCAGGTCGATTGGTTCAAGGCGCAAGGGATGCTCAAGACGGACGCGACCGGCGCGGACATGATCGACAAGCGCTATGCGGTCGCTCTGCCGGGCCGGGATTGAGCCCGTCGCGCTATGGCTGAGCGAGATGACGCTCGTGGGCAGCCGCCGTCGCCTGCGCGCGTCGTCCTTTTCGCCACTGACTTAGCCGCTCGAGATAGAGATAGATGACCGGGGTCGTGTAGAGCGTCAGCCACTGCGACACCAGCAGCCCGCCGACGATGGCGATGCCGAGCGGCCGGCGCAGCTCGGCCCCGGCGCCGGTCTCGACCGCCAGCGGCAGACCGGCGATGAGCGCGCACATCGTCGTCATCATGATCGGCCGGAAGCGAAGCAGGCAGGCCTGGTGGATCGCTTCTTGCGGGGTTTTGCCCTCGGTGCGCTCGGCCTCGAGCGCGAAGTCGATCATCATGATCGCGTTCTTCTTGACGATGCCGATCAACAGGATGATGCCGATGAGCGCGATCAGCGAGAGATCGAACCCGAACAGCATGAGGATGAGGAGCGCGCCCACCCCCGCCGCCGGAAGCGCCGAAAGGATGGTGATGGGATGGATGAAGCTCTCGTAGAGCATTCCCATCAGGATATAGATCACGAGGATCGCGGCCGCGATCAAGAGCGGCATCGTGACGAGCGAGGCCTGGAACGCCTGCGCCGTTCCTTGAAACGACCCGTTCAATGTCTGCGGCGCGCCGAGCGCATTCTTCGCCGCGGTGATCTGGTCGACCGCCTGGCTGAGCGAGGCGTTCTGGGCGAGGTTGAATGACAGAGTGACGGCGGGAAAGACGCCCTGATGGTTGATGGTCAGCGGCTCGACCTTGGTGGTGAATTTCGCGATGGCCGACAGCAGCACCTCGGTTCCGTTGCTCGCCGCGACATAAATGTGATCGAGATCGGTCGCCCCCGCCTCGAAGCGCGGCTCGACCTCGAGGACGACTTTCGTCTGCATGGTCGAGGAATAGATGGTCGCGACCTGCTCCTGGCCGAAGGCGTCGTAGAGCGCCGCGTCGACGGCATCGAGCGAAACGCCGTATCGCGACGCCGCGTCGCGGTCCACTTCGACCGGGATGTGGGTCGACGCGATCTGTTGGTCCGACGCGACGTCGGTGATCGATTTCAGCCCTTGCAGCTTGGTGAGCAGGATCGGCGCCCAATGGTTGAGCTCGTCCGAATCGGTGTCGGTGAGCGTGTACTGGTATTGAGCCTGTTCGGTCCGCCCGCCGATCGTTATGTCCTGGCCCGCCTGCAGATAGAACCGGGCGCCCACCACCTGAGCCAGCTTGGCCTCGAGCCGTGCCATCACGACCTGGACCGAGGGGCGTTGGCCAAACGGCTTGAGCTGGATGAAGTACCGGGTCGTGCTTTCGCTGGAATTGCCGCCGGTCGCACCGGCAAATCCGACCACGCCCGAAACCGCCGGATCCGCGGTGATGATGCGCGCGCCCTCGTTCTCGATCTTGGAAATGCCGTCGAACGAGATGTCCTGACGCGCCTCCGCCTGGCCGAAGATGAAGCCGGTGTCCTGTTCGGGGAAGAAGCCTTTGGGGATGAAGACGTAAAGGACGAAGGTGAGGATGATGAGTGCGATCGTGAGGAGCAGCATCGGAAGCTGATGCCGGAACACCCATTGGAGCCCGCCGTCATAGGCATCCCTCAGCCGTTCGAACCCGCGTTCGAGCGCGCGGCCAAACCGGTTCTCCTTCTCTTCGCCTTCACGGGTGAGGAACAGCGAGCACATCATCGGCGTCAGAGTGAGCGACACGAAGGCCGAGATCACCACCGATAGGACGATCGTCATGGCAAATTCGTGGAACAGCAGCCCCACGACGCCCGACATGAACAAAAGCGGAATGAAGACGGCGATGAGCGACAGCGTGATCGATATGATCGTGAAGCCGATCTCGCCCGCGCCGTGAAGCGCGGCTTCGAGCGGCCCCTCGCCCGCCTCGATATGGCGCACGACATTCTCGATCATGACGATGGCGTCGTCGACGAGGAACCCGACCGCAATCGTGAGCGCCATAAGCGACAAATTGTCGATGCTGTAGCCAAGGAGATACATGGCGCCGAACGTGCCGACGAGCACGAGGGGCAACGTGATCGCGGGGATGACGGTCGCCCAGAACCGGTGCAGGAACAGGAAGATCACCGCCACGACGAGAACCAGCGTGAGAACCAGCGTGAATTCGACGTCGCCGACCGACGCGCGGATCGTCTGCGAGCGGTCGGAGATAAGATCGACATGCACGGCGCGCGGGATCGATTGCTCGAGCGTCGGCAGCATGGCCTCGACCGCCTTTACGACCGCGAGTGTGTTGGCACCCGCCGCGCGCTCGATCACCAGAAGCTCGCACTGCTGAGCCGGGCCGTACCAGGCGCCGGTCCTGGGGCTGACCGAGGAATCGATGATGCGCGCCACATCCTGAAGCTCGACGGGCGCGCCGTTGCTGTAGGCCACAATGAGGTGGTTGAACTGATTTGCGTTGAAGAGCTGATCGTTGGTGTCGAGCGGGAATTCCTGCCCGGTGCCTTCGAGATTGCCCTTGGGTGAATCGACCGTCGCGTCCGCGATCGCCGTCTTGATCGCGTCGATGCCGATGCCGCGCGCGGCGAGCGCCTCGGGGTTCACTTGCACGTGAACGGCGGGCTGCTGCTGGCCCGCGATGAAGACCTGGCCGACCCCTTCGATCGTCGACAGCGACTGCGCAAGGAGCGTATTCGCGTATTGATCGAGCGCGTATATCGGGAAGGCGTCCGAATAGACGGCATAAATAAGGATCGGCGATTCCGACGGGTTGGTCTTGCGATAGGTCGGCGGATTGGGCAAGTCCTTGGGCAGCAGCCCGCCCGCCGCGTTGATCGCCGTCTGCACATCGCTCGCGGCGCCATCGATGCTGCGGTCGAGATCGAACTGCAGCGTGATCGTGGTCGAACCGAGCCCGCTCGTCGAGGTCATCTGAGAGAGCCCCGGAATCGCGGTGAACTCGTCCTCGAGCGGGGTCGCCACGGTCGATGCCATCGTGTCGGGGCTGGCCCCTGGAAGCTGGGCCGAAACGGTGATCGTCGGGAAATCGACGCTGGGCAGCGCGGCCACCGGCAGCATTTCGAAGGACGCTACGCCGAAGACGAGGATCCCCGCCATAAGCAGCACCGTCGCGATCGGCCGGCGGATGAAGATTTCCGAGATGTTCATCCCGCGCCGCCGCCCGTCGCGCCGTTGGTGCCGCCGTTGGTGCCATTGGCCTGAACCGCGACCTTCACCTTGTCGGTCAGTCGATACTGACCGTCCGTGACAACTTGTTCGCCACCATTCAGCCCCTTGCCGATGACCGATATCCCGTCCTGCGTCGCCGTGACGGAAACGTCGACGCGCTTCACCGTGTCGTCGGCATTGATGACATAGACATAGGACCCTTCCGGTCCCGCCATGACCGCTCCTTGCGGCACGGTCACCGCGTTCTTGCGCGTGAAGAGGACGAGCCGCACGCTGACCGCCTCGTCGGGCCAAAGCTTCTGATCGGCATTGTCGAACGTCCCTTCGAGCATCACCGTGCCGGTGGTCGTGTTGACCGCGTTGCCGATGAGGCTGAGCTTGCCGGCCGCGATCTTCTTGCCCTGCTGCGTATCCGCGTCGACTTCGAGCGCGCCTTTCGCCTGATTTTCGCGCACGGTTTCGAGCACGTCCTGTGGCACCGAAAAGCTCACATAGATGGGATGGATCTGGATGATGGTGACGAGCGACGTGTTCCCGCCGGCGGCAACGTAATTTCCCGGATCGACGAGCAGCGGCCCGGTCATCCCGGCGGCCGGCGCGTCGATGTGGCAGTAGGTGACGTTGAGCGCGGCCGTCGCGACGTTGGCCTGATCGAGCTTCACCGTGCCCTCGTCCTGCTGCACCATGAACGCTTGGTCGTCGGCCTGCTGCTTGGCGATCGAGTTCTGCCTGGCAAGAAGCTGGTAGCGGGCGAGATCGACCTTCGCCTCCTGAAGCGCGGCCTGATCGTGCGCGAGCTGGCCCTGCGCCTGGTCGAGTGCCGCCTGATAAGGGCGCGGATCGATGAGGAACAGCGGAGCGCCCGCCGCCACCTCCTGGCCTTGCGTGAAGTAGACGTTCATCACCTGGCCGGTGACGCGCGCCTGGACCGAAACGGTCTCGATCGGCGTCACCGTGCCGAGCGCGAGTTGGAGCGCTGGTTCGTCCTGGCGCTTCGCAACGGCGGCCGTCACCGGCACCGCCGGCGCGGGCAAAGGTGGATTCCGGCCGCGCGCGCCAAACTCCACCGCGACGATCGCGATGCAGAGCACGCCGAGACCTAGCCCCAATCCGACAAGCGACCGGCGGCGCACTCTCGCTCCCCTGGTTTTGCTATTAACACGGGACCCGCGCGGCGGTTCCCTGCGCGATCAATATTTGATCGCGGCGCCTCAATAGGATTTGGGCAGTCCCAGCACGTTGTGCGCGATGTGGGCGAGGATGAGGTTCGTGGAGATCGGCGCGATCCGCTGAATCCGGGCCGCGCGCCATTTCCGTTCGATATCGAATTCCCGGGTGACGGCATAGCCGCCATGCGTCTGCATGCAGGCTTCGGCTGCGTTCCACGACGCCTCCGACGACAGGAGACGCGCCGTGTTCGCCTCCTCGCCGCAGGGCTTTCCGGCCTCGAAGAGAGCGGCGGCGGCGCGCACCACGAGATCCGCCGCCTTCCATTCCGCGTGCGCGCGCGCAATCGGGAATTGGATGCCCTGATTCTGTCCGATCGGCCGGCCGAACACGACGCGGTCCTTCGCGTACGCGACCGACTTCGCGATGAACCATCGCGCGTCGCCCAACGATTCCGATGCGACCAGGATGCGCTCGGCGTTCATGCCGTCGAGGATATAGCGGAAGCCCTTGCCCTCCTCGCCGATCAAATTCTCCGCCGGCACGCGCAGATCGTCGAAGAACACTTCGTTGGTCTGGTGGTTGACCATGCAGTCGAGCGGCCGGATCGTCATGCCCTTGCCCTTGGCCTCGCGCATGTCGACGAGCAGCACGGAAAGCCCATCGGTGTGGCGCTTTACCGCCTCGACCGGCGTGGTGCGGCAAAGCAGGGTCATGAGGTCGGACTGCTGCGCGCGCGAGGTGAAGATCTTCTGGCCGCGCACGACATAGTGATCGCCCTCGCGAATGGCGCGGGTCTTGAGCTTCGTCGTGTCGGAGCCGGTCGTGGGCTCGGTCACGCCGAACGATTGGAACCGCACCTTGCCCGACGCGATGTCCGGCAGATAGCGCCGTTTCTGCGCTTCACTCCCGTGGCGCAGAAGCGTTCCCATCATGTACATCTGCGCGTGGCAGGCATGGGCCGCGCAGCCGCTTGCATGGATCTCCTCGAGGATCACGCCGCCGGCCCGGAGCGGCAGGCCCGCGCCGCCATAGGCCTCCGGGATGAGCGCGCCGAGGAAGCCGGCATCGCTCAGCTCCTCTACGAATTCCTCGGGATAGGCATGGCGATCCTCGAGCTCGCGCCAATAGGAACCGGGATATTTCTTGCAGATGGCGCGCACCGCCTCGCGGATTTCGGGATAGTCCTCGCCCAGCGGCACCATGGTCATCGCGTGGGTTTGAGCCTCGGCCCGCGGTAGCTCGTCCATCGTCCGCCTCCTATTTCGGCTCGCCCAGGATCATCGCCGTGTCGGCGCCCAACTCGACGGGCCCGGTCTCGATGCCGGGCCGCGCGCCGTTGAACGAGACCGGCAGGCCCATGAGGCGCATCTTGCCATCGGGCGTCTCGATCAGCATGCCCAAGGCCTCGGTCTGCGGGTGCTTCGTCACCTCGTCCATCGTTTGCAGCCGCGCGCACGGCACGCCCACGCGGTCCAGAAGATCAACCCAGTGCGCGCAGGGTTTCTCGCGGATCACGGCGGCGATCATGTCGTTGAGCGCCGCACGGTTCGCAACGCGATGCGGGTTGGTTTCAAAGCGCGGATCGTCGACCCAGGCGGCGCGGCCCAGCGCCTCGGCCAAACGCCGGAACAAATTGTCGTTGCCTGCGGCGATCATCACGTGACCGTCGGCCGTTTCGTACATGCGGTAAGGGGCGAGCGAGGCATTCTCGGTACCGCGCGGCCCCGGCACGCGGCCGGTCGCGAGATAGCCCGCAACCGACGTGTTGACCCAGGAAAGTGCTGTCTCGTAGAGCGACACGTCGATCTCGGCGCCCTCGCCGGTCAGGTCGCGCCGCCGCAACGAGGCAAGGATCGCGATCGCGGCCCAGGAACCGGTGCCGACATCGACGAGGGACGGGCCGACCCGCACGCCGGTGCGGCCTTCCTCGCCCGTGATGCTGATGATCCCGCCGAAAGCCTGCATCAACGGATCGTATCCGGGCTTGTCGGCGAGCGGACCCTTCGCGCCGAAGGCCCTGACGTTGCAATAGACGAGCCGCGGATTCTCCTCTCTCAGCGAGGCATCGAGGCCGAGCTGACGCACGAGCCCCGGGCGCAGATTCTGAATCACCACGTCCGCATCGTCGAGGATGAAGCGCCGCAGCGCTGCTCGATGCGCCTCGTTCTTGAGGTCGAGCGCGACCGAATGCTTGTTGCGGTTGAGCGTCTGGAAAATCACCGACGCGCCGTGCCAGAAAGGCGGACCCCAGCTCCGTGCGTCGTCGCCGCCATTGGGGTTCTCGACCTTCACCACTTTGGCGCCCAAATCGCCGAACACATGACCCGCGAAGGGCGCGGCGACGCTGGTCCCCAATTCGACGACGACGATCCCGTCAAGCGGGCGCGCGGCGGTCAGTCGTCGGCTCATGCGGCGGTCCGCGGCAGGTCGGCGAAGGTTTCCATGCGCTCCAGGCCTTGCAGGCGATCGTAAAGGGCGCGCGCATCGCCGGGCTTCATCGCGCCCGCGACGCAATCGGCGAATTTCTCCCACAGAGTGTCGGGACCAACCGGCTTTTCCGGATGGCCACGCGGATGGTCGAGTTTTTGCTCGAGCCTCGTCCCATCTTTCAGGGTCACGATGATTCGGTCCCTTGGCGTTCCGTTGGGGCCGGCCGTATCGGCTCCGTCCACGATCGTGATGCGCACCCGCTTCATCATGGCGCGCACGTCGGCGCGGGCGACGAAGTCGTCGGTCACGTCGGCGAGGCTCGCGCGCCGTGCGATCGCCGCCATCGCGAGCGCGAATTCCAGGCTGAACTTCCCTTCGAGGCCGGTCTTCGGATCGTGATTGACGAGCGAGACAAGCTGCACCGGCCCGACTTCGATCTCGATCTGCTCGATATTCTGCGCCGCGATGTCGTGCCCGCGCACGAGGTCGAGCATGCCGTCGAGCGCGCGGTGCGTGCCGTAGCACATGGGATAAAGCTTGAAGCCGAGCCCATGTCTCTCGAGCCACCAGGAGCGGCCGAACTCGGGCGGCGTCTCGACATCGACCTGGCCCTTGGGCGAGAGGGCGTGGAGGAAGCCCTTGTCGCTTTCGAGCGCGTTCATCGCCGCTGTCATGCCGGCATCGGCCAGCCGCGCCGACAGCACGCCCACCTGAGCCGAACGGCCGGCGTGAAACGGCTTGGTCATGGTGCCGTAATTGGCGACAAGGCCGCCCGCCTGCGATGCCGCGATCGCGACCGCCGCCGCCGCTTTGCTCGCATCGAGCCGGCGCAGCCGCGCGGCCGCCGCCGCCGCGGCAACGGCGCCAAAGGTCGCGGTCGGATGCCAGCCTTTGACGTGCGGCGGCGTAAGGTCGCGCCGGCCAAGCTCGACCCAGACCTCGTAGCCCGTCACATAGGCCGCGATCAGGTCGCGCCCCGATCGCCCGAGCGCCTCGCCCTCGGCAAGGACGGTGGTGCCCAGCACGGCCGAGGGATGCGCCGGATGAACACCGATGCCGATATCGTCATAGTCGAGCGCATGCCCGGCGGCGCCATTCACCAGCGCGGCCTCGACCGCCGAGGCGCCATCAGGGCCAAAGCAAAGCCGCGCCTCGCCGCCGCCCTTCGTCACGTGCGCCATGCCGCGCAGCAGGCGCGCGATCGGCATGTCGCGGCCAAGGATGGTGACGGCGGCCAGATCGGCGATGCCGTTCTTGGCGGCGGCTACGGTCGCCGGCGGAAGCGCCTTGAAATCCATGCCGGCGACGAACGCGCCGACGAGCCGCGTCAAAGGCTGCATCATCGCCCCCTTATTTCCCCTGCCATATGGGCGGCCGCCGCTCCAGGAACGCGCGCGCGCCTTCCTTGCGGTCCTCGGACGCGTAAGGATCGGGGCCGACATCGAGCCGCAATCCCGCATGCATCGGCAGACCATAGGCCTTGCGGTAGGTGAGCTTCATCCGCTGCAGCGACAAAGGCGCCGAGGCCGCGATCTCGCGCGCCAGCGCCATCGCCGCGTCCATCAGCGCGGCCGCCGGCACCACGCGATTGACAAGGCCCCATCGCAGCGCCTCGTCCATCGGGATGGCGCGGCCGGTGAAGAGCCATTCCATCGCGATCGCCGGCGGCACCATCTGCGGCAGCACGACCGAGGCGAAATGCGCGCCCATGCCGCGCTTGGCCTCGGGAAGCTGAAAGAAGGCCGTTTCCGCCGCGACGCGCAGGTCGCAGGCAAGGGCCATCTCGCAGCCGCCGCCAACCGCCGGTCCGTTGACGATGGCCAGCAGGGGCTTCTTGCAGTCGATCATCACCTCGAACGGGCTGCGCTCCTGCCGGTTGAGCGGGCCGCGATAGCGGCCCGTCCCTTCGTCGGCCGCGCGTGCCTCCTTCAAATCGGCGCCGGCGCAAAAAGCCGGCCCGCTACCGGTTATGGCGACGAGGAAGATGGCGGGATCGGCGTCGGCGTCGAGGATCGCCTCGCGCAGTTCCGACGAGAGCTCGCTCGACATCGCGTTGCGCCGTTCCGGACGGTTCAGCGTCAGGACACGGATGCGATCCTCGGTCGTGATGATGACATTGTCCGCCATCGAGAGCCTGCCTTCGATCGGGCGACGCGTCGTCGGGGTTCTGGCACTCCTTGGGGGTCGGGTCAATGAGCCAGCATGGATTTTGGCCCCGCCCTGTGGAAGGATGAAGGGTCCGTCGCAAGGAGGCCCCGATGAGTTTTCCGACATCGATCCATATCAGCGAGGAAGGCCCGCGCGAAGGCTTCCAGTTCGAAAAGGGCCCCATCACGACGGCGCGCAAGGTCGAGCTGATCGACGCGCTCGCCAAGACCGGGCTCGATCACATCCAGATCGTCTCCTTCGTGAACCCGAAGGCGGTCCCCGGCATGGCCGACGCCGAGGCGGTGGTCGAGACCATCAAGCCGGAGCCGGGCGTCGCCTATACCGGCCTGTGGTTCAACGAGAAAGGGCTGGAACGGGCGCGCGCGACAGGTCGGCTCGAGATCACCGGCTCGCTTTTCCTGTCGGCCTCGGAGCCGTTCCTGAAGCGCAACAACAACCGCACGAATCAACAGGTCGAGGAAGAAGCGCACCGGATGATCGACCTTTATCAGGCGCATGGGATTCCGGTCGAGCGGTGCGGCGTGATGGCGGCGTTCGGCTGCAATTTCGCAGGCGACGTGCCGGTCTCGCGCGTCACGGACCTGATCCAGCGCGAGGTCATGATCGCGCGCGAGCACGGCGTCATCTTGAAGCGGGTGATGCTCGCCGACACGATGGCGTGGGCCACGCCGATCCTCGTGAAGCGCGTCGTCGGCGCCGTCCAGGAAAAATTCCCGGACATCAACATCTCGCTCCATCTCCACGACACGCGCGGGATGGGGATCGCCAATGCCTTTGCCGGGCTCGAGATGGGCGTGACCTTGTACGATGCCTCGGTCGCGGGCCTGGGCGGCTGCCCCTTCGCCGGCCACAAGGGCGCCGCCGGCAATGTCTGCACCGAGGATCTGGTCTTCATGTGCGACGAGATGGGGATCGAGACCGGCATCGATCTCGAAGCGCTGTGCGAGTGCGCGCGGCTTGCCGAGGACGTGGTCGGTCACCCGCTCCCCGGCTCGGTCATGAAGGGCGGCAGCCTGAAAAAGCTGCGCGAGAAGATCGGCACGCCGGCCTAGGAAGCAAAACTCGCGCTCCGCCCCACCTCACCCCAACCCTCTCCGCCCCCCCGGGGGCGGAGAGGGAGGGACCCGCGCAGCGGGAGGGTGAGGTGGGGGCCGCTTCTCTGGCGTACCCTAATACCGCGAGAACCGCACGCCTTCCTTCACCACGAACTCGACGACCGCAGGCTCGTGCGACGTGGTCACCTCGATCGCCTGCTTCAACGTCGAGGACACGGCCTGCGGCTCGACGACCCGGCGCGACCACGCGCCCAGCGCCTTCGCCACGTCGGCATAGTTGCCGCCGAGATCGAGCGCGTTGTGCCGCTCGATCGCACGCGGCATCGATTCGCGCTCGCCCGCCATCAGACCGTTGTTGAAGACGATGGTGAGGATGCCGATCCGGTTGCGCACCGCCGTCTCGATATCCATGCCGACCATCCCGATCGACGCATCGCCCATCACGTTGATGCAAAGCTTTCCGGGATTGGCGAGCTTCGCGCCCATGATGAGGCCGAGCCCGTGACCCAACTGGGTCGACTTGCCCCAACCGAGATAGCCGCGCGGCGCGACCGCCTCCCAGAACGGAATGAGCTGTTCGCGCGGGCCGCCCGAATCGTGGGTGATGATGGTGTTCTCGGGATCGACCGCCTGCTTCAGGTCATGGATGACGCGATATTGGTTGATCGGCACCTCGGACGACGTGAGCTCGCTTATCCAGTCCTTGATCCA
>Ga0335073_10005878_pt1 | contig 17237 bp, 13 predicted proteins | sample Lox_Sample_22_FD_207093 | JGI IMG/M metagenome (GOLD analysis project Ga0335073, IMG submission 207093) | Soil microbial communities from Loxahatchee National Wildlife Refuge, Florida, United States - Lox_Sample_2.2 | ecosystem: Environmental > Terrestrial > Soil > Wetlands | place: USA...
GCGTTATCGGCGGGAATCGCCGCGCCGATCGTCGGATGGCTGCTCGATCGCGTCGACGCGCGCAAGGTGATGACGGCGGGTGTGGCGATCACCGTTCTCGCCTACGTGGCACTCAGCCGCATCCAGAGTTTCGGCGAGCTCGTGGCGCTCAACCTCGCGCTCGGCGTCGGCCTCTGCGCATGCACCGGAATTCCCAGCTCGCTGGTGCTGGCCAATTGGTTTCGTGAGCGGCGCGGGCTCGCGATGGGTCTTGCGCTCTCGGGCGCATCGATCGGCGGCGCGATCATGGTCGTTGTGATCAGTTATGTGATTGGCGCGCAGGGATGGCGCTTCGGCGCGATCGTCGTCGCGCTGCCGATGCTTATTGTCGTGATTCCGCTGCTGCTGACCTTTGTGCGCACGCGGCCCGACGAGCGCGCCACCCAAGTGATCGAACGCGAAGCGCCGGCGCTGACCGGCTTCGAAGTGCGGCAGGCATTTTCGACGCGTTCGCTATGGCTGGTGACGCTGCTGCAGTTCCTGGGCTCATCGGTATGGGCGGGAATCGGCCAGCACTTTGTCGCTTATCTCATCGGCATCGGATACACGCCGGTATTTTCGGCGCATATGTTGAGTATCGTGTTCCTCATCACGACGGTTGGAAACCTGCTGTCAGGTCCGGCGGCGGATCGGCTCGGCGCGCGGCGCGCGCTCGCTGTGACCTGGATTCTCGGCGCGATTTCGATGCTGGCGCTGGTGTACGCGACCCATCTCGGCGCGCTCGCAGTTCACGTCGTGCTGTCGGGAATGGTTATCGGCGCGACCGGCGTTCTGACGCCGCTCATCGTGCTCGAATCGATGGGCCTCAAGAACTACGGCGCGCTGATGGGAATCTCCGCGCTCTTCGGCACGCTCGGCTTCGCCGCCGGTCCAATCATAACGGGCAGGATCTTCGACGTGACGCACAGTTACACACTGGCGCTGTGGCTCTTCGTGATCGCGTGCACGATCTGCGTAGTCGCCGCACTCGCCTGCGTCCCCTACGAGCGCGCCCAGGAACGCCTCGCAACAACAACCGCGGCCGCGTAATTCCGCGCTCTGGAATCCCTCTCCCCGACCAGGGAGAGGTCGGCGGCGCATCGCGCCGCCGGGTGAGGGTTGACTGCGTGTGTTCGCCCTTTAAACCAGAGCCAGAGTACCCTCACCCTACCCCTCCCCCTGGTCAGGTCAGGGAGAGGGCAAAGAAAATGCTGGTCAAGGAGAGACGACAGCGTGGTCAGAGTGGACAGCCTGACAATTCGGTCGGTTCGCGACGCGGACTGGCCTGCGCTTCTGGCGCTCGCAGAAAAGTCCGTCGCCGAGATGCCGTCCGCTCCCAGCCAGCGCGAGTGGGCGTCGAATCGACGATCCTTTCCTACGGCCAACGGTGTTCAACGACAGTTCATTGCAACTGCTGACGGACAGGTCGTTGGCTACGCTGGACTGGAACATCGCGGTCAGTGGATGGAAGACGACTATCGACTCTTCGTCGTAGTGGTGCCATCGGATCGTGATTCACTCGGGATTCGACTGCTGGCCCTACTTCGTTCCGAACTGCTGCAGCTTCAGGCGCGGCGTGCGTGGTTCCTCGAGTATGAATCACTGACGCAGTTCAATTCGTGGCTCGAGTCGCAGGGCTTTATGCGAGTTGAGAGCTTCAATCTTGGCGACGGCACAAGCGTCGTCCGCATGGCGATGGACGCGCCGTTCGAGCACGGGGGTACGGTGACGTGGCCGGGCGCTAATCGCGATCGTTTACTGGGTCAGCGTTTTTCTTCAGCGCGGATGGTCGAGAACTATCTCTTTCGTCCACCTTATTCGCCCGAGGTGTTTGAAACGCTTCTGGGCTTCATCAAAGGACATCCACGGGTCGTACTCGACGCGGGGTGCGGTCCCGGAAAAACCACGCTCGGGCTGATCGACAATCTCGAACGAGCCGACGCGATCGATCCTTCGGCAGAAATGCTCCGGCTGGCGCGCAGCTTGCCCAACGGCGCCAACGCAAAGATTCGATGGATAGAATCGAAGCTGGAAGATTCGAAACTGGATCCTCCCTACGGACTGATCGTTGCCGCGCTGAGTCTGCATTGGATGGACCTCGACCAGGTTCTGCCAAAATTTGCTGCAGCACTCGCACCGGGCGCATTCCTTGCCGTGCTGGACGGCGACGCGCCGATCAACGCGCCGTGGGAACGCGACGAAACCGCCTTCTACTCGGATTTCCTGGAGAAAGTTGATGGCAAGCGCCCCTTCGGATGGAAGAACGCGCGCCAGCAGCTCGATCAACCCAAGCTCCTGCATCGCTTGTACAAACCAGTGGGCGTCAGGATCACGCAGCCGACCGAAATCTCACAAACAATCGTCGAATACCTGCGTTGTCAGCATTCGCGCGCAACGTGGTCCGAGGATCACTTGGGAAATGCGGCAACCGCAGACTTCGACGCCGGCATGGAAAAGTTGTTGAGTCGTTATGTGATCGCCGGCCATCTTCACTACGTCGTTCAAACCCGCATCGAGTGGGGCCATCTCTCCGCATGACAGGAGGGGGCAGAGGCGGCGGCTTGCGCCGCCCCTGCGTGGAGAATCCGAGGAGAAAACAGTTAACCTCGGGCGCGCTCAGCGCGCCCTGGCGTAGCAGCTAGTCCAGATGCTTGCGCAGGAAGGTCGGGATATCGAGCTTGTCGTCGCCGTCAACCAGCGAGTTCGGCTCGAGCTTCTCTGCGTCGGCATCATCAGCCGCGGCTTCACCGCGGCGGCGGAACGCCGGAATATCCAGCGTGCTGTCGTCGACGATCATTCCCATCTTGCGCACCGGGCGCGATCCCGGGAACGGCTTGATCTGCGCCGAGGGCGCCGGCGTCGCAACCGGCTGCGGCATCGGCGGCTCGAGCGAATGCATCGGCATCGGCACCTGATGCTGCACGGGCGCCATCGCCTCGGAGGCATCGACGGGCCGCGTCGCCGACGCGGAGATCACGGTCGTGATTGGCGCGCCTGAGCCCGAGTAGCGCGACGTGCCCTTATCGAGATCGCCGAAGCCGGTCGCGATCACAGTGACGCGAATCTCATCGCTGATCTTGTCGTCGATCACGGCGCCGAAAATGATGTTGGCGTCTTCGTGCGCCTCTTCCTGGATGAGGCTCGCCGCTTCGTTGACTTCGTAGAGCGAGAGATCCGGTCCGCCGGTGACGTTGATCAGGAGGCCGCGTGCGCCCTTGATCGAAACGTCTTCGAGCAGCGGGCTCGAGATCGCGCGCTGCGCCGCTTCGACCGCGCGGTTCTCGCCGATCGCCGTCGCCGCGCCCATCATCGCCATGCCCATCTCGGCCATGATCGAGCGCACGTCGGCGAAGTCGAGGTTGATAAGGCCGTGCACCGTCACCAGCTCGGAGATTCCCTTGACCGCCTGGAGCAGCACGTCGTCGGCCTTCTGGAACGATTCCTTGAGCGAGGTATTGCGGCTCGCGACCGAGAGCAACCGTTGGTTAGGAATTGTAATCAGAGTGTCGCAAGCCTTTTTCAGCTCGCGCAGACCTTCTTCGGCCTGGGCCATCTTGCGGCGGCCTTCGAACTGGAACGGCTTGGTGACGACGCCGACCGTGAGCGCACCGACCTCGCGCGCGATACGGCCGATAACCGGCGCAGAGCCGGTGCCGGTGCCGCCGCCCATGCCGGCCGTGACGAACACCATCTCGGCGTCGGCGAGCACTTCGCGGATGCGCTCTTCGTCTTCGAGCGCCGCCTTGCGCCCGATATCGGGCATGCCGCCGCTGCCGCGCCCGCGCGTCAGGTTCTCGCCGATCTGCAGCCGGATCGGCGCGTGATTATTTTGCAGCGCCTGGATATCGGTATTCGCCGCGATAAACTCGACGTTGCGGATACCGACGGTAATCATGTGGTTGACCGCGTTGCCGCCGCATCCGCCCGCGCCGATAACTTTGATCCGCGCTCCCGGATCGGGGTTACTGACCAACTCAATCATCTCAGATCCTCCTCCGCCCACTCCTGGCAATTCCAATTGCCCAGCTAGTTCCCGATGGCCGCGCTGCCTCAAAAGAAGTCCCTCACCCAGTCGCTCAAGCGGGCGCGGAGCCGGCCGATTTTGCCGAACCGCGCGATCCCGTTGCTCACGATACGGCCGCCGCCATTTTGGTAGAGCAGGAGGCCGGCCACCGTCGTGTACATGGGTTTCATCAACTCCTCGGGCATCCCTTTCAGGTTGATCGGCAGTCCGCGCCGCACCGGCAAACCGAACACCCGTTCGGCCAGCTCCTGCGTGCCTTCGAGCAACGACGTGCCTCCGACCAGCACGACCCCCGAAGCCAGACTGTCCGCCACACCCGAGCGCATCAGCTCGCGCTGGACCATCGAGAAAATTTCTTCCATCCGCGGCTCGATTATCTCGCCGAGGATTCGCCGGGCGATGATACGGGGCTCTCGCCCGCCGACGCCCGGCACCTGAACCATTTCATCGCGGCGAACGATCAAATTCGTCGCCACGCCGTAACTGATTTTGAGCCGCTCCGCATCCGAGATCGGCGTGCGCAGTCCGGCGGCCACGTCGCTCGTCAGATGATTGCCGCCGAGCGGCAGCACCGCGGTATGCATCACGGCGCCACCATGAAACACGACGATATCGGTCGTGCCGCCGCCGATATCGATCAGCGCGACGCCGAGCTCGCGCTCTTCTGGAAACAGCGCCGCCTCAGCCGAGGCCAGCGGCTCGAAGACCATCTCGGCCGGCGTCACGCCCGCGCGCTCGCAGCACTTGTTGAGGTTCTGTCCGTAGCTCTGCGCGGCCGTGACGATATGAATCCGGGCCTCGAGCCGCACGCCCGCCATCCCGATCGGCTCGCGCACACCTTCCTGGTCGTCGACGGCAAATTGCTGCGGCAGGATGTGCAGCACCTGCCGATCGAGCGGAATCGCAACCGCGCGTGCCGCATCGATCACGCGATCGACATCGCGCGCGCCGACTTCGCCGCCGCGCACCGCGACGATTCCGTGGCTGTTGAGCCCTCGGATATGCGGCCCCGCAACGCCCGCCACCGCGGCGCCAATTCGCACGCCGGAGCTTTTCTCCGCCTCCTCGATCGCGGCTCGGATCGCGTCGACCGTCGCCTCGATATTCACGACCACGCCCTTGCGCAGTCCGCTGCACGGCGCGACGCCGTGTCCCAGCACGGCGAGCGAGCCGTCACTCAATGACTCGCCGACGAGTGCGCAGACCTTGCTCGTACCGATATCGAGGCCGGTCAGGAGGTTTCGCATCGCTACTGCCTCCTCACTTTCGGACGCGTCCGCGATAAACTCGCAGTCACTTTCGGGGTCGCCTTTTTCACTCCGACGGTCGCGCCGCGCAGCCGCACCACCGCTTCGCCTGGCGTCGTCAGATCGAGCGCCGCGACCAGTTGCTGCTGACCGTCAAGGCGCTTCATCACCTGCTGCGCGCGATCGAGCTCGTGTGGAACGTCGTTGAGATCGATCGTGAGCTCGGTGCGCGCGCGTTCCAGACACAGCGTCGCCGTGCCGTCGTTGTTCACGCGCATCTCGGATATAAGCTGCGCGAGCGTGGTCTCGGCGCGCACCAGCACGGCGGCATCCTCGAGCAGATCGTTGCCGGTGGCATCGTCAGCGACGCCGCTCACGATCGGCAGATCGCCTTGCTCGCGCAGCGCAATCGGTCCGCGCAGCGCGCCGTTGTCGGTGAGCGAATAAAAATCGTCGCCGCGTTTTACGATCGCGATAGGCGGGCCACTCTGGTCCATTTCAGGCACGGTCACGCGATGCGTCACCTGCTGGATCGCGTCTTTGAAGAACGTCGAACGATCGAGCCATCCGGCAACCGAAGTGGAACCGCCCTCGAGCGAAGCGCGTGCGGGTCCAAGCGTGTCGGCGATCGAGCCGGTGAGGCCTGCAAGCGAATCGTTGGCGCGCATGATGATCGCGTGCCCCGCCGTGCTGAAGCCGGCCATCGCACCCATCGCGAAGAAGGCGCAAATCACCATCCCCGCCGTGCGCGGATGCCATCCGGTCTTTTCTCCACTCCGCCTCGCCACCCCGCCTCCGAAAACCGTCAGCTACCAGTCGCCGACGAGCTTGACCTCTGGCTCGAGCCAGACGCCGCTCTGTTCCTTAACTTTGTTCCTCGCCATCTCGATCAGCGCCCGCACCTCAGCGGCCCGCGCCTCTCCAAGATTGACGATGAAATTGGCGTGCTTGTCCGAGAACGCCGCGTCGCCGACGCGCGTGCCCTTGAGTCCCGCGCCTTCGAGCAATTTGCCCGCAAACGTCCCCGGCGGATTCTTGAAAATCGAGCCCGCATTGGGAACGTTGCGCGGCTGGCGCGCTTCGCGCCTGGCATGCAGATCGGCAACGCGCGCGCGCAGATGCTCGCGATTGCCCGGCTGCAACTCGAAGTCGACACGCGTAATCACGAAGTTCTGCGGCAGCTCGGTGCGCCGATAGGCGAACTTCACTTCGTCCTTCGTCAGCGCCCGCAGCTCGCCCGCTTCGGTCACGCCATGCACGAGAGTCACGACCCGCGCGATCTCGCCGCCGAACGCACCCGCATTCATGACCAGGCCGCCGCCGACCGTGCCCGGGATTCCCTCGCCGAACTCGAGCCCTTCAAGGCCCATCTCGACCGCGCCCTTCACCAGCGTGCCGAACTGCGCCGCGGCACCCGCGTAAATTCGATTGCCCTCGATAACGATCCTTCTGAGACCCTCGCCGAGATGAACGACGAGCCCGCGCATCCCGCGATCGCTGATAAGCAGATTCGTTCCCGCGCCGAGGCAAAAGCAGGGCGCATTGGCGCTCCAGGCCGCGGCTTTCGCGGCGCTCAACTCGTCCTCGCTCTCGACAACGAGGAACAGGTCGGCGGGGCCGCCGATGCGAAACGACGTCCACTCGCTGAGCGGCGCGCCGATCCTGAGGCGGTCGCCGAAGCGCGCGCGCAGGTTTTGCTCAAGCCCGCTCATGCGCCTCCTCGCCCAAGGCCGCGAGTATCGCGGGTCCAAGCTTGTTTATATCGCCTGCGCCGAGCGTCGCGATCACGTCGCCCTCGCGCGAGGCCTGCGCGACCGCCGCGGCGGGATCGTCGGCGCCGACATAATGAACGTCGATATGACCGCGCGCGCGAATCGATTCGTACAGCCGGCGCGACGAGACATTTTCGATCGGCTCCTCGCCAGCGGAATAAATGTCGAGCAGCAAAAGCACGTCGGCGTCATCAAACGCCGTCAAGAATTCATCGAACAAATCGCGCATCCGCGTGTAGCGATGCGGCTGAAATACGGCCACGACGCGCCTGCGGAACGCCGCTCGCACAGCAGCCAGCGTCGCGCGGACCTCGGCCGGATGATGCGCGTAGTCGTCGATCACGATTCTTCCACGCGCCTCGCCCTTGATCTCCATGCGCCGTCCGATACCGCCGAACTTGCCGAGCGCTTTCGCCGCGGTGTCGAAGTCGATCCCGATTTGCATCGCCACCGCGATCGCAGCCAGCGAGTTGAGCGCGACGTGCACGCCTGGCATCGGAATCGTCACCGTTCCAAGTTGCTCGCCTTTCAGAATGACGTCAAAGCGCGTCGACAGGCCGTCGATCACGATTCGCTCGGCGCGCAGGTCGGCATCGGGGGCGACGCCGTAGGTGACTATCGGTTTACGGACGTTCGCGAGCAGTCCGCGCACGTTGACGCTGTCGATTCCGAGCACAGCGACGCCATAGAACGGCACGCGATTGATGAAACTCAGAAACGCCTCGCGCACGCGATCCATGTTGCCGTAGTGATCGAGATGCTCAGGATCGATATTCGTGACGATCGCGATCGTCGGCAGCAGGAGCAGAAACGACGCGTCGCTCTCGTCGGCCTCGGCAACCATGAAGTCGCCATGCCCGAGGCGCACGTTGCTGCCGGTGTTGCGGATGTTCCCGCCGACCACGACGGTCGGATCGATACCCGCCTCTTCCATGATGAGGCCGACGAGACCGGTCGTCGTCGTCTTGCCATGCGTTCCCGCGACCGCGACGCCAAGCTTCGCCATTCGCAGCAGCTCGCCGAGCATCTCGGCGCGAGCGACGACGGGAACCTTAAGCTCGCGAGCGCGCACTACTTCAGGATTCGAAAATTTTACCGCCGATGAGATCACGACCGCATCGAGACCTTCGCCGAGATGCGCCGGATGATGCCCCTGCTCGATCGTCGCGCCGAGCGAGGCGAGCCGCGCCGTGGTCGCGCTCTCTTTCATGTCGCATCCGCTGACGCGCATGCCGAGCCGGATGCATAGCTCGGCGATCCCGCTCATGCCGGCGCCGCCGATGCCGATGAAATGCACGCGGCGTTGTCGCGTCAGCAATCCGTTGGGATGAAGCTCGTTCACGCCGCCTGCTCCATTCCCACGAGGTCGAAGCAAACGCGCGCAACACGGCGTGACGCATCGGGGTAAACTCCCTGATGCGCTTTCTGGCCGATCTCAACAAGATGTGAGCGATCCTGCAGCATCGTCCCGATTTCGCGTGCGAGGTTGTCCGCTAGTTTAGCGTCGTCGAGGACTATTGTCGCGCCGCCCAGGCGCTCGATTACGCGCGCGTTGTGCAGCTGCTGCATGTCCTTGTGAAACGGATACGGGACGAAGATCGCGGGGCGGGCCGAGAGCGCGATATCGGTGACGGTCATCGCACCAGCGCGAGCGATGACCAGGTCGGCGCGTTCGAGCGCCGCTGGAATGTCGTCGATAAAAGCGACGACCTCTGCCCTGACCGGCAGATCGCTGTACCCCTGCCTCACCAACACCTCATCCGCCTCCCCAGTCTGATGGACGACGTGCAGATTTATAACACTTTTTGCACAGATTTTGAAAGCGTTAACAACGCCTAAATTCAGGCGATGCGCGCCGGTAGAGCCGCCTAAAACAAGGATTTGGGTTTTATCGTCCATCGTTCGAGGCCCTGACCGATACTCGAATCGAACCGGGTTTCCGGTCACCTCGACCTTGCCGATGCTGAAATATGCGGCAGTCTCGCGAAAGCCGACGCAAATCTTTTTCGCGAAGCGCCACAGGATTTTGTTCGACAGTCCGGGAATCGTGTTTTGCTCCATTAGCACCAGCGGAATTCGCGCCAGAATCGCCGCAACGCCGACGGGTGCAGATGCGTACCCGCCCGCGCCGACGATCAGGTCGGGACGCTCGCGCGCGACCAGCGCGCGTGCAAGTCCGATCGCGCGCACGAACTCGATCGCGGCTCGCACGCGTCCCGTCGCTCCGTGACCGCGAATTCCGTGAACGTCGAACAGTTCGAAGCGGTAGCCGCTCTTCGGCAGCCACCTGGCTTCCATTCCTGAGCTCGTGCCGACGAAAAGCACATCAGAGTCGGGATGCTCGCGCTTGATTTCCTCGCCGAGCGCGACGGCGGGGAACAAATGTCCGCCAGTGCCGCCGCCCGCGATAATGAACTTCATCTGACTGCCGGCCGCCTTCCTAACGCGAGCAACGCGCCGAGCGCCGCCATCGCCATCACGATTGCAGTGCCGCCGTAGCTGAGAAAAGGAAGCGGCAGGCCCTTGGTCGGGATCATGCCGATCACGACCGCCATATTGATCAACGCCTGCAATGAAAGCAGCGCCGTAAGTCCAACTGCGAGAAGGCTCGCGAACGGATCGGGCTCGTCGTGCGCGATCTTCATTCCGCGGAACATGATCACCAGGAAGAGCCCGATCACGAGGCCGGTTCCGACGAGGCCAAACTCTTCGCCAATCACGGCAAACATAAAGTCAGTATGCGCCGCAGGCAGGTAGAACATCTTCTGCCGTCCCGCGCCGAGGCCGACGCCCCATTTGCCGCCCTCGCCCAGTGCGATGAACGATTGCGTCAACTGAAACCCCGCGCCGCGCGCCGTATGCCACGGATCCATGAAGGTGGTGAGCCGCTTCATGCGATACGATTTTGAGACCGCCTGCATGACAAGCACTGCGAGTGCGCCGCTGCCGGCGATGCCGAGATGCAAGAGGCTTGCGCCTGCGGCGAAGAGCATCGCGAACAGCACCAGCGCGATCATCACGGTGTTGCCGAAGTCAGGCTGCTTCAGCACCAGCAGCGCGATCGGCGCGACGATGATGAACACGGGCAGTGGGCCGCGGGTGAAACTTTTCATGCGCTCGCCGCGGCCGCTCAGATATTCGGCGAGGAAAAAGACCAGCGCGATTTTGATGAACTCCGACGGCTCGAGCACTATCGGCCCGAGATGGAACCATCGGCGGGCGCCGCCGCGCACCTGCCCGAGTCCGGGAATCCACAAGCAGACAAGGAGCACCGCCGAAAGAATCGCGAGCGGCATCACGATCTTGCGCAGCCCATAAACCGAGAACTGCGAGAGCACGAACAGCACGCCGAACCCGGCTGCGACGTGCACGAGTTGAAGTTTGAAGAAATGAAAACTGTCGCCGGTTTTCTCGATACCGAGGAAATAGGTGGTGTTCAGCACCATCAGGAGGCCGAGGATGACGAGCGCCGCCGCCGGCACCCACAGCCACGGATCGGGGCGGCGCGAGCCTACGGTCTCAAAGCGCGCGAACCAGTTCTTCAAATACTTTGCCACGATGTGCGTAGTCCTTGAACTGATCGAAGCTCGAACATGCGGGCGACATTAACACCGAGTCACCAGGGCGGGCCGCGCGCGCGGCTTGGTTGACGGCATCCTTGAGCGTGGGCACGACCGCGATCTCGGTCGCACCTGCAAGCGCATCGCGCATCTTGTCGCGCGCGGCGCCGTTGAAAATCGCGAGCCTGACTTTTTCGCCGAGGGGCGCGCGCAGCGGCGAATAATCCCCGCCCTTATCTACCCCGCCGGCGATCAGGATTATCGGCGCGGGTGTCGCGTCGATCGCTTCGACGACGGCGCCGACATTGGTGCCCTTGGAATCGTCGATCCAGCGCACGCCGTTCTTCTCGTGCACGAGTTGAATGCGATGCGCGAGGCCTTTGAACTCCGACAACGCGTGTTCGATGACGTGCGGCTCGACACCCATCGCTAAGGCCGCGCCGGCGGCGGCCATCGCGTTTGCGATATTGTGGCGGCCGGTCAAATGAAAGCCGTCGAGATTTATCTGCCCGTGATGGCTCCCGAAGTCGAAGACGATCGCGCGTTCGACCGGCCAGAGGGCGGAGCGAAACTCGGGCTTGCTCATTCCGAACGTGACTACGTGTGAGCGGACCTCACGCGCGAGCTTGAAGACGTTGGGATCGTCGCGATTCAGGATCGCAAAGTCGCGCGCATCCTGGTTCTCGAAGATCCGCGCCTTGGCGCGGCCGTAGTCTTCGAGTCCGTCGTAACGATCGAAATGATCGTCAGTCAGGTTCAGATGAATCGCGACGCGCGGATGGAATCGGTCGACCGTTTCGAGCTGGAAGCTCGAGACCTCGGCCACGACGACGCCGTAGTCGGCGCCGACCGCGTCGACGAGCGGCGTGCCGAGGTTGCCGCCGACGAACGTGCGGCGTCCCGCGGCCTTCATGATCTCGCCGAGCATTACCGTGACGGTACTCTTGCCGTTGGTGCCGGTGATCGCCGCGATCGGAGCCTTGATGAAACGGCACGCGAGCTCGATCTCGCCGATCACGGAGATGCCGCGCGCCGCCGCGCCCGCGAGCAACTTCGAATCGCGCGGCACACCGGGGCTGGCGATCACGAGGTCAACGCCGTCGAGCCACGAATCGCTCTCGGCGCCGAGATGAACTTCGCCGGTGGGAAGATTCGCGCGATCGAGATTCGGGTTGCTGTCGGTCAGCACGAGATGAGCGCCGCGAGCTGCGACGAAGCGCGCCGCGTCGCGGCCGCTCACGCCCAGTCCCACGATCATCACGCGCTTTCCCGACAGTTCCATCTATTCCATCTATCGAATCTTGAGCGTGCTGAGCGCGACCAGTCCGCACACGATCGAAATGATCCAGAACCTCACGACTACGACGGTCTCGGGCCATCCGCTGAGTTCAAAGTGATGATGAATGGGAGCCATCTTGAAGAAGCGCTTGCCGCCGGTGAATTTGAAGTAGTAGCGCTGGATCAGCACCGATACCGTTTCGAGCACGAACACACCGCCCGCGATCACGAGCGCCAGCTCCTGCTTGGCGAGCACGGCGACCATGCCGAGCGCGGCGCCGAGCGCCAGCGCGCCCACGTCGCCCATCATCATCGAGGCCGGATACGCGTTGAACCAGAGGAAGCCGAGCGACGCCGCGATCAGCGCCGAGCAGAAAATCGAAATTTCACCGGCGCCGGGTACGTGCTGAATCTGCAGGTAAGCGGCCAGCTTGAAGTTGCCCGCGGTCCACGAAAAAACCAGGTAGCAGAATGCGACTGTCATCACCGGGCCGATCGCCAGACCGTCGAGTCCGTCAGTCAGGTTGACAGCGTGTGACGATCCCACGATGACGAGCATCGCGAACGGGATGTATAGCCACACGTGCAGATTGGGATTGACGTTCTTGAGGAACGGCACCGTCAGATGGGTATCGAAACCAAGTCCCCAGAAGAGCCAGGTCGCCGCGATAAACGCGCACGAGAATGTCGCGATCATCTTTACGCGCTCGCTGAGCCCGTTGCCCTTGCCGCGCGTCAGCTTCAGATAGTCGTCGGCGAACCCGATCGCACCGAAACTCACGGTAACGAAGATCGCAAGCCAGACATAAGGATTCGTGATGTTGGCGAGGAGCAGCGTCGCGAACAGCGCCGACGCGCAGATCATCAATCCGCCCATCGTCGGAGTGCCGGCTTTCTTCTGATGCGCCGCGGGAACGACTTCGCGGATCGTCTGCCCGATGTGCATCGCGCGGAAGCGATCGATCAGCACCGGGCCGAGCACGAGCGACATCGCAAACGATGTCAGCCCCGCCAGCACCGAGCGGAAGGTCTCGTAGCGCAGGACGTTGAGTCCCACGTGCAAGGTGTGCAGCGGATAGAGCAGAAGATAGAGCATGACGATCGCGCCGAGCGCGATGCTCTCAAATTTGCCTACGTGCCATCGCGTCCGCAACTTCTCGGACGACGGTGCGATCGTCGAACTGGAGTACTCGGCTTCCGACGAGCTGATAATCCTCATGCCCCTTCCCCGCCACGATTACCGCGTCGCCCGGCCTGGCTGCTTCCAGAGCCAGGCGGATCGCGCTTCTGCGGTCGGGCTCGACGAGATAACCGCGCTCCCCCGAGCGCGCATCGCCAAGCCGCGACAAGTTTGACGCCACCAACCCCTGCTCGACTTCCGCGATTATACTCAGCGGATCTTCAGTGCGCGGATTGTCGGAGGTGAGCACGGGCAGGTCAGCAATTCGGCCGGCGATCTCACCCATAATCGGACGCTTGCCCCGATCGCGATCGCCGCCGCATCCGAAGACGCATATGACACGGCCTTTGCAGAGGCCGCGCAGCGTCTTCAGCACCGCTTCGAGCGCGTCGGGCTTATGGGCGTAATCGACCAGCACCGTCACACCCGGTGTGGCCGGCACAGCCTCCATTCTGCCGGGGGCCCCTGGGCATCGCCGCACACCTTCCGCCACCGCCGCCGTTTCGATGCCCAGGGCCACCGACAGAGCGGAGGCGCCGAGGACATTGAGCAGATTGATCTCGCCGACCAGCGGCGAGGTGATTTCGATTTTCTTGCCGAGTACAGAAATCGTCGCGCGGATTCCGTCGAGCCCGGCCGAGTAACTCTCGGGATGTGCATCGAGCGCGCGATCGAGGCCGAAGCTCACCTTGTGCGTCTTCACTGCGGCTAGAATCCGCTTGCCGTAGGGATCGTCACCGCGCACGACCGCGATCGGATCGGCGCTCAGGCTTCGTGGCAGGATCTCGGTGAAGAGCCGGAGCTTCGCCTGGAAGTAGTTTTCCATCGTGCCGTGATCATCCAAGTGATCGCGGCCAAGGTTGGTGAAACCACAGGCGCGGAAATTAAGTTCCTCGACTCGCCCGCCTGCGATTCCCATCGAAGAGACTTCGGCGGCGACGTGGCGGATTCCCTCGCGCTCCATCGCGGCGAGCGAGGACTCGAAATCGATCGATTCGGGCGTGGTGAGGCCGTGATAGAGCGTCTTGCCGCGCGCGAAGATCCCGATCGTGCCGATTATTCCGGCCGGCATGCCCGCGGCCTCCAAGATCGAAGCCAGGATATAAGTGGTCGTCGTTTTGCCCGCCGTGCCGGTTACTCCCACCAGCTCGAGGCGGCGGCTCGGCGCATTGTAGAAGCGCGAGGCGACCGCGCCCATCAGAAGGCGCGGCCGCTCGCACTCCACCAAGATCATCGCGGGGCGCGCGGTTTCCTCATCCCATCCACTCACCACCGCCGCCGACGCCCCGCGTCTGAATGCGTCCTCTACGTTTGCCCGCGCACGCGACAGATCGCGCGCGGTCGAGAAGAACAGATCTCCGCGACCAACCTTTCGCGAGTCATACGCAAGACCCGAAATCTCCACATCCGTGCCCCCCACGATCCGCCCCACATCCAGGCCTTCGAGCAGTTCACCTAGTTTCACCGCCCTCCCCTGGAGTTCATTGCTACGTGGATCAGCCTGCCGGCTTTGCGCTCCGGCAGCGCATCGGTACTCGAGGCCAGCTCGAGCTTGATCGTCGAATGGTTGAGCGGCGCGCCGGGCGCAGGCTCTTGCGATACAACGTAGCCGCTGCCCTGGAGCTCGACCGTCACGCGCAAGCGCTTGGCCGCATCGATCGCGCGTCTGAGGCTCATGCCGGAAAAATCAGGCGTCTGCGAAACAAGCTTTTTGCCGGTAAGCACTGGAATGAAGTCGTCGCTATCGGACATCGCGAGCACGCCGCGCCGCGTCTTCTGCGGATGCAGGAGCTTGGTTGGAATGATGCTCGCTTCTTCATAATCGGGAGTCGGCGGCGTGATGCCAAGATCGCGCACCGCGCCCGACGCGATCTGGCTGAAGACGGGCGCCGCGACGAGTCCGCCGAAGTGGCCGTGGCCGACATCATATAGCACGACCAGGATCAGCAGCCGCGGATCGTCGGCGGGCAGAAATCCGACGAACGAGCTGACATGACGATTCTGGAAGTAAGTTCCGTTTTCGGGATTCACCATTTGCGCCGTGCCGGTCTTGCCCGCGACCAGGAATCCGTCGACCTGGGCCTTGTGCCCGGTGCCGTCCGGACCATTGACGACATTGCGCAGGAGCAGATTCATCTGATGCGCGACGTCGGGCGAGATCGCGCGGCGCACGATCTGCGGCGGATGCTCCAGCACTTCGCCGCCGTCGGCATCGAACGCCGCGCGCACGATATGCGGGCGAACGATATTGCCGCCGTTGGCGATCGCCGCGTACGCGACCGCAAGCTGCATCGGTGTCACCGCGACGCCCTGGCCGAAGCCGTGATTGGCGAGATCGATCTGACGCCAGCCCTTGGGCTTGTTGAGCAGGCCCGCCGCTTCGCCGGGCAGATCGATCCCGGTGCGCTGGCCGAGGCCGAAGGCGCGCAGACCCTCATAGAAACGCTCGGAACCGAGCGAGAGCGCGATCTTCGCCGCGCCGATATTCGACGAGACTTCGATGATGCCGCCAAGGTCGAGGTATCCGTGCGGCGAGTCGTCATGGATCGTGCGCCGATCGACGGTCCAGCGGCCACCCTCGCAATAGATTTGCTTGTTGGGCGTAATCACACCGTCGGCGAGCGCGATCGAGGCGAGTATACCCTTCATCGTCGAGCCCGGCTCGAACGCATCCTGCACCGCGGCGTTATGCAGCCGGTCGTGGATATTGTTCGGATCGGCGTTAACGTTCGCCATCGCGATCACGGCGCCGGTAAACGGATCGAGCACGATCGCCGCGCCATGCTTGGCGCCGCTTTGCTGCACTTCGTTCGCCAGCTCCGATTCCGCAAGCGACTGGATCGACGAATCGATCGTGAGCTCGAGCCGTGCCCCCGGCTCTGGCGCCTTGAGCGCCAGCGGCGTGTCGAGAATCGGCTTGCCAAGCGCGTCGTGATAGACGTGCAGCGCGACCTGTTCGCCGCGCACCTGCCTGTCGTACTCGAGCTCCAACCCGGAGAGCCCCTGACCGTCCATCCCAGCCAACCCCACCACCGACGCGGCCAGGTTGCTCTCCGGGTAGAAGCGCTTGTACTCGCTCAGCGTGCCGACGCCTTCGATTCCGAGCGCCTCGACCGCCTGCGCCTTCTCGGGCGCGATACGACGCGCCAGCCACACGAACGGCGCGGGCTTGTGAATTTCATTTTCGAGCTGCGCGGGCGTCAGGCCAATCGCAGCCGCGAGCTTGGCGCGTTCAGCATCCGTCGAGTTTTCGAGGAGCTGCTTCGGGTGCGCATAGACCGAGCGCGTGTCGGCCGACAGCGCGAACGGCGCGCCGTTGCGATCGACGATCGGACCGCGCGCGGCTGCTAACTTCTCGTCCTCGGTATGCTCACTGTTGGCGAGCGAATCGAGCCGCGAGCCGTCGAATGCGACCAGCGCGACCAGGCGCAGCATCGCCAGCGCGAAGAGCCCGGCGAGGGCGAAGGTCAGCGCACCCACGCGGGCGCGGCGCTGTTTGGCCGCGACGTTCACGGCACCATCACGATCTGCCCGCGGGTTGGCGGAGCGAGATTGTATTTGGCGGCGAGCGTGCGCAGCCGCTCATGCGAGCTCAGTTGCGCCTCGGTCATCCACAAGTAGCGATTTTCGTCTTCGAGTTTTGCGTTCTCCGCGCGCAGCGCCGAGATGCGGTAGCCCTCGCGCGTCGCTTCGAGGCGAACCATCAGCGTCGTGAAGCCAACGATCGCGATCAGCCCGCACAGAACCGCGGGCACCGCCTTCGAGGGCGGCTTGGCCGGCCGCTTGCGCGCGCTCATGACGCGTTCCTTTCGAGGCATCGCAGCCGGGCGCTGCGGGCGCGCGGATTCGCGGCGGTCTCGGACGCTGAAGGCTTCATCACCTTGGTGGTGACGCGGGCGAAGTTGCCGTCGGAGCTGAGCTCGCGAAAACGCTCCTTCACCGGGCGATCCTCGAGCGAGTGATACGAAATGATCACCAGCCTGCCGCGCGGCACGAGCATCTCAGGCGCCTCGCGCAGAAATCGCGCCAGCCTTTCCATCTCGTGATTCACCGCGATACGCAGCGCCTGGAAAGTGCGGGTCGCAGGATGCACGCCGCCGCGGCGCTGCGGCCCGAGCGCGCGCTCGACCAGGGCGCGCAATTCGCCCGTGGTCTCGA
>Ga0335073_10005879_pt1 | contig 17230 bp, 23 predicted proteins | sample Lox_Sample_22_FD_207093 | JGI IMG/M metagenome (GOLD analysis project Ga0335073, IMG submission 207093) | Soil microbial communities from Loxahatchee National Wildlife Refuge, Florida, United States - Lox_Sample_2.2 | ecosystem: Environmental > Terrestrial > Soil > Wetlands | place: USA...
ACAATGAAAGATATTGTGCGTTATATGCTCATCTCGACAGAAGACCAGGACGAACAAGTAGCTTTGGAAGCTTGTGAATTCTGGCTTGCGGTGGCCGAACAACCTAGTCTTCGAGCTGACGTCGAACCCTTCCTTCCTGAAATCATTCCACGGTTACTGAAAGGCATGGTATACACCGAGGAAGATATTGCCATCCTAGGTGGCGATGAAGACGATCACAATGTCATCGATAGACCTCAGGACATCAATCCCGCTCTTGAACACGCCACGAGCAAACAGCATAAACTGAACGGCACAAATTCGGACCGTCCTGCGACGCCGCGACGCGCAGATGGATCAGATGAAGCTGATGATGACGAAGACGATGAAGATGACGAATATTACAGTGATGACGACGATGACGATGAAGGATATTCAACGTGGAATTTACGAAAATGTTCAGCTGCTGCGTTGGATGTGTTGTCGACTGTCTACAATGCTCATTTGTTCGAGGTCATCAAGCCGTTTCTGGTACAAAATATCCGAAATGAAGATTGGAAGATACGTGAAGCGAGCGTATTGGCGTTGGGGGCTATTGCTGAAGGTTGCATGGATGGAGTTGTTCCTCATTTACCGGAACTGTATCCTTATTTGTTGAGCCTGTTGCAGGATTCCAAGTATCTCGTGCGTCAAATTAGTTGTTGGACATTAGGCCGATACGGAAAATGGGCTGCGTTTCTCCCGTCAGAGGAGGAGAAGATTCTCTACTTCCATCCGCTTATGGAGGGGGTAATAACCCCTTTTGATTACAATAACAATTAGCTATTGCGAACCGTATATGACAACAACAAGAAAGTGCAAGAAGCAGGTTGTAGTGCTTTTGCCACCTTAGAAGAGCAAGCTGGACCATTCCTAATACCGTATTTGGAACCTATCTTACAACATCTGCAAGTTGGTTTTGAACGCTTTCAGCATAAGAACCTTTTGATTCTTTACGATGCCATTCTCACTCTTGCTGACTCGGTCGGTCCGGCGTTAAATGAGCCTACATATATCGATTTGTTGGTCCCTCCATTATTGGCGAAATGGCAACAAGTCGGCGATGAAGATCGAGGTCTTGTCTCGCTTCTAGAGTGTCTTTCTTCAGTTGCCGTTGCTCTCGGTCCAGGCTTCCAACCCTTCATTGAGCCGGTATATCAACGAACTCATGGTCTGATCAGAAATACCTTACTTCAAGATCAACAGTATCAACAAGGACAGGTCGACGAAGCACCAGACAAGGAATTCCTGGTAGCCGGATTAGACTTGATGAGCGGATTAATCCAAGCACTTGCAGAAGACATCAACCCACTCCTCGCCAACGCTGAGCCGAAACTAGTACAAATGCTCATCATGTGTCTAAGAGTACCCTCCTTCATCATCAACACTAATACATTAGGACGAAATCGACGATGTCCGCCAATCTGGCTTCGCGCTATTAGGAGATCTAGCTACCAACAGCTTCGAATTCATAAGGCCAAGTCTCAACGAAATCATGGGTGCTCTAATTCCTCAAATCTACGCAGACTCCTCAGCTCCAAGTGTCTGCAACAACGCATGCTGGGCAGCGGGAGAAATCGCGATGCAATTAGGTCCTGAGATGAGACCCTACGTTGCACACATGTTACCACGACTTATCCAAGTTATGAATCACGAGAATGTCCTGAACCCTGTTCTCGAAAATGCATCTATTGCAATTGGTCGATTAGCTCTTTCGTGTCCAGAAGATATTGCTCCGGAATTACCAACCTTTGCGGGACCATTTTTACGAGCCTTGAAAGATGCCAAGGACAACTTGGAGAAGGATTCTGCGTTTAGAGGGTTCTGCACGATGATCGCACTCAGTCCGAATGGCATTTTGAACCATTTAACAGACTTCATCGTTGCGATCGGGAACTACAATGAACCAAGTCCGGAATTGAGGGATATGTTTCGTCAGGTATTTCATTTTAGTGCAAGTTGCATGCTGACAATCTAGATATTGCATGTATTTAAGAATGCGCTTAGGAATTGGGCCGAGTTTGAGGTTTCTTTACCATCCGGTCTACCTCAAAAACTTCGAGAACGCTATGGTGTATAAAATTTTGTGGATGTTTTTACAAGAATCTGTTGTAGCAAGGGGGGATGGTGAAAATTATGAGAAGGCATTTTATGATTTGTTTGATTCAACATCATTTTTAGTAGGATAGGCATTGTTGTAGCGTCTCTTGACTCCTTAAGAGTTGGGATATTATGAATTTGTGTTTGTTTTTTATTGCACTAGGATAGGCAGATAGGCAGATAGGCATTTGGATACTTTAGTGAAGCGTAGAACTGCATCTCCTTAAGAGAGTGGTTGTTTGTTGAGTTTGTTTATTTTGCATCGGAATCTTACAGTGTCGAGGTGTAGGTCGAGAAACAGGTTCATGGTCTTCAACTGTTGTGTTCCATCTCAGCTCGTCTCTGTTTTGATCGCAGCTAAAAAGTCAAGCGGGCCAACGAACCAAAATTCCTTTCACGACCTGCGAATTTCTGTCTCAGGAGCTAAATTCTAGGACAAGCCTCGGCAAGACAGTTGTTTGGAATGTCTATCGATTCTCCGATCCATCAGTTTGACGAATAAACTAGAAGACCTGTTATTAGTGCTTGCGGACCTCCCCTTTAAGGATCTTCATCTTCGAGGCCAGATTTTGACTTCACCTTCGCATCCATGCCCACCATGGGACGCTCTTCCACCAATGCGAACGGCGACCATGGAGCCTTAAGTACACAATCAGAAGGAGAAGTTGCTGTCAAAGTCAAAGCAGAGGAGATCGATATCAAAATGGAGGACGTTACTTTATCAGTGTCCACGAAACTCGAAACGCCAGTTGTCGATGCTCCCAGGGTGAAACGACGGCGACCAACTTTTTCACACCTACCGTCCGCTAAAGAAGAAGCTCTTTCCACCTTCACACAGATCAGAGAGAGCATCTACCAGTATGACGATCTTGGTGAATCTCAACAAGAAGATGTTATGGCTTGTGAATGTAAACCTATGAAAGCTGGTATGTTTTCTGCATCTCCATGTTTTGACTCCTTGTAGAAGATGGCACGAACCTGGCATGCGGAGATAATGATTGTATCAACTTTGCAACGTCTATGGAGTGTATGGATGATGAATGCTCTTGTGGTGTAGCATGTCGAAATCAACGTTTCCAACGCTGTGAATATGCAGAGGTCGATGTGATACAAACCGAGCGAAAGGGCTTTGGAATCAGAGCAAACTCAGATATCCCGGCACATACATTCATATATGAATATGTTGGTGAAGTTATCGATGACTCTCTGTTCCGAAGTCGAATGCATGAGTATGATGAGGAGGGGATCAAGCACTTTTATTTCATGATGATTCAGCAGGGAGAGTATATTGATGCTACGAAAAAGGGAGGTCTAGGAAGATTCTTGAATCATTCTTGCAATCCAAATTGTTATGTCGATAAATGGGTTGTTGGAACAAAATTACGGATGGGTATCTTCGCGGATCGTAACATACAGGCTGGAGAAGAGCTTACCTTTGACTACAATGTGGATCGTTACGGGTATGGCTTCTACATTCAGCGTTGACAGTTAGAGCCGATGCTCAGCCGTGCTATTGCGGAGAGCCAAACTGCATCGGGTACATCGGTGGAAAAACTCAAAGCGAGGCACAGCCTAAGCTATCTCATGCAGTGAAAGAGGGTAGTCTCTTCAATTAGCGTTGTTGATTTTAGCGCTCGGATTCGACGATGACATTGATTGGGCGACAGCAACTTCACGAAAGAGACGACGGGCGAAGAAAGATGAAGAAGAAGATGAGGACTATGTTGTTTCCGCTCAACCTAAGCCTGTCACCGAAGAGGGTGTAGCCAAGATAATGAGTACGCTATTACAAGCAAGAGAACAGTGGGTTATAATAAAACTCCTTACACGACTTGAAGTACTTCCTTTTCATCTTACATTCTGATCGGCAAGGTAAGCGATGATGTATCGATCTGGCACAGAGTCTTGAAAATGCATGGGTATCAGATATTAGGTGCCGTACTTCGAGAATGGAAGAAAGACAATGTCATTGTAACGACGGTACAATCTCTTTAATTTCTCGCTTACTTAAGGTCCTACACATCCTCCTCAAACTCCCGCGAGTAACGAAGAACAAGATAGACAGCTCAGGCATCGAAGTAACAGTGAAAGACTTGACAGAAAATGAGAATGCTCGGGTCAAAGAGCTCGCTAGCTCTGTAAATCCCTTAGGTATTGTATCTAATTTTAGCTCCTTAGCGAATGGGCTTCACTCGAGATGGGATTTCGAATATCCCGACGACCGGTACTCTCCCTCTTGACCTATCTAACCTCTTAGAAAACCTCCAGCGAAAAATCTCCTTCCAAAGACGGAACCTCCGACTCTTCTAAAACACCTACAAATACAAGCACCCCAACTGCCGCCAAAGTCATCCAGAACACTCTCCACCGTCCTCAAAAACCATTCTGGCGTGAAGCCCCTCCCCGAACCGACATCGACTCCTTCCGCGGTGTTCCACGCGGTCCAGCCGCACTCACCCCTTCAACACCCCTCCCCTCCGGCTGGAAACAAGCCTTCGACACATCCAGTGGCAAAACATACTACTATCGTCGCTCCGACAACAAGACACAATGGGATTTCCCTAGCGAAGAAGAAGTTCCTGCTTCAGCAGTGAATTCGTTGGGAAAGTCGGAATTACAGAAAATTATTGAGGAGGCGAATAAACAGCTTGCGGAGAAATTGGAGGTGCAGAGACAGGAGGAGGAAAGGAAACGAGCGGAGAGGGAGAAGGAGGAGTTGGAGGCTGCTGAGGCTAAGGCTAAGGAACGGGCTGAACGGAAAGCTCATAGGGATCAGCGACATCAACATCATCAACATAGACGGTCGTCAGAAGGTGGAGAAACTGCTACGGGAGATAAGTCGAAACTGGAAAAGCAGTTCTCGTTACAGGTGCGATCCCTCAACAGGAATGGCTAATGAGTAGTTCTCAAAGTACGTTCCTAATTGCATTGCGGGGAGGTATAAGGAGCTGTCAAAAGATGAAGTTAAGAAATATGCTCGAGATGTAGTTTCCCTCGTTGACAGTTTTAACGTTAGATTGTGCATCTTTTGGTAAGCAAGGAGATCAAAGCCGGCAAGACGGAAGTCAAAGACGAACTGTCTGACGATAAAAAACGAAAAATAAAATATTTTGTGAAGGATTATATGGATAAAGTAATGGCTCGAAGAGCACAGAAGCTAGCTTCAAAGCAGCAAGAGTCTGTACCTGGACATCCGGATTCGGCATCCACTGCGACTCCTTTGGTTCCGGGATCTGAACAGAGAGAAGGTGAAGTGAAGGAGAGTGTGACAGAAGCTACTTCTATGTCTCCGCCGGATTTTCAGAACAAGACGGATATGGATGGACTATTGGATAAAGGGTAAAATGGGGTTGCTGTAGTGTACTGGGGCAGTAGATTAATGCACTGCGATTGATTTTGAGTTTTCAGAATAAGGGTATACCGGCCGAAAAAAGATGCATATTGAAGCGTGAACTGGGTGGTTTGATTAGGAGATTATAGTGAACAAGAGTGCGGGGGTTAATGGAGAACGGGTCAGATGACTTATACTTCGTCGATTGCCGAACCCGTGGGGATCTAGAACACTGGGAGTCCTTTCTGCCAACCCGACATAGTGCGGAGACTTGCCGTTTGCCGGTCCCGAAGTGGGTGAAAGAAAGTGTGGGGTCCTGCACATCGTGCATGAATCGACTGAATTGGCAGTTATAGGTTATTCTTCATTTGTGTATATGCGTACATACAGTACCTAGAGAAATTGCCGCTGTTGCTCATCCATCGCCTTGGTTCAAGAAGCGCGGCAGTTCCGCTCGCCTGTCGGATGTCACCGATGCTCTGATCCTGAACACGGACAACTTTAAAGGTATTCGTGGTGCTATTATATTAGAGCAGGCCGACGGATCGCATTCCCCCTTTTTGCTAAACCATCGCTGAAAGAAACTCCGTTATTTAATAAAACTTGAAAAAATGGCACGGATCGCGTGGGGGTTGCATGAGTAGCCTCAACCAACCACTCGAGCCCAAAAGGCCGCAAAGCAGGTGCATAGCCAATGCAGTGCGCAGGGGGATACTAGTTAAGTCTAGTAATATGAAAACTCGTGACAAACCGTAATCCCCATAACCGCAACAAACTCTGCACGGTGCCAATTCCAAGATTTGGGTTGTGGGGGTCAAAACAGGAAAAAAGGATTGAGTGGTTGGGATGCCCCGGATCGCGTGCCGCAGAGTGGTTGAGAAAAAGTCTAATTCTGAGATTGTGTCATACATACAGCACCAAAAAGAAAGTTCCAAAAAAAGGAGATTGCGACCCCCCGATTCCATCTTGGAATGATAAATACATATAAATCATAGTGACGGATATAAAGCCACGCTAGGTCCCTGGATTCGTAACAACATTTTTTAAGAAATCCCCAGGCGGTGTTGAAGTCAAGATGAAGTTGATGAGCGTGCGAATGATCGACGGGGTAAATGCCCGAATCGACGGTTTAGTCGAAGTTGCCGTCGACCTCTACAGGAGACGTGCTCACAGATCGGATATGCCGAAGACAGTATGTCCTTCAAGGGAGCCTCAACGGACTATCCCTGTCGACCCTCCCTGTCGTAATCACTCCTTTCCTGTCATCTGTTGATGTGATAGCTCCCTACATGACTTCCGATACGTCTTCATTTGCATCCAAGACAGTCAAAGGTAACCTACTTCCAGAGGATCTCAGACTCATGTTATTCAGAACGATGGCCCGCTCTGCTCACCAAAGTCATCGCAGATGTAGAGAAGACAATGGACGAGGAAGACAAACCAGGACTTCATTCCGAGGGACAGAAAATCATTCGCGATCTTATTGCGCTCAAAGAGGACATGGCGGAAGATCGTCCCCTGCAGTAGAATCCCTTTCGGGCTAGACTCACATCTAGACCAATTGTAGACGACAAACAAGGGAATCTCACGACCTACAACGAAGAACTTCGTCGGATGAACCGACCTACATGGCGTAACGTCTCATGGCTTTTTGCAGAGTGCTATCTATACCGGTATTTCCCCGGAACAACAAGAGCTAATTTCCAGACTTCTACATTCCATGTTTGCGTCAACCATTCACTGGAAGACCTACGATCCCTTCTTCCGACAAAAGTACGAAGCTTTCAGGACCTCGAAAAAGGGTGTTGTCGAACTCGCAGACAGATTCCGTGAATTTGCTGAAAGTCTTCCATCACATTCCGCAACGAAAGATTCGGAGACAGAAAAACTACTTTTCGTACAACGTCACCTCCGATCCCGTGCTAACCTTATTTCCAGGAAGAAATGGCCCACATTTGCTTATGGGGCAATGCCTCCGATCTATCCTTTTCCCTCCAAGGAGAAGTAAACCATTTGCAAGAAAAGGAAATGCGGCTCAATGCAAACAAGAATATCATTGTGGTAATCTCCCCTCCCGGAACCGCACTTCCGTTAATGGCGGCTAATGCGCTTTTGCTGCAGAATGATTTAGCCGCTGCATGGTCATCGCTTCGCAAACTTAAAAATGCCCGGATTGATATTATTCTCGACAATGCTGGATTCGAATTATTTGCAGATTTGATATTTACGTTATATCTTCTTACGGTTGGGATTGCCGGCACCGTTGTCCTCCATCCAAAAGCTATTCCTTGGTAAGCTTTCCTCCAGATACCCCACGTTTCGGTTTTTGCAAAGTTATAGCCGGCGTCGCTAACCTCCGTGCCGTCTAGGTTCGTGAGCGATGTAACTCCACTTGACATCGGTCACCTGTTCAATTCGCTCAGTAATCCTGCATATTTCGAACAGTCACGTCACTCTTCTCTACACTTTCTCATCGAACGACTTACTCGCTTCTATAGCGATGGCAGAATTATCATCCGTCCGCATGATTTCTGGACAACCCAACATTCCTACTGGCGTCTCCCGCAAAAAGCACCTGACCTGCTATCTGAACTGGAAGAAAGCGATCTTCTCATTTTCAAAGGAGATCTAAATTACCGAAAGTATGCCTCCGTGTCGTGGGATGTTGGTTTGTTTGCACGTGCTAACTTGTGGGGTTAAGGTTGACTGGTGATGTCATGTGGTCTGCAACTACTAGTTTTAAAGAAGCAATTGGTCCTATGGCTCATCAGAATGTGCGTATTTTAACTTTGCGGACATGCAAAGCGGACGTTGCTGTTGGGATGGCCCAGACGGATGTGGAGCGGTATGATAACCTGGTTTGATACAGTTTACTGATTTCAGATTGGAAAAGGAAATGCCGGATTGGAGAATTAATGGGAAATGTGCAATCATATCATTCTTGGACAATAAAGTCTCGCGGGATTCATAGACGAGCTAAAACTTGGGTTATTTGTAATCTAGCAAAAAGGTATACGAAATCAAATAGTCTGCATTCAGGGCAATAGAAACAGTCTATTTATGCTGCTATGGAGAGACACGAATACAACCAACAACTTTGAAGCTTAAAGCGAGGCAAAACCCATCCATGCTACGAACGCCAAACCGAAACGCCAAAAGCCAGAAACTCATCACTGAAACATGAGCCTCATCTGGAACCAAATCCTAATAACCAGCATCACCAAACCCAACACAGCAAAAATACTCAAAACATCTCGTACAGTGTCCTTCAGTTTAACTTGAGTCTTCACCAGGACAGCAATTTTATCCTCCGGAAACCTGCCAAACGTATAAAAATGATCCAACAAAGCATCCTTTTCAAACCACCGATCATTCAACCATTTTTCAAAATCTTGCTCTTCCAACGGAATCGAATCAATATGGAACTTTCGCCAATGCATGTGGACTCCACTAGGCGGTCGTCCCTCCAAATATAAACTCCTGAGTGTGTAATAATCTTGTGCATAACCGTCGGCAGGGACACCTTCATATGCTAATGTACAGTCGTACACCCATTTTACGCTTGTGCGCAGTTCTTGCAGACAGAAGTGGAGTCCTGTTGTGCGTGGGAGGAGACAATGATTGGGATGAGGCAAGTCGCGCTTTTTGGCGTAGGCTTCGCTTTTAGGTCGAGTGTTTGGTGAGAGATTGGTGCCTTCGGGGAAGATGAGGAGCCACATTGGATCGTCACTTGCAGCAGCAAGTTTACTGAGACGATGAGCAAGACGAGGTTTATCTTGATCCCATTTCCGCGCCATGAAGACTATTGTTAATTGCGGCTGAAAGGTTAGAGATACTGAAGCCATAGAATTGCATGCCCCAACCAATAATTGGGATCCATTTCAGGCTATCTTTGAGGATAATGTAGATAGCACCGTGCATGTTGGAAGTATACGAGACCCACCTAGATGTAAGAACAGCATATATGGCAGTAGTTACCAGAGATAAAGCCAATCCGAATAGATCTAGCGTTAGATCGAATGTGATTGAGCATACCAAATGATTCGCTATAAACACGATTCTTTCAGCAAAATTGGTTTCAACTCTTCCATCAGGCGTCTCCTTGATCTCATTCTTGACACTCTCATCTCCACTGATAATAATAGGAGTCGGAGCAAACCTTGCACGTCAGCCATTCCGTGAAATTCGCATGCATACCACTGAGTTATCGTGGTGACCGTGATTCCAAAGCTCTTTTTCGTATTCGCTATATACCTAGCAACTCAGAATGGAATCATAGAAGACATACGCATAGAAAAGTTTTTTGTCAATGAGACCCAATGGTGATCCAATGAACTGTGTAGCGACAATAGAGAGGGCGGTCAAAGTGAACCACACTACGAACAACAGCAAACGTAATCCTTGTTGCCATAATGGAGGCGATTGTCCGGGGGGAGATTTCTTCAGACTGACTCTGACATCCTTAGGAAGGATTTTTGACGGATCCAGAGCGTGTACAGTCGAAAGGCTTTCAATAGCCATTCTTGCAACGAGCAAATTTTTGGGAGGTGGATGGTGGTGGAATCGTGGCAGCGTGAAGTACGCAGGGTCTCACATGAAAGCTGATTGGCTGCAGAGTCCCGGCCTGAGGAACGGAACTCACCGAACTGAATCAGGGCAATTCATCTCCATCTCATCTCCAGCAAGATTGTTTGTATTGCTGGATCTAACTGAACTTGACAAAGCAAGACACATCATTCAAAAACCTCATTTGGGAATCGGGTTCTCGTTGCACGTGTCAAGAGTGCGTTCCATCTCACCATATATAAATTTACCCTCGGCAGCGCAGCTAAAGCACGAGAAAACGTCAATTTTGACGTTAGAGCGGTCCAACTCGCTATCACATTATCCCAAAACATCCTTATATCTGAAATGAACTCAATTCACGAATACGTGTTATCCACGTTACAATGATGCAACCGTGACAGCACAAAATAGGTCCCAAATGTGGCAAAAGCAGCACTCCGTCGCCGATCCTTCCCCGCAATTCATCATACCTACATATATCAACCTCCTCATCGCCAACAACCACCTAGCCTCCTCATTTCAATCGTCCTTCACAATGTCAATGAAAGCAGTAGTCTACCAAAAACCCTTCACTCTCAAAGTCGAACAAGTTCCAAAACCCAAAATCGAACATCCAGATGACATCATTGTGAAAATCACCACCTCCGCAATTTGTGGCTCCGATTTACATATGTATGTATATCCCCCAATTACGAAGTTTTGTGACGGTTGTAGGAAGGTCGTACAGCTGCTGAACAAGGTTTAATTTTCGGACATGAGAATTTGGGGATTGTTCAGGAAACGGGTGATGGAGTGGGACTTTTGAAGAAAGGTGATAGAGTAGTCATGCCTTTCAATGTTGCATGTGGACGTTGTCTAAATTGTGAAGAGGGACGAACTGCGTATGTTCGTTAGAGAGAAGAAACTGATGTAGATTCTGTACGCATGTGAATCCCGGGTTTGCAGGTGGTGCGTATGGGTATGTGGCGATGGGTCCTTATAGAGGTGGTCAGGCCGAGTATTTGAGAGTTCCGTATGCGGATTTTAATGCGTTGAAGTTACCACCTGGAACAGAACATGAGAAGGATTTCATTACGTTGGCAGATATTTTTCCGACGGGGTGGCATGGTGTCGTTCTTAGCGGGTTTAAACCTGGCGAAAGTATTGCTGTATGGGGTGCTGGACCTGTAAGTCGACTTTGTTTGAGATAGGTTTGACAGTATAGGTTGGATTGATGGCGGCGTATTCCACTATTCTTCAAGGAGCTTCGAAAGTCTATGTCGTCGACCGCATTCCAGAACGTCTTTCCAAAGTCAAAGAGATCGGAGCAATTCCGATCGATTTCTCAAAATCCGACCCTGTAAAACAAATTCTCGAGCACAACGGGACAGAAGTTGATCGTGGTGTGGATGCAGTCGGTTACCAAGCTTCAGGCAGTAAAGACCATTCTAAAGAAGAACCCAATGCAGTATTGACAGCATTAATCAATGTCGTTAGACCTACGGGTGGTCTAGGGATTCCAGGGTTGTATGTCCCATCTGACCCTGGTGCTGCAGATGAACAATCCAAAGCAGGGAATTTGGTTCTTCCATTCGGAAGGTTCTTTGAGAAGGGTTTGTCCATGGGAACTGGACAGTGTAATGTGAAGAAATATAATCGGTATTTGAGGGATTTGATTATTGCTGGACGAGCTAAACCTGGAATGATTGTGAGTCATGAGATTGGTATTGAGGAAGCTCCGTCGGCATATGAAAAATTTGATAAACGTCTAGAAGGGTATACAAAGGTTATCATTCATCCAAACAAGTAAAATAGTATATATAGGCTATTAAGGACCGGTGGGTTGTTGAGTAAATTCCGTACGTCATGAAACGGCGTGTACCTGAAATCGTCGATCACGAAATTGAATGAAATGCGACTCATCCAAAGTTGATCATTGTTCGTCGTCACCTCCAATGTCGTCAAGTCGGGACCCACCACTCACCACAAAACACAGACAGTCTCCATCCCTTCCGGCTCCTCCTTCTCCATCACAATCTCCTCAACCAAACCTCTCACAAGTCCCCCGTTTCGCCTTAATCCATGACCTAGCAACCGGAACCCGCACGCACGCTCCCATAAAATACCTTTTCGCAAATGAACCCCACCCACCCGTATCCATAACGGACCGAACGCGAACGTTAGTAGTCGACTTATCGGCTGAAGCAGATAAAGTAGAAGGTGCTCAAAGTCTCTCAGGAGAATGGCAACTAGTAAGTGCTCAACTCGGGACCTCGGCACGGATTACTTCTGTTGATGGAGGAGGAGGGAGTGGTGAATCTACGAAGGGAAGTACGGTATTAAACATTGAAGGGATGGGACAGTTTAATAATATGACTCGTGGTCGGACAGAAGATGTATTTGATCTTGCAAGACAATTTTCAGAACGGTATGTCACTTTCTCATGATTTGTAGTTTGGGAAATGTTGCTGACTTTGATAGGAATGAGATGATAAGACGGTTGATTGAGAAGTCTGCGGAGATGATGAAAAGTCAGGAATAGCTAACTCCGGTTACAACCACGGAGATTAGCATGGATCACGAAAGAGGCATTCGGGATAATATTCCTTTTGTTGTAGACCATTTGTCCTGTTGTAAGCATATCATACATTAATAATCTGTCGAACGTATTCCTCCGATGGCCGATACACGACGCGATCTCTCAGAGATTTTGGCGGTGTGGCTCACTCTCGCCTCAGCTTCCCGGCCGTGCATTTCATTTGCCGCGCCCAATTTCCCCGGCTGGTGTCTGTACCGAGATACTTAACTTAAAAGCCTGCGTCATCTCCATCGCGAGAGACATTACTCATCAGCAATTCTCCAATCCCTCACTCAAAATACCTCAACCAAAATCCATAAAGTCCAGACCACTGGTCTCCATGCGCCTCATCCTCGTTTTCCTATTCATTTTCATTTTCCTATCAGTCAAACTGTTTCGAACAATCCGTCCCAGCAAAATGTCTAAATTGACCGCTACCTCCTCAATCAAAGTACTTCCCCTATCCGACGTGCGGACTAACTCCGCTAGCTCAATACAGGTCATAACATCCCTGTGATTGCATTAGGAGTATACCAAGCTCGTTCCCACGAATGTTACAATGCAGTTCTCACTGCTTTGGAGGCTGGATACAGACACATTGACAGTGCAGCTTGGTATGGGAATGAAGCAGATGTCGGTCGTGCCGTCTCCCACTGGATGAAAACCACAGGCGGAAAACGTGAGGAAGTACAATCCCATTACAATGTCATAGCTAACTAATTTAGATCTTTTTCACGACAAAACTTCGTGATCCCGATCATGGATATGAAAAAACTAAAGCAGCAATTGATAGTTCCCTTGCGAAATGGGGTCATGGATATATTGATTTATATCTAATTCACTCGCCATTACCGGGAACCAGGAAACGTTTGGAGGCATGGAAAGCCATTGAAGAGGCCATCCAAGCTGGAAAAATTAGAAGTGGTGGAGTCAGTAATTACGGTGTTCATCATTTACAAGAACTCATCAATTCGAAACCAAAGATTTTGCCTTCTATTAATCAGGTCGAATTACACCCTTTCCTACAGAGAAAGGATATCGATGACTTTTGCAAGGAACATGGCATTTATCTTGAAGGTATTACTTTGACTGTGTAGTGTTGATGAGATAGCTTATTCCCCACTTACGAGAGGTAAAAAATTGAATGATCCTACTGTTGTGAGTATTGCCAAGAAGTATGGAAAGACTGCTGCACAGATATTGATTCGTTATACTCTTCAAAAGGTATCTGAAGTAAAGAGTTTGCTCATTGTAGGGATGGATTACTCTTCCAAAGTCTGTTACCAAAGAAAGAATTATCAGCAACTTCCAGGTATTCGATTGGGAAATCTCACCAGAGGATATGGACAAATTGGACTCATTAGAAAGTTACTTTGTTACCGGTACTCTCTCATTTATCGCGGTCTAATTGGAAATAGGCTGGGATCCCACTCGATCTCCTTGAGATACTATGGTTTCGGAAAACTCTCTGTCAGAAATATAGAATAGGAATAGCGAATCTCATCTTATCTCACTCATAGTATCTTGATACATGGTTCATATTCGGTTTGAAAAACTAAATGACGTGAAATTGTTTAAGATAGTACCCTCCCATGCTCCCTAGAGAAATAATCGGCCAGTAGCATCATATCTTACAGGGAATCGATTGATTAACGCGTTCACACAAGAAATGCAAAGGCGAAAAAATACCTTATATCCGTCTATAATATATGAGTTCCGACTTCAACCTCCGTAGGTGGCAATAACACTCTCTCGCTGATGTCAACAATTTTGCGATCGTCTAGCCGGTTGCACTGTCAGAGAATGACTTCTAATGTCAGTTGGATTGTGAAGTAGAGGTACTTAAACAGGTTATGTTGCAATCGTTGTATGCACATCGTGCACTGGCATACCCAATTGAAGCATCATTGAAGTATGCTTTCGTTAGATGATGAAACGGAAGTTCCTCTTCGTTGGATGAAGCTACAAAACAGGTCAGCACGGTTTCCATGAGATAGAGGTTGTGGAAGGGGGAGGATAAGTATTACAGCACACTGTAGGAAAACTGATTAAGTTTGTCACCGTTACAAAGCATGTTTGCTCAGCTTTCCGAAAGGGCAATCTAATTAGCGGTGGTGTCAAACGTCTGACTTGAATGCTCTCAGTTGCGTGCTATCACAGGCGAGTTCTCGGATGAAAAACCAATGAATAAAGAAACTTCCGTTGGATATGTTGTGGTGTTCTTGGACGACATTCTGCTTGTCTTTGCATTTTCATCAGCCAGCCGCAGGAGACGTATCAGAGATTGGTGCCCGGAGGTCCAGCTCCTTCGATAGTCTCGAATGTATCCACACGCACTCTTTGTGCCGATGATATGCAGGTCGCCATCTCATTGTGTCTATAGCGGGGTTTCGTTCTTTTGAATAAATTTCATTCTTTGAGCGCGCTTGTTTCGGTCATCTATGTGATGGCTTGGAGTGTAATGGAGCGTGAGATGGAGATCTGCTCATGAGATTGGCTTTTTATCACGTGCATATATTCCGGATCAAGGGATGGCTGTTTGCATACGGGTGTGCTGTGATTGGCTCCGTCGCGTTCCGATCCAAGCCGAGCCCGTCGCCGTCCCCAAAATAAAAAGCTCAGCACTGATCTCGTGCTCCACTTTTCCTCGTTAAGAGCCTCCGAATCCTCCCATTCAGTGTGAAACACTAGTCTTCTGAAAACAGTGACATTTCAGAAATCGCAATGGCAAAGTCCACTTCCAAGCACAGTTTGACTGTATGTTTCCTTCACCTTTGTTCTGTGTTGCTCCACGGCCCCGCAATGAATTGTACTTTCAGGAACGGATTTCTGACATCTAGGTCACCGACAATCGCACCGGAAAGACTATTGAGGTTCCGATAAAAGACAATGCGATCCCGGCGACTGCATTCAAGAAACTCACGGCACCCTATGAACCTGGTGTAAGTCTCGTCTGTATCTCCCCATCTCACTGCAGGAACGCTACGAAAATGACACGCCTTCCGGGATCCGTGTGCTCGATCCAGCATATATGAATACAGCTGCAATTGTGAGCAAAATAACCTACATCGACGGTCTAAAAGGTGTTCTCCGTCATCGAGGATATGCAATTGAGGACTTGGCCGAGAAATCCGATTACCTCGAAACCGCATATCTGCTGGTCCGCCACCCATCATCTTGACAAGTATCTAACGTCAGATCTACGGTGAACTTCCAACACAAGAGCAAGACAGTCTCTTCAGAAAGGAAGTCATGTCGCATACCTTTATTGCCGACGACTTGACACACTTAATTCGTTCTTTCAGATTCGATGCACATCCCATGTCTATTTTCATAGCTACTTTTGCAGCCATGTCTGCTTATGCGCCTGAAGCAAACCCAGCATTACAAGGACGGGATTTATACACACGCGATGCATCTACAATGAACAAACAAATCATCAGGATTCTAGGGAAAGCAACTACTGTAGCTGCAATGGCATATCGCATTCGTATTGGAAGACCCTTCAATTACCCACGAAACGATCTCACGTACACTGAAAACATGCTGTACATGATGGACGTATCTCACCACCACTCCCGCAAGCTGACATACTAGCATCTTTCCGAACCCGAAACCTACAAACCTGATCCTCGTCTTGCGAAAGCCTTGGACACTCTATTTATTCTCCACGCTGACCACGAAATGAACTGCTCCACCTCCACCATGACACATGTAGGTTCCTCCCTCGTCGATCCGTACTCTGCAATCGCCGCCTCAGCAGCAGCCTTATACGGCCCCTTACACGGCGGCGCAAACGAAGCTGTAATCCGCATGCTCGAAAAAATCGGAAAAGTAGAAAACGTGCCCTCTTTCATCGAAGATGTCAAGGCTCGTAAAACACTCTTATTCGGATTCGGACATCGTGTATACCGAGAAACAGATCCGAGAAGTAAAGTCATTAGAAGAGTTGCCGACGAAGTTTTTGAAACAGTAGGACGAGATCCGTTGATTGATATTGCGATCGCATTGCATGAAGCCGCGTCTAAAGATGAGTATTTTGTGTCGAGGAAGTTGTATCCTAATGTGGATTTTTGGTCAGGGTTGATTTATAAGGCTATGGGATTTCCCTTGGATTTCTTCCCTGGTATGCTTGCTTTTTGAGGAGGAGACTGATTGTAGTGTTGTTTGCTGTTCCGCGGGTTGCTGGATGGCTTGCACATTGGAAACAGCAATTGGATAGTGGAACCAACAAGATTTGGAGACCGAGACAGGTGTATGTCGGGGAAGGACAGAGACCTTATGTTGGGTATGAAGCTAGGGCGGATATTGGTGGGGTTGGGCCATTGCCTCATTTCTTCAGCAGAAGAAAACTGATCCAGAGATCAAAATTATAGGACATGTATGTAACGTGTGAAAGCGTAAAAAGTTCCAAGTTCTAAATATACAACATTTTTGATAATGCATAAACTGAATATCCATTAATAACCCCTTCGTTTTATATCTCTACTAAATAAACATGCTATGCACAAGTTGAATATCCATTAAAGTCGTCACCTCTTTCCATATCTGTTCTAATTAATAGTAAACCAATGCCATGCTAGTTCACTTCCTTTCCCTTGGTATCAGAAGGCTTTCTCCCGGTATCGGAAAGTCTTTCTTCATCGTCACCCACAACA
>Ga0335073_10005880_pt1 | contig 17229 bp, 14 predicted proteins | sample Lox_Sample_22_FD_207093 | JGI IMG/M metagenome (GOLD analysis project Ga0335073, IMG submission 207093) | Soil microbial communities from Loxahatchee National Wildlife Refuge, Florida, United States - Lox_Sample_2.2 | ecosystem: Environmental > Terrestrial > Soil > Wetlands | place: USA...
AGCGGGCTGCGATGCTGACGCTGCTCGATAGGCTGCTGGCGCGCGGCGTTCCCATTCACGGCGTTGGGATTGAAGCCCATCTGCGCGGTGATCAGTCAGCTGTACTGGGCGATGGAAGCTACGAGACCTTTCTCAGCGAGCTTGCCCGGCGGCACATGAAGGTCTACATCACGGAGCTGGATGTCCAGGACGCGGCCCTGCCTGCGGACACTGCGACCCGCGATAAAGCGGTGGCAGATATATACAACCGCTTTTTGAGTGCCACCTTGCGCCAGCCCGCTGTGCGAGCGGTGGTTACCTGGGGGCTTGCCGATTGCTTCACCTGGATTGCCGGATACCGTCCGCGAAAGGACGGCTTGCCGGTGCGGCCGTTGCCCTTCGATGCCAACTGTCAGGCCAAGCCCGCATATTACGCGATCGTGGAAGCGATCCAGGCAGCGCCGCCGCGGAGCGCATAAACAAGATGTCACGGTTGGCCCAGGCCGGCGAGTTTGCCGCATTTTCCCTATGAAGGACAGTACTCCGATGAATCAAGACAAATCATCGCCCGCAGGCAGTTCCAGCATGGTCATTGTCTCGGTTGTGATACCGACTCGTGGACGGCCTGAGCTGGTGCAGAGGGCGGTGCGAAGCGCCTTGTCACAGACGCTGCACGAGATCGAGGTCATCGTCGTGATCGACGGAGAGGACTCTGCCACCGGGATCGCCTTACGGGAATTGGCGAAAGAGGATGCGCGTTTGCGAATGGTAGAACTGGCAACCAGCGTTGGCGGATCGGATGCGCGCAATCGGGGGGTCGAAGCGGCGTTGGGGCAGTGGATCGCGTTTCTGGATGACGATGACGAGTGGCTTCCCGGCAAGCTGAAGGCGCAGATCGACGCCATCAGCCGGTGCAATGCCCCAGTGCTGATCGGCACCTGCAGGATGATTGCGCGCACGCCACGCCGGGATTATGTGTGGCCACGCCGCATGCCGGCCCACAGCGAACAGATTGGCGAGTATATCCTGGCGCGCCGTACCCTGACTCGCGGCGAAGGTTACATCCAGACATCCACATTCTTTGTGCGCCGCTCGCTGATGCTGGACCACCCTTTCAAAAGCGGCCAGTTGAAGCACCAGGATACGGAGTGGGTACTGCGGGTGGGCCGCCTGCCTGGTGCGCAGGTCGTGTTCGCGCATGAAGTTCTGGCGATCCACAACATCGAAGAGGATCGGGTCACTGTCAGCAACAAAGCGAACTGGGAGTATTCCCTTGCCTGGGTGCGTCGCGACCGGCATCTATTCACGCGCCGTGCTTTGTCCGCCTTTGTCCTATTCCAGATTGCGGCTGAGGCCTCGGACCAGGGCGCGTGGCGCGCATTCCATCTTCTGTTGCTGGAAGCACTCCGCTATGGAAAGAGCACTCCGCGGGACTTGGCGATCTTTCTCGCCATTTGGCTGCTCCCACGCCGCCGGCGCCGGCGCTTACGCGATTGGGCCGCTTGCCGGCCCTTGCTTCGATCGGTGGTGCATTCGCTATGAGAATCCTTCAGCTCACACGCCAGTTTCTGCCAGCCCGAGGGGGTGTGGAGAGTGTGGTGGAAGGCTTGAGTGTCGCCCTGCAGCGCGACGGCCATGAGGTGCAGGTGGCGACACTAAGATTGCTCTTTTCGACGGGAACGCTGGCGCCCGTGGAGTCTGTCGAGGCTGGAGTTCCTGTGCGCCGCATGCGGCATTGGGGTTCACGACGCTACCCTGTGGCGATCTCCGTATTGAAGGCGATTCGCGGTTACGACCTGGTGCACATTCATGCGATCGACTTTTTCGTGGATTATCTGAGCCTGCTGCGCTCTCTGCATCGCATCCCGCTGGTCGTTAGTACCCATGGCGGTTTCTTTCATACCCATTGGGCGAGGGCCTTCAAAGAACTCTATTTCAACACCGTAACCCGGCGAACGCTGGATGGGGTTGGGGCAGTGGTATGCGTGAGCCAGCAAGACCGGCAGAGGTTCGCGCGCGTTGTGTCCCCGCAGCGTATCCACGTGATCGAGAACGGAGCGAACATCGAGGACCTCTGGAATTTAAAAAAACGAATAGAGCCGGGACTGGTGGTTGGCGTGTCACGGCTGGCGGAAAACAAGCGCATTCCCAAGGTACTCAAAGCCATGGCCCTGCTCAAAGATCGCTTTCCGCAATTACGTCTGGAATGGGTGGGAGGGGACTTTGCGGGCTTGCGTCCTGCACTCGACCGCCTCGCGGCTGAGCTTGGGTTGAGTGACCGAGTGCGCTTCCGAGGCGCCGTCAGCCGCGAGGACCTGAATTGTCTCTTGGAGCGAGCGCACTGTTTCGTCTCCGCATCAGCTTACGAGGGTTTCGGCTTGTCCACTATAGAAGCGATGAGTGCAGCCACCGTGGTCCTGGTAACGGCGGTGGGGGCACATCCAGACGTCGTCCGGGATGGGGTCACCGGCTTCCTGATGGATCAGGACGCAGCCGGGCTGGCGGGCCATATGGAGCGCGTGCTGGCGCTGTCTCCGGAGCAACTCACCAGGATCGGCGAGTCGGCGCGCGCGGCAACGCGCCGGTTCTCCTGGCGACACATCGCACCCCGGTACGAGGAGCTCTATCGTGAAGTGCTCTTTGCCGCACGACGGTCAGGGGCATGCTTTCCGTGATGTACACGATGCAAATGGATAACTCCGGCAAACAGGGGATTGTTGTCTTCCGTATTCAGCTTTTGCCACCGTCAGAGACGTTTATCGTTGCGCAGGCGGCCGCCATGCGGCGTTTCTCTCCATTCTTTGTAGGCTGGCGCAAGATGGCGGGGATTGAGCTGCCACAGGGCCTAAGCTGGACGGTGGATGACGGCGGCTTGCGAGGAAGGCTTCGCGAACTTCGCTTTCGCTACGCCGGCCCCACGCGGGAAGAAGTGGGCCGGCTCCGGGCGCGTGCTCCCCGCCTGCTGTATGCACACTTTGCGCCCGATGGTTATGCATCGATGGTACTTGCAGAGCGGTTGCAAGTGCCGCTGGTTACAGCGTTGCACGGGTACGACGTAACCATGAGCGACAGGGCGATTGCCGCTACCCGGCTGGGGCGGGAGTATCTGCGGGGCCGATCGGCGCTGCAGAAAACGGGCGCGCTGTTTCTGACTTGTTCCGCATATGTCCGCAGGCGGGGGCTGGAAATAGGTTTTCCGCCGGAACGTACGATTGTGCACCCGATTGGAGTGGACGTCGAGCGTTTCAAGCCACCACCCGACGACCGGAAGCGGGAAAAATATGTACTGTTTGTCGGGCGCCTGGTGGAAAAAAAAGGTTGTAGCTGCCTGATCGAAGCCATGGCCGAGGTGCAGAAGCGCTGCCCGCCGGCCGAGCTGATTGTGATTGGCGCCGGGCCATCGCGCCAGGAGTACGAGACACAAGCCTGTGCGCGAGGAGTGCGATGCCGTTTCTTCGGGAGCCAGCCAACCTCCGTGGTGCGCGACTGGATGGCGCGCTCAACAATCTTCTGTGTACCCAGCGTGGTTGCAGCCTCCGGCGATGCGGAAGGCTTCGGCATGGTGTTTATTGAGGCTCAGGCGATGGGCTTACCCGTGGTCAGCACGCTCAGCGGCGGAATTCCAGAAGCGGTAAGAGACGGCGAAACAGGACTGCTGGTGAGGGAACGCGATCCGCTGGCCCTGGCGCAGGCGATCCTTCGCCTGATAGAAGACCGGGAACTATGGCATCGCTACAGCATCGCGGGCAGGGAACACGTTTTAAGTCGCTTCAACCTGGCCCACCAAACCAGGGATCTTGAAAATATTTTCGGGCAACTGCTGGCCGGCCGATAAAGACGTAAAGAGCCCCGTCATCGAAGGAGCGGGCAGGTAATGGCGCAAATGACAGGAGTTCTTGATGCGAGGCCGGTGTTGGCGGCGCGGCGGCGGCGCTTCTACCAGCCGGAGCTCGACGGGCTAAGGTTCTATGCCTTTTTGGGCGTGTTTGTTTGCCATACGCTGCCATTCGATGGGGCGTTGTATCGCCGTTTTCAGTTGCCACTGCCGTGGTTATGGGGTGCTGTTGCGAAATCGGGCGCGGCCGGGGTTGATTTGTTTTTCGCGCTGAGTGCGTTTCTGATCACGTCCCTTCTGCTGCGAGAGCGGGAAGAGACAGAGGCAATCTCGCTGCGCAGATTCTATCTAAGGCGAATCCTGCGCATCTGGCCGGTCTATTTTCTTCTCATTGCAGTAGGTGTTGTGCTGGCCCACACGGTGGCCGGACAAAGACTGCCATGGTACTACGTGGCGGGTTACCTGTTGTTTGCGGGCAACTGGGTACACGCTGTCTGCGGGGGGCCGGAATCGGTTTGCTCGCCATTGTGGACGGTTTCGATTGAGGAGCAGTTTTACCTGATATGGCCTCTGCTGATGCAGCTGCTTCGGCGGCGCGGCATGATCGTAGCTGCCGTCATTACCTTTCTTCTGGCGACGTTAAGCCGTGCCGGCTTTATGCTCGCCGGCTGGAGCGGCGGCTTCATTTACTACGGCAGCATTTCGCGCTGTGACTCGTTGGCGCTGGGAATTCTCTTAGCGCTGTTTGCCGATCGCCTGCCCCGGCTCACCCGGGCTACGCGTTGCCTGCTAGTGGTGAGTGGGCTTGCAGGCTGGGTGGTTTCCTCCGCGTGGCTGAATGAACAGCCAGGGCCCGTCGATATGCGAATGGTGTTGGGGCGGCTGGTGGTCGCGATTTCAGCGGGCGCGATTCTTTATTCGTGTTTGTACAGCAACAGCAGGCTGGTCCGGGGATCCTGGGTGGTAGAACTGGGCAAAATCAGCTATGGCCTCTATGTGTGGCACCTGACCGCGATTCTCATCGTGGTGAAGCTGTTCCATCCCAGTTGGGGTTGGCAACTGCTGGCAGTCAAGGGTCTGGGATTCGTGATGACGGTGATGCTTGCCCTGGCCTCATATCGCTGGATCGAATCCCCCTTCCTGCGCCTGAAGGATAAGTTCGCAACCGTATTGAGCCGGCCGGTCTGATGAGACGGCTTTGCCGGGCCACTGGAGGTTTCTGCTGGATAAGCTAGCGCTGCAACCCTCGCATGTAGTGATTACGGCCAGTTCGTCTGCTCCGGAGCTCACGCTTCGCGAGATCGGCATCATGCTGGCGCGCCGCCGTGGAATCATCCTCATCAGCGTGGCCGTTTGCTTTGTGCTCGCGATTGTTGCGCTCGCTCTTTCCACGCGCCGCTATAAGTCGGTCGGGGAAATCGAACTGCAGAAAGACGCGACCGCCTCACTGGGCATGCAAACGGACAACGCCGATGTCCCCTCGGATGCGCTTGAGGTCAACATGCTGATCCAGACCCAGGCCAGGATTCTGCAATCGGACTCGCTTGCCTTACAAGTAATCCAGGATCTTCATTTAGAGGAAACACCAGATTACCGGCGGAAGTGGGATCCGGTGGGCTGGGTTTTGGGGCTATTTACTCCGAAAGGTAAACCTGACCCTTCGAACGCATCTCTTGAAAACTCGCCCCACCGGCGCATGCGCGTTTTAAAAATTTTCCATCGCAAGCTGACGGTCAAACCCGTGGCTGGCACTCGCTTGATCGATGTGGAATATCTGAGTCCTGACCCCCAGCTGGCGGCCGCGGTGGTGAATCATCTTTTGCAAGGGCTGATCGAGAAAGGTTTTCAGGCACGATATGACGCAACTATGCAGGCTTCCTCGTGGTTGAGTTCGCAGCTTAGCGAGTTGCGCAACAAAACTCAGGAACTGCAGGCAAGGGAAGTCAAGCTGCAGCAGGAAGCCGGGATCTTTACCGTTGGCCAGACGGATAGGGATGGGAAAGACCAAATCTACAACCCTGTTCTGGACAAGCTGCAGATGGCAACTCAGGCCGAAGCGCAGGCCGAGTCGAACTACATTTTGAAGGGCGCAATCGACCAGGTAGCGCGGAGTGGCAATGCGGAGCTCATATCGGCATTGGGTGGAAACATGATCACCAGCGGTTCCTCCTCAAGCGCAATGAACAATTCGCTGACTGTGATTCAGAATCTGCGCCTGCAGGAGGCAACCCTGGAGGGGCAACTGCAGGAGCTTTCGGAGAAATTTGGTCCGAACTATCCCAAGCTGGGCGAAGTCGGCGGCAATCTTGAGGGCGTGCGGGCCGCCATTCGGGCCGAGGTGAGCCGGATCGCGGCCCGGGCGCACAACGACTTTGTCGTTGCCCAGCAGGCGGAAGAAAAAACACGCCGGGATTTTAATGCCAACAAGAGTCAAGCCGTTGCATTGAATAACAAGACGATTGAATACCAGATGGTGCGACAGGAAGCCGATCAAACCCGAGCCGTTTACGACGATATGTCGCGGCATCTCAAAGAGTCCGGTTTGCTGGCCGGTCTGCGGTCGACAAATATCTCCATTGTCGACTGGGGTAAACCGAGCGACACGCCGGCCAGGCCGGTGGTGCTGCTCTACCTGCTGGGATCGATTGTTATAGGACTGGTTGCCGGAATACTTGGCGGCCTGCTGCGGGACGTGACCGATACGAAAATACAGGATTTGCGCGAGGTAGCGCGCGAGCTGGGGCCGTCGCCGATTTGCGTCTTGCCCTACCAAAAAGAGAGGGCTGCGGTTACAGATGGCGCCTGGATCAAAAAATCACCGCTGCCGGCACTCGACAGTCCATACTCTCCTTTCGTCGAGTCTCTGCGTTCGTTGCGGACTTCGCTGATGCTATCCCGCAGCGGGGCGCCCCCCCGCTCTGTGTTGGTGACGAGTCCGCTGCCGGGTGAAGGGAAAAGTTTCCTGAGCTGGAACCTTGCCATTCTGTTTGCCCAGCAGGGCCGGCGCGTCCTGTTGTGCGATGCAGATCTTCGCCGACCGTGGTTGCATCGCAACCTTGAAATTACGCCGCAAGGCGGTCTGAGCACCGTTTTAGCAGGCATTTCGATTGACTTTGGACTCTCCGTTCAGGTTCCCGTAAAAGAGGTTCCCGGGTTGTTTTTGCTGCCTGCGGGCCCACTTCCGCCGTACCCCGCGGAGTTGCTGGCATCGCACCGCATGGCGGAACTGGTCAAACACTGGGAAGCGCAATTCGATTTGTTGATTCTGGACGCGCCGCCGGTACTGCAATGTACGGACGCGGTTGTTCTCAGCTCGATCGTGAATTCAGTTTTGTTGATCGCGAGGCATCAGAAGACCCCACTGCCGGCGCTCGATAAAAGCTACAGGATGCTCGAAGAAGTCCAGGCGAGCCATGATCGAAAAATCAATATTGTGATCAACGGCGTCAGAGACCACACGGAAGAAATGTACATTTCTTCCTACGTGAGTGAGGCTGCGAGAATATGAGGAAACAGTTGCAGTATCTTTATCTGCCGTTATTGTTCTTCCTGTTTGGCAAACCGGGTCTGCCGGCCCAAAACGAGAGCCTCCTGATAGGCCCCGGAGATTTGCTGCACCTCCAGGTCTACGACACGCCGGAAATGGAACAGCGGGCCAGGGTGACGGACGCCGGGACGATTCCCTTCAGCTTTCTGGGGAGCGTGAAAGTGTCGGGCTTGACTCCGGAGCTGGCAGCAGAACGGATTGAGCAACGACTGGTGACTGCCGGCATCATGCTTCATCCGCAGGTGACGGTCCGGGTGGAAGCCTACGCAACGCAGAACGCCTCGGTCATGGGTCAAGTGCAAAAGCCCGGTATCTACGAGATCGATACCGCGCGCAAAGTTGTGGAGGTGCTTGCGCTGGCCGGGGGGCTAACGGATGTCGCCGATCGCCACATTACCATTCAGCGCGCCGGTACTGCGCAACAGAAGGTCGAATACTACTACTCGAATACACCTCAGGCGGCTCTTGCGGATGATCCCCTGGTTTACCCGGGTGATACGGTAATTGTGCCCAAGGCGGCGGTGGTGTACGTCCTGGGCGATGTGTCCAAACCCGGTGGATACCCGATCAGCACCAACAACTCGAAAATGACTGTTCTGCAGGCCATTGCGCTTGCCGGCTACGCAAATCACACTGCGGCTATCGGGAAGTCGAAGCTGGTGCGTGAAACCGCGGCCGGTGTCCAGGAGATCAATCTCGAGGTGGGCGCCATGCAAAAGGGAAAGAAGCCCGATGTCGCCCTGCTGCCAGACGATGTGATCTACATACCTTTCAGCTTCATGCGAAACGTCGGCATCAACGGTCAGGGCATACTGGCTGCCGTTTCTTCTGCCGCCATCTACAGTCACTGATGCTTGCCCTGCATGCGAAGCTTGAGCCCGAGCAAACATCGCCCGATGTACTGGACAAGCTTGGAAAGCGCGAAGGTCCAGGCAGTGAGCGCGAAAATATCTGGAGCCACGCATCAACTTGGGCGCTGCTTCTCTTGCTGCTCTATTTCGCGGTCGACGGTGTCTCGCCCTTTGTCAATGAGCCTACCGCCACCCGAGCGGTGGCCACCAGTTCTGCCGGGGGTCTGCTTGCGGATCGTTTGAGTAAGCTTTTGATGTTCTTTGCCTGCATGGCGTTCGCCATGCGAAGATTCTCGGCCGTACGCCGCCTGATGATGCAGATGAAGCTGGTGACCGCATTTCCGGTTCTGGCTCTCCTGCTCTTCCCCGTATCACAACTGCCGACCAGGACGATCAGCTCAGGGACTCTGCTGCTGGGTGGCGTCCTGCTTCTCTACTACATCATGTCCCGGTATGAGCTCGAACAGGTTCTGGAATTGCTGCTAGTGCTCGGGACCGCGACCATCTCGGCGAGCATCGTGTTCGCGATGGCGTTGCCGCAATACGGTTTGGATCAGATGGGAGGGCACGATTCCGCCTGGAAAGGCATCTTCAGCGCCAAAAATTACCTGGGCAATATCGCCTTGTTTTTTCTCACTGCAGCAGTTTCCTGCCGTCCCAAAAGCCCTCTTCTGCAATCCGTTCGTGCTTCACAGATTTGTTTCTGTCTGATAGCGATTGCATTTTCGCGCGCCGCAACCGCATATGTGCTTACCGCAGTTTACCTGCTTTATCTGTCGATCCTGAAAGGCCTGCATCGCTTTCGCAAGCGAGACTACTTTGTGATCTTCGCCACTCTGCTGGCGATCGTACTTGCATCGACAGCTGTTATCGTGATCTGGCCCGACTTCCTGTTTTCGCTGCTGGGGAAGGACGTGACATTGACGGGGCGCACGGGAATCTGGAGTGCGGTCCTCGAATCGATCGGCAAACGGCCCTTGCTGGGCTACGGATACCAGGCGTTCTGGCTCGGTCTGGAAGGTGAGTCGTATCGCGTAATCCTGGCAGTGTCCTGGGTTCTGGCGCAGGCGCAGAATGGATTCCTGGATGTCATGCTGGAGATGGGCGCGGCCGGCTTAGTCATTGTGCTGCTCATCTTCGGTTTCGCGCTCCGCGATGGTTTTAAGTGCCTTCTGCATTCTCGCAACGACGCGCAACTTCGTGCTGTGGAGTGGTACCTGGCTATTGTTGTTTTGACGCTTATGTATAACCTCGACGAAAGCTTCCTCTTCGAGCCCAAGCACCTGGGGTCCATGATCTTCCTGCTTGCCTGCATTGGGCTTAGGCAGGAGAGGCTTCGCCTGCGGTGGTCGCGGTAGGCGATCGAGCGCGGAAGTCTATTTCTGATTATCCAGAGCTGCCTCGATGGCCGACGTAACCTGAGGTGAATCGGGAGTGACGGCGGGTTCAAAGCGCTCCACAGGCTTGCCATTTCGGTCAAAGAGAAGGCACAGCCACGCAGACCGCAGGGACGCAAAGGGTAAGACAAGGGCTGACTTGCGTATAGAATCCTCAAACTTCCTCATACATCGCAAAGATCAACAGCTTGCAAAAGCGAGGTCTTGGGATCGCCTGTGGGCACGAACTCATGGGCCACATATCCCTGGAATCCGGATGCGATGATGCCACGCATTACGCCGTCCCACTGCACTTCCTGCGTGTTGTCGAGCTCGTGGCGCCCGGGAACCCCGCCGGTATGGAAGTGGCCAAGCCATTGGATGTTTTCCTGAATGGTGGCGATCAGATCTCCTTCCATGATTTGCATGTGGTAGATGTCGTAGAGCAGTTTCACGTGTGGTGAATTCACTTCCTTCATCACCGCGACGCCCCACGCAGTGTGATCTGCCATGTAATCTTTATGGTTGACCTTGCTGTTGAGCAGCTCAAGGTTGATGACCACGTTATGGTCTTCCGCAATTTTCTTCACCCGGTTCAGGCCCATGATGACGTTCTTTGCGCCCTCTTCGTCCGACATGCCCCGGCGATTACCGGAAAATGTAATGACGTTGGGAACGCCGGCTTTTGCGGCCAGAGGAATATTTGTACGCAGGCCTTCTTCAATTTTGTCGTGATTGGCAACTACGTTGAGAGCGTCAGGAATCGTACCTGCCGCGGCGTAGCCCATAGTGCAGATCAAGCCGTACTTCTTGGGCGTTTCAAAATCCTGCGGTTCCAACAGATCGACTCCCTTGAGCCCGATCTGGGCCGCATATGCGCACAATTCGTCGAGGGTCATTTTGGAGTAACACCAGCGGCTCACGGACTGATGAATCCGGCCTTTCCTCTGTATAGGAGTGGCGCGAGGTGTCGGGTTTTCCTGGCTCCACGCGATGGGAGAGCTGGAAGCAAGTGCAGTGCCGGCAAGAGTGTGTTTGAGCATTCTGCGGCGGGACATGAAAGACATCTGGAGAAACCTCTCAGGGTGTGCTGGACGCACGCAGGTATTTAATCATGGATGTACAATTCCAGCGCGGACGGAGGGGCGATGCCCGCGTTTCTTCAGCTCACTGTATTGTTTTTATTCCTCTCTTCTTCCGCCATGGCACAGATCGTCGTTTCTGGCAGCCCGGATTTCCAACCATCGCCAGCCAGCCCCTGGATCGCGCCACCCTGTCTTCTGTGGTCCATCCTTCTTTCCTCGATTTGAAAGGTTTGGAGGCTCCTGCCGCGCTGGATAGGTGCGAGTTGTTGGTCCTTCCCTATGGCTCTGCAGTGCCTGCCGATGCGTGGAGCGCGATCGAAGCGTGTGTTCAGCACGGCGGCAACCTGCTCATCCTTGGCGGTCAGCCCTTGCGGGTGCCTGTGAGCCAGTTGAACGGCGACTTTGTGTCGAGCCGTCCGCAAGAGTCGGAACGGCGACCAGTCCCGAAGGCCTAAGTGCTGCGCTTCCTGCCTTGCCCCTTGCATTGCTGCAGGCAAAGATCAGGCCCAGGCTGAATGTTTTCCATGACATTTGGAAACGCACAACGAAGGTTCATTTCACTGCCGTGGGATACAAGTCCGGCAGCGGCTTATTTTGCTCTTCGAGGCGTTCCGGATGTGGTAGTGGTTTGCGCGGAATCATTTTTTCGCGCATGGCGGCGTTGTAGACGAAGATGGCCTCGACTACGGCAATTTGTTTGAGGTCACCAGCCTGCAGGTGCTCGTAGGTATCCATGTTGGAGTGATGGGTTCTGGTTTCGTAGTCTGCCGGATCCTGGATGAATTGGAAGCCTGGAATTCCGACGGCATCGAAGGACAAATGGTCGGTGCCGCCTGTGTCCCGGTTGCTGATGGTGGTGACGCCAAGATCCTTGAGAGGAGCCATCCATTGCTCGAAGATGTGGTCGACGGCGACATTGCCCTGGGTATAGACCCCACGAATTCTTCCCGTTCCGTTATCGACGTTGAAATAAGCGGAAATGAGCTTCTGCTCGGGCTTCAACGTAAGAGGTCCGGCCGGCTTTCTCAGAAATTCCATTTGCTCGATCTGGTCCGGAGCTGTGGAGCGCGGAAAGCTGCCAAAATGCTGTTCGACGTAGCGCATGCTGCCGAGAAGCCCTTGCTCTTCTCCGGACCATAGAGCAATCCGTATGGTCCTCCGCGGCTTGACCCCGATGGCGTTCAAAATTCGCATGACTTCCATCGCAACGACCGAGCCGGCCCCATTATCCGTAGCTCCCGTGCCCGAAATCCAGCTATCCAGATGTCCGCCTACCATCACCACTTCGTCTTTCAGCGCAGGGTCGGTTCCTGGAATCTCAGCTACAGTGTCGAAGCCGTGCTCGTGGTCTCCCGTGAATTTGGTTTCCACGTTCATTTCGATGGACACGGGAACGTGGTTTTCCAGGAGACGATAGACCCGCCCATAGTTCTCTATTTGGGTAACCACGCTGGGAAATGGCAGAGCTGAATCGCGCCGGTAGAGAAAACCGGACGCATCATCGAAAATGATCCCGGTGCCTCCACCGTTTTCGCCATCGCGGCTGGGCGTGATGACGCCTGCGATTTTTTCCTCGGCAAGGAACGGAATGACCATCTTATTCAGCTTGACGCGCTGGAGATAGCGTTCGACACGCGCCTGGTAGGCGGCGTCGCTTTTGGTGGGCAGCGTCTCAAGTTCTTTTAGTTGCTTGTCGGTGTAGCGTTCGAAGAAGGCCTTGTCGGGTATGGGCACGTCGCGCATCGGCCCAAGCAGGACAATCTTGCCCGCCAGTTTGCCTTTATATTGGTCCATGTCTTTTTCGTTTTGAATGACGACTGAGACGGCCTGGGCGGTCACCGGTCCATTGGTAGAGGGCGACCACGGCGTAGCCTGGGCCAGAAAGACGGCGGTATCCGGTTCGGTCATGCGGACCCAGGTGTTGAGCTGCTGCCAGCCCATGCCAAACTCACCCCAATCCTCCAGGTGGGCATTGACGCATCCCATTTTAGTGAGCTGGTCGCGCGTCCAGGCGTTGGCCTTGGCCATGTTGGGGGAGCCCGTCAGTCGGGGTCCGATCCCGTCCATGAGGCCGCCGGCGTAGTCCATGATGTGCGAGTGTTGCAGGCCTTCTTCCCGGATCGCATTGTATGCGTTCAGATCGAGCATCTCGGCGGCCGGTTGCTGGATTTGTCCGTCGTTCCAGCCAGCTTCCGCAACCGGTGTGCCGGGTTTCTTGTCTGCTGCGTTGGACAGGGGTACGGTGGCGGCCAACAAAAGGGAAACCGCCAAAAGGAGGGGGCGATTTGGAGCCATCAAATGTTCCTCTCGGACCTCGGGTAACTCGTCGCACATCCCGCTGTTAGCGAAGGCCATTGTGGGAATGATGCGGCGCAAAGTCTAGTCGGAGAACGGTATCATGAAACCTGGAGACGAGCATCATGAACGAAAAGAAACAAGGTCAGGAAGTTCAGGACGGCTCCGCTGTACGCGTCAGCCGCCGCTCCTTCCTCTCGTCACTCGGCGCCGCGGGCGTGGTGGCAACGGCCGGCCCCGTGGCTGTCGCAGCAGCGGCGCCTTTAGAAGCCCCTGCGGTTCCCGCGGTAGCTCCGTCCAGTGAGCCCGTAGAAGGAGCTATTCCTGTCAGTCTCCAGGTCAATGGAAAGCAGCTTGAGCTGCGGATCGATCCGCGCACGACGCTGCTCGATTGCCTGCGCGAGACCATCAGCCTCACGGGGACAAAGAAGGGCTGCGACCATGGTCAGTGCGGCGCCTGCACGGTTCACGTGAACGGCCGCCGTATCAATTCGTGTCTCACATTGGCTGCAATGCACGAAGGCGACGAGATTACCACCATCGAAGGCCTGGGCCAGCCCGGCAACCTGCATCCCATGCAGGCGGCTTTTATCAAGCACGACGGTTATCAATGCGGGTACTGTACTTCGGGCCAGATCATGTCTGCGGTCGCACTTCTCAAGGAGAAGTGCGGTCCTTCCGACATCGACGTTAAGGAACTTATGAGCGGCAACATCTGCCGCTGCGGGGCCTACTCCAATATCGTTGCCGCTATTCAGGACGTTCGCAACCGCGGATAGGAGTTTGCATCATGGAGACGTTCACCTACACCAGAGCGACCGGCGTTTCGCAGGCGATTGAAGGGCAGTCTCAGCAAGGCACACGGTTCATCGCCGGCGGGACGACCCTGCTTGACCTGATGAAGCTGAATGTAGAGCGTCCTACGCGGCTGATCGATATCAACCGCTTGCCACTCGATAAGGTGGAGAAGCTCCCGGATGGGCGGCTTAAAATTGGTGCGCTCGTCCGCAATTCTGATCTCGCGCACCACCCTTTGGTTGAGAGCGACTATTCCGTTCTCTCCCAGGCGTTGCTAGCCGGTGCTTCCGCCCAATTGCGGAACATGGCCACCACGGGCGGCAACCTTCTGCAGCGCACCCGCTGCATGTATTTTCGGAATGAAGCCATGGCCTGCAATAAACGCACGCCCGGCTCTGGGTGTTCGGCCATTGAAGGCGATAATCGCACGCTGGCTATCCTGGGCACGAGCAAGGACTGTATTGCCACCAACCCTTCCGATATGAATGTCGCCCTCACCGCGCTCGAAGCAGTCGTCCACATACAGGGAGCCAAGGGAGAGCGCGAGATACCGATTGGCGAATTCTTCCTGGTACCCGGCACCACGCCGCAGCGTGAAACGGTTATTGAACCGGGTGAACTTATCACCTACGTCACTCTCCCCGCACCGCGAACCGGCAGCAAGCAGGTTTATCTCAAACTGCGCGATCGCGCTTCCTATGAATTTGCCCTGTCCTCCGCGGCCATCGTGGCAGCGATTAACGGCGGCAAGCTGGACTTCATCCGCGTGGCGCTTGGGGGCGTGGGCACGAAGCCCTGGCGCTCGCTCGAGGCGGAGCGGATTTTGCATGGCAAAATGCCCGACGAGCGGTTCTTTCATCAGGCGGCCGAAGCAGCCTTGCACGGTGCACAGCCGCAGAGCCAGAACGCTTTCAAGATTCCACTGGCCAAGCGTTGCATTACCCATGCTCTAACCCTGGCGACCGTGTAGACAGGAGCCCGATCCATGGCGACGATACTCAATCTCCCTCCCAGAACCGATGCCGGGCTGCCGCGCGTCGACGGACCGCTGAAAGTCAGCGGCACAGCGATGTACACATCCGACCATAATCTGCCGGGTATGTTGTACGCAGTTCCGGTATGCGCCACTATTGGCCGGGGCACCGTTACTGCAATCGACAGCAGCCGCGCGGAAGAGATGCCCGGGGTCAAAGCTGTCTACACGCGCCAGAACCTGGGCAAGCTTTATCGAACGGCTCCGGCTACTGATATCAGCGGGATCCTCGACGAGCGCCGTCCTCCTTTCGAGGATGACACTATTCGTTACTATGGGCAGTACGTCGCCGCCGTGGTAGCAAATACCTTCGAGCAGGCGGTTGCCGCCGCCAACGCGGTCAAGGTTACCTACCAGAGCGAGAAGCCGGACGTTCGCGAACATCTCGAGACGGACGAAAAACCCAAGGTGGACAGCCAACGCGGCGATCCGGACAACGCCTTTCAGTCCGCTGCCGTCAAGGTTGATGAGACTTATGTCACACCAACGGAGACACATAATCCCATAGAGCTTCATGCCAGCGTGGCTGATTGGGATGGACAGAACTTCACTCTCTACGAGACTTCCCAGGCAGTGATGAATCATCGCGACGTGATGGCCCAGATGCTTGGAGTGCCCCAGGAGAATGTCCGCGTCATTTCGCGGTTTCTGGGTTCTGGTTTCGGCGGCAAGCTCTGGCCGTGGACGCATTGCATGATTGCCGCGTCGGCTGCGCGTAACCTGAAGCGCCCGGTCAAGCTGGTGCTGACGCGGGACATGATGTTTCAGAATGTGGGCCACCGCCCGCGCACTCAGCAGCGTGTCCGCCTTGGGGCCGCCGCTGATGGCAAGCTGGTGTCGGTGATGCACGATTCCCTCAACCACACCTCGATCCTCGACGACTACTCAGAGGGCTGCAGTGAGGCCACGCCTTACACCTACAGCACCCCGAATCTTCGCGCTACTTCCGGGCTGGTCCGCCGCAATGTCGGTACGCCCACGTCGATGCGTGGACCAGGGGCTGTTCCCGGACTTTTCGCGCTCGAATCGGCGATCGATGAGTTGGCGGTCAAGCTGAACATGGATCCGGTGAAGCTTCGCCTGCTCAATGAACCCGAAAAGGACGAGGGCCTGAATTTGCCTTTTTCTTCGCGCCACATGGTTGAGTGCCTGAATGTGGGCGCGGAGAAGTTCGGCTGGTCCCAGCGCACGCCGCAAGTGGGTTCGATGAGGAAAGACGGACTGATCTTGGGTTGGGGTGTCGCGGGTTGTTCCTGGATTGCCGAGCGTATGGAAACGGAGGCGAGCGTCGACCTTCACAACGACGGTTCGGCTCGTGTTTCCTGCGCGACGCAGGATATCGGTACCGGGACCTACACCGTGCTCTCGCAGATTGTTTCCCAGAAGACCGGCATTCCTCATCACAAGATAGAGGTCGTGCTTGGCGATACCGATCTTCCTCCCGGCCCCATTTCTGGGGGGTCCTGGGCGACTGCGTCGGTTATTCCGGCAGTGCTCGAGGCGATTGAAAAGGCCCAGCAGACTCTTTTTGCAATTGCCGGCCAAGGCAAAGATCCCGCATTCGCGGGCAAGAAGCCGGATGCGATGGCGTTCACCAATGGGAGTGTTCACCTCAAGGACAAGTCCCCGGATAGCGGCGTGCGTTTCGAAGAAATTCTGAGTGCGAACAATATTCGTTCTGCTTCGGGCAGCGGAAAATCCGAAGGGACGTTCGGCAATCCGAACCGCAAGTACTCCATGCATTCCTTTGGCGCGCAATTTGCCGAAGTAACCTGGCAGCCTGAAACCGCGCGGTTGCGCGTCTCTCGCGTCGTTACGGTCATCGATGCCGGCCACATTATCAATCCCAAGCCGGCGCAGAACCAGATTGAGGGCGCAGTGGTCATGGGCGTCGGCATGGCCCTGTTTGAGCAGACAGTGTATGACCCGCGTTTCGGGGCGCCGATCAATAATAATCTTGCTGACTACATCGTGACCACCAACGCCGATGCGCCGCAGATCGACGTTACTTTCCTTGACCATCCAGACAAAGTGATTAATCCGCTGGGCGCCCGAGGAGTGGGTGAGATCGGCCTGGCGGGTATCGCCCCGGCTATTACTTCTGCTGTCTACCATGCAACTGGCGTTCGAGTGCGGAAGCTTCCGGTTCGCATTGAAGATTTGCTGGAGCCGGCGTCACGGGCTTGAGGGGCCGATGAGGGTCAGTCAGCGCTGAGTCTGTTTCGGACAAGGATGGCCTGGTAGGCGCGCTAATAGGGCGTGATATCCAGATCGTTGTTCGCCAAATTGCAAGCGATCTGCCAGGGTTCCGCGTGATTCTATTCCTGGTGCTTGCGTTCGTTGGTGGCATTCACTGTGCCCTTCTGTCACCCTCGTTCGGGGACGTCTTGCGTTGCAGGTGGTGTGGCTGCGATCATGGCTGCGGTTGCG
>Ga0335073_10005881_pt1 | contig 17228 bp, 11 predicted proteins | sample Lox_Sample_22_FD_207093 | JGI IMG/M metagenome (GOLD analysis project Ga0335073, IMG submission 207093) | Soil microbial communities from Loxahatchee National Wildlife Refuge, Florida, United States - Lox_Sample_2.2 | ecosystem: Environmental > Terrestrial > Soil > Wetlands | place: USA...
GCGAGCCGTCCTCGAGCGGGTTCTGCTCGTAGCCCACCTTGGTCAGGTTGCGCTTGGTGAACTCGTCGGTGTTGGCGATGACGTCGGCACCGCGCGGCAGGTCGCCGAGGTTGGCCTTGAGCGCCGCCGGGTTCATCGCCACCAGCACGTCCGGCGCGTCACCCGGCGTCAGGATGTCGTGGTCGGCGAAGTGCAGCTGGAAACTGGATACGCCCGGGAGCGTGCCCGCCGGGGCCCGGATCTCGGCGGGGAAGTTGGGGAGCGTCGACAGGTCGTTGCCGAACGTCGCGGTTTCCTGGGTGAACCGGTCCCCGGCCAGCTGCATGCCGTCGCCCGAGTCGCCCGCGAACCTGATAATGACACGATCAAGTTGCTGGACCTGCTTGGTCACAGTCGGAGGCCTCCTCCACGCGCCGAGGCCGTGGCAGTGAGTCTAAACACTGTGGACGCGGTGACGGCGTGCATCCTTGTAGGCGCCGCCCCTGTCCGTGGCCTGGGCCGGGGCGTGAGGTTAGTTGAAGTTAGGATTACCTTACATCTTACCGGCGGCGGGCTGCCGTCGCTCGGATGCGTGTCGGCCGGAGCATCTTGTCCGTGCGGACTGCCACCGTAACCCCGCTACCAGGTAATTCACCAGATAGAACGGCCATGCAACGGCCCACTCGCACAAATCTGTGACGTCATGTGCGCCCAGACGTTGCCTTACTGTAATACGACGCGGCGGCGAGTGGAGCGGTTCACCGGATGCCCGTGGGCCTGACTTTCCCTTAGGGCCGGTCATTCCCCCAGGGCCCAGTGAGCCGATGCCTATGCCGATCCACCGACCTGGGGTAACCGTCACCGGGCGCTGGCTTGGGCCGCGCCGAGTCGATTACTGAGAGCGTGGACATAACTACATTCAGCGATGTCATATTCATGCCGCCCCATGAGCGGGCCGCGCAGCATAAGCGATTGTGCGCAGGGGAGTGAGACCGGCAACATCGCCGCCGCACGACCGGCATCTCCGGCTTCCGCCAGCGGACGCCGGTGGCGTCGTGAACTCGGCAACAGGATGAAGTGGCGCTTTCAGCGATAGTTCATGAATTGGATGGCGAAGTCGAACTCTTTGCCCTTGAGCAGGTTGATGACCTGCTGGAGATCGTCCTTCTTCTTGGAGGACACGCGAAGCTCGTCGCCCATGACCTGCGCCCGGACGCCCTTCGGCCCCTCATCACGGATGATCTTCGAGATCTTCTTGGAGTCATCCTGGGAGATGCCTTCCTTCAGCCCCACCGCGAGGCGGTACTCCTTGCCTGAGGCCTTGGGTTCGCCCGCATCCAGGACCTTGAGCGACACTGAGCGCCTGACCAGCTTGTCCTTGAACACATCCAGCACCGCACTGGCGCGTTCCTCGCTGTTCGCCTTGATCTCGACGGCATGATCGCCGGACCAGGCAATAGACGCGCCCACGCCGCGGAAGTCGAAGCGTGTGCCGATCTCCTTGGCCGCCTGGTTCAGCGCATTGTCGACTTCCTGGCGGTCGATCTTGGACACTACGTCGAAAGAGGATTCGGATGCCACGGTCCCAGGTTAGACGCCCGACACACGGCCAGCACAGTTGCTCGCCACGCGAGACGGGATCGTGTCGGGCCGAGCCCGGGATGCGGGTGCTGACCAGGGTCTGCGGTTCCGCTATCCTTCACTGTGCCGTCCGTAGCGGCGGCGCGAGGCAGGTTGCCCGAGTGGCCAAAGGGAGCGGTCTGTAAAACCGTCGGCTCAGCCTACGTTGGTTCGAACCCAACACCTGCCACCAGTGACTACCCGTAGTGCCAGCAGGTCAGTGCGGTGATTAGAAATCTTGTCTCCGCGGGAACGGCGGGCGGAGCGAGCGGTCTGCAAACCGCTCGCTCTACCAGGGCTACTGCCCGCGCGCCAGGTTCTCACTCGTCGTCCGGCTATCGTACTCGTCGGTGTTGCGTTCGCTTATATCACCCTGACCTGCGAGAAAATCCGCCAAGCCTAGAATAGATCACATGTTCGAGTCGATGGGACAGAATCACCACAGTACGGCCACGCATTCGATTGGTCCAGTGATCACGGACATATAGCGGACAGGATCTGCGCAAAGCAAGCGGTCCGGCGAACCGCTTGCCGTCGCGGACGGTGACGGTACAGGCCCCCCCGGCGCGACTTCGAACTCCATGGCCCGGCCAAGCTCGGCGGCGCCTCCGCGTGCCGCGCGGCCATCGCGTACGCGCTCCTACCGTCCCGAACAGACCCGTGCCCGGCTCTCCCGACAACCGGTTCACCGCTCCCGCCGAGATGTGCGCCGGTCATCCGGGAACCGCGAGGGACACGACCACGATAGACAGGCCACTGGCGCGTCCAGTGCGCCAACCCGTGGTCGCCGCGGACGCTCCCCGCCGTCAGCCAGGGGACGAGCAGCGCGTGCCCGCACGGCTACAGCGGCAACACAACGTAACCGTCCGCAAGGGCCGAAAGCACGGCCATGGATCCGGATCGCCGAATCCGGGCGGCTGATTTTCGCCTCGTTTGGCGACGGTCGACGCACGTACAACAACCGCTTCCGCCAAGCCTCGACGACGCTGGCTAAGGGCGATTCCGGCGTCGATGTTGACGCCTGGAAGGCCACGCATCTCGGCGCGGGCATGTCAGGTCATTGCGATCGCGAGTACCGGGATGGGCAGGTCGATGACGAAAATCGTCCGCTAGCTGCGGGGCGCGATCAGCACGCTGCTCAGGGCTGAGCCGCGGGCTCGTCCTGATCTGCGCGCATGGGGAGGTCTCCCCACAACGGCCGGGCCGGCCCGCCAGTCCCAGGCAGTGCACAGGTGATTAACCCTCTACCAAAGGAGAACGCCATGCACTCGCCCGATCACCGCCGGCGGCGCCTCGCCGGCCTGGCCCTTGCCATGGCCGTTGCCGTTGCAGCCACCGCTTGCGCCAGCAGCCACCCCGGGAACAGTGACAAGGCGGCAACTGCCCCCCGCACTACCGCGGCACCAGCCAGCCCCACCGCAGCATCTCGTCCGGCTGTTGCGATCACGCCGACGCCAGCAGCCAGCCCGGCGGTTGTGCCCGCCGTCAAGGTCTCCCCAGCAGCAAACGCCGCGACAACGAGCCTCGCCGCCGCCTACAGCAGCAACCTGGTCAGCGTTTCCTGCTCGCATGGTTCCTGGTGCATGGCAGTGGGCAGCTGGTCGGCATCGCAGCAGAGCCCCAGCCGCACGCTCGCCGGGGCCTGGAATGGCACCAGCTGGCAGATACTGGCTACCCCCGATCCCGCGGGCACCGCAGCCAGCAGCCTGACCTCGGTGTCCTGCACCAGCGCCGGCTTAGCGATCCTCCTCTCAGCCCATGCCCGGGAGGTCCGGGGTCGTCACCCTGGTCAGCACGGTGGAGCTTCCCCCCCGGGGGGCAAGGTCAACCGCGTCGTGCCGCGCGTATCTCCGGCGGGTCCGGGGACAGCGCCGTCAGGCGTGTGCGGTGCCAAAGCTCGGCCATGGGCGGTCAGCAGGCGTCGCTGTGCGGCAGTGGTTACGGACATATGGCGGACGGATCCAGGCCCGAGCAAGCGGTTCACCGAACCGCTTGTTTCCGGGTTGCGATGGTCATCCGGCTCCGTGACGGGCTTGCAGGCCCGGGCAGATAACTGGTGGTCGCCAGGTGTGACCCACGCATTACCCGCAGGAGCGGCCGCGGCCTCGACGGCCTCAAGCACGTTCACCGCGGTGATCTCCACATAGCCGTTACGGGCAAGAATCCGCCCGGTCACCTCCCGCAAGGCGTCCTCGTCCTCGGCGACCAGCACGGTCTCGCTGCCGCCCTGGAGTGCCTTCTGCGGCAGCGGCGGCTGTGCCTGGAGGGCCGCCTGGCTGGTTGCCAGGCCCCCGCCCGGGCCGGGGAACGAAGAAACACCCCCGCGCCACCCAGCGATGCTCACAGTCCCCGCACACCAGCCGTAGCTCGAGGGTGTGAGGCCGCGCGAAGCGGCAAGGGCAGCCGGGTAGCGACCCGCCGCTGGCTTCGGCGGGTCGTCTCGGCGGGGGTGTCAGCAAGTGGCCGCGGGGGTAGGGCGGCAGTGTGCGCGGGGGCGGCGCCGGCGGCGCCAGTCTGCTCTTGGCGCCAGGTCTCGGGCCAGTGCCGGATCCGGGGGAGACCGGGAGGGGATTCACGGTGAGTTCTGCGGGGCAGAAGGCAGCCGGTGCGGCGGCGGGCCGGGTCAGCGGGGATGGCCAGGGCCGGGACGGGCAAGTTGTGGAGCCGCCGGTGCTGGGCGGGTCGGAGCACACGGACTATTACCTGATAAATGATCTGCTGACCGACGAGCAGCGGGCGCTTCGCCAGCGGGTCCGTGAGTTCATGGACCGGGAGGTCATTCCGGTCATCAATCCCTACTGGGAGCGAGCCGAGTTCCCGCACGAGCTGGTTCCCAAGCTGGCGCAGCTGGGCATCGCGGGTTTTCAGATCTCTGGCTACGGCTGCCCGGGGATGAGCGATGTGACGGCGGGGCTGGTGATCCTGGAGCTGGCGCGCGGCGACCTGAGTATCTCCACGTTCATGGGCGTGCATTCGGCGCTGGCCATGATGTCGATTGCGCTGCTGGGTTCGGAGGAGCAAAAGCAGCGCTTCCTGCCGCCGATGGCGCGGCTGGAGAAGATCGGGGCATTCGGGCTGACCGAGCCAGGTCACGGAACCGACGTGGTCAAGCTGGGGTCGACCGCGCGCCGGGACGGCGATTCGTACGTGCTCAACGGCCACAAGCGGTGGATCGGCAACGCGACCTTCGCCGACTACGTGATCATCTGGGCGCGTGGCGAGGACGGGCACGTCGGCGGGTTCGTGGTCGAGAAGGGCACACCCGGGTTCGACGCCGAGGTGATAGCGGGCAAGACAGCGCTGCGCTGCGTGCAGAACGCCGAGATCTCGCTGACCGATGTCCGGGTGCCCGCACAGAACCGGCTGGCCAATTCCCATACCTTCCGCGACACCGAGAAGGTCCTGATGGCCTCGCGCTGGTGCGTGGCCTGGGAGGCCGTCGGCGCTGCGATCGCCGGCTACGAGACCGCCCTGGCCTATGCCGGGCAGCGACGCCAGTTCGGGATGCCACTGGCGGCCTTCCAGCTTATCCAGTACCGGCTGGCGCGGATGCTGGCCGACATCACCGACATGATGTGTATGCAGTGCCGGCTCAGCCAGCTCATCGACGAAGGCAAGGCTTTGATGCCCCAGGTTGCCCTGGCCAAGATGCACTACACCGAGCGCTCGCGGGCCATCCTCGCCGACGCCCGCGACCTGCTCGGCGGGAACGGCATCCTGCTCGACTACCACGTGGCACGGCATCTGTGCGATATCGAGGCCATCGACACCTACGAGGGCACCGACACGGTGCAGGCGCTGATCGTCGGCCGTGACATCACCGGGCTCAACGCTTTCGTGCCGGTGCAACCCGCGCATTAGCAGCCGGGCCGCGATCCGCGCTGCCCGGCGCCGGACGCCGGGACCAGCGGGGCTGGCCTTGCCGGGAGCAGTTCCGCCACAGCCGGACATCCAGCCGGAAGAGGAACCAGTGATGGGAAACACGCCGCTGCTCGAGGGACTGCACGTCGTTGATCTCGCCAGCTTCATCGCCGGACCTGCTGCAGCGACGGTGCTCGGTGACTTCGGGGCAGATGTCGTCAAGGTGGAGCAACCGCACGTCGGCGACTCCTACCGTTACCTCATCCGGGTCCCCCCGCTTCCTGAGGCTGAGGGTGTCAACTATCCCTGGCAGCTCGACAACCGCAACAAGCGCAGCCTTGCGCTGAACCTGAAGTCCCCCGCCGCCCGGCCCGTGCTCGAGCGGCTGGTGCGGTGGGCCGACGTGCTGATAACGAACTTTCCTCCGCCGGCGCGCGCCAAGCTGGGCCTGGAGTACGCGGACCTGGCCGCGCTCAACCCGCGGCTGATCTACGCCGACGTCACGGGGTTCGGCGAGACAGGACCGGACGCACACCTGCCCGGCTTTGACGTGACCGCCTACTGGGCACGCAGCGGCCTGATGGACCTCACCCGTGACCGCGGCGCGCCGCCGGCGATGAACGTTCCAGCTTCGGGCGACCACGCGACGGCGATCACCTTGTACGCCGGGATCATGACAGCGCTGTACCGCCGCCAGAAAACCGGTCAGGGAGCACGGGTCACCGCTTCGCTGCTCGCCGAGGGTGCCTACGCGGCGAGCATATACCTGCAGGCCGTGCTGGCCGGCGGTGACAACCCGCGGCCGGTCGACCGGCTCCACCCACCTAACGCGCTGGCCAACGCCTACCGCACGGCAGACGACCGCTGGATGATGCTGGTCTTCGTCAACGAGGACAAGGAGGTCCCGCTGTTCCTGCGGGCGATCGGCCACCCCGAGGCCGCTCAGGACCCGCGGTTCAAGGACTCCGCCAGCCGCCACACCCACGCGGCCGAGATCGTGGCACTGCTGGACAAAGCCTTTGCGACCCGGCCGCTGGCCGAATGGCGCCAGAAGTTCGACGCCGCCGACCTCACCTACGGGGTCGTCCAGACACCCGAGGAAAGCGCCCGCGATCCCCAGCTTGTGGCCAACAAGGTCCTGGTTCCGATCGACGACGGCTCCGCCGTGCCGCACCTGACCATCGACAGCCCGGTGCGGCTCGAGCAGGAACAGAAAGTCCCGCCGGGCCCGGCGCCGGAGCTGGGTCAGCACACCGGAGCCGTCCTCAGCGACATCGGCTTCGACGCTGCCGGGATCCAGGCCCTGCGCGCCGGGGGAGCAATCGCTTAGAGACGAGGAATCCGCCATGACAACCACACCCGCGCCGCCCACGGTGCATACCAAAGAGGACGACGGCGTCCTGGTCATCACCATCGACCGGCCCGAAGTACGCAACGCCGTCGACGGCGCTACCGCCCGGGCGCTGGCTGAGGCCTTCGATCACCTCGACGCTCGCGACGACCTCGCCGTCGGCGTGCTGACCGGTGCCGGCGGCACCTTCAGCGCAGGCATGGACCTCAAGGCGTTCGCCGCTGGAGACACCCCCGTCATATCCGGCCGGGGTTTCGCAGGCCTCACCCGCTGCCAGCTGCGGACTCCGCTCATCGCCGCCGTCGAGGGCTGGGCACTGGGCGGCGGCACCGAGATGGCCCTGGCCTGCGACCTGATCGTTGCCGCCCAGGACGCCACCTTCGGCCAGCCCGAGGTCCGCTACGGCCTGGTTCCCGCCGAAGGGGGCATCGTGCGCCTGCCCGAACGCATTCCGCGCAACATCGCCATGGAAATCGTCCTTACCGGCGAGCCCCTGCCCGCCGCACGAGCCGAGCAGCTCGGCCTGGTCAACCACCTCACCCCGCCCGGCCAAGCCCTCAACCAGGCCATGGACCTGGCCCACCGAATCGCGAACAACGCCCCGCTGGCCGTCGCCGCCATCAAACGCGAGGTCAGCGAGCGAACCGCCTACGACGACCAGGACGCCTTCCGCCAGCAAGACCAGATCATCGCGCCTGTCCTGGCCTCCCAGGACGCACAAGAGGGAGCCCACGCCTTCGCCGAAAAGCGCTCGCCTCACTGGCAAGGCCGCTAACCGCTGGCACCGCTATGACTGTAGCCGCCATTCCCGACGACAGGGCGCGCGCCGACCCGCGCGGAGCATGCATCGCCGACAAGCGCCAGGACCTCAGCAACCGGCAGTTCGCCGAGGCCGTGCAGGCCGTCACGGCAATGTTCGCGCGAGCGGGACTAGGCAGCGGCGACGTGCTGGCGATCATGCTGCCCAACCAGGTGGAGCTGGTGACGAGCATGTTCGCCGCCTGGCGGCTGGGAGCTGCCGTGACCCCGGTCAACCCGGCCCTGACTGCTCATGAAACCCGCTACCAGATCAATGATGCGGCGCCCACGCTAATGGTCGCCGACGAAGCATCCGCGCAGAAACTGCACGACAGCGGGCCCCGGATCATCGCGGCGTCCGAGCTGACGTCCCCGGCGCCGCCCGAGGTGCCGCCCCCCTTGTCAGCGGACCCCGGCGCGCCAGCGCTGCTGATCTACACCAGCGGCACAACCGGTCAGCCCAAGGGCGTCATCCTGGACCACGCCAGCATCTCGGCCACCGCGCGGCTGGTCGCCGACTGGTTTGAGATGACCAGCGATGCCCGCAGCCTCCTGGTACTGCCGATGTTCCACGTCGACGGCATCCTGGTCAGCGTCGTGTCACCGCTGCTAGCCGGCGGGTCGACCGTCATAGGCCAGCGGTTCGACGCCGCAACGTTCTGGGCCGCAGTCGCCGAGGCGCGGCCAAGCTTCTTCTCTGCGGTGCCCACGATGTACGCCCGGCTGGCCTCGCTGCCCGGCGGGCAGCCGGACACCTCGAGCCTGCGTTTTGCCATCTGCGGGGCCGCGCCGATGCCGGCCAAGCTGATCGGCCAGTTCGAGCAGCGCTACGGCGTGCCGGTCGTGGAGGGCTACGGCCAGACCGAATGCACCGTCTGCTGCACCTCCAACCCGGTGCACGGGCGCCGCAAGCCCGGCACCGTCGGACTGCCGCTGCCCAGCGTGGAGGTCACGGTGGCCGACGAGCACGACCGGCCGCTGCCGGCCGGGCAGGCCGGCCAGGTCATCGTCCGCGGGCCAAACGTCATGCGCGGCTACCTTCGCAAGCCGCAGCAGTCGGCAGAGGTCCTGCGCGGCGGCTGGCTGCACACCGGCGACGTCGGCCGGTTCGACGACGACGGCTACCTCACCCTGGTCGACCGGATCAAGGACGTGATCATCCGCGGCGGGGAGAACATCTATCCCAAGGAGATCGAGGACGTGTTCTACACCCACCCCGCCGTGCTCGAGGCCGCGGTCGTCGGGCAGCCCGACCCGGTCCTGGGCGAGCAGCCCGTGGCATTCGTCGTACTGCGTCCCGGGCACAACGCCAGCCCCGCTGACCTGATCAAGCACTGCCGCACCTCACTGGCTCACTACAAGCTGCCCCGCGAGGTTTACATCGAGAAGGCACTGCCAAAGAATGCTCTCGGCAAGTTTGACAAACGCGCACTTCGTCAACGACTCCGCGGCTAACCGCCACCACAGGTCAGCTCCCCCGGCGGCGCGGCCGATGGACCTAGCAGCACGGCCGCCGCGTTACCGGCGTGCGTCATCCCGAAAGGGTGATGTGGCGGGCCTCTCTGAGCTGCGACCGTGGCTGCGAGAGCGAGCTTGCCCATCCGAAGGAGAAGGCGCCTTGGACCGCTATCCGGAATATCCGACCACGGAGTTATCGGTGAGCGGAGTGAAGCATGCCGCTCCCGTCACGGACATTCTCCCGGTGGCTGTGTAGCGCTGGAGGTGGTTAAATCAGCCGCTCCCAGGCAGCCAGCGGAGTAGTTGGGGCGCTCACATGTAGATGCCGCCATTCACGGGGTAGACCTGGCCGGTGATGTAGGCGGATTCGGGGTCGGCGAGAAACTCCACGACGCGGGCTACCTCACCGGGCTCGCCAAGTCGGCCGACCGGGATGCGGGTGAGGATCTTCTCCATCGCGGCGGCGGGCACGGCTGCGGTCATGTCGGTGGTGATCAGCCCGGGGGTGACGGTGTTGACCGTGATCCCTTTGCTGGCGGTCTCCAGGGCGAGACTCATCGTCAGCCCGAACATGCCGGATTTGGCGGCGGCGTAGTTGGCTTGGCCGAACCCGCCGGCCGAGCCGATCACCGAGGAGATGTTGATGATCCGGCCGTAGCCCCTGTCCAGCATGTGCTGCAAGATCGCCCGCGACAGGTAGAAGGCTCCCGACAGGTTGACGTGGATGACCCGGTCCCACTGGGTGGGGGTCATGTTACGGACAGTCTTGTCTACGGTGATGCCGGCGTTGTTGACCAGGATGTCCAGTTGGCCGTGCGTGTGCAGTACTTCATCGATGACCCGGCGGCAGTCCTCGTTGGAGCCGATGTTGCCCTGGTGGATGGTTAGGCCCTGGCCGATGTGCTTGTCCCGGAAGGCCTGCGCCGCGTCTTGGTTGGACGAGTAGCCCGCGGCGACCCGCACCCCGCGATTGATCAGACGCTCGCAGATGGCCAGCCCGATGCCGCGGATGCCGCCGGTCACCAGCGCAACCTGCCCCGTCATGTCAGCCATGGTGAATCTCCCTCAGGTGTCAGCCGGGAACCCGGATGAATCCGCGTGTCTCCCTGGCCGCCCGCTGTCGCGCAGCCCGGCGGCGCCGGTCCCGCCACCGTGGCGGCGCAGTTTGCTGGCCGGGTGCAGGCGATGCACCCTGCTGCGGCTGGCGGGGTAGGCCGTCATGGGGGGGTCTTTGGCGTGGATCCGCAGGCCGGGCCGGCCCGGTCTCGCAACGGCCCTTTGATGATCTTGCCGATGGAGTTCTTAGGCAGTGACGGCTCCAGGTACACCTCGCGGGGAACCTTGAACCAGGCCAGGGATTGCCTGCAGTGGCTGATCAGCTCGGTGGCGCTTGTATCTGCGCCGGGGCGGATCACCACGAACGCAACGGGCTCCTCGCCGTAGGTCTGGTGCGGGCGGCCTACGACGGCCGCCTCGGTGACGTCAGGGTGGGCGTAGAGGACGTTTTCGATTTCCTTGGGATAGATGTTCTCGCCGGCACGGATGATCATGTCTTTAGCGCGGTCGACCAGGGTCAGGTAGCCCTCGGCGTCCATCTGGCCTATGTCGCCGGTGTGCAGCCAGCTGCCGGTGATCGTCTTGGCCGTTTCCTGGGGTTTTCCGAGGTAGCCGCGCATCACGTTCGGGCCCTTGACCGTGACTTCCCCGCTGGCCCCGTCAGGGACAGGCTGGCCCTGTTCGTTGACGATCCTGACCTGCTGTCCGGGGAGTACCACGCCGACCGAGCCCGGTTTCCTGGGTCCGCGCAGGGGGTTGAGCGTGGCGGCGACCGTGCATTCGGACAGCCCGTAGCCTTCGAGCAGCGGCACGCCGAAACGAGTCTCGAAGCTCTCGATCAGCTGGGGGGCGGCAGGTGCGGCGCCCACGATGACGAAACGCAGGGAGGAGAGATCGGGGTGAATCTCCTCGGGGAGGCTGGTGAGCTTGTGGCAGATCGTCGGGACGGCTGAGAAGAACGTCGGCCGCTGTATTTCGACCTGGTGCCAGAATGAGTCAGCAGCGAACTGCGGCGCGATCACCGTGGAGCCGCCGGCGCGTAGCACTGACACCACGCTCACCATCAGCCCGTTGACGTGGAAGAGCGGCAGGATGAGCAGGCAGCGATCCGCGGCGGATAGCTCCAGCGCGGCGATCAGCATCCCGCTCATCGCGTCGAGATTGGCGTGGTCGAGCATCACGCCCTTGGGACGGCCGGTCGTGCCGCTGGTATAGATGAGCAGCGCGATGTCGTCCATCCGGTGCTCGGCTGCCCTGGCTGCGGCCGGTGAAGCCAGCAGCTCATCCACCGGCCGCAGCCGCGCTGATGACGGCGCGGCCCTGGCCGCCGAGTCAGGGTCTGCGATCAGCAACTTCGCCCCGGAGTCGGTTAGCTGGTAACCCACTTCACTGGCGGTCAGCACCGGATTGACCGGGGTCATGGCCGCACCTAGCGACCAGCAGGCGAACATCGCCACTACCATCTCGGCGCGGTTGGGCAGCATGACGGCGACGACGTCCCCGTGCCCGATCCCGTCGGCGGCCAGGCCGGCGGCAACATTGCCGACCGCTTGAGCGAACTGGGAGTTGTCCAGTTCGATCCACGGATCGGCCAGGCAGCGGCCAAGCGGGTCGGCGGCTGCCCGCAGCTCGGGAATCGTGGCGCAATGCACAGGCACCTCCGGGGGAGCAGACGTTGATCTCGGGTGTCGGAGAGCCGCTGCTGTGCGGTCGTCCTGGTCCTGACAGTAGGCAACGGTCAGCCCGGGACCACTAGCCCGGCGCACCAAAACTGAGCCGGTTTCCCGTCGCCGGCGAACGGTGGCCGGGGCGGTTGCCGCTGCCAGAGTTGGTGAACAAGCAGCGGTCCGCGGTGGGTGCGGCACCGGGCGGATCTTCGTCTTCACCGGTTCCCGATCCCGGGACGCGGCTGACCGCAGACAGGACGGAGCGCTATGACCAGGCTGATCAACATCGACAACGGCGGAACGCTCACCGACATCTGCGTCGTGGACGGGGACGAGGTCCGCTACACCAAGACGCTGACGACTCCCTTTGACTTGAGCCGGTGCCTGTTCGACGGCCTGGCGAAAGCCTCCGCGCTGCTGTACGGCGAGGAGCGCCTGCCAAGGCTGCTCCAGTCGGCCGACTACATCCGCTACTCCACCACGCAGGGCACGAACGCGCTGGTGCAGCGCAAAGGGCCCCGCCTGGGACTGCTCGTCACCGACCCCGCGCTGGTCGGCCGGCTCAGCGCCAGCCCCGCGCAGCGGGAGCTGCTGGAAGCCCTCGTCGGCGACAGGTGGGCCTCGGTCACGCTCGCCGCTGACGAGCAGCTGAGCGCCGAACTGGTCACCACGATCAATGACCTGGCCGGGCGGGGAGCCAGCAGGCTCGTCGTGTCGATCGGCGGCGAGGCAGGCCCGGCCGAAGAACGGCGCATCCGCAGCTTGCTGCTGCGGCTTTATCCCCGGCACCTGCTGGGCGCGGTGCCGTTGGTGTTCTCCTGGGAGCTGCTCGGCGGCGACCGCGACGACGTCCGCCGCACCTGGTCCAGCCTGCTCAACGCGTTCCTGCACCCCGTGATGGAGCGATTCTTGTTCAACGCCGAGCAGCGGCTGCGCGAGCACCGCACCCGTCGGCCGCTGCTCATCTTCCGCAACGACGGCGGCTCCTCCCGGGTATCGAAGTCCTCGGCGGTCAAGACGTATAGCTCAGGCCCGCGCGGGGGCCTGGAGGGCACCCGCGCGCTGGCCCGGCACTACGGGTTCCCGCACCTGCTGATGGTCGACGTCGGCGGGACCACCACCGACATCGGCGCCGTCACGGACGGCAAGGTCCGGATCGACCGGCGCGGCCTGATCGGCGGCGTGCGGTCCTCGCTGCCTCTGGCTGCCATCGTCAGCCACGGCGTCGGCGGCAGCTCCATCATCCGGGTCAACGGCGGGCGGATCACCGTCGGCCCGGACAGCGTCGGTGCGGCGCCCGGGCCTGCCTGCTTCGGCCTGGGCGGCACGGCCGCCACCATCACCGATGTCTACCTGCTGATGGGCATCCTCGACCCGGCGACCTACCTCGGCGGCGACCTGAAGCTCGACAGTGACCGCAGCGCGAAGGCGGTGACCGCGACCATCGCCGAGCCACTGCGGGTCAGCTTGCCCGAGGCGCTTGCCCTGATGGAAGAGGCCTACGTGGACAGCGCAGCGCAGGCCCTGCTCGCCGGCGGGCCGCTGCCCGGCGATACCGTCCTGGCCGCGTTCGGCGGGGCGGGACCGATGACGATCTGCGGCGCCGCACGCAAAGCTGGTGTGCGTCAGGTGATCGTGCCGCGCACGGCCGCGGTCTTCAGCGCCTTCGGCATCGGCTTCTCCGACCTGACCCAGGACTATCAGTATCCGCTGGCCGACGCCGCCGACGCGGCGATCGCCCGCGCCGTCGATCAGCTCGGTGATCGCGCCCGGCGCGACATGACCGCCGAGGGCGTTCGCCTGGAGGATTGCATCGCCTCCTACCGGCTGGTCAGCGAGGCTGACGGTGCTGAGACGGTGGTCGAGCTCGACGATCCGGAGCAGGCGCGCGCTCACCTCCGCGACGGCGACGCCGCCTCGCTGGAGTTGTCCCTGGTCTGCCCGCTGCCGCACGTGGGGATCCGCAACACCGACCCGGCCCCGGCCAGCAACGCCACGGCCTCAGCTGCCCGCACGGTGCTCGACCGGGCTGGTGGCGCGCTTGACCTGCCCGTCTACACCCTGCTCGACCTGCCCGCCGCGGTCCAGGCCGACGGCCCGGCAGTGATCGAGGGCCCGTTCTTCACGATGCGGCTGCCGGCGGGCTGGCGGTTCCAGACCACTGCCGCAGGCGACCTGCTGCTGACCGACCAAGGGAGCAACTGATGCGTGTGCCGATGACTGAGTATCTCGAGATCGACCTGGAGACCGAGCGGTGGCAGTGCCGCCGCTGCGGGCACGACCTGGCCTCCGCGCGTGGCAACTACAAGACCGGGACGCTCGTGCATGACCGCGACCCCCGCGAGATCCACCGGCCGCTGATCGACCCGGACCGCTACGACTTCACCTTCGCGCCGGACCCGGCGTGGTGCCAGATCCTGGAGTACTACTGCCCGGGCTGCGGCACGCTGGTCGAGACGGAATACCTTCCGCCCGGCCATCCGCCGACATTCGACATGGAGATCGACGTCGATGCGCTGAAGACGCAGTGGGCGGGCCGGTCGGCCAGGACGGTGATCCCCCTTGGCAGAGACGTCCCCGTGAACACCGGCCACGTCGGCTGAACACCCGGAGGCACCCACCATGAAACGAATCTCCGTCGACATCGGCGGCACCTTCACCGACTGCTTCGTCGCCTGGGACGGCGACTACATCCAGGCGAAGGCCCTTACCACGCACCATAACCTGTCCCAGGGGTTCAACGAGGCACTCGGCCAGGCGTGTACCGCGCTGGGCGTCGACCGATACGAGGTCCTGTCCGGCGTCGACTCCGTGCGGTATGCCACGACGCTCGGCACGAACGCCCTCATCGAGCGCACCGGCCCGCAAGTCGGCGCCCTGGTCACCGCGGGCTTCGACGCCACCATCCCGCTGTCCCGCGGCCGGGGCTACGGCGAGGGCCTCGACGAGCTCGGCCGCAACGACCTATCCGCCGGGACCCGGCCGGACCCTTTCGTGCCGCAGCGGCTCATCCGCTCGGTGCGTGAGCGGGTTGACTACTCCGGCGCGGTGCTGATGGCCCTGGACGAGGAGGACGTCCGGCGGCAGCTCGGCGAGCTCATCGACGCCGGGGCGCAGGCGCTGGTCGTGTGCCTGACCAATGCCGTGGAGAACCCGGTGCACGAGCGCCGGGTACAGGAGATCTTCCTGGAGGAATACCCGGCGCACCAGCTCGGCGCCATCCCAATGCTGCTGTCGCACCAGCTGTCTGGCCGCAAGGGCGAGTACGTGCGGGCGACGTCCACGATCGTTGACGCGTTCCTGCACTCGACCATGTATTACGGCCTGTCGGAGCTGGAGCAGAATCTGCGCGAGCACGGTTATGCCAAGCCGATGCTGGTCAATCACAACACCGGCGGCATGGCTCAGCTGAATTCGACCGATGCCTTGCAGACGATCCACAGCGGGCCGGTCGCTGGCGTCGCGGCCAGCGAGCAGCTGGCCGGCCAGGCGGGCCTGGGCAACGTGGTGGCCACCGACATGGGCGGCACCAGCTTCGACATCGGCCTGGTTCCCGCCGGCGGCGGCAAGCACTACGACTTCATGCCGGTCATCGAGCGGTGGCTGGTCAGCATCCCGATGATCCATCTGGTCACACTCGGCGCCGGCGGTGGGTCGATCGCCTCGTACAACCGGCTGCACCAGTCCGTCCAGGTGGGGCCGCGCAGCGCCAGTTCTGATCCCGGGCCTGCCTGTTACGACCGTGGTGGCATGCGGCCCACGGTAACCGACGCCGATCTTTTGCTGGGCTATCTCGACGCCGGGCGTTACGCCGGCGGCCGCATTCCGCTCAATTCCCGGCGGAGCGTGTTCGCGATCGAGGAAGAGTTTGGCGACCAGCTCGACCTCGATCCCGTCGAGGTCGCCAAGCTGATCAAGGCCGAGGTGGACGAGCAGATGGCCAACGGCATGGCCAAGGAACTGAGGATCCGCGGCTACCTTCCCGAAGAGTTCACGATGCTCGCCTACGGCGGCAACGGCCCGCTGCACGCCTGCGGCGTCGCGAACTTCCTGGGTGTCAGCAAGGTGCTCGCCCCGCCCTACAGCTCGGTGTTCTCCGCGCTCGGCGCGGGCAACACCCCGCAGCTGCACATCCACGAGCGGACCGTCCCGGTCACGCTGTATGACGCCACCACCCGGTCGCTGTTCAGCGACTTCGGCCGCTTCAACCAGATCGTCGGGGAACTGGAAGCGAAAGGCCGCGCGGACCTGGTCCGGCAGGGGCTGCCGGCCGAGTCGGTGCAGCACCGGCTTGAGCTGGACATGCGGTACGGGAACCAGCTCGTCACCATGGCGGTCGTCACCGAGCAGAGCCGGCTGCACACCGTCCACGACGCCCTCGACGTGGCGGAGCTGTTCGCCCGGGAGTATGCCCGCCGCTTCGGCGCCGGAAGCCAGTCCCCCGAGGCCGGCATCCGGATCACGACCGTCCGGGTCGCCTCCTACGTCGAAGGCGAGACCGTCGAGTTCGACGCCTCCCTGCCGGACGGCCAGCCGAGACCGGCGACCCCGTCCGGCTCACGGCAGTGCCACTTCCCGGGTATCGAAGACGCCGTTGAAACCCCCATGTTCGACGAGACGTCCCTGCAGCCCGGGCTGGTCATCCGCGGCCCCGCGGTGGCCATCACGCCGACGACCACCTACCTGATCGAACCGGGCTGGCGCCTGGAGACCGGCGCGCACGGCGCGATCTGGTTCCTGAAAAACGCAACGGCAGGAGACAAGAAATGACCGAGCCGGCCACGCCCGTGTTCACCCCCGACGAGCAGTCGCGGGTCGACAAGTTTCTCGCCGAGACGACCCTGTTCCTCGGCCCCGACCCGGCGATCATGCGGGACCACAAGTCCGCCCCCCGCACCGCGGAGGAGGACCGGCTGCTGTCCCAGCCGCTGGACGCCAACGCCCTGGACCGCGTCCGCAAGCGCATCATCGCCGGACTCGATGAGGCCTACGAGATGATGGGCCAGACCGGGGCTGCGCCCGGCGCCAAGTGGGGTGACCTCACCACCGCCGTCTACAGCGCCTCCGGGGACCTGATCCATATCAGCACCGGCGGAGTGCTCGCCTTCGCCTCCGTGCTGCACTACCCGGTCCGCTTCATCAACAAGTACTGGGCCAGCGATCCCACGGTAGGAGTACGCGACGGCGACGCGTTCATCCATAACGACGCCCGGTACGGCAACATCCACAACACCGACCAGAGCATCATCCTGCCGGTCTTCCACGAGGGCGAGCTCATCGCCTGGGTCGCCACCGTCGTGCACGAGGGCGAGAACGGCGCCAAGGAACCCGGCGGCATGCCGTCGAGCTCGGAGTCCGCCTTCGACGACGGCATCCGGATGAGCCCGTTCAAGATCATCGAGAACGGGGAGCTCCGGCGCGACCTGCTGACCTTCCTG
>Ga0335073_10005882_pt1 | contig 17228 bp, 16 predicted proteins | sample Lox_Sample_22_FD_207093 | JGI IMG/M metagenome (GOLD analysis project Ga0335073, IMG submission 207093) | Soil microbial communities from Loxahatchee National Wildlife Refuge, Florida, United States - Lox_Sample_2.2 | ecosystem: Environmental > Terrestrial > Soil > Wetlands | place: USA...
GGGGTTCCGTTCCCGGGTGAGGCCGAGCCTGCGCGCCAGCCTGCCGACGTGGGTATCGACGGGAAAGGCGGGCTCGCCGCCGGGAAGGTGCAGCGTGACGACGCCCGCGGTCTTCGCGCCGACGCCCGGCAGCGCGTGGAGCGCCGCCCGCGCCCGCGGCAGCTCGCCCCCGTGCCGCTCCAGCAGCACGCGGCAAGCCGCGACGATGGCCTTGGCCTTCGTCCGGTAGAGGCCGCAGCTCTGGATGTAGGGATGCAGCTCGGTGGGCCGGGCCGCCGCGAAGGCCTGCACGCTGGGAAAGCGGGCGAACAGCGCAGGGGTCACGAGGTTCACCCGCTGGTCTGTGCACTGCGCCGATAGAATGACGGCCACCAGCAGCTGCACGTCGCTCGCGAAGTCGAGCTCGATGCGAACGTCCGGGTAGGTCTTCACCAGCCGATCGACGATCCGCCCGGCTCGCCGGCGCCGCGCTGCGAGGTCCTCTCGCTTCACACCGCCCGCGGAGCCCTCGAGCGCAACGCCGTGACGGCTGCCCACGCGGCAAGACCGCCCGCCGCGGCGAGCGACACGCCCAGCACCGCGCTGCCGAGCGCCCATGAATAGAGCGCGTGGCCCCAGAGCCACTTGGCCAGGCCGAGCCCGGTGGCCGCCTTGGGCATCGCCCAGCGCCCGTAGCGGAGCCACTCGCCGAGCGCCACCTCGACGCCCGCGATCCCCAGGCCCACCGGACCGATGGACACCTGCGAACCCAGGAACGCGAGGAAGGGGTTCAGGCGGAAGAGCGCCGCGAACGCGAAGACCAGCACGGTCTGGATACCGTAGAACGGCGTGCAACCGACGAATATCCCTAGGGCCACTGCCATGGCGAGCCCGGCCGGTCGGGCGTCTCCGGCCAAGGTTTCCCGGAGCTTCTTCCAGACCGCCCGCAGCCGGGCGGCCTTCTCGGGAGAAAGACGCACCGGATCTGATTCTATCACGTCCCCGGGCATGGCGCCGGGGGCCTCGGTTGTTGTATACGGACGCGCCATTTCGCACCTCCCATGATCCAGGTCGACGACGTCTCCAAGAGTTACGGGCCCAAGAGGCTCTTCGAAAACGTTTCGGTGACATTCTCGCCGGGGCGCCGCTACGGCCTCACCGGCCCGAACGGCGCCGGCAAGTCGACCTTCCTCAAGATCCTCGCCGGGGACGAGGACGGGGATCACGGGAAGGTGAGCCGGCCGCGCAAGCTCGGCGTGCTGCGCCAGGACCACTTCCGCTTCGACGAGTTCCGGGTGGTCGATACCGTGGTGATGGGGAACGGTCCGCTCTGGGCGGCCATGACCGAGAAGGATCGCCTGCTCGCGGCGCCCGAAATCACCGAGGAGATGGGCGTGCGACTCGGAGAGCTAGAGACGCTGATCGCCGAGGAGGACGGCTACAGCGCGGAGAGCGCGGCGGCCGAGCTGCTCCAGGGGCTCGGCATCCCCGACGAGCTGCACGGCCAGCCCATGCGCACGCTCGCCGGGGGGGCGAAGCTGCGCGTCCTGCTGGCCCAGGCGCTCTTCGGCAAGCCGCAGGCGCTCCTGCTGGACGAGCCCACCAACCACCTCGACCTCGATTCGATCAACTGGCTCATCGCGTTCCTGCGGGCCTACGAAGGCACGCTCGTCGTCATCTCCCACGACCGGCATTTCCTCAACGAGATCTGCACCCATGTCGCGGACATCGACTACGAGACCATCATCCTGTACCCGGGCGACTACGACGACATGGTGATGGCGAAGAGCCAGCTCCGCGGCCGCGTGGAGGCAGAGAACGCGGACAAGCAGAAGAAGATCGCCCAGCTCCAGGACTTCGTCGCCCGCTTCCACGCCGGCACGCGGGCGAGCCAGGTGCAGTCCCGCGTGAAGCAGATCGAGAAGCTCCAGCTCACCGAGCTCCGTCGCAGCAACATCCAGCGGCCGTACATCCGCTTCGAGCAGAAGCGTCCCTCGGGCAAGCAGACGCTGTCCGTGGAGGGGCTCGCCAAGTCCTACGGCGATCTCCGCGTGCTCCACGACGTGAGCTTCGGCATCTCACGCGGCGACAAGGTGGCGATCATCGGGCGCAACGGCATCGGCAAGACCACGCTGGTGAAGTGCCTCACGGGGGAGCTGAAACCGGACGCCGGCAAGGTCAGCTGGGGCTACGAGGCCTCCATCGGGCTCCTGGCCCAGGACCACCGAGCAGGCATTCCGAACGGCACGACCGTGGCCGACTGGCTTCACGAGATCGACCCGCGCGCCGGCAACGAGGAGATCCGGGGGCTGCTCGGCCGGATGCTGTTCTCGGGGGAAGAGGGTCTCAAGCCCACCGACGCTCTCTCGGGCGGCGAGGCAGTGCGCCTGCTCTTCGCGAAGCTCATGCTGGTGAAGGACAACGTGCTCGTGCTCGACGAGCCCACCAACCACCTCGACCTCGAATCCATCGTGGCGCTCGGCGAGGCCATCCGCCGGTTCGAGGGCACGGTGCTCTACGTGACCCACGACCGGGGTCTCATCGATGCGGCCGGCCGCATCCTCTCGTTGACCCCGGAAGGGTTCATCGATTTCCACGGGCCCTTCGCCGAGTTGCTCGAGAAGCACGGTGAGAGCGCGGCGCGGGCGCGCTGAGATCGTCGCTGTCGCTCGGGGTGAAAGAGTCAGTCGCGTTGACCGCCCTCTTTGGCGCGTGTTAAGCACGCTCCGCTTTGGCGACGGAGCCCCAGCCGATTTCCATAGGAGAGACGGCCCTGAAGGTGGGCGAGAGGGTCGTGTACCCGAACCAGGGCGTCTGTCGCATCAGCGGCATCGAGCTCAAGGAGATCGGCGGCGTCAAGGGCGAGTTCCTCACCATGAAGCGCGAGGAAGACGGCGCCACCGTGATGATCCCGCGCGCCAAGGTCGCGCAGATCGGCCTGCGCCACGTGGCCGCGCGCTCCGAGGTCGAGGAGATCCTCGCCTTTCTCGAAGCCGACGGCGAAGACCCGGAGCTCGACTGGAAAGTGCGGCACCGCACGCACGCGGACAAGATGGTCGGCGGGAGCTTGCAGGGGACGGCAGAGGTGCTCAAGGGGCTCCACACGCTCGCGCTGATGCGCCCACTGCCGCAGCGCGAGCGTGAGCTGTACGACAGCGCCCGCCACTTGCTGGTGCACGAGGTGGCGGTCGCGCTCGGCCTCTCGGCCTGCAGCGCCGAGGATTCCATCGACCTGGCCTTGAGCCCCCCGGCCGGCAGCGCCCGGGCGGAGGCACAGGCCAAGCGCATCGCCGCTTCGATGGGTGACGGCCTGGGGCTCGACGAGCTGGACGGGGCGGGCGAGGAAGCAGCGGAAGGAGCCGAGGAGCCGGCGGAGGCCGAAGCGGAGGCCCCACCGGCGCGCAAAGCGAAGAAGGCCGAGCCGAGGCCACCACCGAAGACGGCGGCGAAGACACGCACGGCGCCCAAGCGCGAGAAGCCAGAGAAGGCGAAGGCCGCCAAGTCCAAGCCGGTGAAGGCCGCAAAGGCGAAAGCCAAGCCGGCCAAGAAAGGACGCCGGTGATCCACGTCGTCACGCTCGAGCCGTTCGAGGCCGAGGAGATCCAGGCGGTCTGCCGCGCCCTCTTTGCCGCCTTCGGCGTCGGCAGCGAGCACGTGGGCGAGCTGGAGCTGCCCGACGACGCACGGGACGGCAGCAAGCTGGACGCGGCAAAGGTTCTCAGCGAAGCGGGGCCGGTCAAGACCTTCGCCGACGACAAGATCCTCTTCCTGGTGCAGTCGCCCTTCGCGGACCGGCCGGGACCGCGGGGCCTCCTCCCGACCCAAGGCTACGCCAAGTACGGCGCCGACCGGGCGGTGGCCTCGGCGGCGGGTCTCGCGGGCGACCCGGAGGCACGGGGGCGCGCCCTCGCGAAGCTTGCGGTCCACCAGGTGGGCCACCTCTGGGACCTGCACCATTGCCTCGACTACCGCTGCTCCATGACCCCGCCCTGGGGCGTGGCGTACGCCCGCGGGCAGCTCCCCGAGCTGTGTGCTTTCTGCCGCGAGAAGAGCGAGCGGCGGATGAAGACGACGGCCGCATGAGCAAGCAGGGCGCAGCCGGGGAGCCGTCGCCCCGGCCCTCTCCCGCCAGAGCGGAGGGGGAGCCCGACGAGCGGCCCGCGCCCCCCGATGCCGCGCCGGCCGCTGGCGGCGCGACGCGGCCGCAGGCCTTTGCCGGGATTGAAGCGGTGGTCTTGCTCGCCGCCGTGCTCTTCGCCCTGGTTTACTGGCTGCGGCTCCCGGGACGCCTGCCGACAGAGCAGGATTACCTCGCGGTCCAGCACGAGCTGCTGGCCAAGGCGCACCCCGGCGATGGAATTGCCGCCCTGCCGTTCTGGGCCGACCGCATCAAGCTCTTCTCTCATGGCTTGCCGGTGGTAGCCTTGCCGCAGCTCGCCGACGATGGTGAGGCCGAGCGTTACGCGCGGCTGTGGGTGCTGGCGCAGCCGGACCTGCCGCGCAGCGAGGCGGCCGCCGAGCTCGAGGCCCTGGGCCACCGCCTCGCGCGCGTGGAGGGACCCGAACGTTTCGGGCCGCTCTCGCTCTCGCTGTATGAGCCGCAGCCCGGGCGCGCTCCCGCTTACGACTTCACCGAGCGCCTCGCGGACGCCCAGGTCTCGATCGGCGGCGACGATCCGGTCGACTGCGAGGCCGTTCAAGGTGGCTTCCAGTGTCCGCGGGGCCCCTGGAACTACGTGCGGCCGGAGTGGCACGAGTTCGACTTCCTGCCGCGCCGCTGCCTCTGGGCGCACCCCGTGGGACCCGAACCGCTGCGACTCCACTTCTCGCAGGTGCCCCTGCGCGGTGGCCTGCGGGGCGGCTTCGGACTCATCGGCGAGGCGGCGGAGCTGCGGCAGGCCGCGCCGGTCTCGCTCGGCGTGTTCGTCGACGGCGCCGAGACGGCGGAGCTGACGCTCGAACCGGGAGACCCGGGCTGGCACGAGTTCGATCTGGGTCTTCCAGGGCTCGCAGCCGGCGCGCACGAGGTGGAGCTCGACGTCGCGACGCCCAATCCCGGCATGCGCCACTTCTGCTTCGACGCGGTGGGCTACTAGATGAGCGAGCGGCGCAAGGATCTGCTCTATTGCCTGGGGCTCGCGGCCCTCACCTTCGTCGCCATGGTCGCGACGGAGCGCGCCATCGGCTTCACGCGCGACGAGAGCTTCTACTTCTTCGCCGCCGACCAGTACACGCCCTGGTACCTCGGCATCCTCGACGCGCTCTTTCACGGCCGGCTGCTCGAGCATTTCTCGGACGCGAACCTGCAGCGCGCGTTCTGGTACAACACCGAGCACCCCGTCCTGATGAAGGTGCTGTTCGGGCTGAGCCACCGCCTCTTCACCGTGGGGCTGGGCTGGCTCCGCCCGGCGGCGGGATACCGCGCGCCGGCGTGGGCGGTCTCGGGGCTCGTCTCGGCCCTGCTGTACCTCGTGGGGAAGGAAGCGGCCGGCGGCCGGCGCGACGCGGGCGTGCTCGCCGCGCTGCTCTTCTGGCTGTATCCGCACGACTTCTACCATGGCCACCTGGCCTGCTTCGACATGCCGATCACCGGCATGTGGCTCCTGGTCGTCTACGCCTACTGGCGCGGCTTCGGGAGCCGCCGGTGGGCGATCTTCTCGGGGGTCGCCTACGGCCTCGCGCTCGCGACGAAGCTCAACGCCTTCTTCTACCCGGCAGCGCTCCTCGCGCACTGGGCCTTCTCGATCGCGCCCGCGGCCTGGCGGGAGGGGCGCTGGAAGGCGCTTGGCCGCACCCTGCCGCGACAATGGGCCTACATGGCCACGCTCGGGCCCGCGATCTTCTTCCTTCACTGGCCGTACCTCTGGCCGCATCCGATCGAGCGCATCGGCTCCTACCTCGGCTTCCACGCGAACCACGTGAACTACCCGTGGGCGTATCTGCACCAGCTCCTGCGGGAGCCGCCCTTCCCGCTCGCGTACGTCTTCGTCGTCACGGCGCTCACCGTGCCGCTGCCGATCTTCGTCCTGATGGCCACCGGCACGCTCCGCGCGCTCGGTCGCCTGTTCGGCCGCGGCGAGAGGCGGCTCGACAGCCTGCACGCCCTGCTCCTGTTCAACGGCCTGCTGCCGCTGCTCCTCATCTCCTGGCCCACGGTGCCGCACTTCGGCGGCATGAAGCACTGGATGCCGGGCCTGCCTTACCTGTGCGTCCTCGCCGCGGAGGCGCTCGTCGGAGTGGCCGCCTTCCTCGCCCGCTGGCGCCGCCACCCGGAGCTCGAACAGCGTGTCCTCACGGCGCTCTCGGCACTGGTGCTGCTCCCGGCGCTGCTAGGCTGCATCCACATCGGCGGCTATGGCGAGAGCTTCTACAACGAGCTCGCCGGCGGTGAGGCGGGCGCGGCGACGCTCGGCATGCAACGCCAGTTCTGGAGCAACAACGTCTCGGGCGTGCTCGACTGGCTGAACCACAACGCGCCGCCCAACGCGGTGGTGGACTTCCACGAGGTCACGCAAGGCAGCTACGTGGCCTACCGCGAGGACGGCATGCTCCGCCCGGACATCCGCTTCACCACCTGCGGCGGAGGCGACACGATGCCCTGCCTGCGCAGCGCCGGCCTCGCCGCCTACCAGTACATGCAAGAGTTCCGCGATCAGGAGTACCAGATCTGGAACGCCTTCGGGACGAACGAGCCCGTTCACGCCCACTTCCTGGACGAGGCCCCGGACATCACGATCTACCGCCGCCCGGGGTACTGAGTGCAGCGCCCCGGCGATCTGGGGCTTCGGCTTCGTGGCGACCCGCCGGACGCTCGTCGACATGGGGCCGCTGTGGTCGAACGCGCTCCGCTTCGCCCTCGCGACGCTCCTCCTGTTTCCCTTCGCGCGGGGGCGGCTCGCGCGGCTGGGGCGGCGGCGGGCGCTGCACGGCCTCGGCCTGGGGCTGCTGCTCTTCCTGGTGTTCACGCTGCAGACGGGGGGCCTCGTGACGACGAGCGTCTCGCGCTCGAGCTTCCTCACCGGCCTCTACGCCGTGATCACCCCGCTCCTCGCGGTGGCCTTCGGCCGCCCCCTGCGGGCGGCGCACGCCGCTGCCGCTGCGCTCGCGGTGGGGGGGCTGTGGCTCCTGGCGGCGCCCGCGGGCGGCGGCGCTCTCACGTTGAACCGTGGAGACGTCCTCACCATCGGCTGCGCGGTGGCGTGTGCCCTGCAGATCCTGGTCACCGACCGGCTGGCGGCCGGCGCGGACGTGATTGCGCTCAACTTCTGGCAGATGGCGGGCGTCGCGGTGGCTTCGCTGCTCGCCGCGCCGCTCTTCGAGGGGCTGCGCGTGCCGCCGGCCACGCCGGGGTTCCTCCTCGCGATGGGCTACCTGATCGTCTTCTCGTCGCTGGTGGCCTTCACGCTGCAGCTGCAGGTGCAGAAGAAGCTGGCGCCTACGCCGGCGGCGATGATCTTCCTGCTCGAGGCTCCCTTCGGCGCGCTCGCGGGCTTCCTCCTGGCCGGCGACCGCCTGAGGCCGCTCCAGCTCGCGGGCTGTGCGCTGATGCTGGCGGCGAGCGCCCTCGCCGTGCTCGCGGGAGAGCCGGCGCCCCAACCTCAGGCCGCGCCGGTGCCCTGAACTCCGCCGGCGGGAAAGACTCGCTCCCGCAGAAAACGCTCGACCCGCGCGTGAAAGCGGTCTGCTTGCTCGTACAGCGCGGCGTGCGTGCCCCGCGGCAGAACCTCGAGCTCGGCGCCGGGGATGAGCGAGACCATCCGGCGGGCCACCGCCAGCGGCACGAAGAGATCGTGGGTCGCGCCCACGACGAGCGTGGGGACGCGCACCCGCGGCAGCACGTCGCTCGCGTCGTGCGTGAGCAGGTCCGTCACGAGGTGGCTGAAGACCCGGTAATCGAGGCGCGTGAGGTGCTCGAAGTAGCCCTGCATCGGCGGCGTCTTCGGGTCGATGATGCGCGCCAGCCGCGCCCCTCGCTCGATGACCGACCAGCGGACCAGGGGGTCGAGCGCGAGCGGTATCAGCCGGTGCAGCTTCGGCATCGCCCAGGCCACGAACGTGGCGGCCGGGACGGCAAGGCCTGGCAGGCCGAAGAAGGTCTCGACGGCACGGCCATAGGTTCCCAGGGTCGGCACCAACCCCAACACGCGTTCGGGCCAGCGGCGGTAGAACTCGAAGTTCACCTGCGCGCCGAGCGAGTGCCCGAGCAGCACGGCCCGGTCGACGCCCGCAGCGTCAATCACCGTGGCCTGATCCCGGGCGAAGGCGACGATGTAGGCTCGCGAAGGGTCCTTCGGATCGCTCGAGCGGCCGTGCCCCACGAAGTCCCACACGACCACGCGGTAGCGGTCCGCGAAGGCCGACGCGAAGAGCTCCCAGAAGAACGTGGAGACGCCGAGACCGTTCGTGCAGACGAGGAAGGGGCCGGCCGTGCCGTAGACGCGGTAGGTCAGGCCCAGGTCGTCGGGCGTGGTGGCGACCGCCTGCACGAACGGAGGGAGAGACGGCACGGCTGCCGCGGGTTCGCTCACGTGGATCGAAACAGCGGCGGCCGCGCCGGCGTTCCTACTCTGCCGGGGCCGGGGCGGGCGCCGGGGTCTCGACGTCGGTGCCGTCCGCCTTCAGGATGTGGAACTCGACCCGCCGGTTCTGGGCGCGACCCATGCGGGTCGCGTTGGAGGCGATCGGCCGCGAGAAGCCGTAGCCCTGCGACACGAGCCGGCCCGCGTCGACGCCGTGCTCGATCAGGTACTCCGTCACGGACTCGGCGCGGTGCTGGCTCAAGGTCATGTTGTGCTCTTCGGAGCCGATGTTGTCGGTGTGGCCTTCGACGCGCACGTGAATGTTCGGGCTGTCCTTGAGGACCTGCGCCACCTCGTTCAGGAGCTCGAAGCTGTCCGAGAGGATCCGCCATTTGTTGGTCGCGAAGTGCACCTGCTGCTTGATCTCGATCTGGTTCTGCTTCACCACCACCAGCTTGTACTTCTTGGGGCACCCGTCCGGCGGCACGCCCGGAACGTCGGGGCACTTGTCGAGCCGGTCGGGGATGCCGTCGCCGTCGCGGTCGGTGTCGGGGCAGCCCTGGAGCTCGGGGATGCCCGGCACGGTCGGGCACTTGTCGAGGCGATCGGGGATCCCGTCCTTGTCCGTGTCGACGTCGGGGCAACCCTGCAGCTCGGGGATGCCCGGCACGTCGGGGCACTTGTCGACGTTGTCGGCGATGCCGTCCTTGTCGCGATCGCCCCAGGGACAGCCGAAGTTCTCCTTGGGTCCCGGCACCGTCGGGCAGCGATCGATGTCGTCCGGCACGCCGTCGCCGTCGGTGTCCTTCGGCTCGACCTTGACGACCTGCAGCGGCTTCGGCGGCGGCGGCGCGGCGATCACGACTTCCTTGGGGCCGCAGGTCTTCGAGAGGTCGAGCGCCTTCTTGATCGCGTCCTCGGCGAGGGTGGTGAAATGCTGCGCGTCCAGCGAGTGCCCCTCCGCCAGCTCGCGCTCCGAGAAGGTGAGGTTGGCCTCGGCCGTGGCCAGCTCGCGCGGCGCGCACCGGTAGGCTCCGCTGTGGCGAGCCTCGCCGACGTCGTGGTGCAGCACCTCGTCGCGGGCCCGCACCGCGCTCGGGGAGGCACAGGCCGCCGCGGAGGCGAGGGCGAGCGCGAGGGCGCTCTCGAGTCGGAGACGGCTGGACAAGACTCACTCCTTGGGGTGGTTCTCGGCCTTTTCCTTGGCCATCTTCGCGTACTCGGCCGCCTTCTGCGCATACTCGTAGGCGGTCTGGTAGTAGCTCCCCGAGTAGCCCAGCCGGTCCTTCGCCTCGTGCAGATAGAGCTCCGCGGAGGTGTACTCGTACGGCGCCCACTTCTCTGCGTCTGCCGTCTTTGCCGCGGCGATCTCGGCCTCGGCGTCCGACAGATCCATCAGCGTCATCACCGGCGCGACGCAGCCCGACGCCGCCAGCATCGAGAGCCCGACGAGCAGCGCGCGTTTCATCCCCACGAGGCCTCCCGGCTGCGGCGCCCAGGCCCTGCCACTCCCCTCGCCCGAGCAGATTTTGCGAGTATCTTCAAGCGACTAACGTTCAACCAGTAGCAGAGCCGCTTCCGGCGTGTCAAGAAAGGGGGGATGCCGGTCACCCCCGATCCGACGCAGGCCTTTCGGCTGGAAGCCGGGGGGCCGCGCTGCCTGCTCCTGCATGGTTTCACGGGGACGCCGGCGGAGCTGCGCTACCTCGGCGAGCGGCTGCAAGCGCGCGGCTTCGACGTCCTCGCCCCGTGCCTGCCCGGCCACGGCCGCGATTTTCGAACCGACTGCGGCGCCGACGACTGGTTGGCGGCCGCGCGGCAGGCGCTCGATTCGTGCGCCGGGGGCGTGCGCATCGCCGGCCTCTCGATGGGAGCCCTGCTGGGGGTGCTGCTCGCGGCCGAGAGACCCGATCGCGTGACCGCGCTGGCGTTGCTTGCGCCCGCCGTGCGGTTGCAGCGACCGAGCCTCGCCGTCGCACGGCTGGTACGCCGCCTGCCGCTGCTGGCGCGCCTGCTGCCCTCCATTCCCAAGTTCGGGGGCAGCGACGTGCGTGACCCCGGCGCGCGCGCGTACGTCCCCGCCGGGGCCCGCGTACCGCTCCACGGTCTCGCCGAGCTCGCAGCCCTCGGCGAGCGCGCCCTCGCCGCCGCGCCTCGGGTGCGTTGCCCGGCGCTCGTCGCCCTCGGCGAGCTCGACGGGACCATCGACAACGCCGCGGCTCGCGAGCTTGCGCACCGACTCGGCGGCCCGACCGAGCTCCTCGCGTTGCCCGAGAGCGCGCACCAGGTCGGCATCGACCGGGACCGCGAGACGCTGGCCCGCGCCGTGGGGGCGCTCTTCGAACGGACCGATTTGTCACACACCGCCGACTCGGCGACGCGCTAGAGTTCGCGCTGACTGGAGGGACACCCCATGCCTGAACGCGGCTACGTCGTCGCCATCGATCAGGGAACCACCGGCACCACGGTGCTGATCCTCGACCGCCGGCTCTCGGTCAAGGCGAGGGAGAACCGCGAGTTCAGGCAGATCTTCCCGAAACCCGGCTGGGTGGAGCACTCGCTCGACGACATCTGGGGCTCCGTCACCGCCGCGCTCGACCAGGCCCTGCGGCACTCGGGGGTCCCCGGTTCCGAGATCGCCGCCGTCGGCATCACGAACCAGCGGGAGACCACCTGCCTCTGGGACCGCAAGAGCGGCCGCGGAGTCCACAATGCCATCGTCTGGCAGGACCGCCGCACCGCCGAGGCCTGCGCCGCGCTCAAGGCAGCGGGTCGCGAGCCGCTCTTCCGCGAGCGCACCGGCCTGGTGCTCGACCCGTACTTCTCCGGCACGAAGCTGCGCTGGCTGCTCGACGAGGTCAAGGGCGCGCGCGAACGCGCCGCCGCCGGCGATCTCTGCTTCGGGACCATCGACAGCTACCTCGTCCACCGGCTCACCGGGGCGGCCGTCCACGCGACCGACGTCACCAACGCGAGCCGCACCCTCCTGTTCGACATCCGGAAGCTCGCCTGGGATCCCGAGCTCTGCAAGCTCCTGGACGTGCCGCCGGCCGTGCTCCCCAAGGTCTGCGCCTCGTCGGAGACGATCGGCCAGACCAAGGGTCTGGGCCTGCTCCCCGACGGCATCCCCATCGCCGGCATCGCGGGCGATCAGCAGGCGGCGCTCTTCGGCCAGGCCTGCTTCGCGCCCGGCGAGAGCAAGTGCACCTACGGAACGGGCGCCTTCTTCCTGCTGAACACGGGCGCCAAGCCCGCCGCGAGCAAGCACGGGTTGCTCACCACCGTGGCCTGGCGCGTCGGCGGCGAAGTCGCCTACGCGCTCGAGGGAAGCGCCTTCGTCGCCGGCGCCGCGGTGCAATGGCTCCGGGACGGCCTCGGCATCATCGAGAGCGCGGCCGAGATCGAGCCGCTGGCGCGGAAGGTGAAAGACTCGGGCGGCGTGGTGTTCGTCCCGGCGCTCGCCGGCCTCGGCGCCCCCTGGTGGCGGCCCGACGCACGCGGACTGATCTGCGGCCTCGACCGGGGCACGACCGCTGCCCACCTCGCGCGCGCCACCCTCGAGGGGCTGGCGCTGCAGATCGGCGACCTCGCGACCTCCATGGAGCAGGACTCCGGGCAGAAGCTCGCGGCCCTGCGCGTCGATGGCGGGGCCAGCCAGAACAACCTGCTCATGCAGCTGCAGGCGGACGTGCTCGGGGTCCCCGTCGAGCGGCCGCGCATGATCGAGAGCACCGCGCTCGGCGCCGCCTTCCTCGCGGGGCTCGCCGTGGGCGTCTGGAAGAGCCGCGACGAGCTTCGCAAGGCGCACAAGCTCGAGAAGCGCTTCACGCCCAAGATGGATCCCGGCGCGCGAGAAGCCATGCTGAGCCGCTGGAAGCGCGCCGTAGAACGGGCCTAGCCCCACGGAAATCCAGGGGCTCGCGACACGGAGATCGATCGCGAACACCGTCGCCGTGGCCGTTCCAGAATCGGCATCTTGTGAGCCCCCGTGCCAATCCGATTCCGACTGCACGGCGGCCGGGACATGCTGCGACCAGCCGCGCACCCTTCTACGGCGGCTGTCCCGCGGGGGCCTCGTGTACGTGCCGCATCGATGGGCTGACGGCCTGCAACTTCAACTGCCCGTGAACAGCCCCTCAGGGCGCCGGGCAGCTCCTGCCCGCCGCGGCTGCGCAGGTCCCGGCGCTCTGGCTCGCGCCCCCGTCGGGCAGCTGCACGTCGCAGTAGCCGCTCTGGCAGTCTCCCCCGATCAGCTGCGGATTGCAGCTCGCGCCGGTCGATTGCTTCGGCTGACACTGGCCCGTCGGATCACAGTACGAGGTGATTGTCTGACACGGCGCATTGAGATCGCTCGCGCAGGCACCGCTGGTCGGCGGCACCACGCAGCTCCCGAGGACGCAGGCCAGCCCGCCGAGGCAGCCGGTCACCGCGCTGCTGTAGTAGACGGTGACGCCCGCGTCCGCGAGCGACAGCACGCACGGGCCACCGACGTCGGAGGCGGCCACGCAGGTTCCCGCGACGGTGATCTCTCCACTCGCAGTGAATGATTCGGAGTATCCCGCGCAGACCAGCCCCTGGGCGCACTCGCCACCGTACGCGCCGGGAATGCCGGCGACGGACGCGCTGCAACCGCTGCCGCTGCCGAGCTGGGCGGCGCAGCTGCCGGCACCACCGTCGAACAGGTTGCAGTAGAAGCCGCTCTGGCACTCCTCGGTGCCGTTGGCGGAATCACAGGGCGCACCGGCACCGCCCGGCGCGCGGCAGGTGGCCCCGCCCACGCAAACGAGACCGGTCTGGCACTCGCGCGTCGCGCTGCAGTCTGCCCCGGCCCCCGGTAGCGCGGCGCAGCTGCCCGACCCACCGTCGTACGCGCACGTGGAGTTGGCGGAGCACTCCGGGCCGCCGTCGCCGCCGCAGGAAGCGCCGACCGCCGCATAGGTGGTGCACACCCCGGGACAGGCGTTCGAGTCCTGGACGGTGCAGTAGCCCGCGTCGCACTCGTTCTCGTCGTAGCAGGCGGCGCCCGCAGCCACCTCGCCGACGAAGACCTGGTTGCAGGCTGCCGGAGAGCTGCTTCCGTTCGCGAACAGCGCGCAACCCGCGCCGGAGGCGGCGGCAAGGCAGGCGGCCGCCGCGGCACCGCTGTACGTCACGCGTCCGGCCGCGACGTCGGAGGCCACGTCGGCGAGGGACGTGGCCAGCAGGCTGCCGTAAGTCGTCGAGCAGGCGTCCTGAACGTACGTCGCGGAGGGCTCGCACTGCTCCACGGCCTGGCAGAGCGTGGTCAGGTAGGCGCTCTCGAACTGACTCAGGGTGAGATTGCCGGACGAGCTCCCGCCGCTCGACCCGCCGCCGGAGCTGCCACCCACGGCGCCGCCGGTGGAGCCGTTGCCCCCGCTGGACGCGCCTCCAGGTCCGCTGCCGTGGCTGCCGGTCGAGCTTCCGCCGTCGGGTCCGGTCGGATTGTTGCTGCAGGCAACCGACGATGCCACGGCCACCAGGCCGGCGAGCTTGACCAGGCGTCTCATCGAGAGCTCCTCCCGCGGCACGAGGCGGCCGCGCGGAGCCCTCTTATCCGACCGGCGAGCCTGGGGGCAAGGAGCTCCTCACGGCGCGAAGAGCGGCGCGTCGAGTCGCGGCGCCCTCTGGGCCATGAGCTCCGCTGCTCCCGCCAGCCCCAGCAACATGAACAGGAACGTGTTGGGCGAATAGCCGCTCGAGAGCTGGCACACGAGATTTCCCACGAGCGCCGCGAGGACCGCTCCTGCGGCCGGACCGACGTCGGTGTCGGCGCGTACACGGAACGCGCCCGCGAGACAGCTCGAGACGAGCGCGAGGAAGAGGAGAAAGCCGGGCAGTCCCAGCTCCGCGAGCGGCTGGAGGAACACGTTGTGGGTGACGAAGGCGTGCTGGCCGGCTTCGATGGGCGCGTACACCGGCCACGCCGCCAGGAAGGCCCCGGCGCCGACGCCCGAGAGAGGCCGATCGGTGGCCACGCGGTACAGGACCTGCCACGCGTGGATGCGCCCGAGCGCGCTCACGTCGGTCTGGTAGTCCGCGAGCGTCTCCGTCCGCCGCCAGAAGGCGGCCGGCGCGAACGCCAGCAGTCCCGCGGCGAGGGCGAAGGCGGCCACCAGCCCCCTGCCCTTCTGGCGCCGCAGCAGCGCAAAGGCGAGCACCGCCGCGCCGAGGCCCACGGCGCCCCCGCGCGACTGCGTCACCACCACGCCCGCGACCGCCACCGCGGCCACCGCCCCGGCCACGAGGCGCCGGACCAGGCCCGGCCCCTCGAGCACGAAGAACAGCGCCAGCGGCACGGCCGATGTCAGGGCCATGGCGAGGTGGTTCGGGTCCTGGAAGATCCCGACCCAGCGGGCGCGCGTCCCGCCCAGCAGATCGAGGCCGCGCCAGTAGTTCGAGACGCAGCCGATCGCCGGCACCGCCGCCGCGCCCGCCAGCACCGCCAGCGTGCGTCGCAGCCGCACCGGATCGCGGACCGCGTTGACGATCACCAGGTAGATGAGGCCCTCCTTCCCGATGTCTTCGGCGGCCGTCTGCGAGGCTTCAGGGGCAATCGACCAGAGGATCGAGGCCGCGGTGAGCACCCAGAACGCGACCAGCAACGCGCCCCGCAGGCCGTCGAGGCGGAGGCGCCTCGGGCCGGCCACGGCCGACAGGGCAACTCCGGCGGCCGCCAGCAGCGAGGCCGCGAGGGCCGGACGGGCCACGGCCGTCGCTGGAATCCAGATCGCGATGCTGGTGTACGCGGCGATGGCGAAGGCGATCAGGCCGACGAAGGCCAGCGAATCGCCGACGTCCCCCACGCCCAGCCGCTCGGTGACCGGGAGCTCCATCGAACGCCTCCGCGCGAACGTCTCCGCGAGGCAGGATAGGCAGCCGCGAGGGTTGCCGGCGGAGCGGCCGAGACGCAAGTTCGGCGGGATGAAAGAGGTGCGCGCCCCCGTCGACCGCCAGCCCCACCCGGTAGCCCTGAACGGGCCGCCGCGGAACGAGGTGGCCGCCCCGCCGGCGGGGACCACGAGCCAGCGCCGCTGGGAATCCGAAGCCCGCTTCTTCGACGAGCTGGCCGCGCGCGTGGCGCGTGAGCTGCGCCCCATGCCGGCGCCCCTGCTCGCCCGCTACCTCGAGCATCCGCGCGTGATCTACGACAAGGAGTTCCGCTTCTGCCTGCTGGGCTCCTTACGGGGGCAGGTGGCGCTCGACCTCGGCTGCGGGGACGGAAGCAACGCGGTCCTCCTCGCGAAACGCGGCGCCTACGTCGAGGGCGTCGACGTGTCGCCGCGACTCATCGAGGTGGCCCGACGGCGGGCGGAGCTGGAAGGCGTCGGGCCGCGCGTTCGGTTCCAGTGCGCGCCGATCGAGCGGGTGGTCTTTCCGCCCGGGACCTTCGACCTCGTGTGGGGCGACGGGGTCCTGCACCACCTCGTGGACGTGCTCGAGCCCACGCTCGCGCAGCTCCTGCGCTGGTCCAAGAAGGGAGCGCTCTTCGTGTTCTCGGAGCCGGTGGGCGACCAGCGGTGGCTGCGACGGCTGCGGGCGCACGTACCCATCCACACCGACGCCACGGCGGACGAGCGGCCGCTGGAGGCCCATGAGGTCGCGCTCCTGCGCCGCTTTCTTCCCGGGCTGCGCGAGCGCCGTTTCGACGCGTTCGCGCGGCTCACGCGCTTCGTGCTGCCGGTCGGCGATTACGAGGGCGCCGCGCCCCTGCGGCGGCGGCTGGTGGACGCGCTGCACGCTCTGGACTGGGCCGCGCTGTCGGTGCCGACGCTGCGGCCCCTCGGCGGAATGAACGTGATGTGGGGCCGGCGTCCCGCGGCGCCAAGCTAGGCGGTCTTGCCGGCTCGCTTGAGCCGATCGCTCACGATCTGCTCGATGAGCCCCATGGACTCGTCGTCGAAGTTCACGAACTCGACGCCCATGCCGGGCTCGACGCCCGGCGGCACTTCCCCAGGCCGGTTCACGCGGACCACCTTGCCGAGACCCTCGATGAGCGGCGAGCCGTCCCGCAGCGTGAACTGGAGATAGATGAGCGAGCCCTCGTCGCGGGGCGCATCGGTGCGGATGTAGATGCCGCCCAGCGAGATGTTGCTCGAGTACTCCGCCAGGAAATCGCCCACCGAGCCGAAACGGTACTGCACGAGTAGCTGCAGGGGCGCCCGCGGGTAGCGGCGCTTCTCGACGCCGTCCGATCCTTCCGAATCCGCCATGGCGATGCGCCATGCTAACCCGCGGGTCCGGGCCGATCAACGGCCGGCGGTCGCGGGGGGCGCGAGCCAGGGCGCGGGATCGAGCGGCTGCCCGTGCCGGCGAATCTCGAAATACAGGTACGGCCCCTTGAGGCTGCCCGTCTGACCCACCTTGGCGATCTCGTCGCCCGCGGCCACGACGTCGTCGACGCCTTTTTCCAGCGTCTCGAGGTGGGCGAAGAGGGTGAAGAAGCCGTCGCCATGATCGACGATCAGGAGGTTCCCGTACCCCTGCAGCAGCCCGGCGTACACCACGCGGCCTTCGTGCACCGCGCGGACCGGCGCCCCTTCCGGGGCGCGGATGTCGAGCCCCTTCTGCAGGGTCACCGTGTTGAAACGCGGGTTCAGGATCTCGCCGAACCCGACCTCGATCGGCCCGTCGACCGGGCGTGGCAACCTGCCCTTCGCGAGCGCGAAGCCCGTTCCCACCATCTTCAGGGGCGGCAGCGCCGCGACGACC
>Ga0335073_10005883_pt1 | contig 17226 bp, 11 predicted proteins | sample Lox_Sample_22_FD_207093 | JGI IMG/M metagenome (GOLD analysis project Ga0335073, IMG submission 207093) | Soil microbial communities from Loxahatchee National Wildlife Refuge, Florida, United States - Lox_Sample_2.2 | ecosystem: Environmental > Terrestrial > Soil > Wetlands | place: USA...
ATAGAAGCCGCCGACGCGCACGTTGATCGGATGCACCTCGCGGCCGCCGATGACCGTCATCAGCGCGTTCCCCGCCTTCTTCATCTGCAGTCCCTGCTCGACGATCTCGCGGTGGTCCCGGGCCATCTCGATCGCGCCCGGGTAGCCGAGGAAGTCGGGTGCATGAAGCATGTACACGTGCAGGCTGTGGCTCTCGATCCACTCGCCGCAATACAGCAGCCGGCGCAGATCGCGGATCGGCCCGTCGTCGATCCTCACGCCACACGCGTCCTCCACCGCGCGCGCCGAGCTCATCTGGTACGCGACCGGGCAGATCCCGCAGATCCGCGCGGTCAGATCGGGCACCTCGGTGAACGACCGACCGCGCAGGAACGCCTCGAAGAAACGCGGCGGCTCGTACAGGCGAAGTTTGACCTCGCTCACCTCGCGGCCCTCGAGCTTGACGTACATCGCCCCCTCGCCCTCGACTCGCGCCAGGTAGTCGGTCCGGATCGTCCGCGTGCGCTTAACCTCGCTCATGGGCCTCGCTCGCTTGCGTGAACGTCTCGGCGGCGGCGTTGAAAGTGCGGTAGACGCGGACCAGGTCATGCTCCGCGAGCCCCGACCAGGCGTCCAACGACGTGGTGTTCGGCGTTTCCTTGGGCCCGTAGCAGCCGTAGCAGCCGCGGTAATAGGCCGGGCAGATCGCGCCGCAGCCGGCGTGAGTGACCGGACCGAGGCAGGCAGTGCCGTGGGCGACCATCACGCACACCGTGCCGCGACGTTTGCACTCGACGCACACGCTGTGCGCGCGCACGTGGGGCCGCCGGCGGTTCAGATACGCGCTGACCACCTCGAGCAGTTGCCGTTTGTTGATCGGGCATCCATTGAGCTCGAAGTCGACGTTCACGTGGGCGCTGATCGGCGTGGAGGTGGTGAGTGTTGAGATGTAGTCGGGGGAGGCGTATACGATTCGTGTGAACTCGTCGACGTCGGCGAAGTTCCTGAGTGCCTGGATCCCGCCCGCGGTCGCGCACGCGCCGATCGTGATCAGCGCCCCTGAGTTGGCGCGGACGGTGCGGATTCGCTCGGCGTCGTGGGCCGTGGTGATCGATCCCTCGACCAGCGATACGTCGTACGGCCCCTCGACGGTCGCACTCGACGCTTCCAGGAAGTAGGCGATCTCGAGCTGGTCGGCCAGTGATAGGAGCTCATCCTCGAGATCGAGCACGCTGAGTTGACACCCGTCACAGGACGCGAACTTCCACACGGCCAGCGTTCGCTTGTCGGAGGCGCTCATCACAACTCCCGGATCGCCAGCCACTGCTCGAGGTCCGACCAGCGGTAGACCGGTCCGTCACGGCACACGAGCGTCGGACCGAGCTGGCAGTGCCCGCAGTGACCGATGCCGCACTGCATGTTGCGTTCCATCGACACGAACATGCGATCAGCATCGACTCCGGCGTCGCGCAACGCCGCTGCCGTGAATCGCATCATCACCTCGGGGCCACACGCCATCGCGAACGTGTCGCCGCCGGCGACCCTGGCGCGGCTCACCAGGCGGGTTACCACGCCGACGCGCCCGAGCCATTCCGGACCGGCGCTGTCGACGGTCACCAGGACCTCCATGCCCTGCTCAGCCCATGTGTCGAGCTCATCGGTGTAGAGCAGCTGATCCGGCGCGCGTCCGCCGTACAGCAGCACGAGCCGGCCGTAGCGCTCGCGGCGCGCGAGCAGCCAGAGAATCGCCGGCCGCAGCGGCGCCAGGCCGATTCCTCCGGCCGCGATCACGACATCGCCTCCTTCGACCTCCTCAACGGGCCACGGCGCGCCGAACGGCCCGCGCGCGCCCAACAGCCGGCCCGGCTCCGAGGCGCAGATCGCCTCGGTGGCGAGGCCGACCGCGCGAACGGTGTGCGCGAGCCGGTCGGGGCGGTCGGGATCTCCGCTGATCGAGATCGGGACCTCGCCGGCGCCCGCTGCCGAGAGCATCGTGAACTGACCGGGGGCGAACGCGAGCGGATCCCCGGAAGGCCGCCGTAGCTCGAGCGTCCAGGTGTCGCCGGTGTCCTGCCGTCGCGACAGCACCTCGAACGGCTCCGGGACCATCGGCCCCGACTCCGCGAGCGCGGGCTCAAGCCGAGGCTGGAGCATGACCGTACACATCGAGCAGCTGGAACCGTGTGGCCTGCAGCCTGTCCGCCAGGTTCGCAGTGAACCTCCGCATCAACTCGTAGCCGAGCTCGTGGTCAGCCTCGACCTTGCCTCGCAGGCAGACGGCATCGAAGCCGATGAGCTCGCTCGGCTCGAGCGCGCGCGCGTCGAGCTGCCAGCGATAGGGCTCGAACAGCCACGATATCCCCGCGGTGTCGCCGGCGTGAAGCGTCTCGATCGTCAGCGCGCCGCGCCCCGGGGCCTGCACCTCGATTGCGACCGAGCCCCGGCGGATCAGAAAGAAGCGACTCGCCGGCTCGCCCTCGCGGAACAGGAATGACCCGCCCGCCACGTGCTCGTTTCGCCCACAGCCGGCGATCAGCTTGAGCTGCCCGGGCTCCAGGCCTCCGAACACGGGCGCCTGGGCGATCAGGTCCTCAATCGTCTGCATGGGACCTCCCCTCGCTCTCTCGGATTGCTCGGGCCTCCTCGGTGATGTCAATCCCCACCGGGCACCACGTTATGCAGCGCCCGCATCCCACGCAGCCCGACGTGTCGAACTGATCCCACCAGCTCGCGAGCTTGTGTGTCATCCACTGGCGATAGCGAGAACGCGCCGTGGCCCGCACCGCGCCGCCGTTGATGTGCGAGTAGTCCACGGTGAAGCACGAATCCCACTTCTGGGTCCGCTCGACGTGTTCACCGGCCAGGTCGGTGACGTCCTCGACCGTCGTGCAGAAGCAGGTCGGGCAAACCATCGTGCAGTTCCCGCAGGTCAGGCAGCGCTCGGCGACCTCGTCCCAGCGCGGGTGCTCGAAGTTCCGATACAGCAGCTCCTTGATGCCCGCGGTGTCGAGCTCACGACCCATCTGCGAGGCGGTGCGAGCGTGCACGGCGCCGGCGGCGACGCGTTCGTGCCCGGACGCGGGTTGGTGGGGCACGTCGGCGAGCAGCGCGGCACCGCGATCTGAGCCGATCTGCACGGTGAAGTAGTGACGGTCGCGCTCGATCACCTCGGTCAGCGCCAGATCGAACCCGCGCTCAGCGACCGGTCCGGTGTTCATCGACACGCAGAAGCAGGTCCCGCCGGCCTGCCCGCACTGCACGGCCACCACGAACACGTCCTCGACGCGAGCGCGATCGGCGGGGTCTGGATGAGAGCCCCCGAGCAGGACCCGGTCGAGGATCCCCATCGCATGCAGCTCGCACGACCGTGCCCCGAAGAACGCGTATCGGGGCGCTGCCCGCGGCGGCTCGGACACATCGACCAGCCCGCCCCGCTCGTCGACCCGTGCCCGCCACAGGTTCACCTCGGGTGGCAGCTGGTACTGCTTCCATGAGTGCGGTCCGACCGCGTAGCCGAAGAGGGCCTCGTCATCCCGGCGCCGGAGCCGGTAATGGCCGCCGTCCTGCTCGTCGGTCCATCCGACCGGGAGATCCTCCGTCGCGCGGATCTCGTCATACACGATCGCGTGATCGCGAACGGTCGGGCCCACGATCGTGTAGCCGTGACGTGCGAGTGCGCGGAACACCTCATCGAAGTCGCTTCGCTCGATGACGTAATCGAGAGACATCCCCGTGCGCACTCTAAGCAGCGCGGGTTCTCCGATGCCATGTGGAAAACCCGCAATTCCGCACGGAAGCGCGGGTCGAGATCCCGTTTTCCCGCCACCCGCCGAAACGGTCATCTCGCCCCCGCCGGCACGGCAAGCTTGTCGGCCCCCACGACCGAATCGAATCAGTCGTCGACATGCACCGCGTTCGGGACGAGCGCGAGGAGTTCGTCGATGCCCTCTTCGATGCCGTGCGTGAGCACATCGATATCCGGCGTCGATTCGCTGTCGGCGATCACGCCGAAGGTGACCAGTCCGTTGTAGGAGAAGATCGCGATCCCGACCGAGTGCTCGGCGGCCAACGGCACCACTGGGTGGACCTCGCGCAGCTGTGCCCCGAAGGCATAGAGCGGGATCCGAGGTCCGGGCACGTTAGTGATCGTGACGTTGAACAGGCGCGTCGCGTACAGCGAACGGGCCAGCGTCGCGTGCACGACCGGGGGCGCGAGCGCCGCGAGGTCGAGCATCGCCTCCGCGCCGGCCGCGGCGCGCGAGGACTTCAACCGCTCGGTGGCAGCCACGATCTGCCCGTAGCGCAAGTGTGCAACCCGTTCCGCCACCGGCAGATCGACAAACAGGGAGCTGATTCGGTTCCCCAGCGCGAGGCGTTCGCTGTTCTGGCGGATGTTCATCGGGACCATCGCCCGGAGGCCTTGCCGCGGAAGCTGGTCTCGGCGCTCGAGCAGCAGCAGGCGCAGGCCGGTGGTGCATGCCGCGAGCACGACGTCGTTGATCGATCCGCCCAACCGGTCTCGGATCTCCTTGAGCTCGGACAAGGGGCGGTTGACGACCGCGAACCGTCTGGTTGAGCCGATCGGGACGTTCAACGACGTGTGTGGCGCTCCGATCAGCTCGTCGCGAACGAGGAGCTCGGCCAGCGAGCGCGACCGCTCGAGCGCGTCGCGCGGATGGAGGGCCGCGTGGACGCCCGCGCCGGCGACGCGGGCGCCCACCTGGGCGGCGTCGGTGATCGGCTGCGGCGCGGTGGGCGCCAACGAGCGCAGAATCGAGTCGTGGCTCAGCGGCGGTGGAGGGCCGAGCGGGCGCTCGGGAGGGTTCGGCTCGGCGTCGAGCAGCACGTAGGCGACGTCAACGGAGCCGACGCCGTCGACGAGGCAGTGATGGGTCTTGTGGGCGATCGCCCAGCGACCCTCGGGAAGCCCCTCGATCAACGCCATCTCCCACAGCGGGCGAGTGCGGTCGAGGCGGTGCGAGTAGAAATCGGCCGCCCACTCGCACAGCTCTTCGTACCCACCCGGCGCCGGCAGCGCGACATGGGCGATGTGGTCGCGAATCTGGAAGCGATCGTCGTCGGTCCAGCGCGGCCAGGCGAGTCCGCCGGTCCGGGTCGAGGACAGCCGCTGCGAGTAACGGGGCAGCTGATCGAGTCGAGCGCTGAGATTCGCGCGCACCTCCTCGACAGTCGGCGCCCCGCCCCCCGGGACCGGGTCGAACACGCTGACGCCGCCGATGCCCATGAGGGCGCCTTCGTCCTTCTGCTCGAGCTCGAGGAAGGTTGCGTCGAGAGCTGTAAGGGTGTCGGGCATGGGGACTCCTCAAATTCCGAATAGGTGAACGACCGCGATCAGCAGTACCTGTGCTCCCAGCACGCCGAGGGCGCCGACGTACAGGGCCATCGCGCGGATGCTGCGCGAGCGACAGACCAGATTCGCGTCCCGCGCCGCCGCGAGACGCTCGAGCGCCGCTCGCGACAACAGTTCCTTGTCCGCGGCACGAAAGCGCAGTTCAGAGAACTCGCGAAGCTCCTCGAGCGCCATCCGACTCTTCCGAGACGGCGCGAACATCTGCCCGGAGATGGCTGCGGCTACTAGCAGGAGCATGGCGGTTAGCGCCGCCGCGCACACGGTCACCGCTGCGCCAAGATGCGAGAGCTTCTGCGCGGCCTGGGCCGCGGCTGAGCCCAGCCCGGCCGTGAGCGCGAGCAACACGCCACACGCGGTGAGCAGACCAGCCGCTCGTGACCGGGCCGCCTCGGCATGAGCGTGCTCGAAACGGAGCGCTTCGAGCGCGACGTCGAGGACCGCGTCCGGGTCCGGTATGACCGAATGGGTATCGCTCGATTCCAAGGTGATAACGGACATCGCTAACCGGGCACGCTAAGTCCACGAGGCCACCGGGAAATCCGCATGTCTCCCTCGAGATCAGCGGAAAACTACGTTGCACTCAGTCGTCGCTGCGAGGCGACCCGCTGCATCACCTCGAAGTACCGTCCGAGGTGGTGCGGGCCGAGGAACTGCTGCTGGACGCGGCGCTGGGCGGCGATCCCGATTTGCTGGGCGCGATCGGCGTTCGTCAATAGCTCGACGATCGAAGCCCCGACCTGCTCGAGGTCTCGGGGGTCAGGTAGGAGCACACCGGATCGCCCATCCTCGATCTGATCGCGAATGCCGCCGATCCGGCTCGCGACGACCGGTCGCTGCTTCCACATGGCCTCGGCTACCGTCAGCCCGAATCCCTCGGCCAGGCTCTTCTGTACGACCACCCTCGCGTGGCGCTGCAGCGCATTGACGATCGCGGCGTTCTCCTCGATATCCTCCATCGGGAGCGAGCACAGGTGCACCCGCCGCCGGACGCGCGCGGGCAACTCGTGCCAGGCAGCCCGGACCTCATCGAGAACCTGGGCCCCCTCCGGGTCGTCGGCGACGGCCGCGGTCGAGGGACCGACCAGCAGCAGGTGAGCATCGCCGCGGTTAGCCACGTATCCGGCGAACGCGCCGAGCACGCCGACTGGATCCTTGAGCTGATCCCATCGGGACACCTGCATGACGACCGGCACGTCGGCGGCGAGAGGCTCCTCCTCGAGCATCTCCGCCCGTCGCCCGACCCGTCCGGGCGTTCCATCGGAGCGCGTGAACGCGGGATACGCGTTCGCATCATCCGCAACAACGCCGGCGGTCGCCATGATCGCCAGCGACTGTTCGCGAGACTGTTCCGCGTTCTTCGGCGCGAACGCGTCGATCGAGGGACGGATGACCGAGATGTGTTCACGCGGCAGGCCCTCCCAGGCGAACCCCGCGCGAGAAAAGATGAATAGATGCGCATCCGATACGTAGCCGCGGAGGAAATCCCACGCATTCCGAGCGTTATCGTTGGCGACGTCGATACCGACGTGGCAGCGCCACATGACGGTCGCCCCGGTTTCACGCACCGCTGCCGCCAATCCGGCAGTTTGCGGGTCGTGCAGGATCACGATGTCGTGCGGATGCACCAACTCGGCGAGCGCGTCCGCGCTGGCCGACAGCGTCCGTTCATACACGTCTCGTTCGGCATCGCCCAGAGGGCCGCCGTCACCGGCAAACCCGTGGAGACGATTGTGGATCCGCTTCGTGATGGCAAAGAAGTCGGGCTGACCCGAAATCACGACCCAGCGGGCGTCGACGCCGGCGCCGCGGCAGTAACCCAGCAAGGGGCGCAGCATCTCGACCACACCACCGCCCTTAGCGGTCGAGTTCACGTTCCAGATCACACGACCTTGCAGCTCGCGCGCGGCCTGGTCGACGAGGCCGAGCAACGCCTCATACTCACCCCGCGATAGCACCGAGGCAAATCGCTCCGGCGCCATCGCGGGAATCATCTCATGCTGAAGTGCGGACATCATCACTCCGATCGAGCCTCAGCCCGGCATCGTGATCGCGGCGAGCGGCAGATCGACGTCGATGAACCCCACGGGGGGCGCGCCGAACCTCTCCTCATCGCCATGTTCGGACAGGTACGGGCCCAGATAGCGGCCCGCAACCTTGGTCGGCGGCCACCACAGGGGATACCAGGCGCCCGGTACGTCCGGATCAACGTCGGGCACGCCCGAGCGCATGTAGACCGGCTCGTCGCCGGTGAACAGCATGCCTCGCAGCATCGGCTGAAACGGCGTCGGGTTGACATCGGCCCCGTACCCGGCGGCAACGTGTGCGGCGATGGTGTCCGCCTCCTGTGCGGCAAGTCCACCCTGCTTGACGGGGAAGTCGACCGCGTCACCAGCCGCATACACGTCGGTGAGCCCCTTCACGCGGCCGTACTCGTCGACGGGGATGAATCCATGCGGCTCGGTGGCCGGCACCCCCGCCAACTGCGGGCCGCTCAACAGGGGCAGCGTGACGACGTAATCAGAGCTCGGCTGTCCGAGGGCGGCGTACGTCAGGCCGTCCCCGTTCGCCTTCGCGAACGACGCGTGAGCGAACTCGATGCCGGCCTTGCCCAGCATCCGCCCGATGGTCTGGCTCAGTTGCCCGCCGAACAGCGCCAGCGGTCGATCTTCCGGGGTGAGGAGACGAATCTCGACTCCATCGACATCGCGGCGGACCATCTCGCGCGCGGTCATCAGCGCAAGCTCGTACAGGGGCAGCAGCCATCCGGTCATTGAGGGGGCGACGAACGACACGCTGCGAGCCTCGCGGCTGCCCAGACGAGCGAGCATCTCGCGGATCGCCGTGGCCGAACCGTCCAGCCCGAACGTGATCGCGTTCGAGAATGGCGGGCGCGTCTGCGCGCCCAGAGCGAGGATCAGGGTGTCGAACGTGAGCTCCCGGCCGTCATCACATGTGACCCGGTGGCCGGGGGCGTCCACCGCCGTGACACTCCCGCGGGCGAAGTCCGCGCCGAGCTCGGCGGTCACGTCCGGCAACGACATCCGTGCTGCCGACCCGAGCCCGAAGGGCTCCGCCACCGTCATCGGGCGGTCGACGAACGAATCGTCTTTCGAGACGAGCGTGAGGGCGACCCTCTCGCCCGCGAGCGCTCGCAGAGCGAGCAGTGCCTCCAGGCCGGCTACGCCGCCGCCGGCAATCACGACATGGCCTGAGGTGGGGGTGTTGGGTTGTGTCATGTTCCACTCACCAGGGGTTGTAGGCGCCTGCGTTGGCAGCGCGCATTGCAGTGACGTAACTCGAGCGCTCGTAGGCGGCGGCGTCGGCGTCGCCTGGCACCGCGAACAGACCGCGAAATTCAGCCACGCTCTCGAAGCCCTTGCGCGACATCCAGCTGCGCAGCCCGCCGAGGAGGTCGGCCGCGTAGCTGGGGCCATGGCGCAGCAGTGCGGACGTTGTCATCACCACGTCGGCGCCCGCGAGCAGGTAGCGGGCAAGATCGGCGGGCACCTCTACGCCCGAGGTGGCGGCGAGCGATGCCGTGACTCTGCCTCGTAACAGGGCGATCCAGGTGCGGGCCAGACGCGCGTCCGCTGGGCTCGAGAGGTTCACCCTCGGCAGGACCGCGAGCTGCTCAGGGTCGATGTCGGGCTGGAGGAATCGGTTGAACAGCACGAGCGCGTCGGCGCCGGCCTCGTCGAGGCGCAGAGCGATCTCGCCGGTAGAGCTGAAGTAGGGCGTGAGCTTGACCGCGACCGGCACGCTCACCTCCGCCTTGACCTGCTCGAGCACATCGACGTGTCGGTGCTCGACGTCACGGCCCGAGATCGCCGGATCACCGGGCAGGTAATAGATATTCAGCTCGATCGCGGCGGCGCCGGCGTCCTGCATCGCGCGGGCATATTCGGTCCACCCCTCGGGTGTGACGCCGTTGAGGCTCGCGATCACGGGAATCTCGACCGATCCGGCGGCGCGTTCGAGCAGCGTCAGGTAGGCGCGCGGGCTGCCGTCCTCCTCGGCAACCGAGGGGAAGTAGCTGAGCGCCTCGGGGAAGCTCTCGGCGGTTTGTTCGACGAGCCCGATCGCGCGTGCGGTTTGCTCTCGCAGTTGCTCCTCGAACAGCGAGAACAGAACGATCGCGCCGACCCCGCCGTCCGCCAGCCGGCGGACGCCGTCGAGGGTGTAAGACAGTGGCGATGGCGAGGCGACCAACGGATTACGCAGCGCCAAGCCCATGTATGTGGTGCTGAGATCGGTCACGTTCCGTTCCTTCTACGAGCGTCGGACGGGAACTCGCCTGCGCTCCGGGTGGCCATCTCTTCGTAAAGCCGCCACCGCTGGTCGGCCACCTGCTGGGCGAGGCCGAGCAGGCGCTCTGCCTCGGTCGGCTGGGCGGCCGCGAGCGCCCGGAAGCGCAACTCGCCCTTCCGGTAGTCGCCCAGCGACATCCGTGGCCGTGGGGAGTCGAGCAGGAACGGGTTGCCGCCATCCGTTCGGACGACCGGGTCGTAGCGGATCAGTGGCCAGTGACCGCTGGCCACCGCCGCGTACTGCTGGCCGAGCCCGTTGCGCATGTCGTACCCGTGGGCGACGCAGTGGCTGTAGGCGATGATCAGCGAGGGGCCGTCGTACGCCTCGGCCTCGCGAAATGCCCGAAGAGTCTGCTGGGGATCGGCGCCCAGCGCCACGCGCGCCACGTAGACGTCGGCGTACGCGATCGCCTGAAGCGCGAGGTCCTTGGTGGGGACGGTCTTGCCCGCAGCGGAGAACTTGGCGACGGCGCCGAGCGGGGTCGCCTTCGACATCTGCCCGCCGGTGTTGGAGTACACCTCGGTGTCCATCACCAGCACGTTGACATTCTTGCCGCTTGCGAGCACGTGGTCGAGTCCGCCGGCGCCGATGTCGTACGCCCAGCCGTCGCCGCCGACGATCCACACGCTGCGCCGGATCAGATGGTCCAGGACACTGCGAAGGTCATCGACCGCCGGATCGTCGAGGTCGGCGAGCCGGCCTTCGAGCTCCGCGATCCGTTCGCGCTGGGCGCGCAACTCGGACTCTTTGACCTGCGGCGCCGACAGGATCTCGTCGACCAGCTCCGGGCCTACGGCGTCGCGCAGCTCCGACAGCCGGCGCCGGGCGAGCTCGGTGTGGCGGTCGGCGGCGAGCCGCAGCCCCAGGCCGAACTCCGCGTTGTCCTCGAATAGCGAATTCGACCATGCCGGCCCGTGCCCGTCGGCGTCGACCGTCCACGGCGTCGTCGGCTGGTTCCCGCCGTAGATCGACGAGCAGCCGGTCGCGTTGGCGACCGTCAGCCGGTCGCCGAACAGCTGAGAGAGGAGCTTCAGGTACGGCGTCTCGCCGCAGCCTGCGCACGCGCCCGAGAACTCGAACAGCGGCTCGAGGAACTGCGTTCCCCGCACCGTGCCGAAGTCGACACGCGTGCGATCGTTCACCGGCAGTTGCTCGAAGAACGCGATGTTCTCGCGCTCGCTCTCGAGCAGCGGCTCTCGGTCGTCGAGATTGATCGCCTTGCGACCCGGCTCGCTGGCCGCCGACACCGGACACGCCTCGACGCACAGCCCGCATCCGGTGCAGTCCTCTACGTACACCTGCAGCGAGTACCGAACGTCGGGGAGCCCGGCCCCGTTCAGCGGTGCCGATCGGAACCCGTCGGGAGCGCCTTCGAGTCGGTCCGGCTCGTAGTAGCGCGATCTGATCACGCTGTGCGGGCACACGAAGCTGCAGTTGCCGCATTGGATACATAGCTCCGAATCCCAGACCGCGACGAAGTCCGAGATGTTGCGCTTCTCGTACTTGGTCGTGCCGCTCGGATACGTGCCGTCGACGGGAAGCGCGCTCACGGGCAGCTCGTCGCCGTGACCGGCCATCATGGCGGCGGTCACGGTGCGGACGAACTCGGGGGCATCCGCCGGCACGAGCTCCGGCTCTTCGCGCGTCGAGGAGACTCGGTCTGGGACGGCGACGCGGTGCAGCGCGGCGAGCGAGCGGTCGACCGCCTCGATGTTGCGCCTGACCACCTCCTCGCCCCGCTTCCCGTACGTCTTGCGAATCGATCCCTTGATCGCCTCGATCGCCTGCTCGCGCTCGATCACGCCGGAGATCGCGAAGAAACACGTCTGCAGCACGGTGTTAGTGCGCCCCGCCAGGCCCGCCTCCCGCGCGATCTTCCCAGCATCGATCGCGTACAGCTCGATCTCCTTGGCAAGGAGCTTCTCCTGCAAGCCCCGGGACAGCGCGTCCCACACCTGATCTGGCTCGTGCGGACAGTTGAGCAGCAGCGTCGCGCCGCGCGCGGCGCGGTCGAGCACCTCGTCACGCTCGATCATCCCGAACTTGTGGCATCCGACGAAGCTCGCCGCGGAGACGAGGTACGGGGCGTGGATCGATCGTGGCCCGAAGCGCAGGTGCGAGACCGTCTGCGAGCCGGACTTCTTGGAGTCGTACACGAAGTACCCCTGGGCGTGGAGGTTCGCCGCGTCGCCGAGGATCTTGATCGTGTTCTTGTTCGCGCCGACCGTGCCATCCGAACCCAGCCCGAAGAACACTGCGCGAACGGTCTCTGTGGGCTCTATGTCGAGCGATGCGTCGTACGGAAGGCTCGTGTGCGAGACGTCGTCGTTGATCCCGATCGTGAATCGCCGCCTGGGCTGTTCGCGGGCCACTTCCTCGAGCACGCCGGCGACCATCCCCGGCGTGAACTCCTTCGACGACAGCCCGTAACGCCCGCCGACCACGATCGGCATCACGTCGCGCTCGCCGATGTCGTGTGCCTCGTTCAGCGCGGCAAGCGTGTCGAGGAACAGCGGCTCGCCAAGCGAGCCCGGCTCCTTGGTGCGATCCAGCACGGCGACCCGCCGCACGCTCTGGGGCAATGCCCGCGCCAGCTCTCGCGCGGGGAACGGCCGGTACAGCCGGATCTGCGCGACGCCCACCCGTTCGCCCTGCGCCTGAAGGAACCCCACCGTCTCACGCGCGGTCTCGCCGCCCGAGCCCATCACCACGAGCACGCGCTCGGCCTCGGGGTGACCGCTGTATTCGACGAGGCCGTACCGGCGGCCGGTCCGCTCGGCGAGACGGTCCATCGTGCTCTGCACCACGCCGGGCACGCGCGCGTAGAACGGATTGACGGTCTCGCGCCCCTGGAAGTAGATGTCGGGGTTCTGCGCGGTGCCGCGGATGAACGGGCGCTCAGGCGACAACGCCCGCGCGCGGTGGGCTCGGACCAGCTCGTCGGAGATCAGAGCCCGCACGTCCTCCTCGCCGAGCATCTCGATCGTCTGGAGCTCGTGCGAGGTGCGAAAGCCGTCGAAGAAGTGCACGAACGGGACTCGCGTCTCGAGTGTCGCGGCGTGAGCGACGAGCGCGAAGTCATGGGCCTCCTGAACCGAAGCCGCGGACAGGAGGGCAAAGCCCGTCTGGCGGACCGCCATCACATCGGAGTGGTCACCGAAGATCGACAACCCCTGCGCCGCCAGCGAGCGAGCGGCCACGTGCATCACCGCCGAGGTGAGCTCCCCGGCGATCTTGTACATGTTCGGGATCATCAGCAGCAGTCCCTGGGAGGCCGTGAACGTCGTCGCGAGCGCGCCGCCTTGAAGCGCGCCGTGCAAGGCTCCGGCCGCCCCGGCCTCGCTCTGCATCTCGACGACCCCCGGCACCGTCCCCCACAGATTTGTCCGCCCCTTGCTCGACCATTCGTCGGCGAGCTCGGCCATCGGCGAGGAGGGCGTGATCGGGAAGATGCAGCAGACCTCGCTGCACCGATGCGCGACGGACACCGCCGCTTCGTTGCCGTCAACGGTGGCGCGCATCAGAGCCTGCCCTCTACGGGGTCCTCGGGCGCGACGAACGCGTGGGCCGGATCCGGCGCGTCCTCCGCCACCATTTCGATCGAGTGCACCGGACACTGCTCGAAGCACGCCCGGCATCCGGTGCAGCGGTCGTAGTCGAACCTGTAGCGCAGCCCGGGGCCGAGCTTGATAACCGCGTCCTCTGGGCAGGCGCCGAGGCAGCCGTCGCACTCGATGCAGTTGCCGCACGACAGGCACCGGCGCGCCTCGAACACGGCCTCCGCTTCTGAGAGACCGCCGATCACCTCGTCGAATCCACCGAGGCGCTCCTCCGGCGCCAGCTCCGGCTGCCGGCGTCGAGCGTGATCGCCGAAGTACCACAGGTTCAGGAGCTCGAAGTTCGCCTGCGGATGCTTGGGCCCGCGCTGGTATCGGGAGTCGCGCAGCCACGCGTCGATCTCGCGCGCGGCTCGCTTGCCGTGGCCGACGCCGACGGTCACGGTGCGCTCTGAGGGCACCATGTCGCCCCCGGCGAACACACCGGGGCAGCCGGTCATCAGCGAGTTCGACACGCGAACGGTTCCGTCGCGATCGAACTCGATGCCTGGGACGGCATGCAGGAACCCGGTCTCGCTCTCCTGACCTAACGCGAGGATCACCGTGTCGGCGGCGAGCGTCTCGAACCGGCCGGTCGGCTGCGGGTAGCCGGTCTCGTCGAGCTCCATCACCTCGACCCGCAGCTCGGGGCCCTCCATCGCCTTGATCGTCCGCAGCCAGTTGATGTGTACCCCCTCCCGCTCGGCGTCCGTGGCCTCCTCCTCGTGAGCGGGCATCTGTGCCCGCGTACGCCGGTACACGATCAGCGCCTCCTCGGCGCCCATCCGCTTGGCGACTCGCGCGGCATCCATCGCGGTGTTACCGCCGCCGTACACCGCCACCCGGCGCCCGATCACCGGCCGCTCGCCCGCGGCCACGCCGTGCAGGAACGACACCGCGTCGACGATGTGCCCCGCGTCCGCGGCGGGGATGTCGACCCGCTTCGAAAGGTGCGCGCCGACCGCGACGAACACGGCGTCGAACGCACCCTCACGACGCTCCTCCTCGAGGTCGTCGACTCGGTGGTTGCTCTCCAAGCGCACCCCGAGCGCGGCGATCCGATCGACTTCGGCGCCCATCACGTCGCGCGGCAGCCGGTAGGCGGGAATCCCGTAGCGCATCATCCCGCCCGGCTCCGGACCCGCGTCGCGAATCTCGACCTCATGGCCAAGGCGCGCGAGATGACAGGCGGCCGACAGACCGCTCGGGCCGGCGCCGATCACCAGCACGCGCTTGCCGCTGCGCACCCGCGGGGGATCGAACAGCCACGCTCGCTCGAGCGCGAGATCGCCGAGGAACCGCTCAACCGCGTGAATCGACAGCGCGCTGTCGAGGTCGGCGCGGTTGCACACGCTCTCGCACGGGTGGTAACAGACGCGGCCGTGAATCGCGGGGAACGGGTTCTCGGCGGTCAGGAGGCGCCATGCCTGCTCGTGCTCGCCGCCCATGACGTGCGCCATCCAACCCTGGATGTTCTCGCCGGCCGGGCAGCCCGCGTTGCAGGGCGGGAGCAGATCGACGTACACCGGTCGCTGGTCACGGACCGGCCCGGTCAGCGACCGCCCGTGGATCAGATCAGGCAGCGGCGTGATATCGGACGCCGAACGGGTCATCGCGGGGCGGCGATCGCGGCCTGGGCGGCGGCCACGCGGGCGATCGGGAGACGGAACGGCGAGCAGCTGACGTAGTCGAGTCCCGAGCCGTGGAAGAACCGGATCGACTGCGGGTCTCCGCCATGTTCGCCGCACACGCCGAGCTCGAGGTCGGGCCGCTCACGTCGGCCTCGTTCGACGGCGATCCGCACGAGCTCGCCGACGCCCTCCTCGTCAATCGTCGCGAACGGCGAGCCGTCGACGATCTTCTCCTCGACGTAGCGGGGGATGATCCGGCCCTCGATGTCATCCCGCGAGAACCCGATCCCGCACTGGGTGAGATCGTTCGTGCCGAACGAGAAGAAGTCGGCGTGACGAGCGATCCGGCCGGCGATGAAGCACGCGCGCGGAAGCTCGATCATCGTCCCGACGCCAAAGTCCGCGCCGTAGCTGAGACCTTCCTCTTCGGCCACCGAAACCACGCGGGCTCTGACGAGCTCGAGCTCGCGCTCGTAGGCGACGAGCGGAATCATGATCTCGAGCTTGGGCGCGCGGCCCGTTCGGTCACGCACCGCAACCGCAGCGCGGGCGATCGCACGCACCTGCATCTCATACACCTCGGGCTCCATCACCCCGAGCCGGACGCCGCGGGTGCCGAGCATTGGGTTGGTCTCTTCGAGCGACCGCGCTCTATCGAACTGACGCTCGAGTGCGTCGAGGCGCGGGCTGCGGTCGATCCGAGCCCGCACGATCTCCTCGTTGAGCTCGAAGCGATCGGGCAGGAACTCGTGCAGCGGCGGGTCGAGCAGTCGAATCGTCACCGGCCAGCCCGCCATCGCTTCGAACAGTCCTTCGAAGTCGCTCTGCTGGAGCGGTAGCAGCTCATCCAATGCAGCCCGCCGACCGGCCTCGTCCTCGGCCATGATCATCGCCCGCATCTTTGGCTGGCGATCTGCCGCCATGAACATGTGCTCGGTCCGGCACAGCCCGATTCCCTCGGCCCCGAACCGGTGAGCGCGGGTTGCATCCTCAGGTGTATCGGCGTTCGCCCGCACGCCGATCTGGCGCAGCTCGTCGGCCCAGCGCAGGACGGTCTCGAAGCGCGCGTCGATATGGGCCTCGACGAGCGGGACATCGTCGGTTGTGATCACGCCGTTGGTGCCGTCGATCGCGATGAAGTCGCCCGCGTGCAGCATGAGATCGCCGATCCGAACCTCGCCGGCTTTGAGGTCGATGTCCAGCGCAGCCGCGCCGGTGACCGCGGGGCGGCCCATGCCGCGCGCCACGAGCGCCGCGTGCGAGGCCTTGCCGCCCTCCGAGGTAAGGATTCCCGCGGCGGCGTGGAAGCCGGCGACATCGTCGGCCTCGGTGAACGGGCGAACGAGGATCACCGTCTTACCGCCGGCCGCCTGCTCGACGGCCTCGGGCGCGGTGAACACGATCGAGCCCTTCGCCGCGCCCGGCGAGGCGGCAACTCCGCGAGCCAGCACCGTGAAGCGCGCGGTCGTATCGAACGACGGGTGCAGGAGCGCGTCGAGGGCGCCCGCGTCGATCGTGGCGACCGCCTCGGCTTTCGTCAACAGCCGTTCCTCGAACGCGTCCACCGCGAAGCGCACCGCCGCTTGCGCGGGCCGCTTCGCGCCCCTGGTCTGGAGCATGAACAGGCGCCCCTCCTCGACCGTGAACTCGGTGTCCTGCATGTCCTTGTAATGGGCCTCGAGCTTGCGCAAGATTTCGGTTAGCTGATCGGCCACGTCGGGCATCCACTCGCGCAGCTCAGACAGATCTCGAGGCGTCCGCACTCCGGAGACCACGTCCTCGCCCTGGGCGTTCGCCAAGAAGTCACCCGATGGTGTCTGCGCACCGGTCACCTCGTCACGGCTGAATGCCACCCCCGAGCACGACGACTCGCCCTTGTTGCCGTACACCATCTGTTGCACGTTGACGGCGGTCCCCCAGTCATCTGGCAGACGGTTGATCCGACGGTACTGAACGGCGCGCTCGCCCATCCAGGAGTCGAACACCGCACGGATCGACTGGGCCAGCTGCTCCTGCGGGTCGGTCGGGAATTCGTAGTAGGACTTGAAGCGCCCGGTCAGTTCACGCAGCGCGGCAGCGTCGAGCTCGATGTCGAGGGAGACTCCGCGCTCTTGTTTCACCCGCGCGATCTCGTCCTCGAAACGCTCTCCAGGGATCCCGCGCACGACGTTGCCGAACATCTGCACGAGGCGCCGGTAGCAGTCCCAGGCAAAGCGCTCATCGCCGGTGCGCGCGGCAAGCCCGGCGGTCGACTCGTCGTTCAGGCCGAGGTTCAGAACCGTGTCCATCATTCCCGGCATCGACTCCCGGGCGCCCGACCGCACGGACACGAGCAGCGGAT
>Ga0335073_10005884_pt1 | contig 17223 bp, 14 predicted proteins | sample Lox_Sample_22_FD_207093 | JGI IMG/M metagenome (GOLD analysis project Ga0335073, IMG submission 207093) | Soil microbial communities from Loxahatchee National Wildlife Refuge, Florida, United States - Lox_Sample_2.2 | ecosystem: Environmental > Terrestrial > Soil > Wetlands | place: USA...
GGTCCTGCTCGTCGTCATCGCGACGGCGACCACCACACTGGCGCTGGGCGGGTACGCGAGCTGGCGGCAGTCGGCCGCGGACCAGGCCGCCTTCGCGGTCGGCTCGGATGTGCGGGTGGACGCCCCAAGCCCGCTGCCGCCGGGCGCGGCCGGGGCGATCACCGGGGCACCGGGCGTCACCGCCGCGACGCCGGCGAGCATCACTGACACCGGCAGCGCGGGTCAGCTGATCGCCCTAGACGCGAACACGGCGGGTAAGACGATCCTGCTCCGCCCCGATCTGTCGGCGCTTCCGCTGGGCTCGCTGTGGCAGCGCATCACCCCGCAGCGGCTGCCCGGACTGGTGCTCCCCGGCCAGCAGGACCGGCTCGAGATCCTCGCGGCCCTCCGGACCGGCCCGCACGGCAGCTCAGCCCAGGCACGGGAGGCCCTTGGCTCAGCCACCGCCACAGCAGTGATCCAAGACGCCGGCGGCACCACTGACGAGCTATCCGCCGCCGCGCCCCTGCCCTTCGACGGCCTGCCGCACGCCCTGGTCTTCATGCTGCCGAGTCCGCGGCAGGCCAGCTACCCGCTGCGGCTGGTCGGGCTCACGCTGACCTACACCTTGCCGCCGTACGATCCGGCGAGCCCGACGTCGGCCCCGACCGCCAGCCTCACCATCGACTCCCTCGCCGTGGCCGCCACGACCAGCGGCCCGTTCGGCAGGCCGTTCAGCCACGCTGCCGCCCTGGCGCCGTGGCAGCAGAAGGGATTCTCGCAGTACGTCCCGACAGGGCCGCCGAGCCCCACCGGGGGGAATCCACCATCGGGCGGGGCACCACCATCGATCGTGGACTGGCATGGCTCCGCCCGGAGCGCCCAGCAGCTCACGTTCAACACCGGACACGATCCGTCGGTGACGGTCATGAACAATGAGGGCCTCGCTCCCTCACTCATCACAGGGCGGGTCACGATCGCGGCGCCACCGCCGTCCCAGGTCGTCCCGGCCATCGCCACCGCCGGTTACCTGGCGGCCAGCCGGCTCGGCATCGGGTCGACCGTCCCGGTTTCGCTCAACGGGGTCCCGGTGACGGTCCTGATCGTGGCGTCGGTAGCCAGGTTCCCGACTGTCTTCGGGCAGAACCGGGCGCTGGTCACCGACCTCGCTGCGGTCAGCGACCTGCTCGTCGCCAGCCAGGCGATGCCCTTGCCGGTGACCCGCTGGTGGCTGCGCACCACCGACGGCCAGGCGCCGCGCCTGCCGGCCGGCCTCGGCCTGTCAGTCACCGACCGCGCCAGCCAGCAGGCGGCCCTGCTCGGCAACCAGCTGCTGAAGGCCCCCAGGGAAGTCATGGTGGCGATGGGGGTGGCGGCGGTGCTGCTCGGCGTGCTCGGGTTCTCGGTCAGCGTCGCGGCCAGCCTCCGCTCGCGGCGGACGCAGAGCGCCGTGTTCGCCGCGCTGGGGGTGGGCAAGAACGCCCAGGCCGGCCAGCTGTGCCTGGAGCAGTTCGCGCTCAGCGTCCCGGCCGCGGCCGCGGGCCTGCTCGCCGGGATCGGCCTGGCCCAGCTGATCGTGCCCGCGATCACCCTGACCGTGGATGCGGCGGCGCCGGTGCCGCCGGCCCTGGCGATAGTGCCACTCGGCCCGGCGGTTGCCCTGGCCCTCGTCACCGCGACCGCCCCGGCCGTCGCCGCTGCCCTGTCGGTCCTGCGCAGGCCCGACCCGGCGGCACGGTTGCGGGCGGAGGCCGGATGATGAGGGTCGGATGAGGACGCTGTGGCAACGGCTGCGCGCGGCCTGGGTGACGTTGACCGGCACCGGGGCCGCCGCCAGTGTCGCCTTCGGCTTGCTCGTGTTCGCCTCCGTGCTGGCCAGCCTGGCGATCCCGCGGGAGAGCGCGGGGTTGCGCACCGCGGCGCTGCAGCGCGTGATCGCGGCTTCACAGCCCGGCGACCAGGCCGTCACCGCGACGGCGGTCATGGTAGACCCCGTGGCCGGCGTACCCATCCAGTTTCTGGCCCCCGATATCGCCGCGAGCGGTGCCTCCTTGCGGTCGCGGCTGGTCGCGGCCGGGGTGCCGATAGCCAGCGACCCGCCAGCGTGGTCAGGCCTGGCCACAGACTACATACAGATCACCGGGGCGGCCCAGGCCGCCGGGTACGGGACGCCGCAGTTCGAGCTGGCCTACCGCACCCCGCTGGTCCGCTACAGCCGCATCGTAGCCGGACGGCTTCCGGCCGGCAGCGCGGCGTCCGGGGTGTTGCAGACCGCGGTGACCAGCGCCACCGCGGCCAGGTTCGGGCTGCGGGTCGGCTCCCGGCTGCACGCGGGGCCGGAGCAACTGGTGGTCACGGGGATCATCCAGCCAGTGCTCCCGGCTTCCGCCTTCTGGAGCGCGAATCCCCTGGCGGCCAGGCCTGTGCTGACGCCCGCCACGTCGGCTGGGCCGTCATACTGGACCGGGACGCTTTTCATCGGCCCCGGGGCGCTCCAGGGGATCGAGTCCATTCTCAACGCCGTCATGAACGCGACCTGGTGGTATCCGGCCGCGCTCGGCCGGCTCACGGCAGGTCAGGCGGGCGGGCTGGAGGCGGGTCTCGGCGGCCTGGCCTCCTCCGGGGCAACGGTGATCACTCCCGAGAGCCCGGTCTCGGCGACGATCACCTCTCAGATTCCCTCGATCCTGTCGCCGTTCATCGCCGGGGAAACCGCCGCCGCTCCCGTGCTCGAGCTGCTGTACGTCAGCCTGGCCGCGCTGGGGGCGGTGGTGGTGCTGCTCGGCGCCCGGCTAGTGGCGCAGCGCCGCGCCGCGGAGTTCACGCTCATGCGAGCGCGGGGCGCGGCGCTGTACCAGCTCGGCTGGCTGGTGTTCCGCTCCAGCGTGGTCATCGCCGTGGTCGCCGGGGCGGCGGCCGCGGCGCTCGCCATCGGCCTGACTCCCGGTGACAGCGACGCGGTGGCCTGGTGGCTGGCTGGCGTCACGATCGTCGTGACTATCGCCGGCCCGGTGCTGATCAGCGTGATCCCGCAGCGCGTGGCGGCGCCGGTCGCCGGCAGGACACGGCGCCGGGCAGGCGGCCGCAGGTCTGCCACCCGGCGGATCATCGTCGAGGCGGTGCTGGTCGCCGCGGCCATCGGCGGTCTTATCGTGCTCAGGAACGAGGGCCTGACCTCAGGGAACAGCGGCGTGTACCAGAGCGCGGCGCCGGTGCTCATCGCGATCCCCGTGGCTGTCGTCGTGCTGCGCTGCTATCCCTTCCTGGTCCGCGAGCTGGCCAGGATCGCAGGCCTGTCGCGCGGGGTGGTCGGGTTCGTCGGCCTGGCGCGAGCCACCCGTACCCCGCCCGGCGCCGTCTTGCCGTCGTTCGCCCTGGTGCTGGTGCTGGCCATGGTGGCGTTCCCCGACATGATCAGCACCTCGGTAACCAATAGCCAGGTGGCCGCGTCCTGGCAGCAAGTCGGCGCCGACGCGATCATCCTGGCCCCGCGCGATTCGGTGATCCCGCCGACGCTGCAGAGCCAGATCGCCGCCATGCCAGGCGTCGTCTCCACCGCGGGCGCGGACGTCGACGACGCGACGACGCCGGCCGGGTACGAGTTTCCCGTGGTGTTCGTCAACCCGGCCCAGTATGCGGCCGTGGTCGACCAGGCGCCCGGTACACGCTTCCCGGTGGCGGCGCTGTCGGGGAATGGCCAGACCGTCCCTGCGGTCGCCACGGGGGCCGCCGCCCAGGTTGTCGGCACGGCGCCGACCGACCTCACCGTGGGGTCCAGCACCGTCACGGTCGAGCTCGCCGGACGCATCGGCGGCGTCCCGGGGGTGACGGGGAACGAAGTCGTGGTCGTGCCGCAGCGGGCCGAGCCCGGCCCGCTCGCATCGAATCTCCTGCTGGTCGCCGGGCCGGGGCTGAACGGGGCGCAGCTGACCGCGGCCGTCAGCCGCGCGCTGCCTGGCGCGTCGGTGACGCTGCGCGCCACGGCCCTCGCCGCGCTGACCACGGCGCCGGTGCCGCAGACGGCGCAGACGGCGCTCACGCAGGGACTGGCTGCCGCCGCCGGATTCGGCGCGCTGGTCCTGCTGCTGTCGCTGCTGCTCACCGCTGAGACCCGCGAGCTAACGCTGGCGGCCCTGGCGACGATGGGACTGCGGCGCTGGCAGGCCCAGCTGCTGCTGGCGGCCGAGACGCTTCCCCCGGTCGTGGCCGCGGCGATCGGCGGCGTCGCCTGCGCCTGGCTGCTCGTGCCACTGGTCGGGCCATCGCTGAACCTCGCGGCGTTCAGCGGAACCGGGTCGGCTATCACGGTGACTCCCGCGGTATTGCCGCTGGTCGCCTCCGCGGTCGGGCTGGTGCTCGCCGCGCTGCTCCTGCTGGCCGTGCAGGCCGTGATCACCTACCATCGCGGCAGCGCCAGGGCGCTGCGGATCGCTGACTGAAGGAGGTCCAGGCACATGACCGAGCCCGCCGCCCGTCTCTCGCATGACGAGCCCCCCACCGCCGCGGACGGGATGATCGTCTGTGACCGGCTGGTCCGGATCTTCTCCGGCGACGGCATCGAAGTGCAGGCGCTGCAAGGGCTGGACCTGCTGATCGCCGACGGGGAGCTGACCGCGGTGATCGGCGCGGCGGGCAGCGGCAAGTCCACGCTGATGAACATCCTCGCCGGACTGGACACGCCGACGGCGGGGGCGGTGTGGGTAGCAGGCCACAACCTGGGCGCGATGACCGCCAAGGAGCGGCTGGCCTACCGGCGGAGCGTCGCCGGCTTCATCTGGCAGCAGACGTCCCGGAACCTGCTGCCCTACATGACCGCCCGTCAGAACGTGCTGCTGCCGATGCGGCTGAGCTCGCTCGGCCGCAGGGACCGGCTGCGCCGCGCTGCTCTCCTGCTCGACACCCTCGGCATCGCGTACTGCGCCGACCGCACCCCGGATCGCATGTCCGGCGGCGAGCAGCAGCGCGCCGCGATCGCCACGGCGCTGGCGAACCAGCCGAAGGTGCTGCTGGCCGACGAGCCCACCGGCGAGCTGGACTCCTCGACCGCCCAGGAGGTGTTCTCCGCCCTGCAGACCGCCAACACCGAGCTCGGCGTCACCGTGCTGGTGGTCACCCACGATCCGGCCGTGTCGTCGAAGGTTCGCCGGACGATCGCGATCAGGGACGGCAAGACCAGCAGCGAGACGATCCGCCACGCGGCCACCGACGAGCTGGGCGAGACCACCCTGCACGCGCGCGAGTACGCGACGCTGGACCGGGCCGGCCGGGTTCAGCTCCCGCGCGACATGGTCAGACGCCTAGGCATGCGGAGCCGCGTCGAACTGCAGGAGGAGCCCGACCACATCGGCGTCTGGCCGGACCAAGCCCCCGATCAGGACCGGGAGTAGCGGCCAGATCGCGAGTTCCCTGGCGGCATCAACGGAGGTCACCAGGCGCATCCGCCAGGGTGAGGGCGGAGAGGATCCCCGGGAGGCGGCTAAGGTTGATGGACGGGGCGGCGAGGTCCATGGCTCCCAGCGCGGCGGCCTGGGCGGAGCCGGGGGGACGATCAGGAGGTCCACGGGGTCGCCGTTGCCGAAGGCGGTGACCAGGCCAGCAGGCTGACCAGGAAACCAGTCGAGCGGGACCGCCCGGCCTGCGCCGCCCAGCCATCGCGGCTGGCTATCCCAGCCCCCGGGGCCGAGCATGAGCCGGGTGACCAGACCGCGACGGTCGTCGATGGCGCGGATCAGCCCGGGCAGCTCCGCCACAGGGTCGGCCGATCGCGGCCACCAGCCGCCGCCGAGCAGCGTGCGGCGCGACGACACCGGCCCCAGGCGCAACCGCGGGACTGATAGTGCCGAGCCGGCGAACGACGCCTTATTTCTGGCGGTATTCCACATAGGCTGGTGGTCCTCCGTCCGGGAGCGCTCACCTACATATCCGGCAAACGCCATCCGCAGTCACGCGGATACGGGCAATCCGGGCGAGGCTCATCACCAGGACTGATCACACTTCGGCGGCAAACGGGCACGCCCCGGTGCAAGCCTGGACCTGGGAGAGTTCGGCCGTTACCTCGGCGCGCCAGCGTTATGCGGGCTGGCGCGGATCAGCGTGGGGGCGTGCCGCCACACCAGGCAGGCGACGGCGCCGAGGGGGATGGGAGGAAGGTAGGTGACGGCCCGGTACAGCAGGACGGCGGCGGTCACCTGCGCGGTCGCCCGGTGGCCGGCATCGGCGGCCAGGATGCCGACCAGGCCGAGTTCGGTGATCCCGATACCGCCGGGGGTGACGGGCAGCATGGTCAGCAGCCGGACGAACGCGAAGGCGGCCAGGGAGGTCTGCCAGGGCACCTGGGCCTGGGACAGGCCGACGCCACGCAGGCATGCCAGCAGGACCAGCCACAACGCAAGGTTGCCGACCGCCATGGCGGCGGTGATCTGCCAGCGACGGGCGGCGAGCAGAGCGGCGGCCCGGTCGCGGAAGCCGGGCAGCCAGCCAGCGGCGCCGGGGGGCGGCGGCCGGCGTGCGAGCCGGCAGGCGACGTCGAGTGCGCGCTGCAGTGCGCGGCCGGCGCGGAGCGCAAAGGGCTCGCTGTGCAGCAGCAGGCCGAGACCGGCCATCGTGACGGCGAGCAGGGCTAGGCCCGTTACGGCGGCGGCGATCAGGCCGGCACCGGGCCGGCTGACGGTCACCATGACCAGTAGGGCGAGGACTGGCAGGATCAGGCGGGCAAAGACGCTCCAGATTCCTGACACCAGGGTGTAGAGCACGTAGTCCGCCGTGCTGATGCCCCAGCCGGACAGCATCGCCCAGCTGACCCCCATCGCCAGGGCGCCCCCGACAGGCAAGGTGTTCGCGACCGCGCTGGAGCCCAGGTTGACCGCCGCCGCCTCGCGCAGCCGTACCGACGGTAGCGCCGAACAGATCACGATCCAGGAAGCGACCATGCTGCCGGCGGCCGCGGCGGCGATGAGCAGGGCCTGCGGCCACGTCATCGCGCCGATGCTGGCCCACACGCTGCCATAGGACGCGAAACGCGGGAGGGCGAACCAGAAGATCAGCGCGACGAGGACGACCGGCAGCGCGGCGCGGAGAATCTTCCGGCCGAACCGCCGCCGGGGCCGGGCGGCCGCTGGCTGAAGCATGACGCTACGGCCAGGGCCGGTCCCCGGAGCCGCGAGCCGCCCCGGGACCGGAACAGTAACTGATGGCGGGGCCGTGGCGGCCGTCATGCGAGCCGCTGGTCCCGGCCGGGGTTGCGGCGTGCGACGAGGCGGGCGGGGACGGGCCAGTGCACCCCGGTCGCCCAGCCGAGGCGCTCGAACAGGCGGATCACCGCGGCGGAAATGTCGATCTGGCCGGGTTCCGCGCCATGCCGTGCGCAGGCGGGATCGGAGTGGTGCATGTTGTGCCAGCTCTCCCTGAACGACACAAGGGCGAGCGGCCACAGGTTCGTCGCGCGGTCGAAGCGCCGGGTGGCAAAGGGGCGACTGCCGACCACGTGGCATAGCGAGTTGACGCTCCAGGTGACATGCTGCAGCACGGTGACGCGTGCCAGCCCGGCCCGCGGGAGTGCGGCAAGAGCGGCGCGCCAGGTGCCGCCGATCAACCACCCGGCGCCGAACGGCAGCGCGAGGGACACAGCGCACAAGGCGGGGAAGGCGGCCGAGACGGCCCGCATCGCGGGATCGGCCGTCATGTCGGGGGCGTAGGGGAATGCGGATCGCCGGGCCGGTCGGTGAAGGCGTGATGGCGGCGGTGGGTGGCGACCCAGCCGATGACCTCGCCCTGGAAGCTCATCGACCCCGCCACCGCGAGCGCGACCCGCGGCGGCCGGGCCGCGGTGAAGCTGCGGTGGGTCAGCAGCCGGTGGAAGCCGACGGTCACGCCCAGCCCGGTGACCACGTAAAAGACCACCGCAAGCAGGACATCGGCGAGGTTCAGGCCGTGGCCCCAGGCCAGCCACACCGCCACTCCCAGCCCGGCGAACGGCACGACCACGAACGTGGCCGTCGCCGCCGCGCCGGCCCGGCGCTGGAACGTGGGGGGCGTGCCGCCGCCGGTGAAAGGCGTCGTCCCGTCGTAGTCATGACGTGGACGCTCGTCGACCAGCGGCACCCGTTTCACGCCTACGAGCTGGGCCGGACTGGCCGACCCGTTCACAGGTAGGCCTGCCGACGCGAGAGCGGGGCTGCGCCCAGCCCGAGAACGATCCAGACGGTGATACTCATGCCGGGCTCCTTGCTGCGATGAGCGAACGGCCGGCTTGCCGGCGGATCGTGGCCGGGCTGGCCCTGTCCGCGTCCTCGCGGTACCAGGCCATCTGCCCTGGCACTGCCCAGCTAAGCCGGCCCGCCCCGCCGTGGAACCAGCGAGAAACCGCAAACCTCATCACCCAGACTGATCGCCGCCGATGAGCGGTCACCGGGTGCGCCGTCCGCGGATCGGCTACTGTGCCGCCTGGACGGCCGCCGTGAGCCAGCCGAGCCGCTTTGACATCGCCTGCGCGCAGCTGACGACGGCACGTACATGGCCGGAGTTGTCAGCCGCGCGCCACAGGATCGACCACGGATAGCAGGACGCGGGTTCGGTCAGCGGCCGCCAGATGGTTCCGGGCAGCGCGGCGATACAGGAGGAGGGCACGCAGTACAGGCAGCGTCCCTGGGCCACGAGATCGGCGGCCGCGCGGATGCTCTCCACGGTCCCCTCGTAAACGGTGGGGGTGAAGCCCGCCGCCCGGCACATCTCGACGGTGAACTGATTGAATTCCGGAGCCTGCGCATCCTCGGCGAGCAACAGCGGTTCCTCAGCCAGGACCGCGACTGAGACGCCTTCAAGTTCGGCGAACCGGTGACCGTCCGGCACCAGGACCCCGAGCGGGTCCTGGCGGAACAGCAGCGATGCGACCTGCGGCGGGGCGAGCGCAGCCCGGCCGACACCTACGTCCAGGCGGCCATCGATGAGCAGCTGGTACTGTTCGGGCACGCTGGCCTCAACCTGGTGGATCACCAGGCCGGGATAGCGGGCCTGCACCTCGTGCAGGATCTGCGGCATCGAGTCATAGCTGGAATCGATGATGCCGACGCGCAACGGCGCACTGGCGGCTACCGCGCTCCGCGCCGCCTGCGCGGCCCGGTCCACGTGCGCCAGGATCTGCCGCGCCTCAATCAGGAACACCACCCCGGCAGCGGTCAGCGCGACATGGTGCGTGCTGCGCTCGAGGAGGCGGACGCCCAGCTCTCGTTCCAGCCGCTGCACCTGCTGGCTCAGCGCCGACTGCACGATGTGCTCCCGCTCCGCCGCCCGGCCGAAGTGCAGCTCCTCGGCCAGCGTCACGAAGTAGCGAAGCTGCCGAAGCTCCATACCCGTAAGCCTACTTCCGCGCCCGGGCGAAGTAGACCTGGGCGGCCCGTCCCCCAGGGGCGACTGTCAGGTAATCGGTTCTGGTGATGGGGCGCGCTCAAGTTGCTTGTTTCCGCCCGGGCGTTACCAGGGTTGACTCATGAATGACCGGCCGGGCCGGGCCCGGATCCATCACATGAAGGGGCTGCCATGATCCCTGGCCAGAGCGTGGTCCTGGGCTCTCCGGTCGTCAGCCCGAACGGTGGGGCGCCGCGATGCGAGCACGCCGACGGTCTTGAGCCGGTCAGGCCCGGGTCAGATGACTGCCGGGACTGCCGGGACCACCCGGATCGCCCGGCGGCTCTCGTCGTCTGCCTGACCTGCGGCTGGGTCGCCTGTTCCGATGACTCGCCGAACCACCACGCCAGAGCGCACTACGAGGAGACCGACCACCCGGTGGTCGCTGGCCTGCAGCCGGGAACGCGCTGGAGATGGTGCTACGTCCACCAGCGTCTCGTCTGAACCGGTCGGATGACGCTGCCGGCACGCTCGGCGGCAGTATCCGGGAGCGAGCTGGTCAGGATCCGCCGCTGGCTCCGGGCAGGCGCTCATCCGCCTGCAGTCCGCGCAGGAGGGTGTCAAGGCCGGCGGCGAAGCGCTGGTCGCGGTCGCCGTCCCAGGCGTGGACGCCGTTCGCGACCAGGGCGGGGAAGCGGCTGGCGGGCAGGGCGCGGAAGAACGCGTGCAGTTGTTCCCTGGTGGCAGTGTCGCGCAGCCGCTGCTCGGCGGGCGACGTAGGGTCGGCGAGGGCGAAGCCGAGGGTGTAGTCGTAGACGAGGCGGAAGGCCAGGGCGGCCTCGCGGCCGGGCAGCCCGGCCGCGAGCAGCGGCGCGAGGAATGCCTCCGCGAGCTCCAGTGACGTGGGGCTGAGAGGATCGCGGGTCTTGAGCAGGGCTGCGGTGCCCGGATTGTTCTCCAGGACCGCCCGCAGCCGGCGCGCGAGGGTGGTGACCCGCGCGGCCCAGGGAGCGGCGGGGTCGGTCCGGCAGTCGACTTCGCCGAGAACCGCGTCGAGGATGAGGTCGTAGAGCTGTTCCTTGCCGCGGACGTGCCGGTACAGCGCGCCGGGGACCACGCCGAGGCGGGCGGCGAGGGCGCGCATGCTGAGAGCCTGGGCGCCCTCAGCGGCGATGATCGTGAGGGCCTCGGCGACGACACGCTCTCGGGTGAGCGCGCGGCGACCGCTTTCCCCGTCGTCGGGCGGGTTGAACCACAGCGCGGGCGTGTCCGCGTCTGCCGGCCGATGACCTGCCATGCCTGCCTCCGTACCGAGCCGCGGTTGACTGTGAACGATGTTCACTATACAGTGAACACTGTATCTCGGAAATGAATAGTGTTCACGTGAGCGGTGTTCTTCCGGGTCGCCGCGCTGATGGCCGGCCAGACACAAGGGGAACACCATGACTGTGATGACGAGCCGGGAGCTGGCCGGGAACTCGCGCACCGCGCGAGACGGCGTTCCGCGAGTGGTCGGGGGGCGCGGCTGGTGGGGCGGTGAGAAGCACGAAGGCACGGCCTGGCGGCCAGCGGTCGACATATCCGAACGCCGGGACGCATACCGGGTGACGGTCGAGATTCCCGGCATCAATGCCGGCGAGGTGGAGATCATGATAGTGAATGGCCTCCTGACCATCCAGGGCGAGCGGTCTGTCGCCCGCGAGGCGGCCGGGGAGAAGATACACCGGTCCGAACGCGGCTACGGAGTCTTCCGCCGGTCGCTCGCGCTTCCCAGCAGTTATGTGGATGCGGATAAGACCGAAGCCTCAGTGCGGGATGGGGTGCTGGAGATCCTGATCCCTAAAGCGGCGGAACCACAGGACACCCTGATCCCGGTACGCGTCAGCCAGGTGACCGCCCTTCCTGGCGGCGCGCGTGCCGAGGGACGATAGACCATGGTCAGCACCGCCGATCGGGATGCGGCGATCAGCACCCACGCGTGCGGCGGCCGCACCATCGTCAGACTGTGCGGCGCCCTCGACATCGAAGGCGCCCCTGCTCTGCGGGAACGCCTGATCGACGTGCTTCATCGCGGGCCGGGCCCGCTAGTTCTCGACTTGTCACAGATTCTGTCTTGTGATGCGTCAGGGCTAGCGGTGCTGATCGGCACGCAGCGCCGTGCCAGGCTGCTCGGCATCATGATGCGCCTGGCTGCCCCCAGCCTCCCGGTCACGAGGCTCCTGCGCTCGACCGGCCTGTACCGCAGCTTCACCATCTACCCCGACCTCGGCGGCGCGCTCGCCTCGGAACTGGACGAGCCCGAAAGGCCAGCTCCGGCCCCGCCGGTACCGGCCGCGACCGGGAAACGTAGCTCGGCCGCCTAGCGGGTTCCGGCCGCCGGTAATGCGCCGGAGTAAGCGCAGGCTGATATCTCACTTCGGCATTCTCTGATGCATTTTTTCGGCAGCTGGCTGCTCCTATTGAATCCAGCCGCCTTCGTTTTTGCTTAATTCGGTTCATGTGCGATAATGGATAGTGGGCCTGAGGGCTTTTCGAACGCCGGCGGTCCAGCTGGCGCCGTCTTCGGTCCGGTTACCCGGCGCGCCACGTGCCGGGGTTGGGATGGCCGACGTGTTCGGCTTCAAGATCATCACTCAGTACGAGCGAGGCATCGTCTTCCGCTGGGGCCGGGCACTGCCCGGCATCCGCCAGCCGGGGCTGAACTGGGTCAACCCGTTCTCCGAGCGGCTGCGCAAGGTGAACATGCAGATCGTGGTAGCGGCGGTGCCCGCCCAGGAGGCCATCACCCGGGACAACGTCACGCTCAAGGTGGACGCGGTCGTCTACTACCGGGTCGTGGACCCGGTCAAGGCGATCATCAACGTGCAGGACTACACCTTCGCCGTGTCCCAGGTGGCCCAGACGTCGCTGCGATCGGTGATCGGCCAGAGCGACATGGACCAGCTGCTGTCCGAGCGGGACAAGGTCAACGCCCATCTCAAGGACGTTATCGACGCGCCCACCGAGCAGCCATGGGGAATCCGGGTGGAACGGGTCGAGGTCAAGGACGTCTCGCTCCCGGAGTCCATGAAGAGGTCGATGTCACGGCAGGCCGAGGCCGAACGGGAGCGCCGGGCCCGGATCATCTCCGCCGACGGCGAGTACCAGGCATCTAAGAAGCTGGCCCAGGCCGCCGCCGTGATGTCAGCCGACCCGGCCGCGCTGCAGCTGCGGCTGCTGCAGACCGTCGTCGAGGTCGCCGCCGAGAAGAACAGCACCCTGGTCATGCCCGTCCCCGTCGAACTGCTGCGCTTCTTCGACCGCACCGCTCCGGCGACCGGGCAAGCCCGGCCCGAAGCCGTCGGCATCGAGGACGCCCCGCCAGAAGCGCTCGAAGTGCCCGTGCCGGAAGTGCCCGCGCTCGCGGTGCCGCCCAGCCTGGCGGCCGGTCCCGCCCAGAACGCGCCCCTCAACGGCGCGCCGAAGACACCCGTCCCCGCCTGACCGCGGATGTTGTCACAGGGGTCCTGCGGAGCCCGCGCGCAGGATCCGGTCGCCTGTTCAGGAAACCTTTATCCCGAACGGACGGTGGTGTCTCCAGCCTGTCCTCGTTCGACCGTAAGAAGTGCCAACAGGAAGGACCCTTATGACCAAGGCGTACGCGCTGCTTAGCACCTATCCGCCCACCCAGTGCGGGCTTGCGACCTTCAGTGCCGCTCTGTTCGCCAACCTACGCGGACCCGGTGATCACGTTGGCGTAGTGCGCGTCCTCGACCAGCCCGTGCCCGGGGAGCCCGTGCCAGAGCGTGCGCCTGAGGTCGCGCATGACCTCGTGAACGGCTCGGCCCAGAGCGCGGCAGCCGCTGTCGACGTGATGAACGGCTTCGATGTCGCGATCGTGCAGCACGAGTACGGCATCTACGGCGGCCCCGACGGGCAGGAGGTCGTTCCTCTGCTTTACGCGCTGCGCGTTCCGAGCATCATGGTCCTGCATACCGTCCTGACGCGGCCCACGACACGACAGCGCGCGATTCTTGACGACATCATCGACGCCGCCAGCGCGGTCGTCACGATGACGCGGACGGCCCGGTCGCGGTTGCTGGACATCTATGGCACCAGCCCGGCGAAGGTCTTCGTGATACCGCACGGCTCCGCGGACAATCGAGTCGCCGTGGCACCGCGGAAGGCGAGCCACCCGCCCATGGCGCTGACCTGGGGACTGCTTGGGCCAGGCAAGGGGATTGAGCATGCGATCGCCGCGGTCGCGCTGCTCAGGGACCGGGGGCGGCGAGTTGCCTACACGATCGCTGGCCAGACACACCCGCGCGTGCGGGCGCGCGACGGCGAGGCCTATCGCAGTTCGCTCGGCGCGCTGGCGAGCGCGCTCGGTGTAGCGGATCTGGTCCGCTTCGACCCGCGGTTCCTGCCCGCCGGCGCCCTGGGCGGCCTCATTGGTGCCGCGGACGTCGTGCTGCTGCCCTACGACTCTCAGGAGCAGGTGACATCCGGGGTGCTGATCGAGGCAGTCACCGCGGGGAAGCCGGTCATCTCGACCGCTTTCCCGCATGCCGTCGAGATGCTGGCCGGCGGCGCGGGGCTGCTGGTCGGGCGGCAGGACCCGGCTGCCATCGCCAGCGCGCTGGACCGGATGTTCACCGAGCCGGGGCTGTCCGCGCGGATGAGCAGCCACGCGGCCGATCTCGCGCCGCAGCTGCTCTGGCCTGCCGTCGCGCTCTCGTACCGGGACCTCGCGGTCGCGGTCGCCCGCTCCTACGACGGAGCCGTGGCGTGAACCGGCCGGATCCGCCATTCCGGCACCTGCTCCGGCTCACCGACCGCGTCGGCCTGCTGGAGCACGCCGAGGGCGTCGTGCCGCGACATGAGCACGGTTACTGCACCGACGACATTGCCCGTGGCCTGGTAGTGGCGTGCCGGGAGCCGTCACCGCGCGATGAGCTCGTCGTGCTGGCGCGGCGCTACCTGTACTTTCTCACGCAGGCGCAGGCGCCCGACGGCAGGTTCCGCAACCGTCTGGGCTACGACCGTCGCTGGCGTGACGAGCCGGGCACTCAGGACTGCTGGGGCCGCGCCCTGTGGGGGCTGGGCACCGCCGCGGCCCGGGGCCCCACCGCGGCGATCCGCGCGGAGTCGCTCGCCCAGTTCAACTCCGCCGCCCGGGTCCGCTCGAAGTGGCCGCACGCCATGGCGTTCGCGGCTCTCGGCGCCGCCGAGGTTCTCGGCGGCCTGCCTGGCCACGCTGCCGCGCTCAGCCTCCTCGCCGACGCCGTCGGCGTCATCGGCGAGCCGCCCGCCAGTGCCGCGTGGCCCTGGCCCGCGCCGAGGCTCAGCTACGCGAACGCCGCGATCGCGGAGGCAGTCATCGTGGCCGGGTGGAAACTTGACAGTGATCCTGTCCTCCGCAACGGCCTGCGCATGCTGGAGTGGCTGCTAGCGGGCGAGACCCGCAGGGGTCACCTGTCGGTGGTTCCGGTGGGCGGCTGGGGTCCAGGCGAGCAGCGGCCTGGCTTCGATCAGCAGCCGATCGAGGCCGCCGCGCTGGCGGACGCGTGCATGCGGGCTGCGGCGGTGACCGGCGACACACGCTGGCTGGACGGCGTCGGCATGTGCGTAGCCTGGTTCCTCGGCGACAATGATGCCCAGGTTCCCCTGCTCGACGAGCGGACCGGCGGCTGCTGCGACGGCCTGAGCCGTACCAGCCGTAACCGAAATCAGGGCGCGGAATCGACGCTGGCGATGATCTCGGTGCTGCAGCTAGGCCGCCGCGTAAGTCCCGTGCCACGGTGACCGGCGCCGGACGCCCTATCCTGGCCAGAACGCGTCACCGGCTGCTGCCCGACAAGTCCCGTACGCTGAGCCGGCTGTTCGTTCCCGGCCAGGAAACCCTGATCTCGGGCGACTCGCGGGCCAAGGCGGTCATCGACCGCGTCCTGGCAATGACCGAGGACGAGGTGCGCCGGACGCTTGCCCGCACGAGGGCCGATTTCGCCGGCCGGTATCGTGACCTGGACCGCACCATGGAGCGCAACTTCGGGCTTGTCGCGCACAGGCTCGGCGCTGAGGGCGGGGTAAGCGCCGCCCGGCAGCGCCTGATCGGCGCGTATTTCACTCAGCAGTACGCGCTGGAGGGCGCGGCGCTGTTCAACCCGTCGATCGTGCCGCATCCCGACCAGGCCGGCTGCGGCCCCGGGGAACTCCGGTTCGTCATGAGCCTGCGCGCGGTCGGCGAAGGGCATCTGTCCAGCATCGAGTTCAGGACCGGCACGATCAGCGCCGGATCCGCGATCAGCGTCGAAGAGCCGGGACCGTTCCCCGCCACCGGGCACTACCGTCCAGGCACCTGCGATCGCGGCGTCTTCCAGGCCAAGCTTGCCGAGTTCGGCCATGAAGGCGAGGACGCGCAGTTCCTCTGGAGCCTGCTGCCTGAGCGCTTCGGCCCGGCGGAGCTTGATGCCGCCATCGGCGCGCTGTCCCGGCAGCGGGCGACACGCGGAGACTCCGCGGCGCTCGTCGACCGGGTGCGCTGGGTAGCTGCCAGTAGCTACGAGGTCGTGTTCAACGCGCGGCACGCGCTCTCCGAGCGGGTGCTGTGGCCAGGCGGGCCGGCCGAGAGCCACGGCATGGAAGACGCGCGGTTCGTGCGCTTCACCGACGGCGCGGAGCCGGCCTACGGCGCGACGTACACGGCGTTCGACGGCGGCGCCGTCGCATCGCACCTGCTGGAAACCGCGGACTTCCTGACGTTCACCGTTTCCCCGCTTGCGGGGCCCGCCACGCGTAACAAGGGCATGGCGCTGTTTCCCCGCCGCATCGCCGGCCGCTACGCGGCGCTGTCCCGCTGGGACAGGGAGAGCAACGCGATCGCGTACTCAACTGACCGCCGTCGCTGGGGGCCGGGCGTAACCATCCAGGCACCGGCACGCCCGTGGGAGCTGATCCAGCTCGGCAACTGCGGCTCGCCGATCGAGACTCCGGCGGGATGGCTGGCCTTCACCCACGGCGTCGGCCCCATGCGGGAGTATGCCATCGGCGCCATCCTGCTCGACCTGGACGAGCCGGAGCACCTGATTTCCGCGCTGCCCGAGCCGCTTCTCGTGGCCGATGAGTCCGAGCGCGGCGGATACGTCCCGAACGTCGTCTACTCCTGCGGCTCGCTGCTGCACGACGGGATCGTTGTACTGCCTTACGGGTGCAGCGATTCCTCGGTGCGGATCGCGACCGTCGAGCTCTCGCGGCTGCTAGCCGAGCTGGCTAGGTGAGGCTCCTGCCGCCGCCCCAACGATGGCTGTTTTAAACGTACCCTGGCTTAGTCACCGGAGTGCGGCAGGAACTCCTGCACCTTGGTCTTGATGCCCTCCACGATCACGCTGCGCGCGTTCTCATCGCCCTTCAGGATGGCCTTGGCGGCGTCCTTGGCCTGCTCGAACGTCGCGTGCGGCGGGATCGGCGGGATGCTCGGGTCGGTCCGGACGTCCAGCAGCGTGGGCCGGTCGCTAGCCAGCGCCCGCTCCCAGGCGGGGCCGACATCGCCGGGCTTGTCGACATTGATGCCCAGCAGGCCGAGGCTGGTCGCGAAGGCCGCGTAGTCCACGTCAGGCAGCGTCTGCGACTCGGCGAACTTCGGCGCGCCCTCCATCGCGCGCATCTCCCACGTGACCTGGTTGAGGTCGTCGTTGTGCAGGACGGCGACGATCAGGCGCGGGTCGGTCCACTGCTCCCAGTAGTGCTTGATCGTGATGAGCTCGGCCAGGCCGTTCATCTGCATGGCGCCGTCGCCCGCGAACACGATCACGGGCCGGTCCGGGTGGCCGAACTTAGCGCCGATCCCGTACGGCACGCCCGGTCCCATGGTGGCCAGGTTGCCCGACAGGGAGCCGCGGATGTCGCCGTGGAACTTCAGCTGGC
>Ga0335073_10005885_pt1 | contig 17223 bp, 14 predicted proteins | sample Lox_Sample_22_FD_207093 | JGI IMG/M metagenome (GOLD analysis project Ga0335073, IMG submission 207093) | Soil microbial communities from Loxahatchee National Wildlife Refuge, Florida, United States - Lox_Sample_2.2 | ecosystem: Environmental > Terrestrial > Soil > Wetlands | place: USA...
ACCAAGCGGACTGTGCCTCGTGCAGTTTCGTACCTCGCGGGGGGCGGCGCATTATACACAAACGAACCTGCCCCTCCGGCGCGCCCGCACCGGCGGCCGGCGGGGCGCGCAGCGTTTTTTTTGAGGTTTCCCGGAGTCGTAATGCTCGAGCACCTGGGCCGCGGGCTCACTTTCGTGGCCGGATCGATCGTCGGGGGACTCGCCCTCGCATTCCTGGTCGTCGCAATGCGGCCGGACCTGATACGCGGGCACGCCACGCCGGCGGCGGCCGCGCCGGCCGCACCCGCCGCGGCGCAACCGGCCGCGGCGGTACCCGCGCCGGCAGCATCCGAGCCGCCCCCCGAGGGGGCGCCCGAGCGGGCCTCCTTCGCGGACGCGGTCCAGCGAGCCGCACCCGCGGTGGTGAACGTGTATACCGACCGCGTCGTGACCGAGCAGCTGTCGCCCTCGCTCGGGGAGATGTTCGGGGAGTATCTGCCGCGCTACCGGCAGCGGGTCGAGCGCTCGCTCGGCTCCGGAGTCATCGTCGATGACTCCGGGCACATCGTGACCAACGATCATGTCATCGCCAATGCCGATGCGATCCGCGTGCAGCTCGCCGACGGGCGGGTCGCCGAGGCGCACGTGGTCGGCACCGACCCCGACACCGATCTGGCGGTCCTCAAGGTGGCCCTCAAGTCGCTGCCGGTGGCGCAGCTCGGCCGCTCCGATCAGCTGCGCGTCGGCGACATGGTGCTCGCGATCGGCGATCCGCTCGGCCTCTCGCACACCGTGACGCACGGGATCGTGAGCGCGGTGAGCCGCGCCCAGCTCGGCATCGCGCCGGTGGAGGATTTCATCCAGACGGACGCCCCGATCAATCGCGGCAACTCGGGGGGCGCGCTGGTCGACTCGAGCGGCGCGCTGGTCGGGATCAACACCGCGATGGTGGCCAAGAGCCTCGGCGTCGAGGGCATCGGCTTTGCGATCCCGGTAAACCTGGTACGCGGCGTGGTGAGCGACATCGTCGCCCACGGCCGCGTGATCCGCGGCTGGATCGGCATCGCTCCCGAGGACATCACCGACGAGCAGGCCCAGCGCCTCGGCCTGGCGCAGGGTGGCGTCGTGGTCGCGAACCTCTACGTCGGCAGCCCCGCGCAGCTGGCGGGGCTGATGCCGGGCGACCTGCTGCTGGCGGTCGATGGCGCGAGCCCGCACGGCGCGCAGGACGTCCTCGGGCGCATCTCCCGCCACAAGCCGGGCTCCATCGTGACGCTCAAGGGCCTGCGCGGCCGGCGTCCATTCGAGGTCGAGGCGCGCGTCACCGAGCGCCCGCGGCCGCAGCACCCCCGCTCATGACCGAGCTCGCCACCACCTGCTTCGCCTCGCGCGCTGAGCTCGACGCAGCGCTCGCCACGCGCCTGGCGCAGGCGCTGTGCGCTCCCGGAGCGCACGCCGTCATGCTCGCGGGCGGCACGACGCCGATGAACGCCTACCGCGCGCTGGCGCAGCGGCCTCTGCCGCACGATGAGCGGCTGCACGTGCTGTTCACCGACGAGCGCTATGTGCCCGCCGACTCCCCGGCGAGCAATTACCACCAGTCACAGGAGCTGCTGCAGGCGCTCGCACTGCCGCAGGAGGAGCTGCTGCGGGTGCGCACCGGGCTCACCCTCGAGGCAGCGGCGGCCGACTACGAGCGCTCGCTGACGACGCTGCTGAGCTCCGGCATCCATGTCACGCTCGGCCTTCTCGGGCTCGGCGCCGACGGCCATACCTGCTCGCTGTTCAGCGCGGGCGATCTGGAGCGTGCGCGCGGTCGCTACGCACTGCCCGTGCAACGGCCCGACGGCATGAGCGCCGTCAGCGTGAGCCCGGAATTCCTCGCCACCGTGAGGGAGCCGGTGTTCGTGGTGGCCGGGGCCGACAAGCGCGAGAGCGTGCGCGCGCTGCTCGCCGGCTCGCCGGCGCTCACCGCCTGGCGCGCCGTGGCCGGCTGCGCCCGCGTGGAGCTGTGGATGGACCAGGCGGCCGCACCCGCGCAGGCATGAGCGGACCGGCCCAGCCGGCGGCCCTGCTGCGTGAGGCCGCACGCTTCGAGCAGGCGGGACAGCTCGCGCAAGCGGCCGGCGCCTATGAGCGCATCCTCGCGCAGTGGCCGGACCTGGCCGACTGCTGGTACAACCTCGGCCTGCTGCAGCGCAAGCTCGGGCGCTTCGATGCGGCGCTCGCCTCCTATGCGCAGGCGCTCGCGCATCGCGTGCGCCAGCCCGAGGAAGTGCACCTCAACCGCGCCGTGATCCTCACCGATCAGCTGCGCCAGGAGGCCGCCGCCGAGACAGAGCTGCGCACGGCGCTCACCCTCAATCCGCAATACCTGCCGGCGCTGAGTAACCTCGCCAACCTGCTCGAGGACCTCGGACGTCGCGAGGAGGCGCTCGCCGCCTACGTGCGCATCCTCGAGCTCGAGCCGCGTTCCTTCGAGAGCCTGGCGCGTTACGCCGGATTGCGCCGGGTAGAGCGCGCGGACGACCCGCTGCTCACGCGGTTGCGCACGGCGCTCGCCGCGCCGGAGGCGAGCGCGGCCGAGCGCGCCAGTCTCGGCTTTGCGCTCGCCGCGGCGCTCGATTCCTCTGGTGAGTACGCGGCGGCCTTCGCCGCCGCACAGAGCGCCAAGCGCGACAGCCGCGCGAGCGCTCCGGCAGCACCCCGCTACGACCGCCGTGCGCAGGAGCGGCTCATCGACGAGATCATCGGCGCATTTGCGCAGCCCCCACGCCGCGACGGCCCGGCGCCGCAGGCCGCAGGCCCGCGCCCGATCTTCATCTGCGGCATGTTCCGCTCCGGCTCGACGCTCAGCGAGCGCCTGCTCGCCCAGCACCCGCAGGTCACGGCCGGCGGTGAGCTGGAGCTCCTGCCCGAGCTCGTGGGCGCGCGCCTCGCGCCCTTTCCGGCCGCCCTCGCCGGCGCCTCCGCGCAGGCGCTCGGTGAGCTCGCCGAGGAGTACCGCGCCGGCCTCGCGCGGCTCTTCCCCGGCGCGGCGTATGTCACCGACAAGCGGCCCGACAATTTCCTCTACATCGGCCTCATCAAGCAGCTGTTCCCCGAGGCGCGGATCGTCCACACCACCCGCGACCCGCTCGACACCTGTCTCTCGATTTTCTTTCTGCACCTCGACCAGCGCATGAGCTATGCGCTCGATCTGCTCGATACGGGCCACTATTTCAAGGAGTACCGCAGGCTGATGGCGCACTGGCGCAGCCTCTACGGTGAGGATCTCCTCGAGTTCAACTACGATACGCTGGTGGCGAATCCGCGCCCGGCGGTCGAGCAGCTGCTTGCTTTCTGCGGGCTTACGTTCGATGCGGCGTGCCTCGCTCCTGGTACGCGCGGGGGAGCCGTGAAGACTGCGAGCGTCTGGCAGGTACGCGAGCCGCTCTACCGCCGCTCGTCGGGCCGCGCCCGGCACTATCGCCGCGAGCTCGCGCCGCTCGCGAGCTATCTTGGGATCGAACCGCCGCCGTGAACCTGCCCGCACTCAATCTCGTCCCGATCTTCGCGTTGCCCTTCGCGGTGGTGCCGCTCGCGCTGTCGGAGGAGGCGAACCGGTCGCTCGCCGCGCGGCTCACCGCGCTCGCGACTCCCGAGCGGCGCGACCCCGGCGCGCCCGCCGATGCGTTTCTGTTTCGCGGGCGCGAGGACCTGTTCGAGCAGCCGGCGCAGCCGCTGGCGCAGCTGCGCGATGAGATGCTCGGCGGTCTGTGCGCCGCCGTGCAGGCGGCGAACCTCTATAGCGAAGCCGAATTCGCTGAGCTCGGCGTGCAGATCCGCGCGCGGCTGCTGCTGGTACGGCCCGACGGCTGTGTACCCATCGAAAGCGCCTCGCTCGCCTCCTGGCGCGCCGTCTATTGTGTCTCCGCACCGGCGGCCGCAGCCGTGCGACCTGACAGCGGAACGCTGCGTCTCTATGAGACCCGTTTCGGGTCCATGTTCACCGACGCATCGAACTGGCGCCTGCGGCCGCCGTTCGCGGCCGGCCACCACGCCTGGCGGCCGACGCCGGGCGTGATGGCGGTATTTCCGGGCCCGGTGCCGCATGAAATCGCCCTCAACCGGGCGGCCGGCGATTTGGTACTGGTGAGCGCGCGGGCGCGTTTCGCGCACCCCAACCAGGGGACGCCGTCCGCATGGTGAGCGCGGCAATCCGCATCGTGCCGGCATTCGCCGTGCCCTTCGGCGAGGCGCGACTCCAAGGCTGCGAGCGGCTCAACCGGGAGCTCGAGGCGCTGTTCCTGGCCCGCGAGAGCGACGAATACCGCAATCCGACCCCGACCCATAACCCCCAGGCGGAGATGTTCGAGAGCCGCTTCAACCTGTTCCGCTGGCCGGAGCGCTGCGTGCAGGAGCTGCGCTCTTTCATGCTCGACAGCATCGCCCGCACCGCCATCGAAGTCTCGACGGTCGCAGCGGAGCAGTTCAGCCGTCTGCAGATACAGAACCACACCTGGTTTCACATCACGCGCTACGCCGGCTCCTTCGTCGCCCACAATCACCCGCAGGCCTCCTGGTCGGCGGTCTACTGCGTCCGGGCGGGCGAGCGCGTCGCCGACCATCCCGCGAGCGGGGTACTGCGCTTCCTCGATACCCGCCCGGGGGCGGACGCGCACCTCGACCCGGCCAACCGATCCCTCCAGTCGCCCTTCGCGGTCCGCCCGCGCGAGGTGCGCCTCGAGGAAGGCGAGCTCGTCGTGTTCCCCTCGTACGCGTTCCACGAAGTGGCCCCGTTCTACGGCCGGGACACGCGCATCACCGTCGCCACCAACTGCTGGTTCACCTGATCGACGGACCGCCACGGCCCGGCCAACGCTGTTTTCCGTGGCAATCGGTGTTGTTGCAATAGCACAACACGCCGTCGGGCCAGCCTCTCCGGACTCGAAAAGTCCCGCTCCGGCTGCCCGCGGCCGCCGCTGCTGCTTGGCAACACGAAGTCAAGGTGCTCTAATGCGGGCCGGTCCCGAATCGGCGCCCCTGGGCGTCCCGGGGATGGCTCGCAGATCGATTTGCATTAGCAGATCAATTCGCATTCTTAGTTAGGGGAGAAAACATGGCGAACAGTCGCAGCTTGCAACAGGCTGTGCGTCTGGCGCTCGCAACGGTTACGGCAACGGCCGGCGTTACGACGCTGCACGCTCAAACAGCCCCCGCTCAGGCAAATACGACGACGGCAGCGCCCATCGAAGAGGTGGTCGTCACAGGCTCACGCATTCAGACGCCGAATGAGACGGCGATCAGCCCGATCACGACCGTCTCGGCGGCCGACATCCAGGCGACGGGTCTGACCCGCGTCGAGGACATTCTCAACAATCTGCCGATGGTGTTCGCCGGACAGAATTCGACCGTTTCGAACGGCTCGGACGGCACCGCGACGGTCGACCTGCGCGGCCTCGGTGCGGTACGCACCCTGGTGCTGGTCAACGGCCGGCGCCTCGGCCCGGGCGGTGACGGCGGTACAAACGTCTCCGACATCAACCAGATTCCGACCGAGCTCATCGAGCGCGTCGACGTGCTCACCGGCGGCGCCTCCTCCGTGTACGGTGCGGACGCGGTCGCGGGCGTGGTGAACTTCATCCTCAACACCCACTTCGAGGGTGTGAAGATCGATGCCACCTACAACTTCAATCAGCACAACAACAGCGACAGCTCGATCCAGAGCGTGGTGACGGCGGCGGGCGATGCCCTGCCCTCGAGCAACGTCAACACCGGCTTCGACAAGAGCGTGTCGATCATCATGGGGTCGAACTTTGCCGACAACAAAGGCAACGCGACCGCCTACATCACCTATGACAATCAGGCCGCGACGCTCGAGTCGCAGTTCGACTACAGCGCCTGCACGCTCGCCGGCAACGGCGCCGGCGGCTATCACTGCGGTGGCTCGGGCACGTCTGCCCACGGCGAGTTCCTGGCTTACGGACTCGTCGGCACCGGTGTGACGGCCCTGTTCGACAACACGGTCGATCCGAAGACGGGCCTGTTCCGGCAGTTCACGGCGGCGGATGAGTACAACTACGGCGCGATCAACTACTACCTGCGCCCGAACGAGCGCTGGACCGCCGGCACGTTCGTCAACTACGACATCAACGCCCACGCCACCGCCTACATGGACATCATGTGGACGCGCAATAACTCGGCCGCGCAGATCGCGGCGAGCGGCTCGTTCTTCACCTCCGTGTTCGTGCCGTGCGCCGACCCGCTGATGACCGCGCAGGAAGCCTCGATCGTCTGCGCCCCGGGCAATGCCGCCGCGCAGGGCGCCATCGGGCTGCCGAACAGCGAGACCGTGAACGGGGTGGTCTATCCCGGCACGACCTTCTACCTCGGCCGCCGCAACGTCGAGGGTCTGCCGCGTACGACGATCTTCTCGAGCGACTCGATTCACCTGACGACGGGCGTCAAGGGTGACTTCGCCGACGCCTGGACGTACGACGTCTATGCGCAGCGCAGCATGGTCGATGATGCGACCGACACGATCAATTACCTGTCGGAGCCGGGCGTCATCGCCGCGATGAACGTCATCACCGGCCCCGCGCTGCTGCCAAACGGACTTGTCAACCCGAGTGCCGGCAAGCCCGAGTGCGTCGCGACCTACACCGGTACGGCCACCACCCCCTGCGTCCCGTGGAACGTGTGGGTACCGGGCGGCGTGACCCAGGCACAGCTGGCCTCGCTCTACATTCCGCAGGAAGACCAGGGCAACGTCACCGAGAACGTGGTGTCGGGCTCCGTGACCGGCGACCTCGGCAAGTACGGCGTCAAGCTGCCGACCGCCGATGACGGGGTGCAGGTCAACGTCGGCGCCGAGTACCGCTCGGAAGCCTCGGCCTTCAATCCCGACCTCGCCGAGGAAGAGGCGATCGGTGAAGGCGTGGGCGGCCCTGCGACCCCGGTCGCGGGCGACTTCCACGTCAGCGAAGTGTTCACCGAGCTCAGTATCCCGCTCGTGCAGCACGCACCGGGCTTCGAGTCGCTCGGTCTCGATGCCGGCTACCGGTATTCGGACTACACCATCGGGTTCGACACCAGCACCTACAAGTTCGGTCTGGAATGGGCGCCGGTGAAGGACATCCGCTTCCGCGGCAGCTACCAGCGCGCGGTCCGTGCGCCGAACATCTTCGAGCTGTACAACCCGCAGTCAGTAGGCCTCGATGGCACGAGCGATCCGTGCGCGGGGGCGACGCCGACCTACTCGGCGGCGCAGTGCGCCTTCACGGGCGTGTCCGCCGCGCAGTACGGCCACATCGGTGCGAACCCGGCGAACCAGTACAACGGCGAGACCGGCGGCAACCCGAACCTGACGCCTGAGGTGGCCGACACCTACGGCCTCGGCTTCGTGTTCCAGCCGAGCTTCGTGCCGAACCTGAGCCTGTCGGTCGACTACTTCGACATCAAGATCAAGGACGTCATCGGGACGATCGGCGAGAACCAGATCCTCAACAGCTGCGCCACGACGGGCGATCCGACCTTCTGCAACCTGATCCACCGCGCACCGGGCAACGGCTCACTGTGGATAAGCAACGCAGGGTTCGTGGTCGATACGGACCAGAACCTGGGGTCGCTCAGCACCAAGGGCATCGACGTCAAGGCGAGCTACCGGCAGCCGCTGCCGGCCTTGGGCTCACTGGTCTTCTCACTCGAAGGCACCAAGCTCAACAGCCTGGCGATCCAGACGCTGCCGAACGGTGCCTCGTTCGACTGCGAAGGCTTCTTCGGCGGCACCTGCGGTGCGCCGAACTCGAGCTGGCGTCACGTGATGAACGTGACCTGGTCGACGCCGTGGGATGGACTGAACCTCGGCCTGCGGTGGCGCTACATCGGCTCGGCGAGCTCCGAGGAGACGAGCAGCAATCCGCAGCTCGCGGGAACGGTGCCGGGTATTGCGAGCGTACCGTCCTACAACTACCTCGACCTCGAGGGAGACTGGGTGCTGTACAAGAACATCCGGATGCAGGTTGGCATAAACAACGTGATGGACAAGGATCCGCCCATCTTCGTCGGCACCGATTGCCCGGTCATCTCGACCGGTCCCTCGGGCTCCGACTGCAACGGCAACACCTTCGCCGGAACCTACGACGCCATGGGGCGGTATATCTTCATCCACCTCTCGGCGCAGTTCTAAGAAAGAAAGTTCGACGACCTCAAGACGGCGGGCCTCGGGCCCGCCGTTTTTTTTGCGCCTCAGTTGAGGCGGTAGGCGCGGTGCAGGCGTTTGGTGGGCGTCGTCAGGATGAAGGAGCCGAGCGAGGCGCGACGGATCGTGACCAGATCCCCGGGCGCGAGCAGCGGATCCGCGCCGTCGAGCTCCCACGCCTGCCCACCCTCGAGATCGACGACCGGGCGGCCGCGTGGGCTCGTGTGGATGCCCGTCACGCGTGCACTGATCGACTGCAGCTCGGTGCTGGCAGGGTGCTCGGCGCGGTAGAGCCCGAAGGCCTGCTGCGGTGACAGCGGCGGCGCTGCCGGTGCGCCGGGAGCAGCGGCTGAGGCGGAGGCTGCGGGCACGGGCGGCACCGGCGCCGGTGGCGACGGCGCCGCAGCGGCCGGGGCCGCTGCCACGCCCGCGGGGACGGCGGGCTGGGCGGGGGCGCCGGCCGGAGCCGATCCAGCAATCGGCGGCGCAACGCGGCCGGCCAGTGCGTCATAGCAGGCGAGGCGCTGCATCGGATCCGGGATCGCGACGCAGGAGGCGAGCGTGCCCGCGGCCGGCGGGGTCTGCCCCGTGGCGGGGGAGCAGCCGAGGGAACCGAAGGCCAGCAGCGCCAGTGACGGGGTGAGCAGGCCGTGGCCGAGGCGCCCGGCGCTCATCCCGGCCCCGTCGTTGCCACGCCGTAGTAACTGCCGACGACCTCGGTCATGGCACGTACCTGGTCGCGCTCGAGCTCGCTCAGGAAGGGATTCCAGATGTCGAAGATGAGGATCGCGCGCGGCGTATCGGAGAGATTCCAGGCCTCGTGCTCGATCGTGTCGTCGAACACCCAGGCCTTTCCCGGCACCCACTCGCGCGTCTCGCTGCCCACCCGAAAGCCGCAGCCCGGCGGCACGATGAGCGGCAGGTGCACCGTCAAGCGCGTATTGGTAATACCGGTGTGCGGCGGAATCCGCGTGTTGGCATCGAGAATGGAGAAGAACGCCGTCGGCCCGCGCGCCGCGACGTCGCACTGCGGTGCCCCCTTGAGGAGCTGCGCCGTGCGCGGGCAGCGCGCCAGGTGCTCCGGCTGTGGAACGCTCTGGTTCCAGAGAAAATAGGCGCTCCAGCGGCGCGACCGGTTGAGCTCCTTCCACTGATCGAGCGGCTCGGTCTCGGGGTACACGATGTAGGGCTCGAGCCCTTCGCGATCGGTCGCGAGGGCGCTGGTGAGCTCGGCGCGGATCTCATCCGCTCCCGCCTCGATCGCGTCCAGCCACGCAAACTCACCCCGGTCGAAGAACTCGACCGCCGGCATCTCGGGGAAATACATGAAGGTCGGCCGCGAGTCGAAGCGGGTGCGCCGGCCGGTGAGAAGATCGAGGCAGCGGGTCACCCGGCGTGAGCTGCCGGCGCCATGGCGGGCGCGGATCGGCTCGAGACGCTCCTCGACCGCCCTGGCGAGCGCGGCATCGTCCGCGGCGATCAGCTGGCGCGCGTGGTCGAGCGCTTCCTGAACCGTCTCCGGCGCCTGGCCATCCGGCGGCAGCACGGCCACCGCGTTGCGATAGATGCGGGCAGCGTTGCGCGGGTCGCCACGCTGCTCGAGCAGCGCCCCCTTCTGCAGCAGCGCGGGGAGATAGCGTGGCTCGAGCGTCAGCGCGCGCTCGATGGCCTCGAGCGCCTCGCCCGGGAGCTTGAGCGCCTGCAGGCTGGAGGCGAGGTTCGACCACAGCACCGGGTGGCCGGAGTCGGCCTGGGTGGCGCGCTGGAAGAGCTCGCGAGCCCGCGCCGGCTCGCCACGCTGCATCATGCGCAGGCCGAGCTCGTTGAGTACCGCCGGGTGCCCGGGCGACAGCTGCGCGGCACGCGCCAGCAGCTGGTCCGCCTCACTCGTGCGCCCCGCGGCGGCGGCGGCCTTCGACCCCTGGATCATCCGCAGTACGGCTGCGGGATCGGCCGGCACCGGATTGACGTTGTTCAAGCGATTCCCCTACCGTCTGCGGATGCGCGCAGATTCTAGCGCGGCGGGGAGTTGACTGCGTTGACCTCATCCGGCGCCTCTGACCTCAAGCTCATGCAGGCCTCGGCACGCCTGGAACGCGACCCCGCCGGGGCGGCGCGCATCGCGCTCGAGATCCTCGCCGGCGAGCCGGGCAACGTGGCCGCGGCGCTGCTGCTCGGCACGGCGCAGCGCCGCTGCGGCGACCCGGCGGCAGCGAGCGAGGCCATCGCAGCACTGGCCGCCGCGCAGCCGCAATCGGCCGTGATCCAACTCGAGCTGGGGCGTGCGTTGCGCACGCAAGGTCACGCGGCGCAGGCGCGGGCCGCTTTCGAGCGTGCCGTGCAGCTCGAGCCGGATCTCGCACAGGCCTGGCGTGCACTGTCGGACCTCTACGGTGCGGCCGGCGATGAGGCGCGCTGCGATGCCGCGTTCGCGCGCTTCGAGAAGCTGGTGTCCCCGGATGCGCAGCTCCTGCAGGCCGGCGCCGCACTCGCCAATGGCCGGCTCGATGGAGCCGAGTCGCTGCTGCGTCGCCGCCTGGTGCATGCAGCGGATGACATCGACGCTCTGCGGCTCATCGCGCAGATCGCCGCGACGCGCGAGGAGTATGCCCAGGCGGAGCGGCTGCTCGAGCAATGCCTGCGACTTGCGCCGGGCTGCGCGCGCGCGCGACTCGACCTGGCGCGTCTTTACCTCAGCCAGCAGAAGGTTGCGCCAATGCTGCCGCTGCTCGAGCGGGTGCTGCGTCACGATGCGGCCAACGTGCCGGCCCGGGCCCTCCAGGCCTCCGCCCTCACGCTGCTCGGCGACAATGAGCGGGCGCTGAGCATTCTGGCGGAGCTCATCGACGAGTCGCCGCACGACGAGCGCGCCTGGCTCCAGCGCGGCGATGCGCTGCGCGCACTGGGACGCACTGCGGAGGCGATCGGCGCCTATCGGCGCAGCATCGACCTCAGAGCCGGCTGCGCCGAGGCGTGGTTCAGTCTCGCCAACCTCAAGACCTTCCGCTTCACGCCGGCGGAGCTCGAGACGATGCGCGTGCAGCTCGCACGGGCGGACCTCTCGGACACGGAGCGACTGCAGCTCGAGTTCGCGCTCGGCAAGGCGCTCGAGGACGCGGGCGACTTCGCCGCCGCGTTCACTCACTATGCGAGCGGCAATGCGCTGCGGCGCGCGCAGCTGCCCTACGATCCCGCGAAGGTGACCACGCTCGTTCGGCGCAGCAAGGCACTCTATACGCGCGAGTTCTTCGCACAGCGCGCCGGCTGGGGTTGCCAGGCGCGCGACCCGATCTTCATCGTCGGCCTGCCGCGCTCGGGGTCGACGCTGGTCGAGCAGATCCTCGCCAGCCACTCGCAGGTCGAGGGCACCCGCGAGCTGCCGGACGTTCCGGCCTTTGCGATCGAGCTGGGCAGCCGCAGCGAGGGCGGGGCTGAGCCGCGCTACCCGGACTCCGTGGCGCAGCTGACTCGCGCGCAGCTCGGCAGCCTCGGTGAGCGCTATCTCGAGCAGACGCGGCCACACCGGCGGCTCGGACGGGCCCGCTTTATCGACAAGATGCCGTACAACTTCGCGCATCTCGGCCTGATTCACCTGATGCTGCCCAACGCGCGCATCATCGACGCGCGCCGCGCGCCGCTCGCGTGCTGCTTCGCCAACTTCCGGCAGCACTTCCAGCAGGGCTCGTGGTTCACCTACAGCCTCGCGGATCTCGGGCACTATTACCGCGACTATGTCGAGCTGCTCGCACATTTCGACGCGGTGCTGCCCGGCCGCATCCATCGCGTGCACTACGAGGCCCTGGTCGCGGATCTCGAGGGAGAGGTGCGCTCACTCCTCGATTACTGCGGCCTGCCCTTCGAGGCACAGTGCCTGCGCTTTTACGAGACGCAGCGGGTGGTGCAAACGGTGAGCTCCGAGCAGGTGCGGCGCCCGCTGTACAGCGAGGGAGTCGATCAGTGGCGCCACTTCGAGCCGTGGCTCGGCGAGCTCAAGCGCTCGCTCGGCGACCTCGCACGCTGACCCGCTCCCTCAGAAGCGGCAGGAGCGCTGCCAGCCCTGGGCCGTGGCGCCGGGGTTGTGCCAGCCGCACGGTCCCTGCAGCAGCTTTTCCGCCTCGGGCGGTCCCCAGCTCCCGGGTGCGTACTCGATCGGCGCCGTCGTCAGGTTGAGCAGCGGATCGACGATCGCCCAGGCGGCCTCCACCTCGTCCTGGCGCGCGAAATGCGCGGTGTCGCCGATGAGGGCGGCGCTGATCAGCACGGCGTAGGCATCCAGGTCTTCGCCCGGCTGCTGCGCGGCAAAGAGCTCGACGTCGCGCCCGGTCATCACCGGGCCGGGCCGCTTGGTGTGCGCCCCGAGAGCGATCGCCACGTCGGGGCCCACGCGAAAGCGCAGGTGGTTCGGCTGCTCGGGACCCAAGTCGCCAAACACCTGCGCGGGCGGTGCGCGCAGCTCCACCACGACTTCCGTGGCGCTGACCGGCAGGCGCTTGCCGGCACGCATGTAGAACGGCACGCCGCTCCAGCGCCAGGAATCGATGTGCAGCGTGAGCGCGGCATAGGTCTCGACGCGCGAATCGGCGGCGACGCCGGGCTCGCTGCGGTAGCCGACGAACTGGCCGCGGACCAGCTCCGCGGTGGCGGCCGGGCGTATCGCCTTCAGCACCTTGACCTTCTCGTCGCGCAGCGACTCGCCCTCGGTGTCGACCGGCGGCTCCATGGCGAGCAGCGCGACGATCTGCATCAGGTGATTCTGCATCACGTCGCGGATCGCGCCCGCCTCCTCGTAGAAGCGGCCGCGGCCTGCGAGGCCGAGCGTCTCGGCCATGGTGATCTGTACGCTCGAGACGAAATTGCGGTTCAGCACGGGCTCGAGGAAGGAGTTGGCGAAACGGAAGTAGAGGATGTTCTGTACCGCCTCCTTGCCGAGGTAATGGTCGATGCGAAAGATGCTGCTCTCCGCAAAATGCTCGTGCAGCGTGCGGTTGAGCTCGCGCGCCGAGGCGAGGTCGCGGCCGAAGGGCTTCTCGACCACGATGCGCGCGCCGGGAATCTCGAGCGCGGCGCTCAGGTGCTCGGCGACCACGGCGAACATGCTCGGCGGAATCGCCAGGTACAGCAGCGGCCGCGCGAGGGGCCCGAGCGCGGTGCGCAGCGCATCGAACGTGGAGCGTTGGTTGTAGTCGCCGTCCACGTAGCGCAGCAGGCCGAGCAGGTGGGTCACCACCGCCTCATCCGCGCCCGGCACGAAGGCCTTGAGGCTCTCGCGCACCCGCCCCGCGAGCTGCTCCACCTTCCATCCCTGGCGTGCCACTCCAATGACCGGGATCGTGAGTATGCCGCGGCGCACGAGCTGATAGAGCGCCGGATAGATCTTGCGATAGCACAGGTCCCCGGTCGCACCGAACAGCACCAGCGCATCGGAATCGCGTCGTTCCATGACCGCTCCCTGAGCCTCAGCTCTTCTCGTGGTGACCGCCGAAGCCGAGGCGCATCGCCGACAGCACCTTGTTGGCGAACTCAGCGCGCCCGCGCGACTCGAAGCGCGCATAGAGAGCCGCGCTCAGCACGCTGGCGGGCACGCCGACGTCGATCGCCGCCTGCACCGTCCAGCGGCCCTCGCCCGAGTCCGACACCCGCCCGGCGAAGCCCTCGAGCCGGGCATCGCGCGCGAGCGCCGCCGCCGTCAGATCGAGCAGCCGCGAGGCGACGATGCTGCCGTGGCGCCAGACCTCGGCGATCGCCCCGACGTCCAGCCGATACTGATAGAAGTGGGGGTTGGCGAGGGGTGCGGTCTCGGCATCCGCGGATGTGGCCTCGAGGCCGGCGTCCGCGTGTGCCAGGAGATTGAGCCCCTCGGCATACGCAGCCATCAGCCCGTACTCGATGCCGTTGTGGACCATCTTGACGAAATGCCCGGCGCCGTGCGGCCCGCAGTGCAGATAGCCGAGCGCCGCCGCGGCGTGCCCGGCCGCACGGCCCGCCGCATCCCCGGCAGCGAGCCGTCCGCCGGGCGAGAGCGTCGCCAGCACCGGCTCGACGAGCGCCACCGCCTCGGGCTCGCCGCCGATCATGAGGCAGTAACCCTGCTCGAATCCGAGCACGCCGCCGCTGGTGCCGACGTCGAGGTAGTGAATGCCGGCGCCGGTGAGCTCACCGGCACGGCGGATGTCGTCCTGGTAGTTGGAATTGCCGCCATCGATCAGCACGTCGCCGCGCTGCAGCAGCGGCTTGAGATCCGCGATGACGGCATCCACGGCCGCCGCCGGCACCATGATCCACAGCGCGCGCGGCGCCTTGAGTGCCCGCACCAGCTCGCCGAGGGAGCCGGCCCCGCCCGCCCCGCCCGCCACCGCGGTCTTGACCGCCGCGGCCGAGCGGTCGTAGACCACGCACTGGTGCCCGCCCTCGGTGAGCCGGCGCACCATGTTGGCGCCCATGCGCCCGAGTCCGATCATCCCGATCTGCATGACTCTCTCCTAATTCGGTACGCGCTTGATCTGCGCGCCGAGCTGCGCCAGCTTCTCCTCGATCGCCTCGTAGCCGCGATCGATGTGATAGATGCGCTCGACATCGGTGCGGCCCTCGGCCACGAGCCCGGCGAGCACCAGGCTCGCGGAGGCGCGCAGGTCGGTGGCCATCACCGGAGCTGCGGTCAGCTTCTCCACGCCGTGGATGATCGCGGTGTTGCCCTCGAGGCGGATCTCCGCCCCCATGCGCCGCATCTCCAGCATGTGCATGAAGCGGTTCTCGAAAATGGTCTCGGTGATGGTGCCGACGCCGTGCGCCACGGTGTTGAGCGCGGCGAACTGCGCCTGCATGTCGGTCGGGAAGGCCGGATAGGGCGCGGTGCGCACGTCGACCGCCTTCAGCTGCCGGCCGCGCATATCCACCTCGATCCAGTTGTCGCCGACGCCGACCCTGGCGCCCGCCTCCTCGAGCTTGGCGATCACCGCATCGAGGTGATCGGGGCGCGTGTTCTTGATGCGCACCCGCCCGCGCGTGATCGCCCCGGCGACCAGGTAGGTGCCGCTCTCGATGCGGTCGGGCAGCACCTCGTAGGTGGTGCCGCGCAGCCGCTCGACGCCGTTGATGACGATCTTGTCGGTCCCGGCCCCGTGAATGCTCGCGCCCATGGCGGTGAGGAAGTTGGCGAGGTCCACGACCTCGGGCTCGCGCGCGGCGTTCTCGATCACCGTCTCGCCCTCGGCGAGCGTCGCGGCCATCATCAGGTTCTCGGTGCCGGTCACCGTCACGGTATCGAGCACCAGGCGCGCGCCCCGCAGCCGGCCGGCGCGTGCGCGGATGTAGCCGCCCTCGATGGTGATGTCGGCACCCATCGCCTGCAGCCCCGCGACATGGATGTTGACCGGACGCGCGCCGATGGCGCAGCCCCCCGGGAGCGATACGTCGGCGTGCCCGTGACGCGCCACGAGCGGCCCCAGCACCAGGATCGAGGCGCGCATGGTCTTCACCAGGTCATAGGGAGCGAAGCACTCGCGCACCGTCGAGCCGTCGACCTCGATGCGCATGCGCTCATCGATCGTGACAGTCGCGCCCATGCGCCCGAGGAGCTCGACGGTGGTGGTGACGTCCTTCAGGTGCGGGACGTTGGCGACCACCACCGGGTCGTCCGCGAGCAGTGCCCCGGCGAGGATCGGCAGCGTCGCGTTCTTGGCGCCGGAGATGCGCACTTCGCCTTCGAGGGCGGTGCCACCCTGGATCTGGAGTTTGTCCATGTCAGGTCTGTCCTGATTCTTCCGGGGTGAGCGCTTCGATCGACAGCGCGTGGATCTCGCGGCCCATGCGCTCGCCGAGCGCCCGATAAACGAGCTGGTGGCGAGCGAGGCTGCGCAGGCTCGCGAACTCGCGCGCGACGATGCGCGCGGCGAAGTGGGTCTGGTCATCGGACCGCACTTCGACCTGTGCGCCGGGGAGTCCGGCGCGGATCAGCCGGGCGACTTCTTCAGGGCTCATGGGCGGGATATTACATGGGCGCACCGCGCGCGCGCCTATAATGACTTGCATGAAAGCGCATTCTGCCGGGGCACCGGCCGCCGCAAGCCCCGACGACCAGCAGCTGATCGCCTCGGCGCTCCGTGCGCTGGCCATCGAGGAGCGTGCGTTGGGCGCGCTCGCCGCCCGGGTCGGCGCACCGTTCGCGCGCGCCTGCCGGCTGTGCCTCGAGTGTCAGGGCCGCGTGGTGGTGACCGGCATGGGCAAGTCGGGACACATCGCCGGCAAGATCGCGGCCACGCTTGCCAGCACCGGCACTCCGGCCTTCTTCCTGCATCCGGCCGAAGCGGGCCATGGGGATCTCGGGATGATCACCCGAACGGACCTGGTGCTGGCACTGTCCAACTCCGGCGAGACCCCGGAGGTCGTGGCGCTGCTGCCGGCGTTGAAGCGCCTCGGGGTGCCGCTCATCGTGATGACCGGCAAGAGCGAGTCGCTGCTCGGCAGGGCGGCCGCGGTCACGCTCGATGTGGCCGTGGCGGAGGAAGCCTGTCCGCTCAACCTTGCGCCAACGGCGAGCACTACGGCCATGCTCGCCATGGGCGATGCGCTCGCGGTGTCGATCCTCGAGGCCCGCGGGTTCACGGCGCAGGACTTCGCGCGCTCACATCCGGGCGGGACTCTCGGACGGCAGCTGCTGCTGCACGTCGAGGACCTGATGCGCACCGGCGATGCGGTGCCACGGGTGCTGCCGGGCGCACCGCTCAGTGCGGGCCTGGTGGAGATGTCCGCCAAGGCGCTCGGCATGACGGTGGTCGTCGACGAGCAGGAGCGTGTCCTCGGCGTATTCACCGATGGCGACCTGCGGCGGGTGCTCGAGACGCGCGCCGACGTGCACGGCACCGCCATGAGCGCGGTCATGACCGCCAATCCCAAGACCATCGGGCCGCGCGAGCTCGCCGCCGAGGCCGTGCACCTGATGGAGCTGCATTCCATCACCGCGCTGCCGGTCGCCGACGCGCACGGACGCCTGGTCGGCGCACTCAACGTGCACGACCTGTTCCGCGCCCGGGTGATGTGAGGCACTCGCCCGGTGCGCTCGGGGC
>Ga0335073_10005886_pt1 | contig 17222 bp, 10 predicted proteins | sample Lox_Sample_22_FD_207093 | JGI IMG/M metagenome (GOLD analysis project Ga0335073, IMG submission 207093) | Soil microbial communities from Loxahatchee National Wildlife Refuge, Florida, United States - Lox_Sample_2.2 | ecosystem: Environmental > Terrestrial > Soil > Wetlands | place: USA...
ATGCTGTGAACGTCTTTCAGCGAGTTGTAGTTCGCGTCAATTGTCCCGTTCACCGTCTGCAGGTCGGCCGTTCCCGCTAAATCAGTTGCGCGCAGCTTGCCATTCACCAGGTTAGCGTTGACCTCGCCATAGACCTTTTGCACGTCGAGCGATCCATTCACCAGGTTGATCTTGTCGATGGTGGCGTTCTGGGGCACATGCAGGGTGTAATGCACGGAACCGGGATTGTTGTTGACGAAGTGGTGCGCGTACTTGGTTTCGATATTCACCGCGTTGCTATTGTTGCCGACCAGGATGGTGATGTCGCCAAGCCGTTGCTGATCAGGCGCGCTAATCACGGCATCGATCTGGACCTCGTTGCGGCTCCAGCCGGTGATCTCGACATCGCCATTGATGTTTTCGACGCTCACTCGGCCATTCGCCGAGAGCGGCACGGTACTGTGGTGCTCGCGCGTGACTTCGGCCGAAGCCGGGAGGGTGACGAGCAGGGCGAGAAACACTGCTGCGGTGAGAGTCGCCGGCCGGCGGCTCGGATGAGAATGAAGCATTGCAACCTCCTGTCGCGCCGTGAGACGCGAATTCTTCCCGAAGGGTAATCCGATAGGAGATACGCAAGGACGGCGGCGGAGGTTCAGGAAAAAAAAAGGCGCAGTGCCGGGAAGCGCCGCGCCTTTCTCCCCTACCACAGTACAAACTATTTGTAGGTCGCGTTGGTGCGTGTCAGATAATCCCGATGCTCCTTGAAGTTCACCATGCTGTCGAACGCGGGAACGATCAGCCCGTTCGCTTTTACAGCGCCGCGAATCGCGTCGCCCACCTTGTCCAGGCCATCCGGGTTGGTGCACAGGTAGAAAATCCAGAACGTCCCTGGTGAGTCGGTGTGCACGGCTTCGGTGTCGATCTCCCATTCGTGAATCGTGCCGTCGGCCAGCAACTTCTCCATCACTGGCCCCATAACGTTCTTGGCAATGGTATCGATGGCATCGTTGGGCGCGTCGTCTTTCAGCGTGTACTTCGCGCCATGGGCGTAAATCCCCTGCCATGACCCGGCGTGCCAGTTGTAATACCGGCTGACCATGATGTTGTCCCAGTGCTTGGTGGCGCTCATTTGCATGGGCGTACTGGCACGTCCGGCTTTGTAGAACTGATCGAGCGTATTCATCAATCCGGCCATCGACATCGACTGGAACCAGTCGTCATGCGTCGGCTGGTCCGGCTGATGAACCAGGTTGGTATCGTCACCGTAGCCAACCAGCGTTCCGGCGGCCATCGCATCCTGAACGATCTTCTGGTCTTCCATTTCCGACTTTGGCCACTCACCCCACTGCGCCCGCGGCAACTCCCACAGCGCGACGTAGGTGTACATCCGCGGTTTTTCCTTCACCTCCTGCATCTGCGCGCCGGCCGGCAGTGCGATTCCCGCGATCAATCCCAGAAAACATGCTGCAACCAATGCCCTCCACATGTTCGTCATGTCTCATGCCTTTCGTGATTTAGTTTGAAGCCGGTTCAAAGATGGAGCCCGTACTGCAATGAACTGCAGGTAACCGACTGCGGACGCGGAAGAACACTTCCGAGCACCGGGATTTTGGTGTCGAAAGTCCAACGTCTGGATTGCAAATGGAAGCTGGAAAAACACACTAGGTGATCGTTAGTGCACTGTCCAGAGCACGAAGTGGACTGCGGCGCTGGGCACGATAGTTTCGACTCCGGTTCTCCTCGCGCACCGCGAGCGACCGGGTTTTGGGAGTAGAATTCGCTTGTCCAAGGGCTGTCCGATTCCGGACACTTCAATCCGTGACGGGACAAGCGGCTTGTTCGCAGGCTCCGTCCGCTCTCGGTAATAGCATGATGTAACTCAACTTAGAGGCGCTCAGAAATGGAGCGCGCCGTGCTCCAAGGATTTTGCAATGGATATCGCCCGCCCTGAAATGAAACGTCAGAAGCGCCGCCGCCAGATCATCTGGTCGGTCGCCGCGCTCATCGTGCTGGTTGGAGTCACCGTCGGCATCTCGCGTCTGAAGCCCGCCGCTCCTACGGTTGACCGCAGCACCATCTGGACCGACACCGTGAAGCGCGGCAACATGCTGCGCCAGGTGCGCGGACTCGGCTCGCTCATTCCCAGCCACGAAGACGTCCGCCAGATTCCCGCGGAGACCGAAGCTACGGTCATTCGCATTGACAAGCTGCCCGGCTCGCAAGTCACGGCCGAAACCATCCTGATCGAGATGGTCAATCCGCAGCTGGAGCAGGAAGCGCTGGACGCGCAGCTTCAGGTGAAGGCGGCGCAGGCCGAATATCAGAGCCTGAAGGTGAAGCTGGACAGCGACCTGATGAACGAGAAAGCCGGAGCGGCAACGGTCAACGCCGATTACAGCGAAGCCCAGCGTCAGGCGCAGACTGACCAGGCACTGTACAGCCTGGGCGTGATCTCGGGATTGCAGGCCAAAGCTTCCGCCGGCAAAGCGCAGGAGATGGACACCCGCGACCAGATCGAAGATCAGCGGCTGAAGGTGAATCAGCAGGCCATCGCCTCGCAGCTCGCGGTGCAGCAGGCCAAAGTTGACGAGATGCGCGCGCTGGCCGAGCTGAAGCAGCAGCAACTGGATCGGCTGAAGGTCCGCGCCGGCGTTGATGGCGTGCTCGTGGAGTTGCCGCTGCAAGTTGGTCAGCATGTGCTGCCCGGAACCGAGCTGGCGAAGATCGTTCAGCCGAACCACCTGATGGCCGAGCTGAAGATTCCCGAGACGCAGGCGCGCGACGTGCAGATCGGCGAACCCGCTTCGATTGACACGCACAACGGCCTGATCGCCGGCGAAGTCAGCCGCGTCGATCCCGCGGTGCAGAACGGAACTGTCACCGTCGACGTGAAGCTGACCGGCGACTTGCCCAAGGGCGCGCGTCCGGACTTGAGCGTCGATGGAACCATCGATCTGGAGAAGCTGGAGAACGTGTTGTATGTCGGGCGTCCCGCGTTCGGACAGGAAAACAGCACGATTTCGATGTTCAAGCTCGATCCCAGCGGCAACTACGCGACGCGGGTGCAGGTTGTGACCGGCCGCGCCTCGGTGAACCAGATCGAAATCAAGTCGGGATTGAAGGAAGGTGACACCGTCATCCTGTCCGACATGTCGCGCTGGGACAATACGGATCGAGTGAAGCTGGAGTAAGAACGCCTTTCGCTATTCCCCCTTCGCTTTTCGTCAGAACCGAAGGGAAACATCAACGCGATTTGTCGAACGGATGGCTTTGATTTCACGTAGACAAGAGTGACCGCAGCTTCGCATCTGGCGAATAGCGAAGAGCGAATAGCGAAAGGCGATAAGGACAACAACATGAGCACTTCCGCAGCACCGCTGATTGAAATCGAAAACCTCACCAAGGTCTTCTACACCGACGAGGTCGAAACCCACGCGCTCTCGGGCGTGCACCTCACCGTCCGCAAAGGCGAGTACGTAGCCATGTCCGGGCCATCGGGCTGTGGCAAGTCGACGCTGCTCTCCATTATCGGACTGCTGGACACGCCGACTGCGGGCAACTACAAGCTCAACAGCCAGCCGGTGGAGAACCTCGACTTCAGCGATCGCTCGCGCATTCGCAACCGCGAGATCGGCTTCATCTTCCAGAGTTTTAACTTGATCGGCGATCTCACGGTCTATGAGAACGTCGAATTGCCGCTCACCTATCGCGACGGCATGCCCGGCGCCGAACGTAAGCGTCGCGTGCTGGAGTCGCTGGAGCGCGTGGGCATGGCGCATCGCCTGCGGCACTATCCGTCGCAGCTCTCCGGTGGTCAGCAGCAACGCGTGGCCGTGGCCCGCGCGCTGGCGGGTTCGCCGTCGATCCTGCTGGCCGACGAGCCCACCGGAAACCTGGATTCGCGTAACGGCGAAGCGGTGATGGAGCTGTTGCAGCGGCTGCATCGCGAGGGCGCCACCATCTGCATGGTGACGCACGATCCGCGCTTCGCCGCGCACGCACAGCGCGAGGTTCACCTGTTCGACGGCAAAGTGGTCGCCGAGGAAGAACTTAAGCGGCTGATGCAGGAGACGCAAAACTAGCGCGAGCTGTGATCAGAGCTGGAAGCTTCTAGCGGGCTGCTGAAAGCTGATAGCTAAAGGCTGATAGCTGGGGTGAAAAAATCCCAACGCTTTTGACGTATGTTCTCACTCTTCCATCATCTTCGTTACGCGCTGCGCCAATTGCGCAAGCATCCCGGCTTCACCGCGACCGTGGTGTTGACGCTCGGGCTGGGCATCGGAGCAAGCGCGGCCATCTTCTCGCTTATAGACGCCTTCTGGCTGCGCCCACTCCCCGTTCCCCATCAGCAGGAACTGGTTCGCATCTTCTCCACCACACAGCAGGAACAGGAAGGACGTTTCTCGTTCGGCGAGTTTCAGGCGATCCAGCAGAATGTGCGCTCGCTGAAAAGCGTCGTCGCAATCGGCCGCCGCGGCACCAGCACGCCGAGACCTGACGGTTCCCTGCAAGAGGTGTACATCAACATCGTCTCCGACAACTTCTTCGATCAGCTGGGCGTTAAGCCGATCGTCGGCCGCAATTTCACCTCGCGCGACGATGCCATGCTCCAGAACACGCCGGTGGCGATGCTGGGCTATGGATTCTGGCAGCGGCAATACGCTGGCGATCCGTCGGTCATCGGCAAGTCGATAACGCTGGTGCGCAATGGCCGCCAAATGCCCGTTCAGATCGTCGGCGTACTGCCCAATTCGTTCCGCGAAGTCGAAAACGGAATGGACCGCGACGTCTGGGTGCCGGAGCAGACGTGGTTGATGCTGGCAGGGCCCGAAGAGCCACGGGACTGGGATTTCCGCTGGTTCAATCTGATCGGACGGCTGGCGCCGGGTGCGACCGTCGGCGAGGCCCAGTCGGAATTGAGCAGCATCGCCCGTTCACTCGAGCTGAGTCATCCGAAGGAGAACCGGAATCGTTCCATCAGCGTCATCGGCGACTTGCGCTATCGGCTGCATAATGCCGGGGCGACCGGCGGCTTGCTGTTCGCGGTGGTCGGACTCGTCGTTCTGCTGTGCGTGGTGAATGTCGCGAATCTTCTGCTTGCGCGGGGGCTGGCGCGTGGCAAGGATGCGGCGATCCGCGTGGCCCTGGGCGGCTCACGCGGACATGTCTTCGAGCAATCGCTGGTTGAAAATCTGCTGCTCGGGCTGCTCGCGCTCGGAACCGGTTTAGGCGTGGCGATCGGCATCGCCGCGCTGCTGCCTCGTATACTCGCGCGCATGCTCACGGGTCCGGCGATGCTGGATCTTCCTCCCGGCTCCGCCATCCGTTTTCACACCGACGGGCGCGTGATTACCTTCGCTTGCGCTTTGACGCTGGTGACGTTTGTCGCGCTCGCGTGTGTGCAACTCTGGCAGCTCTCGCACGCCGACATGCTGGAGATGGTCCGCTCCGGCGGCTCGCTGCGCAATCTCGGCGGCAAAGCTCCGCGCTTCCGCCGCGCACTGCTCGCGGGACAGATTGCGATCTCGCTGATGCTGCTGATCGCGACCGGCGTACTGGTCCGCAGCTTCGTCAATACCCGGACTTCGTCGATTGGAATCGCGCGTAATCATGTGCTGGTCGCGTTCTGCGCCGTGCCGGAAAAGAATGGCATCGCGAAGAGCCACGAGGCAATGCGTCAACTTGAAGCGTTACCCGGAGTCGAGCAGGTCGCCTATGCGATACGCTCGCCGCTCATGCTCTCCGAAGGCGGAATAGCGCAGCCGGTGTCGCTGCTCGACCACCCCGAGCTACGCGAGCCGATCGAAATCAAATACAACGATGTGAGTGCCAATTTCCTTGCCGTGACCGGCACGCGCATCCTGGCCGGCCGCGGCTTCATTCCGCAGGACGATGTCAGCGGGCCTCCCGTGGTCGTCATCAATCGCACCATGGCACGCCGTTATTGGGGTTCACGCGATCCGATCGGCCAGATCATTCACCTCACTTCACCAAAGGTCGACGCGCGCATCGTGGGCATCGCCGAAGACGCGCCCATCAATGCCATCGGCGAACTGCCGGAGCCGTACATTTACATCCCGTACCGCTTCACGGAGTATTCCGAGATCAGCTTCCTGATTGCCTCGCGACAGGACGCCATGACACTGGCGCAGCCGGCGCGCGACATCCTCATCCACATCGATCCGCAGTTCGGTCCTGCGATGGTCACCTCCATGAACGAGCTGATCCAGTACTCCGCGTCGAACTACCGCGTGGCCGCCGTGCTGGTCACGGCGTTGGGCGCAATCGGACTATTTCTGACGGTGGTGGGACTCTCGGCGTTCCTGATGTATCGCGTGCAGCAGCGCACCGCGGAGATCGGCCTGCGCATGGCGTTGGGCTCTTCGCGAATGCAGGCGACGTCGCTCATCCTGCGCGAGACGCTGCGCGCCACGCTGATCGGCGCCGCTATCGGTATGCCGCTGGCGCTCATCGGTGTGCACTTTGTTTCGTCGATGCTGTTCGGCGTTCGTCCCTGGGATCCATTTTCGATTTTTGCCGCGCTGCTGGCGCTGGCGCTGATCACGGGCGCAACTACGCTGATTCCGGCGCGCCGCGCCGCCAACGTCGACCCGATCAAGGCGCTGCATTACGAGTGAGGTTATCGTGACCGGCATACTGCAGGACCTTCGTTACGCGTTGCGCCAGTTGCGCAACAATCCCGGCTTCGCCGCAATCACCGTGCTGACGCTGGCGCTCGGCATTGGCGTGAACGCCGCCATGTTCGCCGTCATCGACGGAGTCCTGCTGCGCCCGCTGCCGTTTCCCAAGCCGAATGAAATCGTGCTGATGAGCCAGGCGGGAAAGAAGAGCCTCGTCCCCGGCAACTCCGCCTTGCCGAACATTCGTGACTGGCGCGCGCAAAGCCACTCCTTCCAGGACATCGGCTGGTACACCGTGGGTCTGCGGGGCGTGAAGGTCCGTGATTTCGACGATTTCATCCCCATTGTCTTCAGCAGTCCCAACCTGTTCTCTGTATTGCAGGTTCAGCCCACCATCGGTCGCAACTTCCTGCCGTCGGAAGATCAAAGTGGCAGGAATCAAGTCGCTGTGATCAATCGCGCCGCCTGGAACAAGTTCTTCGGGAACGATCCCAATGCCGTGGGAAAAACGGTCAAGGTGGGAGAGACAGTTTATACCGTCATCGGAATCATGCCGGAGGGCTTTAATTTTCCTGCGACCGGGGAAGGGCCCGCGATCTGGACTCCTCTCGTGAGTTCGCCGTTGTACGAACAACGCGATTCGGAAACCCTGACCGCCGTAGGACGGCTGAAGCCGGGAGTGTCGCCACGCGCAGCCCAGAGCGAGCTCTCAGGTATTCAGGCCAACATTTCGCGAGCCTACGCCAAGCTCGATCTTGAGACCCGCACACTGGTCGAGCCTTACCGCGACGTGCTGACCGCTAACGTTCGGCCGGCACTGCTGGCGTTGCAGTTCGCGGTGCTGGCAGTGTGGCTCATTGCCTGCGCCAATGTCGCCAGCCTGATGCTGTCGCGCACGACCGCGCGCCGTCGCGAGATTGCCATTCGCAGCGCCATCGGCGCGGATCGCGCCCGCCTGGTCCGTCAGTTCCTGACCGAGAGTTTTGTGCTCTCCTTCAGCGGTGCCGCCATTGGGCTCGCGATGGCCTATGGCTGTGTTCGCCTGCTGAAGTTTTATCTTGATCTTTATCTGCCATTTTCCAGCGACATTCATATCGATGCACGCGTGGTCGCCGCGTTAATCGCGTTCTCCATCGTTTCGGCGGTGCTTTTCGGACTGGTGCCGGCAGTGCACGCGTCTCGCGCTCCGGCGCAGGAAGCGCTTCGCGAAGGTACTCCCGCCACCGGGACGGGACGCCAACAGCGCTATTTTCGCGATGCCCTCGTGGTGGGAGAAATCGCTCTTTCCCTCTTGCTGCTGGTTTCCGCCGGCCTCCTCTTGCGCAGTCTGCTCGTGCTGCGCGACCAGCCATTGGGATTCGTGCCTTCGAAGCTGGTGATAGCGAGTGTGATGCTGCCACACTCCGATGCGGGCATCTTCGGGCAGGCCGGCGAGTATGCCGGCAAGGATCTGAACCAGGTTTTCTATGCTCCTTTGCTCGATCGCCTGCAGCACATTCCCGGGGTGACCGCGGCCGGACTGATGACGTCGTTGCCGCTGCAAAGTAATTTCCAGGTCGGCGGATCGTTCGACATCGTCGGTCGCGCCAAGGACCCGGCCAACAAGACCACGGCGGCGGTCCGCGCCGTCAGCCCAAATATCTATAGCATTCTGAAGATCCGTTTGCTGAAGGGCCGCTTGTTTGACGACGCCGACACGGAATCAGCGCCGGCAGCAGCAGTGGTCAATGAGGCGCTCGTGAAGGCGTACTTCCCCAACGAAGACCCGCTTGGCCAACAATTGAAATTAGCCGACAAGGACGGCCCACACGCTATAGCTACCATCGTCGGCGTTGTCGACAACACGAATCAGACTTCACTGGCCGAGCCGGTGCAGCCCGAAATCGATCTGTCTTATCTGCAAATGGCTCCCCAGGATGAGTTGACGCCGTATCTTACCGGCGCCTTCACCAACCTGGTGGTTCGCTCCAGCGGCGACCCCGACATACTGATTACAGAGCTCAGCAAGACGCTGCGCGATTTCGATCCTGAGCTCGTCGTGCTGAAAACCCAGACCATGCAGGACTTGGTGGACACTTCGCTGGGCAGCCAGACGCTGGCGGTTCGCCTGCTGTGGATCTTCGCCGGCTCGGCGTTGCTCATCGCGATTGCCGGAATTTACGGGCTGCTGGCCTACAACGTCAGCCAGCGCACGCGCGACATTGGGCTGCGGATGGCGCTGGGCGCGACGCGCTCGAACGTCACGCAGCTTGTGCTGCGGCATGCGGTGGTGCTGCTCGGCCTCGGCGTGGTGATCGGGATCGTTGCCGCCGTCTCGGCCGGTAGTGTGCTGCGCAGCTTTTTATACGGCGTGGTGCCGTACGACCTGGCAACGATTGTTGCGGTCTCGTTGCTGCTGCTGGCCTGCGGCCTCGTCGCCAGCTACATTCCGGCGCGGCGTGCTTCGCGCATCGATCCGATGAAGGCGCTGCGATGGGAGTAGGGTAGAGCAGGCCTTCAGGCGTGCGTTGCAGACGCTAGTGGAGATTCGCGACGCGCTGAGGTCGATTGACCTGGTCGCGTCGCCAGAGAAATTGGGAGGGAGGCTGGAAACGCAGGCCTGAAGGCCTGCTCTACCCGGATTCATGATTACTCTGAAAAACGTCGAACGCAGTTACAAAACGGGCGCGGGGCAGACGTGGGTGCTGCGCCGCATTGATCTCACCATTCGGGAAGGCGAGTTCATCACCATCATGGGGCCATCCGGCGCGGGCAAGTCGTCGCTGTTGAACGTGCTCGCCCTGCTCGACGATCAGTGGACCGGCGAGTATTGGTTCGGCGAGCAACCGGTCCACCTGATGAAGCGCAAGGATCGCGCCGAACTGGCCAAGCGCAAGATCGGCATGGTCTTCCAGAGCTATCACCTGCTCGACGACTTGACCGTACAGGAAAACATCGATCTACCACTGTCCTACAAAGACATACCACGCAGTCAGAGGCAGGGAATGGTCGCCGAAACCCTTGATCATTTCCAGATCGTGGCCAAGAAAGATCTTTATCCCAACCAGCTTTCCGGCGGACAGCAGCAACTGGTCGGCGTCGCCCGCGCCGTGATCCACCGGCCGGCGCTGCTGCTGGCCGACGAACCCACCGGCAATCTGCATTCCAGCCAGGCCCAGGAGATTATGGAGTTGTTCACCAAACTTAACCGCGAGGGCACAACCATCGTGCAGGTCACGCATTCGGACGTGAACGCGTCCTACGGTTCGCGCACCATCCAGATGAAGGACGGCTGGCTGGTCGGCGACACCGCTAACCCGTCTTTGGGTCAGCCGGGATCAGCCGCACGTGCCGTCGAAGGCGGGGAGGCGGCTCGCCGATGAATCTGCGATCCCTGATATACGACATCGTGGTAGTCATCGTTTGTGGGAGTATTTTGTTCGCCCAGACGCAGCAGCCGATGCCGAATGCGCCCGCTCCGCAGCAGCAACAGCAACAGCCGTCGCCGTCATTCGCCGGTCAGGAGCAGGCGCTGCACCTGCGCACGCCGTCAAGTTTGGCTATTCCGCACTCCAACAATCCCCTGGCCGCCTACGAGCCCAGCCCGGTGCCCAAGCCGAATCTGGCCAATTCCAAGCGGCTCTATGATCTCATGCACGATGGCAAGCTCTACATCTCGTTGCAGGATGCGATTGCGCTGGCGCTGGAGAACAATCTCGATCTGGCGATTGCGCGCTACAACCTGCCCATCGCCGACACTGACATTCAGCGCACCAAAGCGGGCGGTTCGTTTCGCGGCGTCAATACCGGCGTGATTCAGGGAACGCCCGGCGGGGGCGTGGGCGGCTTTGGCACCGGCGCTCCGGGAGCGGGAGCAGGCGGCACGACCGGCGGCGCAGGCGGTGCAGGCGCGGGCGCATCGGGACTTGTCCAGTCGACGCTCGGCGCCGGAACTCCAGTGCCGTCGTTCGATCCCAGCCTCACCGGCGTCACCAGCCTGGAGCACTACACCGAACCGCTCGGCAACCTGCAGTTGTACGGCGTGCCGTTCCTGCAACTCAACACCGGCATCGTCAATCTGAACTACACGCAATCGTTCCCCACCGGAACGACGGTGAGCCTCGACGTCGACAACAACCGGCAGACCACGAACAGCATCTTCACCAACCTGCTGCCGCAGATCGGCACCTATTATCGCTTTACTTTCTCGCAGGAGCTGTTGGCCGGATTCGGTACCGGTCCAAACCTGCGCTATCTGCGCATCGCGCGCAACAACAAAAAGATTTCCGACATCGCGTTCAAGATGCAGGTGATCGCAACCATGACGCAGGTCGCCAACATCTACTGGGACCTGGTGAGCGCGTACGAAGAAGAGAAGGTGAACGAGCAATCGTACTCGTTCGCGCAGCAGAGCCTGGACAATACGAAGAAGCAGCTGCAGCTCGAGGCGGTTCCGGCCATGGACGTAATGCGCGCGGAGGCTGAGGTCTCGCGGCGCGATCAGGACCTGACCGTCGCCAAGACCAACCTGCAGCTGCAGGAATCGTTGATGAAGAACGCGCTGACCAAGAACCTGGACGATCCCACGCTTGAGGCCATGCCGGTGATTCCGACCGACAATCTGGACACTCTGCAGGAAATTCCGGAGCGGCCCACGCAGGAGCTGATCACCGAAGCGCTCGCCGACCGGCCGGAGTTGTCAGAATCGGACATCGATCTGAAGAACCGCGAGATCACGCGCAAGGCCGCAGCCAATGCCCTGCTGCCCACGCTGCAGCTGGTCGGATTCTACGGTGGCACCGGACTGGCGGGCGACGTGAACCCCTACTACTACACGGCAACTTCGCAGACGGTTCCGACGAACTGGTACGGCGGCTTTGAGAACGCGTTCAACAACACGTCGCCGGATTATCTGGTCGGGTTGAATCTCAATGTGCCGATTCGCAATCGCATTGCCAAGGCGGACCAGTACCGCTCGGAGCTGGAATATCGCCAGGCCGAGCTGCGCGAGCAGCAACTGAGGAAGCAGATTCGCATCGAAGTCCGCAATGCGGAGTACGCGCTGGAGCAGGGGCGCGCGCGGGTGGATGCGGCGCGGCAAGCGCGCGATCTGGCGCAGAAGACATTCACGATTATGCAGAAGGAACAAAACCTGGGCGCGGGATCGAGCTTCCAGACGCTGACCGCGCAGCGCGATCTGGCGCTGGCCGAGTTGGACGTGGTCAACGCCAGCACCGCGTACCAGAAGTCGAAGCTCGAGCTGCAGCGCGCGACCGGTACCACGCTGCAGGAGAATAATATTCAGATTCAGGACGCAGTCGACGGCACTGCGCATTGATGGAGAATCGTTTGCCACGCACATCGACTCAATCCAGCCCGGCCACTGACGCCCACGAGCGGCAGCGCACCGGCCGCATCCTCGCCGCTGACGATCAGCCGCACATTCTGGAAGCACTCGAACTGTTGCTGCGTCCCGCCGGATTTGAAGTCGATACGGCGAAGTCGCCGGCAGCGGTTCGCGAGTCGCTGGCCAGCGAGTTCTACGACGCGGCGCTCATCGACTTGAATTACACCCGCGACACGACCTCCGGCCAGGAAGGCCTCGATCTGCTCTCGGAGATCGTCGCCCTCGACAGCAGCCTGCCGGTCATTGTGATGACTGCGTGGGGGAACGTCGGACTGGCGGTGGAAGCCATGCGGCGCGGCGCCCGCGATTTCATCCAGAAGCCGTGGGAGAACGAGCGGCTGCTGGCGATTTTGCACACCCAAGTCGAACTGCATAAAGCGCTGCAGCGCACGCAGCAACTCGAAGCCGAAGCTCGTCTGCATCGCGCCGAAGGCGGTCCCGAGTTCATCGCCTCCGCGCCATCGATGCAACCCGTGCTGCAAACCATCGCGCGGATCGGGCCATCGGATGCCAATGTGCTGGTCACCGGCGAACACGGCACCGGCAAGGAAGTCGTCGCGCAAACGCTGCACGCCTTGTCGCCGCGCGCCTCCATGCCGCTGGTCGCGGTGAATACCGGCGCGCTTCCCGAAGGCACCTTCGAGAGCGAGCTCTTCGGCCATGTCAAAGGGGCATTCACCGACGCGCGCATGGACCGCATCGGCCGCTTCGAGCTCGCCGATAACGGCACCATCTTCCTCGACGAGATCGGCAACGTACCCATTCGCCAGCAGGCGAAGCTGCTGCGCGTGCTCGAAACCGGCGAGATCGAACGCGTCGGTTCGTCGCGCACCAAGCGCATCAACGTGCGCGTGATCTCGGCGACCAACACCAGCTTGCAAGATGCGATCGCCGCCGGCCAATTCCGTGAAGATCTGCTCTTTCGCCTGAATACGGTCGAGATTCATGTTCCCGCGCTGCGCGAGCGGCGCGAGGACATCCCCGCGCTGGCCGCGCATTTTCTGAAGCGGTACGCACAACGGTATCGCGCGCCGGTGACCGGCTTTGCCGCACCCGCGTTGCAGGCGATGATGCAGTACGGCTGGCCGGGCAATGTGCGCGAACTGGAGCACACGCTGGAGCGCGCGGTGCTGATGGCGCATGGCGAAGAGATCCAGGTGTCGGACCTCGGGCTCAACGTGCAGCAGCGCTCACAGGGCCTGAACCTGGAAGAGCTCAGCATCGAAGAGGTCGAAGGCATGCTGGTGCGCAAGGCGCTGCAACGCTTTCACGGCAATGTGAGCCAGGCGGCGGAGGCGCTCGGCCTGAGCCGCGGCGCGCTGTATCGGCGCATGGAACGTTATGGACTCTAGCCCCGTCACGGAACCGCGGGCTGCCGCGCGATCCGGCGTCCCTCCGGCGCTGGGCGAAGACTCGGGTTTGATCCGTACAGCCGATGGACATCATGCGCCGGCAAAGTCAGAACTCACTCCGGCGGGAAAACACTCCCGGCTCCTCTACGAAAAGCGCATCGCCCTTTTCGCCATTCTCGCTTCGCTGCCGGGGCTGGCTTTCGGTACCGCGCTCATCTGGACCCACGCGTGGTCGCGCGATGTGAAGATCTCCCTCACCGGGCTGGAGCTGTTCCTCTGGCTGGTGCTGACCATCGCGCTGCTCGATCAGGTCATCCGTCCGCTGCAAACCCTGACCAACGTCGTGGGTGCGCTGCGCGAAGAGGATTATTCGTTTCGCGCGCGTGGTGCCGCGCCCAACGATGCCATGGGCGAACTCGCGCTGGAGATCAATGCGCTCGCCGACATCCTCACCGAGCAGCGATTGCAAACCATTGAAGCGACCGCGCTGCTGCGCCGCGTGGTGGAAGAGATCGACGCGCCGCTGTTCGCCTTCGATCCCGATCATGTGCTGCGGCTGGTGAACGCCGCCGGCGAGCGCCTGCTGCAGCAACATGAAGCGCGCCTGCTGGGCAAGACCGCGACTGAACTGGAGTTAAATGCCTGCTTCGAAGCCGCCAACGAGACGCTGGTGGCGCTGCCGTATTCGGCGCCCAATGCGCGCTGGATGCTGCGCAAAAGTTCGTTTCGGCAGAACGGCGTGCCGCATACGCTGATCGTGCTGTCGGACGTGAGCCGCGCGCTGCGCGAGCAGGAGCGTATCTCGTGGCAGCGGCTGATCCGCGTGCTCGGCCACGAGCTGAACAATTCGCTGGCGCCGATCATCTCCATCGCCGGCAGCCTGTCGTCGCGGCTGCCGCTGGCCGAGTTGCCGGAGGCGCAGAACGCGGACTTTCAGCGCGGGCTCGGCATCATCGAGGCGCGCATGGCAGCGCTGCATCGGTTCCTGCAGTCATACCGCCGGTTGGCGCAGATGCCGTCGCCCAAGCTGCAGGAGGTCGAGTTGCGGCCGCTGATCGAACGCATTGCCGCATTGGAGACGCGGCTGCCGGTCGAGATCGTGCCTGGCCCGGAGCTGGAGCTGATGATCGATCCCGACCTGATCGAGCAGATGCTGATCAACCTGGTGCGCAACGCGGTCGACGCCGCGCTGGAGCAGGCACAGTCGCCGCAGTCAACCGAGCCGGCGCAGGTGAAGCTGCGCTGGGAGCAGCCGAACGGCAAGGTCATCCTCATGGTCGAGGACAACGGCATCGGCCTGTTGAATCCCAGCAATGCGTTCGTGCCGTTCTACACCACCAAGCCCGGCGGCTCGGGGATTGGCCTGGTGCTCTGCCAGCAGATCGCCGAGGCGCATGGCGGCGCGATTGAACTGACGAACCGCACCGATGCGCGCGGCTGCCGCGTGAAGGTGACGCTGCCAAACCCGCAGGCGTAAAGCAGTTGTCTGTTGTCGGTTGTCAGTTGTCAGTTGTCAGTTGTCGGTTGTCGGTTGTCAGTTGTCGGCCGTCAGTTGCCGCGGATTTGAAGGGGCGCACCTTCACGTGCGCCGCTGCAAGCTCTCTATTTATTCTGCTACGCCGAGCGAGTCCGCCGCGGCGGCCTCGCTCGGCATGACAATCGACAAGGGACGGTACTTACTGCACGCCTGAAGGCGTGCTCCACCCGATGCGAACACTAGCCGCCCCCTCGCGGTTGCTTCGCGTTCGCCTTCGCTTTACTATCGCCCTCGGTGCCTGCATCCAACGACAATCCTCGATATCGCCGACCGGGGTCCCCGGAAGCCGCCGATTTTGCGTCTTCTGGGGTGGGCGATCGCATCGTTTCCGCCGCGCCGCTCGACGACGACTCGTCCTTCGAGCTGAAGCTGCGGCCGCAGCGGCTGCGCGAGTTCATCGGCCAGCAAAAGCTCAAAGACAATCTCGACGTCGCCATCCAGGCGGCGAAATCGCGCGGCGAGGCGCTCGACCACGTGCTGCTCTATGGCCCGCCGGGGCTGGGCAAGACGACGCTGGCCAACATCATCGCCAACGAACTGGGCGTCGCGTTTCAGCAGACCTCCGGGCCGACGCTGCAAATCAAGGGCGACCTGACCGCGATCCTCACCAACCTGCGCGAGCGGCAGGTGCTGTTCATCGACGAGGTGCATCGCCTGCAGCCGGCGCTGGAAGAGCTGCTGTACTCGGCGCTCGAGGACTACAAGCTCGACATCATCATCGGGCAGGGACCGTCGGCGCGCACCCATACGATGCAAGTGCCGCAGTTCACCTTTATCGGCGCGACCACGCGCGTGGGCCTGCTGTCGGCGCCGCTGCGCTCGCGCTTCGGCATCGTGCTGCGGCTGGAGTTCTACACCCACGACGACTTGAAGATCATCATCCAGCGCTCGGCGGAAATTCTCGCCGTTGAGATTGACGACGCCGGCGCCATGGAGATCGCCACGCGCTGCCGCGGCACTCCGCGCATCGCCAATCGTCTGCTGCGGCGCGTGCGCGACTACGCGCAGGTGAAGGGTCAAGGAAAGATCGACAAAGAAATCGCCCAGAAGGCGCTGGAGATGCTGGAGGTCGATCGCTACGGCTTTGATGAGGTCGATCGCAAGCTGCTGCTGACCATCATCGAGAAATATCAGGGTGGCCCGGTGGGACTGAACACTCTGGCGGCATCGCTGGCCGAGGAGGCCGATGCTATCGAAGAAATCTACGAGCCGTTCCTGATGCAAATCGGATTTCTCGATCGCACGCCGCGCGGGCGTGTCGCGACCGGCCTGGCCTATGAGCATTTCGGTGTGAAACGTCCGCGAGTCGATCGCAGCGGCCAGGAGACGTTGTTCTGAAGGACGCTCTTCGCCGTTCGCTTTTCGCTTTTCGCTTTTCGCCAGAAGGAAGGCTAGAGCATACAGAGAACCTGGCTCGGTTTCTGCTACGATTTGCGCGTTATGGCAAAGCGTAGCTTTTGGGTGGAGGACGCCTTCAGGCGTCCATCAAGCGCGGCGATTCTTGGCTCGCGCTTTAGCGCCTGAGGTAATTGAAACTGACCTACCTCGGCGGCTAAAGCCGGGCGCGAATGCGGGCCGGGAAATGCGCCGCTGAAGCGGTGCTCCACCCATCGCCGCAAGCCGCGCTCCACCCATTACAGCAAAGCAATGTTTTCACGGTCAGGTGAACATCATGAAGCATACAGGTCGATGGTTGGCCTTGATTCTCGCCGTCTTCGGCTCCTTTCTTCTCCACGCACAAAATCAGACACAAACCCAAGCGCAACCCATCGTGCTGCATGCCGCGCGCATGCTCGATGTCCCCAGCGGCAAGATCGTCTCGCCCGGCGAAGTGCTGGTTGAGGGTGACCGCATTACCGCGGTTGGCGCGAGCGTCACGCATCCAGCGGGGGCGCAGGTCATCGATCTTGGCGATGTCACGCTGATGCCTGGGCTGATCGACGCGCACGTCCATCTCTTTCTGCATCCCGGTACGGCGGAGGATTTGCAGACCGTTGAAGAGTCGGTGCCGCAGCGCACGATTCAGGCGACACTCGCGGCCAAGGCTGACCTGATGGCCGGCTTCACCGCCGAGCGCGATATGGGCACCGAGGGCGCGGGTTCGGCGGACACCGCGGTGCGCAACGCGATCAACGACGGACTGATCCCCGGGCCGCGGCTGCGCATCAGCGGCAATGCCATCGACATTCTCGGCGGGCACGAGGACGCGAACCACTTCAATCCCGCACAGCACGTGCTGTCGAACGCCGACCGCGCCAACAATATCGACGAGATCATCGAGGTGGAACGCGAGCAGAAGAAAGAAGGCTCGGATTTCGTCAAGATGT
>Ga0335073_10005887_pt1 | contig 17222 bp, 19 predicted proteins | sample Lox_Sample_22_FD_207093 | JGI IMG/M metagenome (GOLD analysis project Ga0335073, IMG submission 207093) | Soil microbial communities from Loxahatchee National Wildlife Refuge, Florida, United States - Lox_Sample_2.2 | ecosystem: Environmental > Terrestrial > Soil > Wetlands | place: USA...
CCTGCTCAACACGTTCTTGACCGAGCTGAACAACGTGGCGACCTCGCTGAACTCGATCGGCGGGCTCAACCAGACCCTGCATTACCAGGTCCAATACAACACGAGCGTTTCGGGGGCGCTCACCCAGGGCTTGGGCGCGCTGATCGATGCCAACCTCCCGGCGGAGAGCGCCCGGTTGAGCTCGCGGCAGATCCAGAATCAGCTGGCGACCAACTCGCTGTCGCTCACCAACCAGGGCCCAGCGAGCCTGTTGAACCTCTTCGCCAACCGGCCCGCCTAGTCGAGCGGCACCACCGCCGTCATGACCTCGCCGATCGCGTCGCGGATGACCACGTCGGCGTAGGGATCCTGCTCGGTCGGCTCGCGGTTGACGATCGCGAGCTTGGCGCCGTTCTGCTTGGCGAGCAGCGGAAAGCCCGCCGCCGGGAATACCACCAAGGACGAGCCCAGCACGATGAAGAGGTCGCACGCCAAGGTCTCCGCCTCGGCGCGCGCCATCGGGCCGGGCGGCATCGGCTGGCCGAATGAGATGGTCGCCGTCTTGACCAACCCGCCGCACGACCGGCAAGTCGGGATCTCGTCGCGCCCGAGGAAGCTCTGCTTCAGGACCTCGAGTTCGTGGCGCAGCCCGCAGCTGAGGCAGGTCGCATAGCTCGCGTTGCCGTGCAGCTCGATGACCTGCGTCGGCGGCACGCCCGAGTCCTGGTGCAGATTGTCGATGTTCTGCGTGATCACGGCCGAGACCTTGCCGCGCTGGACCAGCTTCGCGACGGCGAGATGCCCGGCATTCGGCTTGGCGCCCACCCAGCCGGCGACGTTGGAGAAGGCGCGCTGCCAGGCCTCGCGGCGCTTGGCTTCGTCGTAGACGAACTCGTCGAAATAGATCGGCTTCATCTTGCTCCACACCCCGCCGGGGCTGCGGAAGTCGGGGATGCCCGACTCGGTCGAGATCCCCGCGCCGGTGAACACCACCGCGCGCCGCGATTCCGCCAGGAGCTCGGCCAGACGCTCTGTCGACGACATGCCGGCATGATAAACTGGCTCCGGTGCTGCAGGGCAAGGCATCTCGAGACCCGAAGCACGGAGGTCCGACGATGGATTTCACGCTCACCGATGAGCAGCTCCAGATCCAGGAGAGCGCGCGCCGGTTCGCCGCCGAGCAGCTGTCGCCGCACGCGCTCGACTGGGACGAGCGGGAGCACTTTCCGCTCGACGTCGTCAAACAGGCGGGCGCGCTCGGCATGGGCGGCATCTACGTGCGCGACGACGTCGGCGGCTCGGGCCTCACCCGCCTCGACGCCGCGCTGATCTTCGAGGCGTTGAGCTACGGCGACCCGTCGATCGCGGCGTTCCTGTCGATCCACAACATGTGCGCCTGGATGATCGACCGTTTCGGCTCCGATGCGCAACGCACGCGCTGGTTGCCCAAGCTGGCGAGCCTGGATCTCGTCGCCAGCTACTGCCTGACCGAACCGGGCTCGGGCTCGGACGCCGCGGCGCTCAAGACCCGCGCGTTGCGCGACGGCGACGACTACGTGGTCTCGGGCTCGAAGGCGTTCATCTCGGGCGGCGACGTCTCCGACGTCTATCTCCTGATGTGCCGCACCGGCGGCGAGGGACCGTCCGGCATCTCGACCCTGATCGTCGAGGACGGCGTCCCGGGGCTCAACTTCGGGAAGCAAGAGAAGAAGATGGGCTGGAAGGCGCAGCCGACCGCACTGGTCAATTTCGACGGCGCGCGCGTGCCGATCGCCAACCGGATCGGCGACGAGGGCATCGGCTTCAAGATCGCGATGGCGGGGCTCGACGGCGGCCGGCTCAACATCGCGGCGTGCTCGCTCGGTGCCGCGCAGGCCGCGCTCGACAAGTCGCTCGCCTACATGCAGGAGCGCCACGCCTTCGGCAAACCGCTGTCGGCCTTTCAGGCGCTGCAGTTCAAGCTCGCCGACATGGAGACCGAGCTGCAGGCGTCGCGCATCTTCCTCTACCAGGCTGCCTGGAAGCTCGACCAGGGCGCGCCCGACGCCACCAAATTCTGCGCCATGGCGAAGCGGCTGGTCACCGACACCGGCTTCAAGGTCGCCAACGAGGCGCTGCAGATCCACGGCGGCTACGGCTACCTCAAGGATTTCGGCATCGAGAAGCTGGTGCGCGACTTGCGGGTGCATCAGATTCTCGAAGGCACCAACGAGATCATGCGCGTGATCGTCGCGCGCGAGCTGCTCGGCCGAAACGCGGTGTAGGGAGTTGATCTCGCGGAGCGCGGCTGCAACCATCCGCGCCAAGATCTGAGGAGACCCAGCCATGGCCGATCCTGTTGGCTACAAGCGCGCGGCGCCCGGCACGCAGCCCGACTACCTGCACCCCGCCTATCAGTCGACGGTGAGGCGATCGCCGGCGCAGCGGTTGATCGTGCTGCCCCACACCTTGACCGAGGTGACGGGCCCGCTGTTCGGCCACGTGAAGCCCGGCCCGACCGACACCGATCTGACCAAGCAGCACGCCGGCGAGCCGATCGGCGAGCGCATGATCGTCGGTGGCCGGATCCTCGACGAGGACGGGCGGCCGGTGCCCGACACCTTGGTCGAGCTGTGGCAATGCAATGCCACTGGACGCTATCACCATGACGCCGATCAGCACGACGCGCCGCTCGATCCCAACTTCACCGGCGCCGGCCGCGCGATCACGGACGCCGAGGGGCGTTACGAATTCACCACGATCAAGCCCGGCGCTTATCCGTGGCGCAACCACTACAACGGCTGGCGTCCGGCGCATCTGCATTTCTCCGTGTTCGGGCGCAGCTTCCTGACCCGGCTGGTGACGCAGATGTATTTCCCCGGCGATCCGCTGCTGCCGCTCGATCCGATCTTCAATTCGGTGAACGACCCCGAGGCGCGCGACCGCATGATCTCGTCGTTCGACATCGAGCGCACCAAGCCGGAGTTCGCGCTCGGCTACACGTTCGACATGGTGCTGCGCGGCCGCAACGCCACGCCGATGGTGGGCTGACATGAAGCACATCCCGACCCCGTCGCAGACCGTCGGCCCGTTCTACGCGCTGGGCACGACCTGGATGCATACGAGCGACATCGCCCAGGGCGCGACCGCGGGCGAGCGCATCGCGATCAGCGGCACCGTGACGGACGGCGACGGCAAGCCGATCCCCGACGCGTTCCTCGAGGTCTGGCAGGCCAATGCCCACGGCAAGTACGCGCATCCCGACGATCCGCAGGACAAGCCGGTCGATCCGGGATTCACGGGCTTCGGCCGCGTGCCGACCGACAAGGACGGGCGCTTCCGCTTCACCACGGTCAAGCCGGGCGCCGTGCCGGGTCTCGGCAACGCGCTCCAGGCGCCGCACGTCCTGGTCGCGGTGTTCATGCGCGGCATGCTGCGTCACGCCTATACGCGGATCTATTTCTCCGACGAGAAGGCCAACGCCACCGACCCGGTACTCGGTCTGGTCGAGGACGCGGGGCGGCGCAAGACGCTGATCGCCGAGCGCGCTCCGGGCGCGGCCGAGTATCGTTGGAACGTCGTCATGCAGGGTCCCGGCGAGACCGTGTTCTTCGACGCCTGAGCGCAGCGCCGGGCGCGACCATGACGGGCTCGCTCCTGATTCCGCTCTTCGGTTCGCGCGCGGTCGCCGACCTGTTCTCGGACCATGCGCGCCTGCAGGCGCTGCTCGATTTCGAGGCCGCGCTCGCCGCCGCCGAAGCCGCGACCGGCGTCATCCCGCAAGCGGCGGCTGGCGCCATCACCGCCGCGTGCCGCGTCGACCGGCTCGATCTCGCAGGCTTCGCCGACGAGGCGGAACGTGCGGGCAACCTCGCGATCCCGCTGGTCAAACGATTGACCGCGGCGGTGGCCCGCGACGATGCCGGGGCCGCGCGCTTCGTACATTGGGGCGCCACCAGCCAGGATGCCATCGACACCGGCCTGGTGCTCCAGCTGCGCGCCGCGCAGGGCGTGATCGAGGCCGACCTCGCCCGGCTGTCCGATGGGCTCGCGCGGCTCGCGCAGACCCACCGGCGCACGCCCGAGGTCGGGCGCACCTGGCTGCAGCACGCGCTGCCGATCAGCTTCGGCCTCAAGGCGGCGGGTTGGCTCGATGCGGTCGAGCGTCACCGCGCGCGGCTCGCGGCGCTGCGGCCGCGGTTGCTGGTGCTGCAGTTCGGCGGCGCTGCCGGCACGCTCGCGTCGCTCGGCACGCACGGGCTCGCGGTCGCCGAGGCGTTGGCGCACCGGCTCGACCTGGCGCTGCCCGCGATGCCGTGGCACACCGCGCGCGACCGCTTCGTCGAGCTGGGGGCGATGCTCGGCCTGATCGTCGGCACGCTCGGCAAGATCGCGCGTGACCTGTCGCTCCTGATGCAGACCGACGTCGGCGAGGCATTCGAGCCGGCGGGCGCCGGCCGCGGCGGCTCGTCGACCATGCCGCACAAGCGCAACCCGGTCGCCGCCGCGGCGGTGCTCGCCGCCGCGACGCGCGCGCCGGGCCTGGTCGCGACCTTGATGAGCGCGCAGGTGCAGGAGCACGAGCGTGGCCTCGGCGGCTGGCACGCCGAGTGGGTGGCGCTGCCCGAGCTCACGGTGCTCACGGCCGGTGCGCTCGCCCAGACCGCGGACACGATCGCCGGTCTCGAGATCGATGCGGCGCGGATGCGCGCCAACCTCGACGCGACCCGCGGCCTCATCATGGCCGAGGCCGTGATGATGGCGCTCGGCGGCGCGCTCGGGCGGCTCGAGGCACACCATCTGATCGAAGCGGCGTGCCGGCGCGCGGTGGCCGAGGGCCGGCATCTGCGCGACGTGTTGGCGCAAGACCCCGCCGTTGCCGCCCATCTCGACGCGACGGCGCTCGACCGACTGTTCGACCCGCTCAACTATCTCGGCGCCACGGAGGCGCTGATCGATCGCGTGCTCGCCGCGCGCCATGGCTAGGAGGTGATGCGATGGACCTGCCGCTCGAGAAGGGTCTGACGTTCGGCATCCAGACGAGGATCATGACGCCGGACGACGCGCGCGACGCGGTCGCGCTCGCCGAGCGGTCCGGCTATGTGTCGATCTCGGTCGGCGATCATCTGGCTTATGCCGTGCCGATCCTCGATCCGCTGATCCAGCTCGCCACCGTCGCGGCACTGACCCGCAGCGTCACCGTGATGCCGGCGGTCTATCTCCTGCCGCTGCGCCATCCCGGTCCGGTGGCCAAGCAGGTGGCGACGCTCGATCACATGAGCGGCGGGCGCCTGATCTTCGGCGTCGGCGTCGGCGGCGAGTTCGCCAGCGACTTCGAGGTGGCGGGCGTGCCGATCAAGGAACGCGGCGCCCGGCTGTCGGAAGCCATCGAAGTGCTGCGCAAGCTGTGGACCGGCGACAAGGTCAGTCATCAAGGGCGGTTCTACGCGTTCAAGGACATCCAGATGCTGCCCGCGCCGGTGCAGCCGGGCGGTCCGCCGATCTGGTGCGGCGGCCGCTCGGACGCCGCACTGCGCCGGATCGCGGAACTGGCCGACGGCTGGATCTCGTACGTCGTGACCGCCGACACGTATCGCGCGGGCCTGGAGAAGATCGCTGCGTTCGCCGCACAGGCGGGACGGCGGCCGACGCGCTTCGGCACCTCCCATCTGCTGTTCGTTCGGTTCGGCAAGACGCGCGAGGAGGCGCTGGAGGAGGCCGCCAAGCACCTGTCGATCCGATATGCCATGGACTTCCGAAAGCCGGCCGAGCGCTACTGCGCGCTCGGCCGGCCGGAGGACGTCGCGGAGGCGGTGCGCAAGTTTCACGACGCGGGCGTGCGTCGTCTCGTGCTCGACATGATCGGGCGCCCCGAGGAGCGGCCGGGTCAGTTCCAGCGCTTCGCGGAGGAGGTCAAGCCGTTGCTCGCCGGCCTCGGCTGACGCATCCGGCACGTCAGGGCACGATCTTGACCTGGGCGGCGCGTTCGCTGCAGCGGATCAGCAGGTTGATGTCGGCCTCGTAGCCGTGCTCGTTGACCGCCGCCTGATAGATCTCGCGCACCAGCCCGGCGAGCGGCATCGGCGCGCCGCTCGCGATGCCCATCTCGGTCGCCAGCCGCACGTCCTTGTGCATCAGGCCGAGCATGAAGTTGGCCACCAAGCTGCCGTCGACCAGCCGCGGCAACGTGATGTCGGTCGTGTAGCTGCGCGCCGAGCCCTTGGGCCGCACGGTGGCGCAAGTCTCCAGGCTCAGGCCGCTCTTGATGCCCATCGCGACGGCCTCGAAGGTCACCGCGCGCACGCCGGCGGCGATCACGTTGTTGACCAGCTTCATGAGGTGACCGGTGCCGACGTCGCCGGTGTGGAAGATGTTCGGGCTGATGTCCGCCAGCACGGGGCGCACGCGCTCGAACAGCGCGGCGGGCGCGCCCACCATGATCGCGATCGTGCCCGCCTCGGCGCCGTGCGGGCCGCCGCTCACCGGCGCGTCGATCAGCTGGATGCCGCGCGACGCCAGCGCCGCCGCCATCTCGCGGGTGGCGACGGGGTCGCCGGTCGTCATGTCGGCGATGATGCTGCCGGGCTTCAGGTGCGCGGCGAGCCCGTCGGCGTCATCCGTGCCGAAGATGACCTCGCGCACCTGATTCGAGGTCGGCAGACAGGTCATGACGAGGTCGCACGCGTCCGCCATCGCGCGCAGGTTCTGCACCGGCACGGCACCCGCGGCGGCGAACGTTTGCACGACGTCGGGGCGCAGGTCATAGGCGCGCAGGGGGTTTTTCAGCATGAGGCGGCGGGCGAGCGCCCCGCCCATCTTGCCGAGACCGACGTAACCCAACTCCATGGCTTCCTCCGCGGGCGCCCGATGCGCCGGTTCGGGATTCTCAAGGTATTGAGATAACTTGTCGAATCGCGCGCAGGGTCTTGCGGACTCGGGCGTTAATAAGGACGAGCGGCGACCGCGAGACCGCTTTGAGGAGCACCGGAAATGGTCCTTCGCATGGGGACATGGGGCAATCGGGCGAGCCTGCGCAACGCGCTCTGCCTGTTCTGGCTGCTCGCCCTGATCCTGACGCCCGTCCTGCTGTCGCAGCTGCTGTACGCGACCCTGGATTGACGGGCCGGCCGGCGGGGGCGCCCGACCGGCGAGGCGGGCCGCTCGGCGCTTCCCTCGCGCCGCCCCGATCCTCGACACTGTCCGCCGCCGGTCGGCGACGGAGGATTGCCATGACGACCCCGAACCTGAAGCGCGTGCGGACCCGCACGCTCGATGTCGCCTACGAGGAGAGTGGGCCGCCCGACGGCGCCCCGGTCGTGCTGCTGCACGGCTTCCCCTACGATCCGCGCGCCTACGACGCCATGCTGGCGCCGCTCGCGGCCGCCGGCTGCCGCGTTCTGGTGCCCTATTTGCGCGGCTACGGCCCCACGCGCTTCCTGTCGGCCGACACGCCGCGCTCGGGCCAGCAGGCGGCGCTGGCCAACGACCTCCTGGAGCTGCTCGATGCGCTCGCTCTGCCGAGCGCCGGGCTCGCGGGCTACGACTGGGGCGGCCGCGCCGCCTGCATCGTCGCCGCGCTGTGGCCGGAGCGCGCACGCTGCCTGGTCACCTGCGGCGGCTACAACCTGCAGGACATCGCCGCTTCGGTGGAGCCGGCCGCGCCCGAGCAGGAGCATCGTCACTGGTACCAGTACTACTTCCACACCGAGCGCGGCCGCGCCGGGCTGGAGGCCAACCGCCGCGGCATCGCCAAGCTGCTGTGGCGGCTGTGGTCGCCCAACTGGCAGTTCGACGACGCGACCTTCGAGCAAACCGCGCCGTCGTTCGACAATCCCGATTTCGTGCCGGTCGTGATCCAGTCCTATCGCCACCGCTACGGCTACGCGCCGGGCGATCCCGCGCTCGAGCCGATCGAGCGGCGTCTGGCAGCGCAGCCCGGCATCGCGGTGCCGACCATCGTGCTGCACGGCGACGGCGACGGCGTCGGCCCCGCCGCCGGGTCCGAGCGCCATGCACGCCACTTCTCCGGGCCCTATCAGCGGCGCGTGATCCCGCTGGTCGGCCACAACGTGCCGCAGGAAGCGCCGCGCGAGACCACCGAGGCGTTGCTCGAGCTGATGGCGTCGACCAAACCGCGCTAGCGGATGCGGAACTCGATCATCACCGGGTGGTGATCGCTCGCCAGGTTGCTGGCCGGGCTGTGGACGACCTCGCCCGCCAACACCTCGATCGCGTCGTTGGCGAGAATGTGGTCGATGCGCACCGCCGAGCTCTTGTCGAGGTTGAGCAGGTCGGTCGGGATCGAAAAGCGGCGGCCGGCCGGCGGTACGGCATCCTTGAGCCCGAGCTCGGCGAGCGCGCCGAACACCAGCCGGCCGCTTTCGATCATGCGTTCGACCGTCGGCGCCGCGTCGCCGGTGAAACGCTCGAACGCCGCGATCAGCCGGGCCTGATCGACGCCGTCGTCCGGATTGATGCAGTTGAGGTCGCCGCCCAGGATCAGCGGACCCGTGACGCCGGCGATCATGCGCGCGAAGTCGCGCGCCTTGTTGTCGGGGTAGCGGTGCGGGTGGGGATGGTAGGACGCGACGGTGAAGCGCCCGCCCGGGCTGTCGATCGTAGCCGACAGGCCGCCGCGGTTGTAGATGCGCATCTCCTCCGACTTGGCGATCGGGTGGCGCGACAGGATCGCGTTGCCCCAGGCCTCGTCGTAGAGCCCGGCGGCCTGGAACGGGAAGCCGAACAGCTCGCCGTAGTCGACCATGTGGCCGGCGTGCTGGCGGCAGAACAGCGCCTCGTTGAGGACCAGCAGATCGGGCGACAGCTCGTTGATGAGGGCCAGCGCTGCGTCGGCCCGCTCGCGGTCGATCCGGCGCCGCTCGCTCGGGTCCGGCGCCATCGGTCGAAGCCCTTCGAGGATGTTGAAGGAGACGATGCGCAAGGATGCACGGCGCGTGTCGGTCATGCGTCATTGTCGTCGTGCCTGTGACAGCCGGCAAGCCGCTGCTAACATCGGCGCAAGACCACGCGCAACCGGGAGGACGGCCATGGATTTCAAGGGCAAAGTCGCGCTCATCACCGGCGGGGCGAACGGCATCGGCCGCGCGACCGCGCTCAGCTTCGCCCAGCAGGGCGCGAAGCTCGTGATCGTCGATCGCGACGCGGCGTCGGGCGAAGGGACCGCGGGGGCGATCCGCCAGCAGGGCGGCGAGGCGCGCTTCGTCGCCGCGGACGTGACCAAGTCGGCCGACGTCCAGAACTACGTCAAGACGGCGCTCGACGCCTACGGCCGGATCGACTGCTTCTTCAACAACGCCGGCATCGAGGGCAAGGTCGCGGTGACCGCGGAGTACGACGAGGCGGTGTTCGACCAGGTGATCGGCGTCAACGTCAAGGGCGTGTTCCTCGGCCTGCGCCACGTCCTGCCCGTGATGCTGAAGCAGAAGGCCGGCGCGATCGTCAACACGGCCTCGGTCGCCGGCCTGACCGCGACACCCGGCATGCCGGCCTACGTCGCCTCGAAGCACGCCGTGCTCGGCCTGACCAAGACGGCGGCGGGCGAGGTCGCACGCGAGGGCATCCGGGTCAACGCGGTGTGCCCGGGTCCGGTCGAGACGCGCATGATCCAGTCGCTCGCCGAGCAGCTCAACCCGAAGGACCCCAACAGCATCGCGGACAAGTACAAGGCCGCGCTGCCGACCGGGCGCTACACCCAGCCCGAGGAGATCGCCAACATGGTCCTGTTCCTGTGCTCGGAGCTCGCGGGCAACATCACGGGCGCGCACTTCGTGATCGACGGCGGGCGCACCGCGACCGGCGGCGCCGTCACCGCGATCCTGAACAAGCGCTGAGCGGAGGCGGCGGTGAGCGGCCTGCTCGACGGGCGCCTCGCGCTGATCACCGGCGCCGGCTCCGGCATCGGCGAAGGCATCGCGCTCGCCATGGCGAAAGCCGGCGCGCGGGTGGTCGCGGTCGATCTCGACGCCGCGGCGGCGGCGCGCACCGCGACGGCGGCGGGCGCGACGGCGGCGACCTATGCCTGCGACGTCAGCGACCGCAAGGCGGTCGACGCGCTCGCGCAATCGGTGCGGCGCGACGTCGGCGCGGTCTCGATTCTGGTGAACAACGCCGGGATCATCCGGCGCGGCACGGTGTTCGACCCGAAGGCGCGCGACGACTGGGACGCCACGCTCGCCGTCAATCTCGACGGGCCGTACCTGGTGACCACGGCGTTCCTCGACGCGCTGAAGGAGACCAAGGGCGCTGTCGTCAACATCGGCTCGGTGCAGTCGTTCGTGGCGCTGCCCAACTCGGCGGCCTACACCGCATCCAAGGGCGGCGTGCGCGCGCTCACCAAGGCGCTCGCGATCGAGCTGTCGCCGCTCGGTGTGCGGGTCAACGCCATCGGCCCGGGCCTGATCGCCACGCCGCTCAACGCCAAGGCACGCGAGAACCCGAACTACATGAAGAATTTCGAGGGCCGCATCCCGCTCGGGCGGATCGGCACGCCCGACGACATCGCGCCGGTTGCGGTGTTCCTCGCCTCCGACATGGCGCGCTACATCACCGGCGTGACCCTTCCGGTGGACGGAGGGTTCCTGTCCTACTAGGCAAGCCGCCATCCTCGGGACAAGCCCGCGCATGACGGTTTAAGGTGAATGAACGAGGAAACGGGAGACGGCGATGAGCTTCGAGCCGAGCGACAAGGTCAAAGCGCTGATGGAGCGCCTGCAGACGTTCATGGATGCCGAGATCTATCCCAACGAGGAGACCTACTGGCACCAGCTCAACAGCGCGCCCGACCGCTGGCAGCCGGTGCGGCTGGTCGAGGACCTCAAGCAGAAGGCGCGCGCCGCCGGCCTGTGGAACCTGTTCCTCGCGCACTCCAAGCGCGGCGCCGGCCTCACCAACCTCGAATACGCGCCGCTCTGCGAGATCATGGGACGCGTTCACTGGGCGCCCGAGGTGTTCAACTGCTCGGCGCCCGACACCGGCAACATGGAGACGCTTGAGCTCTACGGCACCGAGGCCCAGAAGAAGGCATGGCTCGAGCCGCTGCTCGCCGGCGAGATCCGCTCGTGCTTCGCGATGACGGAGCCCGACGTCGCGTCGTCGGACGCCACCAACATCCAGTCGAGCATCAAGCGCGACGGCGACCACTACGTGCTCAACGGCCGCAAGTGGTGGTCGTCGGGCGCCGGCGATCCGCGCTGCAAGCTGTTCATCTTCATGGGCAAGACCGATCCCGACAATCCCAGCCGCCACAAGCAGCAGTCGATGATCCTGGTGCCGCGCGACACGCCGGGCGTCATCATCAAGCGCATGCTGCCGGTGTTCGGCTTCGACGATGCGCCGCACGGTCACGGCGAGGTGGTCTACGACAATGTGCGCGTGCCCGCGGCCAACATCCTGCTCGGCGAAGGGCGCGGCTTCGAGATCGCCCAGGGCCGGCTCGGGCCGGGCCGCATCCACCACTGCATGCGCGCGATCGGCCAGGCCGAGTACGCGCTCGAGAAGATGTGCAAGCGCGCGCTGTCGCGCCACCCGTTCGGCAAACCGCTCGCCGAGCAGACCGTCACCCTGGAACGCATCGCCGAGTCGCGCATCATGATCGACCAGGCGCGCCTTCTGGTGCTCAACGCCGCCGACAAGATGGACAAGGTCGGCAACAAGGCGGCGCGGCGCGAGCTCGCCGAGGCTAAGGTCGCGGTGCCCAACATGCTGTGCAAGGTCGTCGACTGGGCGATCCAGATGCACGGCGGCGGCGGCGTGACGACCGACTTCGGGCTCGGCTTCGCTTACGCGCATGCGCGCGTGCTGCGGCTGGTCGACGGACCCGACGAGGTGCACCGCAACCAGCTCGGCCGCGCCGAGCTGAAGAAGTACCAGGCGGCGCGGCCGAACTGAATGGCACGCGGGCCGCTCGCGCGCCTGCGTGAGATCTGCCTTGCGCTGCCCGAGGCGATCGAGCGGGAGACCTGGGAGATTCCGACCTTCCGCGTGCGTGCCAAGATCTTCGTGATGTACACGGTCGACGACAGGCCCGCGATCTGGATGAAGGCGCCTCCGGGCAGCCAGACCATCCTGGTCGGCGCCGACCCGGATCGCTTCTTCGTGCCGCCCTATGTCGGTCACAAGGGTTGGGTCGGCATGCATCTCGATGCGCGGCCCGACTGGCGCGAGGTACGCGGGCTGGTCGAGCGCAGCTATCGCATGACCGCGCCGAAACGCTTGCGCAGCGCGTGCCGGCGCCGTCCGACATGGCGTAGGAGGAGGAATACATGCTCTTCATGGTGAGGAGCCGGCCGCAGCCGGGACGCCCGTCGGAGCTGCGCGGCATCCAGTCGCGCTTCTGGGATTGGCTGAAGGCGCTCGAGGACGCCGGCACCGTCAAGGCGTGCTACGTGCCAGCCGGGCGCGGCGCCATCGTCGTGTTCGATGTCGACAGCCACGAGACGCTGCACCGTCTGGTCAACGAATGGTCCGATAGCGTGCCCGCCCGTTTCGAGATCACGCCGCTGATCGACCGCGCGTTCCAGGAGCGCCGCGCGCGCGGCCAGTAGCCGTCCGCGCCCGACCGTCATGGCGTCCAGCGCGTCGCAGGGCAACCAACCCCAACTGGTTCCGGTGCTGCCGAACCACCGTTTCGACGAGTCGGCGCTGGCGCGCTACCTGGCGGCGCACCTGCCGGGCTTCGACGGCACGCTGACGATCCGGCAGTTCCAGGGCGGCCAGTCGAATCCGACCTTCCACCTGCAGACGCGCGAGCGCGCCTATGTGCTGCGCAAGAAGCCGCCGGGTCAGCTGCTGCCCTCGGCCCACGCAGTCGATCGCGAATACCGCGTCCTCGAGGCGCTCGCCGGCTCGGCGCTGCCGGTCCCGGCCGTGCATCTCCTGTGCGCAGACGAAAGCGTGATCGGTCAGATGTTCTACGTGATGGATTGGGTCGCGGGCCGCGTGTTTCCCGACCGGATGCTGCCGGGCTGCAGCCCGGCCGAGCGCGCCGCCATGTACGATCACATGAACGAGGTCCTGGCGGCGCTGCACCGGGTCGATTGGCGCGCCGCCGGGCTCGAGGGGTTCGGCCGGCCCGACGGCTACGTCGCGCGCCAGATCGCGCGCTGGTCGCGCCAGTACCAGGCCTCGCGCACCGAGCCCCTGGCGGCGATGGACCGCCTGATCGAGTGGCTGCCGGCGCATCTGCCGGCCGGCGACACGGCGGCGATCGCGCACGGCGACTACCGGGTCGGCAACTTGATCTTCCATCCGACCGAGCCGCGCGTCGTCGCTGTGCTCGATTGGGAGCTCGCGACGATCGGTCACCCGCTGGCCGATCTGGCGTATAATTGCCTGGCCTATCGTCTGACCGGCACGCACGATCACGGCTTTCCGCCGGGCGATCTTGCGGCGCTCGGTTTGCCGAGCGAGGCGGATTACGTCGCCGCCTACTGCCGACGGACCGGACGAACCCGGATCGAGGATTGGGAGTTCTTCATCGTGTTTGCGATGTTCCGGATCGCGGCGATCCTCGACGGGGTGCGCCGGCGCGGGCTCGACGGCAACGCCGCCGACGCGCACGCGCTCGAGGCCAGCCGCGACTATCGACTGATCGCCGAGCGGGCGTGGGCGATCGCGGAGCGGCTGGCATGAGCGCGCCCGTCGCCTCCGATCCGCGCATCTCGCGGCTGGGTCTCGACGAGCTGACCGAGCTGGCGGCGACGCCGCCGCTGCAGCCGCGTGCGCAAAGCTTCGTGTTCCTGCGCCACGGTGCGACCGACGGCAACGTCACCAAGATCTACCAGCGCTTCGATCAGGAGCTCAACACGCTCGGGCTCGACCAGGCGCGCGCCGCCGCTGCCGCGCTGGTCGCCTATGGCGGCATCCGGCGCATCGTCGCGAGCGACATGAACCGCGCCTGGCGCACGGCGGGCATCGTCGGCGAGGCGCTCGGGCTCGCGCCGACGGTCGAGATCCGTCTGCGCGAGCGCTGGTTCGGCGATCTGGTCGGCACCTCGTCGGCCAATCTCGATTGGCGGCTCGATCCGCCCAACGGCGACAAGTTGACGGACTTCATCGTCCGGACCCGCGCCGGTTTCGCCGCCGCGCTCGATACCGACGCGAGCACCCTGATCGTGGCGCACGGCGGCAATCTCTACGTGCTCGCCGCCGCGCTCGGGGTCACGCTCGAGGTCGAGCACATGCACAACGCAAACCCGCTGGCGTTCCATCGGGACGGCGGCGCATGGCGCATCCAGCCCCTCATCGCGCATCCGCTCGACGGGCTGCTCGCCCCCTCGTGAGCCGAGCTTGCGCGTTTACTATGCCGACGCGGGACTGATCGGCAATTCGGGACACCACGCCGATCAGTGCTGGGCGATCGTCGACGAGCTCGGCGCGCGAGGCATCCCGGTCAGCGTGCTCGGGTTTGCCCAGCTCGAGCCGACGGTGCGGGGGAGCCTCCAGGCGCAATCGTTCTTCCGCTGGTATCGCTACGCGCAGAGCGACGGCGATCCCGAGCGCGGCTGGTTCAATGCGTTCGAGCGGGGTGCACGGACGACGCGCGAGGATCTGGCGACGCTCGGTGAAATCGGCGCCGACGACGTCGTCTTCCTGGCGTCGGCGAGCGCCACGCAGCTGATGGGCGCGGCCCTGTGGCTGGCCGATCTCGCGCCGGCCGGGGCGCCGCAGATCGTCATGCATTTCGGCATGGATCCCGGCGTCGACGCGCAGCCGGCGCCGGGCGGCGGCGTAAGGCTGCTGCCGCGCGACCCGCGCATCGAGGCGACTGCGGCGCTGTGCCGGCGGGTCGCACCGGAGCTTCGCAAGCTGGGCGGCCGACGGTTGCGTGTCGGCTACGCCTGCGCGAACGGCGCCGCGGCGTATCGGCTGCTGCTCGATCACCCCGTCGAGGTCGTGCCGCTATGGGAAAGCGCGATCACGGGCTGCCGCAACCGCGTCGGCAAACGACCGATCGTCATCGGCGTGCTGGGTCATCAGCGCAATCCCGACAAGGGCTACCACCTGGTGCCCGAGATCGTCGCCGCGCTCCTGCGGTCGGATGCCGACCTGCGCATCGTCGCGCACAACGGCGGCCCAACCGACATGCCGCAGGCGCAGGAGGCCATGCGTGAGCTCGCGGCGCGCGATCTGCGCATCACGCTGGTCGAGCATGCGGTCGATCGCGCGGGCTGGATCGCGTTGCTCGACAGCGTCGATCTGGTGCTCTGCCCCTACTCGCCGCGGCGCTATCAACTGCTGCCGTCGGGCATCCATTCCCAGGCGATCGCCAACGCAATCCCGTCGGTGGTCCCGGTCGGAACGGCCTTGGCGCAGCTGTCCGACGAGTTCGGCGGGCCGGGGACGACATTCATGCGCAACGACGCACCGTCGGTGCTCGATGCGCTGCGACGCGTGCTCGATCGCTACGACCACTATGCCGCGATCGCGGCGGCGGCGGCGGCGGAATGGCCCAGCCGTTTCGGTCCGGGCAAGCTGGTCGACAGCATCCTGGGAACCGCCGGCGCCCGAACCTCCTAGGCTAGAGCGGCGGTCCGCCGAGGATGCGGTCCCAGGCGGCGCGCTCATCGGGCGCGAGGCCGCGCCACCACGCGAAGCAGCGTTCGGTCTCGTCGATCGTCTTGGCGCCGGCGGGGACCGGCTCGCCGGCTGCGGCGTAGTGCGCCGCGTAGCGGGTCCGGAAGGCGACCAGCGCGCGCGGCTCGTGGGCGCGCGGCAGTTGGCGCGCGATCACGGCGCGGAAGAACACGGTGTCGCAGGCGGCCGACATCTGCTTGGGCATCAGCGCCCACACCGGCACCACCGCGAAGGCGCGACGCACCAGGAACATGCAGCTGGTGTCGACCAGGGTGCGGGCGTTGCTCTCGGTGCTGTCGACCAGCAGCAGCGAGCCGTCGGGGCGGCGGATGGTGCGGCCCGCCGAGCAGAACGCCGCGCCGGTGACCGCGTGCAGCTTGACCATGGTCTCGATGAAGTCCGGCTCGTACCAGTTGTCGGCATCGAGGTAGGCGATCGCGTCGAAGCCCTGGCCGATCGCCGACAGGGAGCCGATCGCGCGCGGCGTGTTGCCGTTGTCGGCGTGCGCGCGCGGCAGCACGATGTGCTGCGCAGCCGCCGGCATCAGGTCGGGCTGCGGAAAGCCGTCGGCGACCAGGAAGTGGCAGCAGGGATAGCTCTGCGCCGCCACGCTGGCGATGCACTGCGCGAGCCAGTCGGTCCGCTCGCGGTGATAGGGCGTGACGACCGCGACCGTGAGCGGCTGGCCTTTCAGCGTCAGGCCCGAAACGTCGACGATGCGCAGCTTGTCACTGCCGGGACTGCCGGGTCGCTCGCTCATGACGGCTCGATCCGGATCGGCGCGGGCGGCTCGCCGGCATCGTGGCGCGCCATCATGGCCGCGTAGGCGCGCTCGAGGTCGCGCGTGAAGCGCGCGCAGTCGTAGAGCGGTTTGACCGCCCGATGGTGCGCCGAGCGCGCCCGCAGCGCGGCCAGGCGCGCCGGCTCGCGTGCCAGCGCCAATGCCAGGCTCTCGTACGCCGAGAGCGTCGGCGTGATCAGCTCGGTCAGATCGAGTGCGGTCAGCAGGCTGGCGCCGACGCGCCCCGGAAAGGTCGGACCGCGGCAGGTGACCAGCGGCACGCCGGACCACAAGGCGTCGCTCGCCGTGGTGTGGCCGCCGTAGGGCAAGGTGTCGAGGCAGAGATCGGCCAGCGGCTGGCGCGCCAGGTGACGCGGGAAGGGCACGCTGGGCGCGAACACCAGGCGCGCCGGATCGATGCCCGCGGCGCCGGCGGCGCGACGCAGCCGGTCGCCGCCGCCCGCCGTGCCCTCGAGCAGCCACAGCACGCTGCCGTCGACGGCCGCCAGCAGACGCATCCACACCGCGAAGAACGTCGGCGTCAGCTTGTAGGGGCTGTTGAAGCAGCAGAACACGAAACCGTCGGCCGGCAGGCCGACGTCGGCGCGCGTCGGCCGGTCCGGCGCCACCGGCCGTTTGCTGTCGTTGACCTGGTAGCTGTGCGGCAGGTGGACCAGGCGCTCGTCGAACCACGGCTGATCCTCCGGCGGCGCGACCACCGGGTCGACCAGGATGTAGTCCATGAAGGCGGCGCCCATGGTGCCGGGATAGCCCAGATAGTTGACCTGCAGCGTCGCCGGCCGATGCGCCAGGATGCGCGGACGCGCGCCCGCCGTGCAGCCGTTGAGGTCGACCAGGATGTCGATCCGATCGGCCGCGATGCGCCGCG
>Ga0335073_10005888_pt1 | contig 17219 bp, 20 predicted proteins | sample Lox_Sample_22_FD_207093 | JGI IMG/M metagenome (GOLD analysis project Ga0335073, IMG submission 207093) | Soil microbial communities from Loxahatchee National Wildlife Refuge, Florida, United States - Lox_Sample_2.2 | ecosystem: Environmental > Terrestrial > Soil > Wetlands | place: USA...
CTACAAGTTGTCGGTGATCTTACCGCGGGGGATCCACCCGTTCCCATCCCGAACACGGAAGTTAAGCCCCGCTGGGCCGATGTTACTGCACGCGAAAGTGTGTGGGAGAGTAGGTCGTTGCCGGCATTAATAAAGGCCAGTCTGAGAAATCAGATTGGCCTTTTCCTTTTGGGCATGACAGCGGCGAGAACGCGACCGAAGGGCACGATGGCTAGCTACGAGATCGATGGCGAGCGATTAGTGCCAGTTTCGGCGTCTTCCTTTTGGAGTCACACGCCATCGGCAAGCTGGGGGAGATGGTGGATTTGACTTCGTGTCCGCCGATCCACACCGTGTCGCCCCGGCCACGAGGCTGACGAGGGCCAGACTCTCTAACTCCCGCCAAATCAACAGCGCGCGAAAAGGCCCGCCCCGTGCACCTTCTGGAAGCGCCGCTCGCCGGCAGGAGGCAACTACCATGACCCGCATCAACGCATTTCGCTCAATGAAAGAAACGAATTCTCTCGCCTGGGGCAAGCAAGTGATGAACAAACCGAACTACGGGGCGCTCATCTTCGCCGCAGTGCTGATCATCTGCTCGGTTAGTGTCGGATGCTCCAGCGACAAACCGAAACCCGTCAGCTCCGACAATCAGATTCCCGTGACGCAGCCGCAGACCGCGATGGCCCCGGTGCCCGCGCCGGTCATGCAGGCTGAAAACAAACCGGCTCCGAAGAAAATAGTTCACCGGAAGCCGGCGACCGTGAACTATGCGGACAAGAGCACGGGCGTGACCTTCGAATATCCGCGCCGCTACGCGATCGAGACCGGCAACGCGGCAGCCGATCTTCTACTCTCCAGCCCGATTCCGATGAACTTCATTCAGCCCGGAGGAGTCGCGCTCGCCGCGGTCGAACTCCCTGAAACCGGTTTCGCCAATACCGATTTCTCGTCTGCATTCTTCAACGTGAGCGTGCACAAGAATCTGACCGCCGATGAATGCACCGAGTTCGCCGTCCCGCAGCCGAAGGTCGTTGAATCGAAAATTGAAGAGAAAACGGTCGATGTGTCGAAGTCCAATGACAAGCCAGTCGCCGACCAGGCCGCGGCAGCGAACGCAGCGCCCGAAACGAAGTCGGATACGACGACTCCGTCATCGCCGGAAGTAGCGGCGTCGTCTGCACAGGGCCCCGCGTCTGCCAACATCGGGAGCGTCACGGAAGGGAATTCTCCTACGAATGCGAGTGTGGCTGCGCAGCCCGAGCCGCAAGGTTCCAAGCTGATGCTCGGCGACCTCGAACTGCGCGGGACCGAAGCCGTCACCGGCGAAGGCACGCGCCAGAGTGACTCGAAGTACTTCCATGTTTTTCAGAATGGAGCCTGCTACGAGTTCGTCCTCAACGTCACGACCGAGGCATCGGCGGAGGGCGTTACCAAGCATGTCGATCGCGACCGGGTCTTCGATCGGCTGGAAAAAATCCTCGCGACCGTGAAGATCAATCCAGTCACTCCGGAAGTCACCGCCGAAGCTCCGGCGACTCCCGCTCCGGCAACCCCGGCACAATAGTGGACGCCGGTGCCCCGTCCTTGTCCCTCGGCTTGGCGGAGGGACAGGGCGGGGATTTTGTTTTGCGGATCTTTGGGTCGAGGAGCTCCACCATGCCACGATTGATTTCCACCACAAACTTAAGTCCAGGCCTTCTGGTAACCTCGATCAAAGCCCTCACCCGTTCCATACTGTTTTCCATGGGCCTCGATCACGTTCTGCTCGAGTTCTTCGTCCGCGCCGCTGCCGGTGCGGCTTCCGTTGTGATCGTTATTCTCTTCGTGGGCATCGGCATCCCGCGCCACTCCAGCCTCGCAATGCGCCGTACAAAGCGCTAACCGATGTGCTCGCGAATCTTCCCATCTGTTTCCCTGGCGATCGGAATTTCCGCTCTCGATCCTCTGCGTTCTCTCCGGAAAACTCCTCTACCCGCAGATCCTTTATTTGACGCCCCTCCCGCCTGCGTGAGATAGTGGCCCGCTCTACTCATACACATTATTTTCTGGAGTTTCCTGCACGCGATGACCCCGCTTCTTCCACGGGACAACACTTTCTTCGAGATGTTCACCGAGATGTCCGAAAATCTGATTGCCGGCGCTCGGACCATGGTCGAGCTTTTCGCCGACTATAAAGACGTCGATGCCAAGATCGCTGAGATTCGCCGCATCGAGCGCCGTGGTGACGAAATCACGCATGCCGTCCTCACCAAGCTGAATCAGAGTTTCATCACGCCCTTCGACCGGGAAGATATCCACCAGCTTGCCTCCTCGCTTGACGATGTGCTGGATTTCCTCAATGCCTCCGGCGCCCGCATCATCATGTACCGCATTACGAATCCCCCGCCGGTTGCTTTGGAGCTCGCGCGCATCATTCTCCTGCAGAGCCTGGAGTTGAAAAAAGCTCTGGCCATCATTCGGAAGAATGGCGACATCCTGACCCACTGTGTCGAAATCAACCGCCTCGAAAACGAAGCCGACGTCATCTCTCGGGCGGCGATCGGCCAGCTCTTCGATCAGGAAAAGGATCCCATAACGCTCATCAAGACCAAAGAGCTCATCGAGTTCCTGGAACTCGCGACCGACAAGGCTGAAGACGTTGCCAACGTGCTCGAAACGGTAGTCCTGAAAAATTCGTGACCATCGAAAGTTCGTACATGAAAACTTGCATCCCGGAAAACTCAGAACCTTTGTGAAACCCGACCTGCTCCTCCTCGCTCTCACCATCTTCGTCGCGCTGATCTTCGACTTTCTTAACGGATTCCACGACGCCGCCAACAGCATCGCGACCATCGTCTCGACACGCGTTCTTTCGCCCAAGCTCGCGGTGGTCTGGGCCGCATTCTTCAATTTCGTGGCGGCATTCCTGCTCGGAACTGCCGTCGCCAAGACCATCGGCAGCGGCATGATTCACATCGAAGTCGTCACACAATACGTCGTGATCGCGGGACTGCTCGGTGCCATCGTCTGGGATCTCCTCACCTGGTGGTGGGGACTACCCACTTCGTCGTCGCACGCGCTCATCGGAGGCATGGCGGGAGCGGCGGTCATGCGTGCCGGATGGCGAGTCATCATCACGGCAGGATGGTACAAGACTCTCATCTTCATCGTCGTGGCGCCCATCATGGGCCTCATCCTGGCCTTCATCTTTATGACGACTCTGTTCTGGGTCCTGCGCAACAAGCCGCTTCGCCGCATCGACGCCTGGTTTCGCAAGCTACAACTGGTTTCGGCCGCGGCCTACAGCCTGGGCCATGGAGGCAACGACGCGCAGAAAACGATGGGCATCGTCGCCAGCGCGCTGTTCAGCGCGAAAGTCATCACCGCCTCCGAGCTCGCCGGGACGTGGGGACGCTATCATTGGCCCATCATCCTCGCCGCGCACACGTCCATCGCTCTCGGCACTTACCTCGGCGGGTGGCGTATCGTTCACACGATGGGCTCGCGCATCACGAAGCTCAAACCGGTCGGCGGATTCTGCGCCGAAACCGCCGGCGCCATCACCCTGTTTGCCACTGCTCTGGCGGGAATCCCGGTCAGCACCACGCACACGATTACCGGAGCGATCGTGGGCGTCGGCGCCACTCATCGGCTCTCGGCGGTCCGCTGGGGCGTCGCCACTCGAATCGTCTGGGCCTGGATCTTCACCATCCCGGCGGCCGCTCTCGTCTCAGCCATCGCCTTCGCTCTGATCCGCGTCATCCATCCCGCCGCCTAGCATCGCTCACTAATGCAGAGGGCGCGCGAGTCCAAAGCGCGACCTCCCGCATCCAAACCGGGCATGGAGGTAAGTTTATGTACGTTGTACTCGGAGCAAGCGGCAACACCGGACATATCGTAGCCAACAACCTTCTTAGCGGCGGGCAGAAAGTTCGCGTCGTCGCGAGAAACGCAGCCCACTTACAGGTTCTCGCAGCCAAGGGCGCCGAGACATTCGTCGCCGATGTCACCGACGCGAAAGCCCTCGCCCAGGCCTTCCGCAAGGCAGACTCGGCCTACGTCATGATTCCACCCAACCCAGCCAGCAATGATCCGCTGGGCTATTCGAACCGCGTCAGTGACGCCATTGCGTCCGCGGTCCAGCACGCGGCGATCAAGAATGTCGTCGCACTCAGCAGCATCGGAGCCGATAAATCCTCCGGAACCGGGCCCGTGCTCGGCCTTCACAATCTCGAACAAAAGCTTAATTCGATCAGTTCGGCCAACGTGCTCAACCTGCGCGCCGGATATTTCATGGAGAACACGCTTCCCCAAGCTGGCGCAATCCGCAAGATGGGCGTAGTCGCCACGCCTCTCCGTCCGGATCTGAAACTTCCGATGATCGCGACCCGCGACATCGGCGCCACCGTTGCCGACGCCCTCTTGCATCCCTCCGCCGGCAAACAAACCCGCGAGCTGCATGGACACAGGGACCTGACTTATTCCGAAGTCGCCGCGACGATCGGCAAGGCGATCGGCAAGTCGGACCTTAAGTATGTCCAATTGCCCGACGATCAGTTTCGCGCTGTCCTCACGCAAATGGGAATGTCCGAGCAATTTGCCAAGCTTCTCCTGGAGATGATCGGCGCCCTCAACTCCGGACACATGCGCGCTCTCGAATCTCGCGCAGCCCAAAACACCACACCGACAACTTACGAAACGTTTGTCGCCGAAGCTTTCGTCCCGGCTTATCAACAGCAAGCCGCCGCCTAAGGGCACCGAAGTTCTGTATCCGTTTTCGGGCGCCCTGCCCTGGTGATGAGGCTTTTTGGCGAGATGATCAAACTCCCCACCCTCTCGCAAACTCCGCGAGAAGGGTGGGGCGCGCGAAAGTGTCTTCGAAAGACGCTGAATTCGTTGAGTCCCTTATAATCAAAAGATTGTCTATGCCTACGGTGCTTGACCGGATCGTCGCGGCAACACGGGCGCGGGTGGCAGAGGCCAAGCGCGGAGCGGATCTGTGCGAAATGGAGCGGCGGTCGGAAGGGCATGTGCCGCGCGGATTTCGGCGGGCGCTGGCTGCGAAGAGCGTGGATGGCGTTGCGGTGATTGCGGAGTTGAAGAAGGCTTCGCCGTCGAAGGGATTGATCCGGGCGGAGTTTCATCCAGTGGAGCTGGCGCGTGAGTTGGAAGCGGCGGGAGCGGCGTGTTTGTCGGTGCTGACGGACGAGGAATTTTTCCAGGGGTCGCTGGGGAATTTGCGGGAGGCGTCGGGGGCGGTGAAAGTTCCATGCCTGCGGAAGGATTTCATTATTGATGAATTTCAGTTGGTCGAGGCGCGGGCGAATTCGGCAGACGCCGTGTTGCTGATTGTGGCGGCGCTGACGCAGGAAGAGTTAACGGGATTGGCGCGCGGGGCGAGGACGCATGGGCTGGACGTGTTGTCTGAAGTGCACGATGGAGAGGAGTTGCGGCGGGCGCTGGATGCGGGATGCGATGTGATTGGAGTGAACACGCGCGATTTGCGGACGTTCAAAGTTGATTTGCAGATTGCGTTGGATCTGGTGGGGCGCATGCCGAAGAACGTCGTGCGGGTGGCTGAGAGCGGGATTCGTTCGGCGGAAGATGTGGCGCAGTTACGGGCGGCGGGATGTGACGCGTTCCTGGTGGGCGAGTCACTGATGCGAGCGGAGAGGCCGGGAGAAGCGTTGCGGGAGTTGCTGTCGGCGGTGCCGAGCGCGAGGTGAGGTTCTGATGTCTCGCAAAAGTGGCGAGACGTGGGGCACCCCGGGAACACAAGGTCCCTCGACTGCGGTTGTGCTTCGCCTGGAGCGAAGCACGATCCTCGCTCGGGATGACAGATAGGGTTTATGACTTGGGTGAAGATTTGCGGGATGACGAATCTGGAAGACGCGCTGGTTGCGGTGGATGCGGGCGCGGATGCGGTGGGATTCGTGTTTTATGAGAAGAGTCCGAGGCACGTGACGGTGGAGATGGCGCGGGAGATTTGCGAGAAGTTGCCGGAGAGTGTGGAGAAGGTGGGAGTGTTTGTAAATGAGCAAGAAGGACTTATGTGTTCGGTGATTGATGAAGTTCGGATCACGGCTGTCCAGATGCATGGCGATAAGGAGGATCCTCACGTGGCGGACCTTATTGTGAAGCGACGGCCGTCGATCAGAGCTCTGCCGGCGATTTTCATGAACGACCCGAATCCACAAGGATGGGCGTTCATGTGGCATCCGGATTCTATTCGCGCGTTTCTCGTGGATTCCGGAAACTCCTCAAAACTCGGGGGGACTGGTAAGGCCTTCGATTGGAAAACGGCAACTCCGGTGCTAGATGAGATTAAGAAGGTTGGTAGAGTTGTCGTCGCGGGAGGATTGACATCGCTCAATGTTGGCGAGGCGATGCAGGTTCTGCATCCCTGGGGAGTGGACGTCGTGTCGGGCGTGGAAGCTTCGCCGGGGAAAAAAGATCCGGAGAAGGTGCGGGCGTTTGTGCGTGCGGTGCGGGAGATGGATCGGAAGGTTTCTTAGTATCGAGAGAAAAGAAGGCTTTCTCACCGGACTTTCGTCCGGTTCGGAATGACATCGTTTAAATAGTCGTCGAGATTATGGCTACTTCAGCTCGAACAACGAAGATCAAAGTTCCCACCCCGTCGCAAAAAGCGCGACAAGGGTGGGGCGACCGTCTTTCATCGAAGGAGCCAGGGAGGTTTGGCGTTTATGGCGGGCGCTATGTGCCGGAGACGCTGATGGCAGCGCTCGACGAACTGGAACGCGAGTATGAGAAGGCAAAGCGCGACAAGAAATTTCAGGCGCGGCTGGATGAGTTGCTGCGGACGTTTGCGGGGCGTCCGACGCCGCTGTTTTTTGCGCAGCGGCTCACGCAGAAACTTGGCGGCGCGAAGATTTATTTGAAGCGCGAAGATCTGCTGCACACCGGAGCACACAAGATCAACAACTGCCTGGGGCAGGGATTGCTGGTCGAGCGCATGGGCAAACATCGCGTGATCGCCGAGACGGGGGCGGGGCAGCATGGCGTGGCGACGGCGACGGTGTGCGCGCTGATGGGGTTTGAGTGCGTGGTGTATATGGGTACCGAGGACATGCGGCGGCAGGAGTTGAACGTGTTCCGCATGCGGCTGCTGGGTGCGGAGGTGCGCGGTGTGGAGTCGGGATCGCGGACGCTAAAAGACGCGATCAACGAGGCGATGCGCGACTGGGTCACGAATGTGCGCACGACACATTACTTGTTGGGGAGCGTGCTGGGGGCGCATCCGTATCCGACGATGGTGCGGGATTTTCATCGCGTGATCGGGCGCGAGGCGCGGACACAGATTCTGAAGGCTGAGGGAAAGTTGCCGACGGCGGTGATTGCGTGCGTCGGCGGAGGATCGAACGCGATCGGCGTGTTTTACGAGTTTATTAAAGACAAGAAAGTCCGACTGATCGGTGTGGAAGCCGGCGGGCGTGGCGAGGCGCTCGGCGATCATGCAGCGCGGTTCCGGGGAGGGTCTCCGGGAGTGCTGCAGGGGACGTACTCGTATGTGTTGCAGGATGCGGGCGGGCAGATTGCACTGACACATTCGGTGTCGGCGGGGCTGGATTATCCGTCAATCGGGCCGGAGCATGCGGCTTTGCGGGATGCGGGACGGGCGGAGTATGTTCCGGCATCGGATGCGGAGGCGCTGGAGGCGACGACTTTGCTGGCGCGGACGGAGGGGATCATTCCGGCCCTGGAGTCGGCGCACGCCGTGGCAGAGGTGATCAAGCGTGCGCCGAAGATGAAGAAGTCGGACGTGGTGATCGTCAATATTTCCGGGCGCGGGGATAAAGACATTGGGATTATGCGGGAGAACCTGAAGCTGGATTGAAGTCGGAAGGGCGAGGTAGGAATTTCAGAGATTATTGATTTTCGGTTTCGGCGAGCATGGTTGACATTCCCTTCGGCGTCGTTGCTGGGAGCGCCGAGGCGCTGGGTCGTTCGACTGTAGTATTGCGTCGCTTTGCGAAACACAATCCTCGCTCAGGATGACATGGCGTTTTCGATATGCCTCTAACTTTCTACAAGAAGCCGGCGCTGGTGGTGTACGTGACGTGCGGGGATCCGGATCTTGCGACGACGCGGGAGATCGTGCTGGCTGCGATCGAGGCGGGCGCGGACGTGATCGAGTTGGGCGTGCCATTCAGCGATCCGGTGGCGGATGGTCCGGTGATCCAGCGGGCGAGCGAGCGGGCGTTGAAGCATGGGACGTCGCTCGGGCAGGTGCTGACGCTGGCGGCCGAGGTGCGGGAGCAGGCGCAGTCGACGGGGATCATTCTCTTTTCTTATCTGAATCCGATTTTACGGATGGGGATGGAAAAGTTCTGCAAAGTGGCGCGGGCGGCGGGCGTGGATGGCGCGCTGGTGACGGATCTACCGGTGGAAGAAGCGGGAGAATATCTGCGGGCGATGCGGGAGCATGATCTGTCTCCGGTGTTTCTGGCGGCGCCGACGAGTCCGGATGAAAGGCTGAAGCGGATTGCGGAGGCTTCGCGGGGATTTGTGTATGCGGTGTCGCGGACAGGGGTGACGGGAGCGCGACGGGAGCTGGCGGATGATGCGAAGAAGCTGGTGAAGCGGCTGCGGCGGGTGACGAAGTTGCCGGTGGCGTTGGGATTCGGGATCTCGACGGCGGAGCAGTTTGCGGAGGTGGGAGAGTTTGCGGATGCGGTTGTGGTGGGAAGCGCGATTGTGGAGACGATCGAGAAGAGTCCGGGACGCGAGGCGGAGGCGGTGGGAGAGTTTGTAAGGAAGCTGTCGGTGACGAGCGGTCAGTTGTCGAATTCACGGTAAGGGCTGGTCATTCGCACTTCCCGCCAAGATGGCGGAGAGTGGGGCAGCCGCCGCAAGAACAGAATTCGATTTATGGATATCGAAGATTGGCGCAAGAAAATCGATGAGCTCGACCAGAAGCTGGTGACGCTGCTGAGCGAGCGGGCGCGCGCGGTGGTGGAGATCGGCAAGCTGAAGCGGAATACATCGATGCCGATCTATGAGCCGGACCGGGAGCGAACCGTGTTTGAGAACGTGCAGCTGGCGAACCGCGGCCCGTTACCGGGGCGGGATCTGGTCCGGATTTACGAGCGCATCATCGACGTGATGCGGAATATCCAGAAGGAAGAGATCATGGAAAATCCCAGCCTGCGAACGGAGCGTGGGGCGGGCCAGCCGCCGGAAGTGGAAACGGAATTGGATTCGGAAGTGAATGATTGAGTTTTGTGGGAGAAAGACAAGGGATGACAAGATCAGCAATTGAGAGATTTCTATGATTGTGGCGATGCAGGAAGGCGCGGACGAGACGCTGATTCAGCAGGTGATTGAACACCTCGTGAAGATGGGATTTGAAGTGCACCGCTCGACCGGAGCGCGAATGACGGTGCTGGGCGCGGTGGGGTCGGGAATTGATTTTGATATACGCATCCTGGAGTTGCTGCCGGGAGTGCAGGAAGTCCACCGCATTAGTTCTCCATACAAGCTGGCGGGAAGGAGTTTTCGGCCGGAGGGAACGATCGTCAATCTGGCGAACGGGATTCGCGTGGGCGGGAATGAGATTGTGGTGATGGCGGGGCCGTGTTCGGTGGAATCGCGGGAACAGATCTTTTCCACGGCGGAAGCTGTGGCGAAGGCGGGCGCGAAAGTGTTGCGGGGCGGGGCGTTCAAGCCGAGGAGTTCTCCGTATTCGTTTCAGGGGCACGGGGAAGAGGCGCTGAAGCTGTTGCGCGAGGCTGGAGAACGATTCAAGCTGCTGGTGATCAGCGAAGTGATGGAGATTTCGCAGATTGCGATGATGCTGCCGTATGTCGACGTTCTGCAGGTGGGCGCGCGCAACATGCAGAATTTCAATTTGCTGCGCGAGCTGGGGAAGGTGCGAAAGCCGGTGCTGCTGAAGCGCGGGATCGCGGCGACGCTGGAGGAGTTGCTGCTGTCGGCGGAATACATCATGGCGGGCGGGAATTACGATGTGATTCTGTGCGAGCGCGGGATTCGGACGTTTGAGACGTACACGCGGAACACGATGGACATTTCGGCGATCCCGATCATTCACAAGCTTTCGCACCTGCCGATGACGGCGGATCCATCGCACGGGACGGGACGGCGGGATAAAGTGGCGCCGATGGCGCGCGCGTCGGTGGCAGCGGGAGCGGACGCGTTGCTGATTGAGGTGCATTGCAATCCGGATCAGGCGCTGTCAGACGGGGCGCAGTCGCTGTTTCCGGAGCAGTTTTCGAAGTTGATGGATGAGTTGCGCATCATTGCGCCGGCGGTAGGCCGCAAAGTCTAGCTGAATGAGTCGCTGGCGATCTGGACATTGAGGGATCACGTCGTTGAGTCCTTGAAAGGGCGGGCTCAATCCTCGTTATGTCGATTCGGCAAATCACGATCATTGGGACCGGCCTGATTGGCGGGTCGCTGGCGCTGGCGCTGCGGAAGAAGAAATTTGCCGGACGGATCGTGGGATGCGATCGCGAAGGAACGCTGGAGCGGGCGCGGATGCGCGGAGCGATCGATTGCGGCACGGCGAATCCCGGAGATGCGGTGCACGGAAGCCAGGTCGTGGTGCTGGCGACTCCGGTGCTGGCGATCGTGGACCTGATCGAACGGATCGGGCCAGGGCTTCCGGCGAAGGCGCTGCTGACGGATGTGGGCAGCACGAAGGCGGTTGTGGTGGGACAAGCGGTGAAGGTGTTTGGGAAGAACGCGGGAAAGCGGTTTCTGGCGGGGCATCCGATGGCGGGGAAGGAATTGAGCGGAGTGGATTATGCGGATGCGGATCTGTTTCAGAAGGCGGTTTGGTTCCTGACTCCCTTGCCGGGGCAGAATTTGAATGAGGGGCTGTTTGCCGAGTTTGCGGGATGGATCGACGCGATTGGATCGCGGATTGCGATGCTGCCGGCGGAGGAACATGACCGGCTGTGCGCGTGGATCAGCCACGTACCGCAGATGATTTCGACGGCGTTGGCGGCGGCGCTGGTGGAAGAGTTTGGAGAGGACGCTCCGTTGCTCCCGGCGGGAGGACGCGCGCTGCAGGAGATGACGCGGATTTCGGCGAGCCCGTATTCGATGTGGAGGGATGTGGCGATCAGCAATAAGAAGAATCTGGAGGATGCGCTGTGGAAGGTGGAGCAGCGGCTGGCGCACATACGGGAAAATCTCGCGACGCGGGAACTGGCGAAAGAGTTCGAGCAGGCGCACGAGCTGAGGAAGGCTCCGGTAAAGAAGAAATAGCAAGAACGGGCGAGTGTGCGATTTGGCGATTGAGAATCGAATTGGTTTGCAAGTTCAATCGCAAAATAAGCTGCAAAGGCCCAAGAATCTCTCAATCGGTGAATTCATTTAGAATTCTCCCGCTATGAATAAAGTGGTGGCGAATGCGGATGAGGCGATCCGCGACGTGTTTGACGGCGCGACGATCATGATCGGCGGCTTCGGGCTGTGCGGTATGCCGGAGAACCTGATTCGAGCACTGGTACGCAAGGGCACGAAGAATTTGCACACGATCAGCAACAACGTGGGCGTGGATGGCGTCGGCAACGGGTTGCTGCTGGCTGCGGGTCAGATTGTGCATCACATTGGGACCTATGTTGGGGAGAACAAGCTGCTGGAAGACATGGTGCTGAAGGGGACGATCAAGCTGGATCTCGTGCCGCAGGGAACGTTTTCGGAACGGATACGGGCGGGAGGCGCGGGTATTCCGGCGTTCTATACTCCGACCGGAGTGGGAACGATTGTGGCTGAAGGAAAAGAGACGCGCGAGTTCGACGGGCGGTTGTACGTGATGGAGCGTGGGTTGACGGCGGACTTTGCGTTCGTGAAGGCGTGGAAGGGCGATCGCGAGGGAAATCTGATTTATCGGAAGACGGCGCGGAATTTTAATCCGATGATGGCGACGGCGGCGAAGATCACGATTGCCGAAGTGGAGCATCTTGTGGAGGTTGGGGAATTGGATGGAGATGCCGTGCATACGCCATCGATTTATGTGAAACGAATTTTTCGCGGGGAGCTGTACGAACGGAGGATTGAGAGACGCACCGTGCGGAAGAGGTGACTAGATCAGATGGCTACCTCCAAGGACTCATTCAGCATCGACATGGTCCTGCGCCACCCGTCACATAGCCCAGAGAGCATTTCGAAGGCATTGTCGCTGGAGCCCAAAGCCTCCTGGCCAGCGGGGACGAATCTCGGTAGGGTCCGCGCGAAATGGAGTTTCTTCTACGCACGTCTGCTAGAAGGCCCGCTTCCGGAATACGAACGTGCCTTGAAGACTGTTCGTCGGTTTCTCCGAAAGAATGCGGCTTTCTGGATTGACTTCGCCGATGGGAACGGAGAAGTGGAGTTGATATTCAATCACACGGTAAGTCGTCAGCAGAAAAACGGGGACGAGTGTTTTGAGTTGTACCTCGCTCCGGCCTTCCTGAGCGAGTTATCCACTCGGGAAATCGGATTGAGATTGCAAGCTTGGCAAGGGAGTGTCAAGGGCAAGAAATCTGCGGATGCTCCAAAGATTACGCCGCATTCGGCAAAGAAGCGATAGAGTTTGCACCATCGTAGGCGGTAGGGATCCTTCGACTGTGGTTTTGCTTTGATAGTCGCGAAGCAAAATCCTCGCTCAGGGATGACAACGCTTTGCATAGATCCTTCGCGGCAAAGGGAAGCCGCTCAGGGTGACAATGGTTGGAGTGACGGCCAACGACTAACGACGAGTGACTGGCGACGATTCTCATGAATAAGGTTGGCAAAGATACTGATAAGCGCGAGCGGATTGTGAAGCGGATTGCGCGCGAGCTGCGCGACGGGTTCTATGTGAACCTGGGGATCGGCATGCCGACGCTGATTGCGAATCATGTGCCGGCGGGGATGGAAGTGACGCTGCAGTCGGAGAACGGGATGCTGGGGATTGGTCCGTATCCGGTGGAGGGGACGGAGGATCCCGATCTGATCAACGCGGGGAAAGAGACGGTCAGTGAGATGCCGGGGACGTCGTATTTCTCGAGCGCGGATTCGTTTGCGATGATCCGCGGCGGGCACATTGATTTGAGCGTGCTCGGCGCGATGGAAGTGGATGAGACGGGAAGCCTGGCGAACTGGATGATCCCGGGAAAGATGGTGAAGGGGATGGGCGGGGCGATGGACCTGGTGGCGGGAGCGCGGCGCGTGGTGGTGGCGATGGAGCACACGACGCGCGAAGGGGCTCCGAAGATTTTGAAGAAGTGCACGCTGCCCCTGACCGGAGTCAACGTGGTCGACACGATTGCGACGGAGATGGCGTATATCCGGGTGACAAAGGATGGTTTGGTGCTGGAAGAAGTCGCACCGGGGTTGACCGCCGACGATGTGCAGCGAGCGACTGAGGCGCGGCTGATTGTGAGCCCAGAGTTGAAGGTGATGGGGAGCTAGGTTCCTCAAGTTGGATGTGATTACGCTCTACCGACCCGTTGGAAGCCGCGCCCCTTCAATACCTGCTCTTAGGCGGCCGCGATGCGGCGGATCAGGTCGTCCTGCTCCTGTTTGCTCTCGGCGCCGATGGTGAAGGCGTCGAGGATTCCCAACGACAATGCATATTTGATGGCCTCATCCTGACGAGTACGCAGGTCGCCCTGACCAAGAATCTTCATTCCGACGACGGCTTTTCCTGACGCTTTCATTTCTTTCAATACCCCGACCACAGTCGCGGGATCGGCGTCCATGTGGGAGCCGATGGGGTTGATGCGGGCGAGATCGATTTCGACCCAGGGAGACTTCGAGGCGGCGCGCAAGGCTTCGATGGTGTGGCAGGAACAGCCGTGAGCGCGAATGATTCCCTTCTCTTTGGCTTCTGAGAGAACGTCCATGACACCGCGGTAGCGAGTCGTCCAGTCCGCCTCGGTGACGCAGTGGATCAGGCAGACATCGAGATAATCAACCCCAAGCTCGCGGCGGAAGCGGTCGAGATCGGCGCGGGCGCTGGCGGCATCGCGCGAGAAAGTCTTGGTCAGTACGGTTACTTTGTCGCGCGGAACGTGCTTCAAGGCTTCGGCGACGTGAGGATGGCTTCCATAGGAGTCAGCGGCGTCAAAAAACCGCAGGCCCTGATCGTAGCCGTTCAGCAGAAGATCGGAAAGGCCCTTCACGCCCAGAGAAGTCTGGTGGGAATGGTGGTCGAAGCCGACGGTGCCGGTTCCCATGGCGAGGCGGCTGGTCTTGATGCCGGTTGAGCCGAGCGTCACCGTGTCGAAGGCGTGAAATTTAGCTGGAAGAGTTTGCTCCGACAGGGCCTTGAAAATCGATTGCGAAGAGAGCCAGGCCGCTCCTGCGGCGGTAGCGGAGCGAATGAGGAATTCGCGACGATGCATGAGGTCCTCCTGAATTGGGGCGCCGACTTTTGATCAGGCTACATCAAGAATGGTGGAAAGCGAAAGGCAGGGGTTTGAGAGCCGGGAAAAAGCAGGAAACCACGAGGGACACGAAGAACTGTTATTCGAATTGTTTGCGGAACGCAGCGAGTTGCTGTTGAACGTCAGAGAGTTCGGAGCGGAGACGGGAAAGTTCTTCTTCCAGAGCGGTGATGCGATCGGCGGCCGCGTCTCGTTCCGCAGCCGAACTGGCGCCAGCGGTGGAGGGCAGAAGTGTCCGCGCCACAATTGACTCCGCAGGTTCGCCGGAGAACAAATGTGTGTAGCGGGACTCTTTCGTGCCGGGCTGGCGGGGGAGAACGCGGGCGAGCGCAAGGTCACGCTGGGCGAGGCGCTCGAGAGTGGAGACGACATCTTCGAGGGCTTCGAAGTGGTACATGCGATCGGTGCGCGTGCGGAGTTCGCCGGGAGTCTGGGGCCCGCGCAGAAGCAGCACGCAAACGATGGCGATTTCACGGCGGTCGAAGTTGAAGACTTCCTGCAGGCGATGTTCAAACTTGGGGACGCGACTGTCGGCGCCGCTGGCCGGGCCGGCCAGACGCTTTTCCTGCAGCGTGGCGAGAGCGTCGCGAACGGAGGCTTCGTCGAGGGTCATGACCGGGTCGCGGTTGTTTTTCTGATTGCAGGCACTGATGAGGGCGTTGAGCGAGAGCGGGTAATAGTCGGGCGTCGTGATGTCTTTCTCGATCAGCGAGCCGAGGACGCGGGTTTCGATTTCGGTGAGGACGAGAGGCATGATGGTGTCTGGTCAGACGACCTACATTCTATTGCAGTCCTCTCGCGGACGGGATGGTACGCGCCTGTCTAAATCCGGAAAGGCGCGGCCAGCAGGCGAAAGGGCAAAGTGATTGCGAGATAAATGACTTCCAGGATTCCATGGACGGCGACACCGATGATGCGGAATGGGAGGAGAAGAAGCCAGATGAAGGGATAAGCAACCAGAGCCAGCAGGGCAAGAGGCCAGCACAGGACGAACAGGATGCACCAGAGCAGGAATGCGAACATCGCAGAGACCTCCTTCTCTCTGAATGATTGTACGTCGGGAGGGGAGAGAAAGTTCCGCGAGTAAGAGGTCGTTATTTGTCGCGCAGAGCAGGCGAGCAGGCCGAGGAGTGATTGCCATCGTTGGGACGAAGGGCCTATAGTTCTCTATCACTGAGGGCAGTAAGGGGCGCTGAGGGGTTCATTATGCGTTTGCTTCTGAACTGGGTATTGAGCGCAGTGGCGGTGTGGATTGTGGCGCAGCTGGGAATTGGAGTGTCTGTGCGGGGCGCGACAGCGGCGTTGATCGCGGCGCTGGTCATTGGGTTCATCAACGCAACCATCGGTTTCGTGCTGAAAGTTCTCACGTTCCCCCTGACGTTGGTGACGCTCGGACTGTTTTGGTTCGTGATCAACGCGTTGATGCTGGAATTGGCGTCCGCCCTTTTATCGCCTGGATTTCAAGTGCGGGGATTCTTTGCCGCGTTCGTGGGCGCGATCGTTTTGAGCGTGGTGAACCTGCTGCTGAAAGCGATCGTGATGCCACGGAAGGATGCGCGATAAGGGCAGCGAGAAGACATCTATTGGCTCGGTCTGTTGTGAGGCTGACGAGAAGGATTTTGTTCAGGATGCCCGTGTTCGGGGTACTCGACCTAAATTCTCGCTTGAAATGCCCGGCCAGGCGACGACGAACTCCCTCGCGGTTCCTATTGCCATTATCCGGATCGCTTGCGTGGCTTGAGTGATTCCCAATCTTCGTTACTGAGAGCTCTTCCGAGGCTGCTGAATTCACCGGCGCCCTGCAGGAACTCGCCACCATCCATGCGGACGACTTCGCCGTTGATATAGCCGGAGTTGTCGCTGACGAGAAAAGCCGCGAGGTTGGAGAGTTCCTCGACAGTGCCGAAACGGTGAAGCGGGTTGCGATCGAGCGCGAGCGCCTCGAGGTCTGGGCGGGGCATGAGGCGCGAGAAAGCTCCCTGGGTGGGGATCGGGCCGGGCGCGATGGCGTTCATGCGGATGCCGCGATTGCCCCACTCGACGGCCAGGCTGCGAGTGAGGGCTTCGACGCCGGCTTTCGAGACTGCGGAAGGAACGACGTAGGCGGAACCGACGGGAGCATAGGTGGCGGAGATGCTGAGGACGGTGCCGGGATGGGCGCTGCTGAGCCAGCGACGTCCGCAGGCCAGGGTGCAGTTGAGAGTGCCCATGAGGACGATTGCAATGACCGAATTCCATGCTCCCGGGGAAAGTTCTTCAGTGCGGGCAATGAAATTGCCAGCGGCGTTGTTGACGAGGATGTCGAGTGGGCCAGCGATCCAAATGGAATCGATCAGACGCTCGACGGACTCAAGATTGCGGACATCGCACGGGAGCGCGTGGATCGGGCCTTTGGAAGACAGTTCGGCAGCAGTCTGACGGAGGACTTCTTCGCGGCGGCCGCAGATGTAGAGGGTGGCTCCAAGTTCGAGGAAGCGTTGTGCCATGCCTTTGCCGAGGCCGGTGCCGCCTCCGGTGATGAGGATGCGTTTGTCTTTGAGAAGATCGGTGCAGAACATGGGAAGAATTGGGTATCTTCGGAATTTGGTAATCGTGTAAATGAAAAGCGTAGCCGCAGACGGAGCGATTCTAAATTACAGAACGACTCAATTACAAAATCAGCGCTCAAAAGTTTCTGTCGAAGATGACTACACGGTGGGAGATCGCCACGGTGCTACGCTATCGGCACTGAATCGGCGTATTGGCAGAAGCGAGGCGGTCCCCGACGACTTCCCGGACGACCTCGCGGACTTCGTACGATCCTTGGGGTGCAGTGAATGAGAGTTTCGCTTTGATTCCTTTGGTGCGGAGTGAAGCGAGGGT
>Ga0335073_10005889_pt1 | contig 17219 bp, 15 predicted proteins | sample Lox_Sample_22_FD_207093 | JGI IMG/M metagenome (GOLD analysis project Ga0335073, IMG submission 207093) | Soil microbial communities from Loxahatchee National Wildlife Refuge, Florida, United States - Lox_Sample_2.2 | ecosystem: Environmental > Terrestrial > Soil > Wetlands | place: USA...
AGCACCGCGGTGAGATCCGCCTCGAACACCGTGGTCACATGCGGCGCCACGTGCAGCAGGCTCGCCGTCATGTGCTGCGCGATGCGGCGCCGCACGGCGCTATGCGGCACCAGATGACTGTGCGCACCGGCGGCGGGCGCTACCTCCACCGGTGCCTCCGCCGGCGCCTCGACCGGCGCCTCGGAGACGGCCGCGGCCGCGCTGGCGGTCGCGGATGCGCTCGCGCGCAGGACATCCTCCACCGTAATACGTCCGCCGGGACCGGTTCCCGGGACCGACTCGGCACCGAGTCCGTGCTCGGCCAGGAGCCGCCGCACCGCCGGGCTTGCCTGCGCCGTGCCCGCCCCTCGCGGCCGCTGCGCGGCGCCGGCGCCAACGGGTGCGGACGGCGGCACGGCCGCAGGCGCCGGCGCGACCGCTTGGGCCTGCGCCCCCTGCGCCACGGCGGCCTCGATTCGCCCGAGCAGCTCCCCGGGGGCGATCTCGTCCTGTTCGTGTTTCAGAATCTCGGCCAGCACGCCCGAGCCCGGAGCGGCGACCTCGACGGTCACTTTGTCGGTCTCGAGCTCGATCAGCGGCTCGTTCTCCTCGACACGCTCGCCGACGCGCTTCAGCCAGCGCAGCAGCTGCGAGCGCGTGCCCTCGGTCTGCTCCGCGGGAGCGCGGATCTCGATCGGTGCGCTCATGGGCTCACAGGCTGGCGATCGTGCGGATGGCCTCGGTGATGCGCGCCACGCCCGGCACCGCCGCCTCGAGCAGCACCGGGTTGTGCGGGCTCGGAATGTCGGGCATGGCGAGCCGCTCGAGCGGAGCCTCCAGGCTGTAGAACGCCTCGCTCGCCAGTGCCGCGGCCACCTCGGCGCCGAACCCGGCGGTCAGGTTGTCCTCGTGCACGATCAGACACCGGTGGGTCTTCTCCACGGAGGCGAGCACCGCCGCCTTGTCCCAGGGTGAGAGCGTACGCAGATCGAGCACCTCGGCGTCAACCCGCGAATCCGCGGCGGCACGCTCGCAGCGCTCCACCATGGCACCCCAGGTCACGATGGTGAGCTCGGCCCCCGGCCGCACCACACGTGCGCGCCCGTACGGCACCACGTACTCATCGCCCGGGTAGGGACGGCGCGCCCAGGCGCCGTCGAGCATCGCACGATGCTCGAAGAAGATCACCGGGTCGTTGCCGCGCAGCGCCGTGCGCAGCAGGCCGACGGCGTCCTCGGCGTTCGACGGCACCGCCACCTGCCAGCCGACGCCGTGCACCCAGGCGACCTCGTTGGTCTGGCTGTGCCAGGGATCGCCGCACTTGAAGAATCCGCCGGGCATGCGCACCACCATCGGCGCGGCAAAGCGGTTGCGCGTGCGCCAGCGCATGGTGCCGCAGTCGTTGAGCTGCTCGGCCGCGGGCTCGGCGTACTTGCGGAACTGGATCTCGGCGACCGGCAGCAGGCCCGCGAGCGCCATGCCGACCGCGCGCCCGATGATGCCCTCCTCCGAGAGGCTGGTATCGAACACGCGGCCCACGCCGTACTTGTCCTGCAGGCCGAGCGTGGCGCCATGCACGCCGCCCTTGGGCCCCACGTCCTCGCCGAACACCAGCATGCGCGGATTGAGCGCGAGCTCGGTATCGAGCGTGCGGCGGATGGCGGTCAGCATGTTGATGCGCGTGCCTTCCGGGCGCGCCTGCTCGCTCCCACGCGCAGGCTCGATGCCCTCGGGAGCGAGGCCCCCCTGCTGCTGCAGCTCGAGCACCCCGGCGCGATCGTGCGAGAAGACATGACGGGTCAACTGAGCGGGGTCCGGCAGCGGACGCGCCAGCGCCTGCGCCACGGCCTGCTCGACCTGCGCGCGTGCCTGCGCGGCGAGCTCGTCCCAGTCGCAGGCGCCCATCAGCTGCGGCACGAGCAGACGCTGCAGCTGCGCCAGCGGATCGCGGGCGCGCTCGGCCTGCAGGGTGTCCGCCGACTTGTACGCCTGGGTGTCCTGGCCCGAATGGCCCGACAGGCGCGGCACCGTGAGGCGCAGCAGCACCGGTGCACGGGCGCTGCGCACACGCTGCACCGCCTGCTGCGTGAGCTCGAGCGCGGCACGCGGATCGGTTCCATCGCCCTCGAGCACCGTGAGGCCGCCGAAGGAGCGCAGGTTCGCGGCGATGTCTCCGCCCGGAGTCTGACAGGTCGATGGCACGGAAATACCGAAGGCGTTGTCCTCGATGTAGAACAACATCGGCAGACGCTGCGTGGTCGCGATGTTCAGTGCCGACCAGAAGCCGTTGGTGGCCGTCGAGGCATCGCCGCCGAGCACCACGGCGATGCTGCGCGCGTAGGCGGCATCCCGCAGTACCTCGTGGTGGTAGCGGATCGCCTGGGCCCAGCCCGCGGTCGGGGTGTACTGGGTGCCGACGCCGCCGCAGGCCGGCAGCACGCTCGGCGCGCCGCGTCCCGGGCGGTTGAAGACCACGCCGATGTCGCGCCCGCCGCTGCAGCCGCCGCTGCGCGCCAGGGGCCCCGCGGCCAGGTCCTCGAGCGGCATTCCGAGTGCGAGCATGAGCGGACGCGAGCGGTAGTAGACGCCGATGCCATCGTGCGGATCGGTCAGGTTGAGCCCGAGGAGGATCTGCGCGAGCTCATGGCCACGCGCGGAAAACTGGTAGAGCACCTTGCGCTCGGGGACCAGACGCGTCTCCTCGATGTCGTCGAGGGCTCGCGAGAGCTGCACCAGATGGGTGATGCGCCGCCAGTCCGCCGCCCCGGCGGGCGCGGAGCCGCTGTCCGGGAGCGCCGGCAGCGCGGTGGCGGGGGCGACCATGAGGGCGCAGCTTATGCGCTCCGATATGCAATGGGTTTGCTTAAATTGCGCTCGGCGCCACACTTTTGGCAAGATTATTGCCGTGAAGCGCACCCTCGATCGGCTCGACCGCCGCATCCTCGAGCAGCTGCAGGCCGACGCCCGCATCTCCAACCAGGAGCTCGCCAAGCGCGTGGGGCTCTCGCCGGCGCCGTGCTGGCGGCGGCTGCGGCGCCTCGAGGCGGCGGGCTTCATCGCCGGCTACGTGACGCTGTTGAGCGCCCCTGCGATCGGCCTGCCGATCCTCGCCTACGCGATCGTCTCGCTCGAGAATCATCACCCGGAATCGGTGCGGCAATTCGACCAGCTGGTGAAGGAGCGCCCGGAGGTACTCGAATGCCACTCGATGAGCGGCCCGAACGATTACCTGCTGCGCATCGTCGCCGCGAGCATGCAGGCCTACGAGCACTTCCTCTCGACGCAGCTGCTGCAGCTCGCGGCGGTACGCTCGGTCAACACGAGCTTCGTGCTGCGCACCAAGAAGTTCACGACGCGCCTACCCGTGACCTGAGGACTGGCGCTGGCATTCGCAGCTGCTCGTATCGGGGCCGGCGAACCAGAAGGCCGAGGATGCCAGGCGCACGTCCGCGTGCCTCCAGGCCTGCGCAAACTCCCGCAGCGTCGCCGCCGCGGCGCGCGTGTGCCCGGCGGCGCGTTGCGCGGCCGCCAGTCCGTAGAGCGCCCAGCCCTCTCCCGCGTGGCGCGCGAGGTCCTCGCGGTAGACGCGCTCAGCCGCGGATGCTCGCCCGGCGATGAGCAGCTGCGCCCCGAGCAGATCGCGCACCGGAAAAAACCAGGCCTGCGGCGCGAGCGCGCTGAGACGGTCTTGCGCAGCCACCGCCTGCTCGAGGGCCGCGACCGCGGCATCGCCGCGCAGCTCGCTCGCGGCGATGCGCGCCGCGACGATCGGTGCGGCGACGGCCACCACGCCACCGAGGGCAGGCTGGGCGCTGCCGAGCGCCTCGAGCGCGGCGAGCGCCGCGCGCGCCTCCTCGAGACGCCCACGGGCCGCGAGCGCCACGCCGCGGCCATAGAGGTAACCGGCGGTGAGCCCGGGCGCGCGCGGGTCCGGCCGGCCGAGCGCGATGAGCTCATCCCAGAGCCCGAAGCGCACCAGCACCGCGTACTGCCCGGTCAGCGCCCAGCCCGAGCCGCCCGCGGCGAGATCCGTTTCGAGGGACGAGGCGGCGGCGAGCTCCTGCGCCGCGGCCAGGGCATCGGCCTTGCGCCCTTCCATGGCGGCGAGGTACGCCGCGCGGGCGAGGGAGGCGGGATCGGCAGCGTCCGCGTGCGCGGCGGTGCCCGCGGCGAGCGTCGCCGCGAGAACGAGCATCGCTCCTCTCAGCGGCCGCAACACTCGGGCGACTGCCTCACTGCCGGGCTTTGGAGCGATCCGCGCTCGCCCATCCCTGCCCGGCAGCCGCGAGCCGCTCGAGCAGCGGTGCCGGGCGCCAGCGTGCGCCGTGCGTCGGCGCGAGGCGCTGCATGGTCTCGACCACCCGCCGCAGCCCCGCCTGCTCGGCCCAGTACATCGGGCCGCCGCGCCAGGCCGGGAAGCCGTAGCCGTTCACGTACACGACGTCGATGTCCCCGGCGCGCAGCGCGATCCCCTCATCGACGATCCTGGCGCCCTCGTTCACCAGCGGATGCAGCAGCCGATCGAGAATCTCCTCGTCGGGGATCTGGCGGCGGCGGATCCCGAGATCGCGCGAGACGCCTTCGATCAGCGCCACCACCTCAGGATCGGCGAGCCGCGTGCGGCCCTCATAGCGGTAAAATCCCTTGCCGGCCTTCTGCCCGAGCCTGCCCTCGGCCACCAGCCGCTCGAGGATCGCAGAGAAGCGCTCATCGGCGGGGAGCTTGCGTCCCTTGCGGATGAGGAAGCCGACGTCGTTGCCGGCGAGGTCGCGCACCGCGAGCGGCCCCATGGCGAAACCGAAGCCCTCCATCACGCGATCGATCTGCTCGGGCGTCGCGCCCTCCTCCAGCAGGAACTCGGACTCCGCGCCGTAGTACATCAGCATGCGGTTGCCGATGAAGCCGTCGCAGTTGCCGGCGAGCACCGGCACCTTGCCGAGCGTGCGGCCGAGCGCCATGACGCTCGCGATCGTCTCGGGCGAGCTCGCCTTGCCGCGCACGTTCTCCAGCAGCTTCATGACGTTCGCCGGGCTGAAGAAGTGCGTGCCGACCACGTGCTGCGGCCGCGAGGTGGCGCTCGCGATCGCGTCGATGTCGAGCGTCGAGGTGTTGGTGGCGAGGATCGCATGCGGGGCGGCCACGCGATCGAGCCGCGCGAACACCTCGTGCTTGACCTTGAGGTCCTCGAACACCGCCTCGATGAGGATATCGGCCGTGCCGAGCTCGGCATATTCGGTCGTGCCGTGGATGAGCGCGAGCGCGCGCTCGGCGCGCTCCTGCGTCAGGCTGCCGCGTGCTACCGAGCCCGCGTAGTTCTTGCGGATCACCGCGAGTCCGCGCTCGAGGGCCTGCCCCGACAGCTCGAGCAGCCGCACCGGGATGCCGGCGTTGGCAAAGCACATGGCAATGCCGCCGCCCATGGTGCCCGCGCCGATGACCGCCGCGCTCGTGATGCGCAGCGGCTTCACCTCGGGACCGACGTCCGGAATGCGGCGCGCCTCGCGCTCGGCGAAGAACAGGTGGGTGAGCGCGCGGCGCTGCGGGCTGTCGCGGCACTCGATGAAGCAGTCGCGCTCGAAGCGGAAGGCCTCGGCGCGCGCGCGTGTGCAGGCGACCTCGATGCAGTCGATGATCTTCCACGGCGCCAGCTGGCCCCGCGCCCGGCCCGCGATCTTCTGGCGGAACGCGCTGAACACCGCGCCATTCACCCCGCGGATCCGCTCCTCGGCCTCGCTCGCAAGGCGCAGCGGCAGTGCATCGCGCGCCGCGCGCCGCGCGAGCTCGACCGCGCCGACGAGCGCATCCTCCGCCACCGCATCGACCAGGCCGAGCGCCTGGGCACGCGCGGCCGGGATCTGCTCTCCGGAGGTGATCGCCTCGAGCGCCGCCTCGGGTCCGGCCAGGCGCGTGAAGCGCTGCGTGCCGCCCGCTCCCGGGATGAGTCCGAGCTTCACCTCCGGCAGCCCCACACGGGAGCTCGGGGCCGCCACGCGCCAGTGACAGGTGAGCGCCAGCTCGAAGCCGCCGCCGAGCGCACTGCCCTCGAGCGCCGCCACCAGCGGCTTGGTGCTCTGCTCCATGCGCGCCTGCACGTCGAGAATCATCGGCGACTTGAGCGCGAGCCCGGAGGCGATCTCGTGGATGTCGGCCCCGGCGGGGAAGCTGCCGTTCGCCCCGCACAACACCACGGCAACGATCTGCGGATCGGCATCCGCCCGCGCGAGACCTTCCATCAGCCCTTCGCGCACCGCCAGGCTCAGCGCGTTGACCGGCGGGTTGGCGATCTCGAGGATGGCGACCTCGCCGCTCACTCTATAGTTTACTGCGGGCACTCACGGCTCCTGCGACACACCGCCGGACATTGTACGGACTTGCACTACACTTGGCGCATGGACAGCGTGGACGCGGTGGTGATCGGCGCCGGGGCGGTCGGACTCGCGGTCGCACGCACGCTCGCGCAGCGCGGCCGCGAGGTGCTGATCCTCGAGGCCGCCGATCGCTTCGGCAGCGGTGTCAGCTCGCGCAACAGCGAGGTCATCCATGCGGGCATCTACTACCCGCGCGGCTCGCTCAAGGCGCGCCTGTGCGTCGCCGGGCGCGAGCTGCTGTACGCCTACTGCAGCGAGCACGGCGTCCCCCATCGCCGCTACGGCAAGCTGATCGTGGCGGGGAGCGCTGCGCAGGCGGCGCAGCTCGAGCAGATCCGCGCGGGGGCTCTCGCCAACGGTGTCGAGCTGCAGCCCCTGAGCGGGGCCGAAGCGCGCGCGCTCGAGCCGCAGCTGGCCTGCGCCGCAGCGCTCCACTCCCCGCTCACCGGGGTCGTCGACGCGCATGCCTACATGCTGGCGCTGCTCGGCGAGGCGGAGAGCCGTGGCGCGCAGCTCGCCTGCGAGAGCGCAGTCACGGCGGTGGCGCTGCGCGAGGACGGCTTCCTGATCGCCGTGAACGGGGAGCCTTTCGCCCTCCGGGCGCGCGCGCTCGTCAACAGCGCCGGACTCGATGCCCCACGGGTGGCGCGGCTGATGGACGGCTTTCCGGCCGCGCACGTCCCGGCAGCACACCTCGCCAAGGGCAGCTACTTCACGCTGAGCGGCCGCTCGCCCTTCACGCGGCTGATCTATCCGCTGCCGGTTCCCGGCGGCCTCGGCGTGCACCTGACCCTCGACCTCGCCGGGCGCGCGCGCTTCGGCCCGGACGTCGAGTGGGTGAGCGCGCCGAACTACGACGTCGATCCGACGCGTGCGGGCAGCTTCTACAGCGCCATACGCTCCTGGTGGCCGGCGCTCGCCGATGGCGCGCTCGAGCCCGCGTACGCGGGGATTCGCCCGAAGATCACCGCTCCCGGGGAGGCCGCCGCGGACTTTCGCATCGACGGGGAGTCCGTGCACGGTGTGCCCGGGCTGGTGCAGCTCTTCGGGATCGAATCGCCCGGACTCACCAGCTCGCTCGCCATCGCCGCGCAGGTCGCGGCACTGCTCCAATAAAAAGGGCCCCCGCGCGCCGGCGCGGAGGCCCCGCTACGCAAGCCGTGCCGCGGCCTCAGCTTGCCGGGACCGCCTCCACCTGAATGGCGAGCTTCACCTTCATGTTGAAGCCATATTTCTCGCCGTAGTTGATGCCGAAGTCGGCGCGGTTGAAGGTCGCCGAGGCATCCGCGCCGCAGCGCTCCTTGGGCGACATCGGCGTCACCTTGCACAGGAAGCTGTTGATCGTGAGGTTGAGCGGCCGGGTGACGCCGTGCAGCGTCAGCTCGCCGTGGACCTCGGTGGGAGCGCCGTTCTTGAAGTTCGCGAGCGTCCCCTTGTAGACGGCGGTCGGGTATTTCTGCACGTCGAACATCTCGGCCGACTTGGCGTGCTCGTTGAGCTTGGCCTGGCCGAAGTCGATCGAGGAGGTGTCGACCGTGATTTCGACCGAGCCGGTGCCCGCCTGCCGGTCGAGCACGATGGTGCCCGAGGAGCTGTCGAACTTGCCGCGCCACACCGACATGCCACCGAAGTGGTCGGCCTCGAAGCTCGGGTAGGTATGGGCCGGGTCAATCTGGTAGGTCACCGGCGCGGCGAAGGCGGAGCCGACCGTGAGGCTCGCCACGGCGAGCGACAGCGCAACTTTCATCACGAAACCTCTTAACAATGGACTGGGGGCGCGTAGCCTACGCCCGCGCCGGGTGCCCCGGCCACCCTTCTTTATAGAGAGGCTTCAGGGCGTTTATAGAGAGGCTTCAGGGCGCGAGCGGCCGCGCCTTCAAACCCAGGGCCCGGGCGACCACCTCGTGGGTGATCTCGCCGGCGTGCACGTTGAGCCCCGCGGCGAGCCCCGCGTCGCGTTTGAGCGCCTCGCGCCAGCCGAGATCGGCGAGCGCCCGCGCATACGGGAGCGTTGCGTTGGTGAGCGCGAACGTCGAGGTGCGCGGCACGGCGCCCGGCATGTTGGCGACGCAGTAGTGGATCACCCCATCCACGACGAACGTCGGATCCGCATGGGTCGTCGGGCGGCTGGTCTCGAAGCACCCGCCCTGGTCGATCGCGATATCGACCAGCACGGCACCCGGCTTCATGGACTTGACCATGGCGCGCGTGACCAGCTTCGGCGCCGCCGCCCCGGCCACCAGTACCGCTCCCACCACGAGATCGGCGTCCTTCACCAGCTTTTCGATGGTCTCGGTGGTCGAGTAGGCCGTCTGCAGCCCCGCGCCGAACTGCACCGAGAGCTCCCGCAGCCGCTCCACGGAGCGGTCGACGACCGTGACATCGGCGCGCAGTCCGACGGCCATCTCGGCCGCGTGGGTGCCGGAGACGCCACCGCCGAGAATCACGACGCGCGCCGGCGGTACGCCCGGAACGCCGCCGAGCAGCACGCCGAAGCCGCCCTGCGCCTTCTGCAGACTGGCCGCCCCGACCTGGATGGACATGCGGCCGGCGACCTCGCTCATGGGCGTGAGCAGCGGCAGCGATCCGCGCGGTCCGGTCACCGTCTCGTAGGCGATCGCGGTGGCGCCTGACTTGATCAGGCCCTGCGCCTGCGCGGGGTCGGCGGCGAGATGCAGATAGGTGAACAGCACCTGCCCCGGACGCAGCATCGCGCACTCGAGAGGTTGCGGCTCCTTCACCTTGATGACCATGTCGGCGCGCTGGAACACCTCGGCGGCGCTCGCCGCGATCGCGGCGCCGGCGGCACGGTACTGCGCATCGTCGACCCCGATGCCGTTACCGGCGCCGGTCTCGACCAGCAGCTCGTGGCCCGCGGCGGCGAGCTCGCGCACCCCGGCCGGAACCAGGCCAACCCGATACTCGTGAACCTTGATCTCGCGCGGAACACCGATGCGCATGGCGAGCCCCCGAAGCTGATTGGTGTGCAGTGCGCGGAATTAGAGCGCAGCGCGGCCGGTGCCCGTTTGCGTATATCCGGCTACGGCACGGGCTCCTGTAGCATAATCTGCCGCTATCTGGTTATTTCACGAAGGATTCTTGCGCCCATGGAGCTCGACCGCTATGACCGCGTGATTCTGCGGCTGCTGCAGGAAGACGCGCGTATGACCAATACCCTGCTCGCGGCGAAGGTGAATCTGTCCGAGTCCGCGTGCCTGCGGCGCGTGCGCGCGCTCGAGGAGTCGGGCCTGATCGAGGGCTACACGGCGCTCGTCGATCAGCAGCGCGCCGGATTCCCGGTGAACGTGTTCGTGAGCATCACGCTCGACCGCCAGAGCCAGACGGGGCTCGAGGCCTTCGAGAGCGCGGTGCGGCGCGTGCCGGAGGTGATGGAGTGCTATCTGATGACCGGCGAGCATGACTATCTGCTGCGCCTGGTGGTCGCCGACCTCGCCGACTTCGAGCGCATCCACAACCAGCATCTGACCCGTCTGCCGAGCGTGGCGCGCGTGCAATCGAGTTTCGCGATGCGCACCGTGACGCGCTCGCGCTCGCTGCCGCAGAGACAGGGCGGCGCTCAGCCGCGCGAGTAGGCGGGCAGTCCCTGCGCGAATTCGCGCAGCGCGCCGATGCCGCTCTCTTCCGCGCGGCGGCGCCATTCACGCAGCCGCACCAGCGCGTGGCTGGCGGAGGTCTCCTCCCACGCCTGCTGCAGTCCGTCGCGGTATTCGACCACCCGGCGCAGCACCTCGTAGTGCTCGAGCAGCTCACGCAGGCGGCGCCGCGCCTCCTCGGCGAGCAGCGCCGGGTGGCGGATCAGCAGCTGCGGGGCGATCGCGGGCAGCGCGCCGCGCGGCTCGCGGCGGCGCAACTCGCGGCACACCGGCAGCACCACGCGTTGCGCATAGGCACGCAGCACGTGCAGCCGGCAGGTGAACAGCGCCTGCACCGTGTCGGCGTCGAGGTCGTGCCGGCGGCGCTCCAGGTGCGGGCGCGGTGCGACCCAGCGCACGCGCGCCAGGCCGAGTGCGCTGAAGAGCCGTATCCACAGCCAGCCGATGTCGATCTCCCAGCGCTGCACGGCGAAGCGCGCCGAGCGCGGGAATGCGTGATGGTTGTTGTGCAGCTCCTCGCCCCCGAGCAGCAGCGCCCACGGCACGAGGTTGGTGGCGGTGGATGGCATCTCGAAGCTGCGGTAGCCCAGCGCGTGGCCGAGTCCGTTGATCACGCCGCCGGCGAAGAACGGCTGCGCGGCCAGATGCACGGCGATCATGATGATGCCCGGAACCCCGAACAGCAGCAGGTGCGCGGCCACGAACAGCGTGATGCCCACGTAGGTGTGGCGCGCGTACAGGTGGCGCTCGAGCCAGTCGTCGGGCGTGCCGCGTCCGTAGTTGCGGATGGTCTCCGGGTCGCTGCCGGCGGCGCGGTAGAGCTCGAAGCCTTCGAACACCACGCGCCGCAAACCGTAGACCGCGGGGCTGTGAGGATCGCCTGCCTGGTCGGCGAAGGCGTGGTGCTTGCGATGCACCGCCACCCACTCGCGCGTCACCGCGCCGGAGCTGAACCACAGCCAGAAGCGAAACAGGTGACGCAGCGCCGGATGCAGGATCAGCCCGCCGTGGGACTGGTCACGGTGCAGGTAGAGCGTCACCCCAAGGAACATCGTCTCGATGGTGGCGAACGTGACCAGCACGTAGCCCCACCAGGGCAGCTCAATGAGACCGTACGGGGAGAGACTCATGCGTTCTCCGTCGATTTCTTATGCGAGTCCCGAGTCTGGCGCGGTAGGGTACGTCAATTCCGTGAGCCCTATGCGGTTTTTTGACCCCCTCCCAGGGCGTCAGGTCACAGTTCCAGCGCCTGGCTCACACGACCAGCACGATCTTGCCGATGTGCGCATCCGACTCCATGAGCTGGTGCGCGGCGCACGCATCGGCGAGCGGGAAACGCGCGTGCACCAGCGGCTTCAGCCGTTTGGTGGCGAACAGCGGCCAGACATGCTGGCGCAGCGCCGCCGCGAGCCGCCCCTTGCTCTCGACCGACTGGGCCCGCAGCGTCGAGGCGCTGATCGCCAGGCGCTTCACCATCAGCGGACGCAGATCGATCTCGGCCCTGGCGCCGCCCTGGTGCGCGATGACCGCGATGCGCGCATCGGTCGCCGCGGCGGCGATGTTGCGCGCCACGTAGTCGCCGCCGACCATGTCGAGGATGACGTCGGCACCGCGCCCGTCGGTCGCACGCAGTGTCGCTTCGACGAAGTCGGTCTCGTGGTAGTTGATCGCATGGTCCGCGCCGAGCTCGCGGCAGGCGGCGCACTTGACCGCGCTGCCGGCCGTCACGATGACGCGCGCGCCGAACGCCTTGCCGAGGAGGATGGCCGTGGTGCCGATGCCGCTGCCGCCCCCGTGCACCAGCAACGTCTCCCCGGAGCGCAGCCGCGCGCGCTCGAACACGTTGAACCACACGGTGAAGAAGGTCTCGGGGAGCGCCGCTGCCTCATCGAGAGTCAGCTGCGCTGGCGCGCTCAGGCATTGCACCGCCGGCGCGAGTGCGTACTCGGCGTAGCCGCCCCCGGCGAGCAGCGCACAGACTCTGGCGCCGACCTCCGGCTCCCGCACCCCTTCGCCGCTTGCCACCACGACCCCCGCCACCTCGAGCCCGGGAATGTCGCTCGCACCGGGCGGCGGCGGATAGAGGCCTTTGCGCTGCAGGACGTCGGGCCGATTGACCCCGGCGGCCGCCACGCGGATCAACACCTCGCCGCTTTTCGGTTGCGGCACCGGCCGGCGCACCGCGCGCAGCACCTGCGGCGGCCCGGGCTCGCGGATCTCGATCACCGTCATGTTGACTGGCAGCATCGCAGCCAGATGTTGCGTTGGCTCCCGCTCAGGGTCAACAGGCCAACCTGCGGGGAGTCAGCTGCGCTCCTCCCCGCTCGCCCCCTCGCGCGCACGCCCGCAGACCCGCTCGCGCAGGCGCGCGCGTTCCTCGGGGCTGAGGCTCTCCCAGCGCTCGCGCCACATGCGCCCCCGCCAGTGGCCATGCGAGCGCAGGCCGCGCAGGCCTCCAAACAGGATCCGCGACAGTACCAGCAGCGCCAATGCCTGCCAGTAGCCGATCGCCGGGCCGCGGAACAACGGCGGCACCAGGTAATTCCACAGCAGCATCACCGCCCAGCTGAACGCTGCGATGAACGCGACCACGGCAACCGCGATGGCAACCGCCCTGGTGAGTCCCCTCACCACCCAACCTGCACCACTTCTCACGACTCTCTCCTCATGCTCATTCCGCCAGCCAGTCGTCGTAAATCGGCTGCAATCGCCTGCGCAGCTGCAGCACCGCATAGCGCTTGCGCGACAGCAGCGTATTGATGCTGAGGCCACTGCGCGCAGCGAGCTCGCGGAAAGTCACACCGTCGAGCTCCTGCGCCAGGAATACCTCGCGCTGCTCGCCAGGCAGCTCCGCCAGCGCCGCCTCGATCTCCCGCAGCAGCAGCGCACGCATCGCCTCGGTCTCGGGCGTGCCATCGGCGGCCGGCAGCAGCTCATCGAGCACGCGCTCCTCGTCCTCGGGGGCACCGCCCACCCGCTCGGCGAGCAGCTGCGGGCGCTTCCTGCGGAAGCGGTCGATGATGCGATTGCGCGCCACCCGCATCAGCCACGCGCCGACCTGCTCCACCGGCTGCGCGAGGCGCTCGGCGGCGACCAGCTCCGTGAGCGCCTCCTGCAGGATGTCCTCGGCCTCGCTCGCATCGTCGATGCGGCGCCGGATGAAGCGCAGCAGCCGATCGCGCTCGCGCAGCACCGCCGCGGCGATTCGCCGGTCCTGGCTCATGGGGTCGCTGATCGCGGCGGCGTCCATCTCCGGGAGAAAAGACGCACGGCGGGCCGCAAATATTGTCAGCCGGGAGGCGGGCGGCCCTGCACTGCGAGCTCCCCCGACCGCCCCGCGACCGTCCCGGAGGCGATGTTGCAGTGCGGGAGCCGCGCGAGGTCGATCCGGCCGGCGTAAGTGGCGAGGTCGGTGAGGTGCGCCCCGCGCGCCTTCCATTCCTTCAGCAGCCGCTCGAATGCGCCGAGGTAGGCACCGCCCTCGAGCTCGGCGTGCAGCGTAAACACCTGGTCGCGCCCGGGCTCGCGTGCGGTGAGCGCGAGCAGATGATCCACCGGGTCCTGGCCGGCGAGATCGTCGCGCCCGATGAGCTCATCCAGCGTCGGCAGCGTCGTCGGCAGCTGCGCCACGGCGCCGGCGACCCCGTCCGTCACCGGCAGGTACGGTGCCATGCCGCGGGTGTCCGAGGCGTAGCGGAACCCGAGCTCCTGCTCGAGCGCCGGCACGAAGCGGTTCATCTGCCAGCCGGCGGCGCCGTGGACCTGCGGCGCGCGGCCGAAGATCTCCGCGAACTCGCGGCACGCGCGCTCGAGCTCGCGCCGCGTCCAGGGCTCGCTGGCACGCGCGACTCCGTCCTGCCAGCGAATGTGATCCCAGGTGTGCACTCCCACCTCGAAACCCCGCCCGGCGGTGTCCTGCATGAATGAGCGGCAGCGCCGGCCGATCCGCGGTCCGGGCAACAGCACGCCGTAGAGCAGGGTCTTCACGCCGTAGTGCTCGAGCACCGACGTGCGCTTCACCTTGCCGAGGAAACCCCGCCGGAACACGCGCTTGATGGCGCGCCCCGTGTGATCGGGCCCGAGACTGAAGAGGAAGGTCGCACGTGCATCGAGGCGCTCGAGCAGGCCGGCGAGCCGCGGTACGCCCTCGCGCGTGCCGCGAAACGTGTCGACGTCGATCTTGAGGGCGATGACGGCCATGAGCGCGGGGCCAGCGATCAGCCGAGCTGCAGGGGGCGCGTGCCGAAGGTGCGCGCCAGGCGTGCGCGATCGGTCGGTGCCCCGCCCTGGCGCACCTCGAGGAGCTCGAGCACGCCGCCGTCGCCGCAGGCGGCGAACAGGCCGCCCTCGGCACCGAACAGCCACGCTCCCGCGCGCGGGAAGCGCCGCTCGCTGAGGCGTGTGCGATGGATGTCCCAGCGCTCCCCGCCGAGATCGGCGAACGCCCCGGGGAAAGGCGGTGCGACCGCGCGCACCAGGTCGTGAACCTCGCGCGCCGGGCGCAGCCAGTCGATGCGACCGTCCGCGGGGGTCCGGCGTCCGAAATACTCCCCGGCAAGCACCGCCTGCGGTCGGCGCGCGGCGGTGCCGGCGATGAGCTGCGGCAGGGAGCGCACCAGGATGGTCTCGGCCGCCACCGTCACCTTGGCGAACACCTCGCGTGCGTCGTCGTCGATGAGAATGGGTACCGCGAGCTGATCGACGATGTCCCCCGCATCGGCGCGCTCCACCATGTAATGGAGCGTCGCGCCGGTCTCGCGCTCGCCCTTGAGGATCGCCCAGTTGACGGGAGCGCGGCCGCGGTAGCGCGGCAGCAGCGACCCGTGCATGTTGAGCGCGCCGCGGCGCGCAGTGCCCAGCAGGGCCGCAGGCAGCAGCGAGCGGTAATAGAAGGAGAAGAGGAAGTCGGGCGCGAGCGCGGCGAGGCGCGCCTCGAGCGCAGGCAGCGCGGCGCCGGCCGGCGTGATCACGTCGAGGCCGTAGTCGGCGGCGGCAGCCGCGACGCTCGCGTACCAGCGGTTCTCGTTCGGGTCGTCGGCGACCGTCACCACGAGTGGGATGCGCACGCCGCCGGAGAGCAGCGCCTTGAGGCAGCGGACTCCGACATCGTGGTAGGCAAAGACGACGGCCGTCGGGCCGCTCACTCCTGTGCCTCCCGCGGGCGCGGTTGCGCAGACGGCAGCGCCGTGAGCTCCGCGCCAACATCGGCGCGCCGCCGCTCCGGCAGCTGCAGGGGCGCGGCATCCGCCCCCAGCACCGCCGCGACCGTGTAGCGGGGCCGCTGCCGCACCTGCTCGTAGATGCGCCCGACGTACTCACCCACCACCCCGAGCCCGAGCAGCGCCATGCCAATGAGGAAGAAGGCGATGCCGAACAGCGTGAACACGCCCTGCGCTTCCGGTCCCATGACCAGGCGGCGGATCGCCAGGTAGGCGACGAAAACGAGCGAGAGGAAGGCGATCACGATGCCGCTCATCGAGAAGAACTGCAGCGGTGCGACCGAAAAGCCGGTCATCAGGTCGAAGTTGAGCCGGATGAGGCGCAGCAGCGAGTACTTCGACTGCCCGACGGTGCGCTCGGCATGCGCCACCTCGATCTCGACCGGGTGGCGTGCGAAGGTATAGGCGAGCGCCGGTACGTAGGTGCTGACCTCGGTGCAGCGGTTGAGGGCATCGATGACGCTGCGGTCGTAGCCGCGCAGCATGCAGCCCTGATCGGTGATGCGGATCGCGGTGGTGCGCTCGCGCAGCCGGTTCATCAGGCGCGAGGCGGCCTTGCGCCACAGCACGTCCTGGCGCCGCAGGCGGATCGTCCCGACGTAGTCCGCCCCGGCATCCATGGCGGCCACCAGCTTGCCGATCTCCTCCGGCGGGTTCTGCAGGTCCGCATCGAGCGTGATGACGTACCTGCCGCGGGTGTAGCTGAAGGCGGCGAGGATCGCGCGGTGCTGTCCGGCATTGCGCGCCAGCACGACGACGCGCGTCACTTCGGGGCGCCGCTGGTATTGCTCGCGCAGCAGCGCCACCGAGCCATCGGCGCTGCCGTCGTCGACGAACACCACCTCGTAGCTGCGCCCGAGCGCATCGAGCGCCGGATAGAGCCGCGCGAACAGCTGCGCCAGCCCCTCCTCCTCGTTGAACACCGGGACGACGACCGAGACGTCGACGCTCATGGGCGCGCTCCGCGGACGATGTCGTTCACCGCCCTGACGACGCGCTCCACGTCCGCCAGCTCCATGGCCGGAAACAACGGCAGCGTCACGGTCTCGCGCCCGATGCGCTCGGCGATGGGGAACTGGCCTTCGCGGTAGCCGAGCGCCCGATAGGCGCTGAAGGTGTGAATCGCCGGGTAGTGCACGCCGACGCCGATGCCCCGCTCCTTCATCTTCTCGATGAAGGCGAGGCGCGACGGGCCCGCCGGTCCGAGCGGCAGGAGCGGAGTGAACACGTGCCAGCTGTGACCCTCATCGCCGCGCGCCGGCAGGCGCACCGGCGCCTCGCTCCCCCAGAGCTCGAAGTAACGCGCCACGAGCGCGCGGCGCTTGGCATTGAATTCCTCCAGACGCCGCAGCTGTCCGAGGCCCACCGCCGCGGCCACGTCCGACAGGTTGCACTTGCCGCCCGCGATCAGCGTGTCGAAGGAGTCCGGGCCCGCTTTCACCTGTCCGTGCCAGCGATTGAGCTCGATGCTGCGCAGCTCCGCCGCCGAGCCACCCGAGATCGCCCCGCCCTCGATGGTCGTGATGTTCTTGTTGGGATGGAAGCTGAACACCACGAGGTCGCCGAAGCTGCCGATGCGCTTGCCGCGCCAGGCCGAGCCGATGGCGTGCGCCGCATCCTCGATCACCCGCAGCCGGTGGCGCGCGGCGATGGCATAGAGGCGCTCCATGTCGACGGGCATGCCGGCGAAGTGCACCGGCAGGATCGCGCGGGTGCGCGGCGTGATCGCCTGCTCCACCTGATCGAGGTCGAGATTGCGCGAGTCGAGGCCGACGTCGACGAACACCGGGCGCGCGCCGACCCGCACGATCACGTTGGCGGTGGCGACGAAACTCAGCGCCGGCGTGATGACCTCGGCTCCCGGGCCGATGCCGCAGGCGAGCAGCGCGATCTCGAGTCCGGCGGTCGCCGAGGTCTGGGTGCGCACCGGACGGCCGCCGAGGTAGTCCGACAGGGCGGCCTCGAGCGCCGCCACCTTGGGACCGGAGGCGAGCCAGCCGGAGCGCAGCACCTCGGTGACCGAGGCGATGGTCTCCTCG
>Ga0335073_10005891_pt1 | contig 17216 bp, 15 predicted proteins | sample Lox_Sample_22_FD_207093 | JGI IMG/M metagenome (GOLD analysis project Ga0335073, IMG submission 207093) | Soil microbial communities from Loxahatchee National Wildlife Refuge, Florida, United States - Lox_Sample_2.2 | ecosystem: Environmental > Terrestrial > Soil > Wetlands | place: USA...
CTATCAGCTCGAGGGCGACATCGTGCTGAAGACCATGCAGGACGGCCGCCCGGTCGATGTGCCGATACGCCAGGGAGAGGTGCTGCTGATTCCACCCGACCTGCCGCATTCGCCGCGGCGGCCGGCCAACACCGTGGGCCTGGTCGTCGAGAGACAGCGCAGGCCCGGCGAGCGCGACGGCTTCCAGTGGTACTGCGAGCGCTGCGGCAACCTGCTGTACGAGGAATTCATCGAGCTGACCGACATCGAGAAGCAGCTGGCGCCGGTCTTCGACCGCTTCTATGCCAGCCGGGACCGGCGCACCTGCTCCCGCTGCGGCACCGTGCTGGAGCGCCCCGGTTGAATGCGCGCTTGCAGGTAGGGGACCGTGAGGTCCGCATCGACCTCTCGCGACCGTTCGACCTGAGCGTGGAGCTGGACTTCCAGGGCCCGCAGGCACGGCACTTCGGTGCGCCGCGCGCCGGATCGCGGCCCTACTCGGTGCCGGGTTTTCCCGGATCGGTGGCCCGGGGCGCAAGCTGCAACTGCGAGTCCATCACGCTCATCCCCCACTGCAACTGCACTCACACCGAGTGCGCCGGCCATCTGACACGGGAGCGGCTCCACGCGCAGCGCGTCGTTCCGCGCGGTCTGCTGCCGGCGCTGCTCGTCTCCGCAACACCCACGCCCTGGGATCAAACGCCAGAGAGCTCGGACCCTGTTCCCCAGACGGACGATAGCGTAGTGACGCGCGGGGCGCTGCAGGCGGCGTGGCCAAGGGAGCTGCCATTCGAGCCACGAGCACTGGTGATCCGCACTCTCCCCAACGAGCCTGCCAAGCGCACACGCGATTACACGGACATCACGCCGCCCTACCTGACGCGCGAGGCGGCGCAATACCTTGTGGAACGCGACATCGAGCATCTCGTGGTGGACCTGCCCTCGATCGATCGGGCGCACGACGAAGGGCGCCTGACTGCCCATCGACTCTTCTTCGGCCTTCCGGCCGGAGAGACCACCCTGGCCCGCGCGGCGCGATCGGCATGCACGATCACCGAATTGGCGTACATTCCCGCCGAGGCAGTCGACGGGCCCTATCTCCTCGAGGTGCAGGTGCCTGCGATCAACGGCGACGCCGTCCCCAGCAGGCCGCTGCTTTATGCCGTCGCCCACTGACTCCCCACTGCAGTCATGAATTACGACCCCACAGTGGAGTTTGCCCGCCATCTCGATGCGGCGGATCCTCTGCGCCCCTTTCGCGACCGATTCGCCCTGCCTCGCGATGCAGACGGCAAGCCGCAGGTGTATCTGTGCGGCCACTCGCTCGGCCTGATGCCGCTGGCCGCGCGTGCATTGGTCCTGGAGGAGCTGGACGACTGGGCGCGGCTCGCAGTTCTCGGGCACGAGCATGCCAAGCGGCCGTGGATTCCCTATCACGAGAACCTCCGCGACGGCCTCGCGAATCTGACGGGCGCGCGCCCCACCGAGGTCGTGGCGATGAGCTCGCTCACGGTCAACCTGCACCTGCTGCTGGCGGCGTTCTATCACCCGAGCGGCGAGAGGCGGCGCATCCTCATCGAGGCCGGCGCGTTCTCCTCCGATCGCCATGCCGTGGCCTCCCAGATCGCCTGGCGAGGGCTCGACCCGCGGGAAGCGCTGGTGGAGCTGACGCCGGCTGCTGGCGCGGACACCATCTCCGAGGGGTCGATCGAAGCCTACCTCGGGGAGCACGGCGGCAAGGTTGCGCTCGTTCTGTGGCCCGGCGTGCAGTACAGGACCGGCCAGGCATTCGACCTCGGCAGAATCGCGCAGGCGGCACATCGCGCCGGATGCATGGCCGGATTCGACCTCGCTCATTCGATCGGCAACATGCCGCATGCGCTGCACGACATCGAGGCCGACTTCGCGGTCTGGTGCAGTTATAAATATCTGAACGCCGGCCCCGGTGCCATCGGCGGCTGCTTCGTCCATCAGCGTCACGACCGTCCTCATCTTGCCGGCTGGTGGGGGCACGAAGCCGCGACCAGATTTCGCATGGGGCCCGAGTTCCACCCCGAGGCCGGCGCCGCGGGCTGGCAGATCAGCAACCCACCGATTCTCTCGGCCGCTCCCCTCATCGCTTCGCTCGCGCTCTTCGAGCAGGCAACGCTGCCGAGGTTGCGGCAGAAGTCTGTGGCGCTCACAGGCTATCTGGAATATCTCCTCGACCGGCTGGCGCCGGAAGTTGTGCTCATCACACCACGCGCCCTCGAGGCCCGCGGCTGTCAGCTTTCCGTGCGGGTGACCGGGCCGCAGGGGCGCGGCCGGCGCGTGTTCGAAACCCTGACGTCCCTCGGAGTGATCGGCGACTGGCGCGAGCCGGATACCATTCGCCTCGCCCCCATTCCGCTATACAACAGCTTCACGGACGTGTGGCGCGGCGCCGAGGCGCTCGCCCGGGCCCTGCGCAATCAGCCGTGAAACCTGCCCCGGAGCAACCGGTCAACATCGTCGGCGCCGGCCTCGCAGGCGCCCTCCTCGCCGTGCTGCTGGCGCGTCGAGGATTCGCAGTCGAGCTCTACGAGCGCAGGCCCGATCCGCGGGCCGTGGAGAGCGAGCGCGGCCGCTCCATCAACCTTGCGCTTGCGGCGCGCGGCATCGCCGCACTCGAGCGCGCCGGCATGATGGAGCGCATCCGGCCGCTCATGATCCCGATGCGGGGGCGGATGATTCACGCGCTTTCGGGCGACACGCAGCTGCAACCCTACGGCCAGCGGCCAGAGGAGGTCATCTACTCCGTCAGCCGTGCCGACCTCAACCGCGTCCTCATCGAAGAGGCGGGCCGGCACCCGCGCGTGCATCTAAGATTCCGGCAGACCTGTCTGGCCGTGCTGCCGGAGGCAGGCGCGATGCGCTTGCGCAATGAGGGTACGGGCAGCGACTACACGGTACCGATTGCACCGACCTTCGCCACCGATGGCGCCGGATCGGCCGTTCGCTCGAGCCTCGCCCGCTCGAGTCTCATCGGTGTGCGCGAGGACCGGCTCGACCACGACTACAAGGAGCTGACCATCCCCGCCTCAGGCGACGGACGCCACATCATGGAGCCTCACGCACTCCATATCTGGCCGCGCGGCGGTTTCATGCTCATCGCCCTGCCGAACAGCGACGGTACCTTCACGGCCACCCTCTTCCTGGCGCGCAGCGGCGGCGGCAGCTTCGAGACGCTCACCAGCCCCGACCGCATCGCAACTTTATTTCGGCAGCAATTCCCGGACGCGGCGCAACTCATGCCGCATCTCATCGAGGAATTCACGACTCACCCTCAGGGGCAGCTCGGCACTGTGTACGCGCAACCCTGGCACATCGGCGGCCAACTGCTGCTCCTCGGCGACGCGGCCCACGCCATCGTTCCCTTCCACGGCCAGGGGATGAATGCAGCCTTCGAAGACTGTCTCGTCCTCGACGGCCTGCTCGATCGGCACGACAGTTGGCATACGCTGTTCGCGGATTTCGAGCGCTCCCGCCTCCCCAACACGGCCGCCATCGCGCAGATGGCGCTCGAGAACTACATCGAGATGCGCGACACCGTGCGCGATTCCACGTACCTTCGGCGCAAAGCACTGGCAATGGAGCTGGAGCGTCGCTTCCCGGACCAGTTCATACCACGCTATTCCATGGTGATGTTTCATCCGGAGATCTCGTATGCGGAGGCACTGCGGCGCGGCAGCGAGCAGGAGAAAATCCTGTCCGAGCTGGACAGTCGGGCGACGCATGCAGGCGTGGATCTTGGCAGGGCGCAAGCGCTGATCGCGCAGCGTCTGACCTGAACGAAACTGCGTCGTGCGTCGCCCTTTTTCAGCCCAACCGCACCCAATCCACGGCTTCGAGCACATAGGGAGCGAACAGGAAATCGCGGATCGCGATGATCCGGTTCGATCGCCAGTCGAGCAGGACGAAATGCGCGGGTCTTTCCATCGTGCGGGTGCCGTCGAAGACCAGCATCGCGGGTTGCCCTTCAACCGCGCCCAGGGCGAACCGCCACTTCCGCTCTTCGGCATAGCGCGTGAAATAGAGGCCGATCCGGTCGCGGCCTTCGAGCTTCAGGCGGTTGACCAGATCAAGCTTCACATCGTCGGCAAGCATGGCGCGAATCGCATCGAAATCGCCGGCCTGAAACAGATGAACGTAGGCGGCAATCTTCTTCCGGGCCTCATCCGACATGAGCGGCAGCCGGGTGTCCTCGGGAACCCGCGCGAGTTGCCGCAGTGCTACGCGCCCACGTTGCAGCGCTGATTTGGCTGCCGCCGGCGTACATTCGGCGATGCTCGCGACCTCGTCCACCGAATAGCCCAGCACATCCTTGAGTATCACCGCGCAGCGCTGAAGTTCAGGCAGCTGCAGGAACGTCTGAACGCTGACCGCTACAACGTCGGCCTCGGGTATTGGGCTCGCTTCGGCTTCTGCGGTAAGCGAAACGATCGGGTTGCGGGACTTGCCGCGCAGGAAGTCGAGGCTCGTGTGATGGGCGATGCGAAGCAGCCAACCTTCGAAATTGTCTACCTCCGTGCCTTCGGCCCGCGCCCGCAAGGCCTTGACCAGTGCGTCCTGCAAGACGTCCTCACCATCGACCGCCGAGCCGGTCATGCGCGCGCAGTAGCGGTGAAGGCGCGGCCGGAACGCTTTCAGACGACTCTCGAATTCATCTGTGTTCATGTATCGAGCCCCGGGCAGAGCGACTGCGCTCGTCAGTACCCGCAGATTCCGATGAGAATTTTCGACAGTGCGGCAGGTTGTGACAGAAAAGGCGAGTGGCTGCTCTCCAGTGTGTGGATGGTTGTTTTGCCGCCGATGGTCCCGTCAACGGTCGCAATCATGTGATCCTGGCCGGTCAACGGAATCGCGCGATCCTGTGTGCAGCGGATGTAATGTCGCGGCACCGTGCCAAACCTTCCAGGGGTGATTTCCGATGGGGTGACGGCGCCGACCGGCTCATCGCAATGAAGTTGTGACGCCGCCAGCGCGAATTCCGACTCCGACACGTCACCGTAAAAGGTGGCTTTGATCCGCGATCTGTAGGCGTCGTCGGCCGGCCCGATATTGATCCTCGTCGCGCCGGTGGCGGCGGGGTTGCCCACAAACAGCCCGGATCCCAGGGACGAAGACATGGTCTCGTGCTGGAGCAACGCGAACAATTGCATGCCGTTCGGCAGCATGAATCCGCTGACGTACACGACCGCGAGAAGCAGGTCCGGAACCTGCTCGGCGACGGCCGAAGTCGTCAGGCCGCCGGCCGAGTGGCCGACCAGGACGACTTTGCCGTTGCCGAGCGACGCAGCTTCTCTTACCAGGGCCACTACCGCTTGTGTCCGCTCCGACTGTGTAACGCCTGCGACGGGTGACCGCTCTGCTGCGAAGGCAGCGAGGTCGAACGGGCGAAGCCTGAGCGACTTTGGCGCGATTGCGTTCACCCCGGCGCCGGGAAGGTCGAGCGTCAAAGGCGCGAAGCCCTGGGCCTCGAGTATGGGTACAACCTTGTCCCACGTCGAATGATTGTGCCAACCTCCGTGCACCAGGACAAAAGCCGCTTTGGATAGTGGCATCGCCGATCCTTCTTCGTTTGATATTACGGTATTTCCGGCCTGCGTCGGCCGCCGTCGGGGAGCGGCTCGTATTCAAACTTCCCGGTCGTCAAAAAGGAATATTTGAACGCCCGTGTCGTCCGGCGCATAAGCCTGACGATCCGCCCTGGCTGCCTGTCCCTCCGGGCTTGCGAATGCCCTTTTGATCGCCGCAAGGTCGTCGAAATGCAGGGTACCTATCAAATACACATCGGACGATCCGGCCAGTACTGCGACCGGGCCGTAGCTGATCTCGTATTTCCTGAGACCCGGAAGTTTCTTCGCCAGTGGTATGTGTACGTCGAAATAATGCCGGTCAAATGCCTCGACGTTCTTCGGCGTGCGGTAAATCACTACCATTCGAGCCATTGTGGCTCTCCTTTTGCTGCTTGAGTGAGATGCAGCAAGGACGAAACGGGGGGCGGAAACGGATCGCGGCGCCGTAAAATTTTGGACCCGAGCTCGACTGGGCTCCTCAGCCGATGAGCGGCTTCATCCGGGGAACCGGACCCCGCCCCGTCAATCACTGACGTCGAGCCAGGAGATGCGCGACACCGTGCGTGATCCGGCCTACGTTCGCCGCAAGGCCCTGGCCATGGACCTCGAGCGCCGCTTCCCTGACCATTTCATACCGCGTTACCCCATGGTGATGTTCCACCCCGAGATCTCCTATGCCGATGCGCTGCGGCGCGGCGCTGAGCGGGAAGGAATTCTCTCGGAGCTGGACGCCCAGCGCACGCGGGGAGAGGTCGATCTCGACAGGGCCCAGGCGTTAATCGCGGAGCGACTGACCGGCTAGTGCCCGTGCGGGCCAGCGAACATAATGGTCAGAACGGTCGCTGCAATCGTTGCCCCCGCCGTTATCAAAGCGAGCCACGCTGCATACCGGCGTGTGCTCAGCGCCTCGAGCTTGCTTTCGAATTTTGCGTCCATCTTGTCGAACTTGGCGTCGATTCTGGCGTCGCGCCTTTCGAACCTTTCGTCCTGCCGCTCGAACCTCGCATCCAGCTTCTCGAGTAGGCTGATCTGCTTGGCATCCTGCTTTTCGAATCTCACCTCCTGCTTTTCGGACCAGACGTCGAACTTCGCATCCAGCTTGTCGAGCTTCTGATCCACGGACTTCCGCCAGTCGCGCAGATCGCCCTCGAGCACGTCGTTTTCCATTGGAAACTCCTCTCTCAAAGCGTTCATAGGCGCTTCGGCCTCACAGCGCGCCGACTTGTCTTTGATGCGAGACATTAGAGCACGGTCAACGCTCCCGTAGAAGTCGCAAAACTGGGTGAATCAGCAAGTTTCGTCGAGAATTACCGTCGTTTGTTGCGTTATGCACGACGTCATCTCGCACGTTGGAAAGGTGCGTTGGCGCTATCCCTGCGGCATCACGATCGCGTGAGTTGACTTGACTTCCTCCATGACGAAATACGTGTGCGTCTGCTGTACGCCGCGCACGGACGCGATGGTGTCACCGAGCAGCGTGCGGTAAGTCTCCATGTCTTTGACGCGCACCTTGAGCAGGTAGTCGAAGCCCCCGGCCACCATGTGGCACTCCATGATCTCGTCGTGAGCCCGCACCACCTCCTTGAAGTGCTCGAACGCCTCCGGCGTCGTGCGGTCGAGCGAGACCTCGACGTAGGCCAGCAGACCGAGGCCGAGCTTGCGCGGGTCGAGGCGAGCGAAATAGCCCTCGATGAAGCCGCCCGCCTCCAGCCGGCGCACCCGCTCCAGCGTCGGCGTGATGGTCAGATTGACCTCCCGCGCAAGCTGCGACACCGGGAGGCGGCCGTCCTGCTGCAGTCTCGCCAGGAGCTTCAGGTCGATGCGATCGAGCCGCCGGTCCCCGGCTGGCGGGTTCTGCTGCGCTGAGGCTGTTTTGACGGGCATGGTAGTTAAATTTGCTGCTAATGTCGCCTAAACGGAAAATTATCCTCTACTTTGCCGGCTATCATGAGCACATTCAACTAATTTGAGCCGGAAGTACTGACCGTCATGGCCGCCGTCCCCGAGACCCATTCCGCCCTTCCCCTTCCGCCCGAGGGGAACGAGCACCTCCGTGCCCTGCGAGAGCGCTTGGCAGCCGCCACCCTGCGTCCGGAAGCCGAGGCCGTAGCGGAGATGCACCAGGCGCTGCTGCCCCTGGCAGACCAGCTCGAGAGCGCTCGCCGTCGCGCCATCCGTTGGGTCACGGCGGTTCGCGAGCGCGCGGGCTCGCGGCCGCTTGCCGAGTCGCTGCTCGACCAGTTCCCTCTCGACAGCAAGCAGGGAAAGGCGCTCATGAGCCTCGCCGAGGCATTGCTGCGCACACCGGACCCGGGCTGCGCCGACCGGCTGATCGCCGAGCGGCTGACCGCGCTGCGGGAAAGCGGCGCGCAGGGCTCCGACCTGGCCGTCCGCATCTCCATGGCACTGCTCGGCACTGCGAGCCGGCTGTTGCCCGACCCGAGCGCCGCGCTGGCGGGAAATGCCAGACCAGTCCTCGCCCCGCTCGTGGCACCGATCGTGCGCGCAGCACTGCGGCGCGGGATGCGGATGATGGGCCATGCATTCATCGTCGGGGAATCGATCGAGTCGGCGCTGGGACGCGGCCGGCGCGACGCCGCGCTCTCACTCTGCTCGTTCGATGTGCTCGGCGAAGGGGCGCGGTCCGAAACCGACGCGCAGCGGTATCTGGATTCGTACGCTGCCGCGATCGAAGCACTGCGGGCGCAGCCCCCCGGCTTCATTCACCGCCGTTCCGCCATCTCGGTGAAGCTCTCCGCTCTCGAGCCGCGTTATTCGCTGACCCAGCGCGCCAGGGTCATGGGAAGCCTGGTTCCGCGGATGGCCGCTCTCGCGCGCCTCGCCTGCAGTGCCGGGATCGGGTTGACCATCGATGCCGAGGAGGCGGATCGACTCGACCTGTCACTCGACGTCATCGAAGCGCTGGCATCCGATGTCGAGACACGCGGCTGGGACGGACTGGGACTTGCCGTTCAGGCCTACAGCAGGCGCGCACCGCTCGTATTGGATTGGGTCGCGGAGCTCGCCCGACATACCCGGCGGCGCATGACGGTGAGGCTGGTCAAGGGTGCGTATTGGGACGCGGAGATCAAACGCGCCCAGGAACGCGGGCTCGACAGCTTCCCCGTATACACGTCCAAGAGCGCAACCGACCTCAGCTACCTCGTGTGCGCGAACCGGCTGTTTGACGCGCCCGACGTCATCTACCCGCAGTTCGCGACCCACAATGCGCTGACCGTGGCGGCGGTGCTGGCGATTGCGCCCGAGGGTGCGGTGTATGAGTTTCAGCGCCTGCACGGCATGGGGCAGGCGCTCTATGACGTGGTGCGCGCCGACACGCGCGACTTCCCGCGCGTGCGTGTATATGCGCCGGTGGGCACGCACGAAGATCTGCTGCCTTATCTCGTGCGCCGGCTGCTCGAGAATGGCGCCAACACGTCGTTCGTGCACCATCTCCTCAACAAAGACATTCCCGTGGAGCAGGTAGTGGGTCAGATCATGAACGAGGCTGCAGACGATGGCTCGGCCGCGCGGATCCGCGAGCCCGGCGGGCTCTATCGCACGCGGCGCAATTCCCGCGGCGCCGACTTCGGCAATCCGGCGGAGCTCGCGGCGCTGCAGGGCGAGCTCGCGGCGGCCGCCGCGACCGGCTCCTACCTGGGCGGACCCGTGTTGAGCCAGGGCGAGAAGATCAACCCCACCGTTCCGGTGCGGTCGCCCGCGGATGCGGCGCTGATCGTGGGCCTCACACGCGATGCGACCGAGTCGGAGATTGCCGGCGCGATGGCGAGCTGCGCGCAGGCGCAGCGCGCGTGGGATGCGACACCCGCCGAAAACCGCGCCGCCTGCCTCGAGAAGGCGGCCGACCTGTTGGAGAGCCGGCGCGGCGCTTTCCTCCACCTGCTGGTGCGGGAGGCCGGCAAGACGCTGCCCGATGCGATCGCCGAGATCCGCGAGGCGGTGGACTTCTGCCGGTACTACGCGGCACGCGGCCGCGAGCAGTTCACCGCTCCCCGGGAGCTCGACGGCCCGGTGGGCGAGCGGAACCTGCTGTCGCTGCAGGGCCGCGGCGTGTTCGCCTGCATCAGTCCCTGGAACTTCCCGCTGGCCATCTTCACGGGCCAGATCACCGCGGCTCTCATGGCCGGCAACGCCGTCGTCGCCAAGCCGGCCCCGGCCACGACACTGATCGCGCATGCGATGACGCGACTGCTGCACGAAGCAGGGATCCCACGCGATGTACTGCAGCTCGCACCGGCTGACGGCCCGCTTTTCGGCGCGACCGCCCTGACCCATGCGGCGCTCGCCGGCGTTGCATTCACGGGCTCGACGGCTACCGCCGCGACCATCAACCGCACCCTCGCCGGACGTGACGGACCGATCGTGCCGCTCATCGCCGAGACCGGCGGCGTGAATGCGATGATCGTCGATGCGACCGCGCTCCCGGAGCAGGTCGTCGATGACGTCATCGCCTCGGCGTTCACCAGTGCCGGGCAGCGATGCTCGGCCCTGCGCGTGCTCTATCTGCAGGAGGAGATCGCGGACCGCGTGCTCGAGATGTTGATCGGTGCCATGAAGTGCCTGACGATCGGCGATCCCGGCGATCCCGCGACGGACGTAGGCCCTGTCATCTCCGCCGACGCGCAGCAGCGTCTCGGCAAGCACGCGCAGCGGATGCAGCTCGAGGCGAAGCCCCTCTATTCCTGCCCGGTCGGGCATTGCGAACGCAGCGGCCACTTCTTCGGCCCGAAGCTCTTCGAGCTCCATTCGGCGGAGCAACTGAAGACCGAGGAATTCGGTCCCATCCTGCACGTATACCGCTATGGCGCGGCCGACCTCGGCAAAGTGCTGGAAGCGGTCCGTGCGACGGGATTTGGGCTGACACTGGGCGTCCACAGCCGGCTGGAGAGCATGGCGGAGCACACTTTCCGTGCGCTTCCGGTCGGGAACACGTACGTCAACCGCAACATGATCGGCGCGGTGGTCGGGGTGCAGCCCTTCGGCGGGCAGGGCCTGTCGGGTACGGGACCCAAGGCCGGCGGCCCGCACTACCTGCAGCGGTTTGCCACTGAGCGGACTCTCACCATCAACACGGCGGCCATCGGCGGCGCGGTGGAATTGCTTTCCTAGCCACATTATTCACGAACGCCGGCACAATTTGGCCCCGGGGACTCGCTTCACAAGGCATCTCCCGGGCCGCCGTGAATCCGTCCGTGGAGGCTGCCGGAAGAACATCCTGTTTTTCAGGCCCCGGGAAATGCCTTGTGAATCTAGTGCCCGCTGAATGTTTGCGGCGTTCAGTGAATAATCCGGGCGAGGCAGATTTCCTGCCGGACCGGCCCCGGGCTAGGCGCGCAGGGCTTCCGTCAGGTCCGGGAAAGAGGCGATCGGCTCCCCGCAGACGTTGCCACGACACACGTAAGCCACGGCGGCGCCTCTTGCCGTCTTCTCCGCAATCGCCGCCGGCAGGTCCGGGGCATCGGCCGGTACGGCGAGCACCATCCGCGCCGGGGAGTAGACCTTCGCAAGCTCGCGCCGCCAGCTGTCGATGGTCTGCGGGTCGCCGCGCAACACGATGATTTCCGGCGGCGACAACATCTCCTCGAGCGCCATGAGCAGGCTGGTGTGGCCCTGCGGATAGCGCTCCATCAGCGGCCATCCGGCGCGAATCGTCCGCTCCGCGGCTTCGAGGTAGCGCCCCTCGCCCAGAAGGTATCCCATCCGCTGCAGAGCAAAAGCCGCGACACCGTTGCCCGCGGGAGTGGCGTCGTCGCCGAAGGACTTCGGCCGGTGGATGAGTTGCTCGTGATCATCCGAGGTGAAGAAGAAGCCGCCGGCGCTCTCATCGGTGTAGTGCCGCAGCACCACCTCCAACAGGTCGCGGGCGAATCCCAGCTCATCGGCGCGGAAACGGACCTGCTGCAGCTGCAGCACAGCATCGGCAAGGTACGCGTAGTCGTCGAGATACGCGTTCAGATGCGCGCGGCCATCGTTGTAGGTCGCGAGCAACCTGCCATCCCGCCAGAGCGTGCGGCGCACGAACCCGAGCGCCCCCCCGGCGGAATCCGCCAGATCGTCTCGCCCGAGCGCCCGCGCCGCCACGGCCAGGCCGCGGATCATCAGCCCGTTCCAGGAAGCGAGAATCTTGTCATCCCGTCCGGGACGGATCCGGCGCGCGCGGATGTGCAGCAGCTTCTCCTTCGCCGACGCCAGTGCCGATTCCACTCCGTCGGGCGGACGGCCGAGCGTGGACGCAATGTCCTCGACGGAGCGGAAAACGTGCAGGTGCCACTGGCCCTCGAAGTTGGGCTCGCGATCTAAGCCGTAGCGTGGAGCGAAGGCATCGTATTCCTCGCTCGTCAGCGCCGCGCGCACTTCTTCCCTGTTCCAGACATAGAACCTGCCCTCGTGCCCCTCGGAGTCGGCATCCAGGCTGGAGTAGAACCCACCCTCGGGCGACTGCATCTCGCGCCGCACCCAATCGGCGGTCTCCGCGGCCACTTTGCCGTAGAAAGTGTCGCCGGTCGCCACATACGCATCGGCATACACCGCGAGCAGGCTCCCGTTGTCGTAGAGCATCTTCTCGAAGTGAGGGATCATCCAGTGCTCGTCGACCGAGTAGCGGCAGAAGCCCCCCGCCAACTGGTCGTTGATGCCGCCCTCGCCCATGCGACGTAGTGTCAGACCCGACATGTAGAGCGCATGCAGGTCCGGCGTGTCGCTGTCGGCACCTGCCCGCCATTCCCGCAGCAACAGCTCCAGCGAGGTCGCGTGGGGAAATTTCGGCGCCCCACCGAAGCCGCCGAAGCGAGGGTCGAACGTCCGCTCGAGCGTTTGGCGACAGAGGCGCAGCGGCGCGTCGCTCAGCTCGACGGCATCCGCGGGCGGCGGCGGGTCCAGCTGCGCGAACGCCGATATCAGCGCCTCGTTCTGCTGGCGCAGCTCCGCCTCGTGCTCGCGGTAGAAACGCGCCACGCGCAGCAACAGCTCCCCAAAGGCGGGCAGGCCGAAACGCGCCTGCTTGGGGAAATAGGTGCCGCCGAAGAACGGCCGCCGGTCGTCGGGAGTGAGAAACATCGTCAGCGGCCAGCCGCCGGAGCGCTGCGTCAGCATCTGCTGGGCGATCTGGTAGATGCGGTCGACGTCGGGCCGCTCCTCCCGGTCCACCTTGATGTTGACATATAGCTGGTTCAGAACGTGCGCAGTCGCCTCGTCCTCGAAACTTTCGGCGGCGAGCACGTGGCACCAGTGGCATGCGGCATAACCCACGCTGAGGTGGATGGGCTTGCCCTCCGCGAGCGCGCGCGTGAAGGCTTCCTCGCCCCATGGATACCAATCGACCGGATTATGCGCATGCTGACGCAGATACGGACTGGTCTCGCCGATCAGCCGGTTGGTGTATTTCGGCGTGCCGTCCGGGTTCACGTGTCGGGTATCCATGCAGCCCCGAGAATACCCCTATCGCCGATTCTGTATACTGCCGGCCCGCCGAACGCCCCATCGCGCCCTTTGAGCTCTCCTTCATACATCCCCAGCGCCGATACAGGCAGCGCCCGCGAGCTGCGACTGAAGCGCGGCGAAGAGCGCCGCCTGTCCTCGGGGCACCTGTGGGTCTTCAGCAATGAGATCGACTCCGAGGCCACGCCGCTCGCGGCATTCGCGCCCGGAGACCTCGGGCAGATCAGGTCGCACCGCGGGCAGTTCCTCGGACACGCATATGTCAATCCGCACGCGCTCATCTGCGCGCGGATCGTGAGCCGGGACCCCGCCCGTCCCATAGATCGCGCGCTGCTCGACACCCGCCTGCGCGCAGCGCTCACGTTGCGGGAGCGACTCTACCGCGATCATTACTACCGTCTCGTCTTCGGGGAATCCGACGGACTGCCCGGTCTGGTACTGGACCGCTACGGCGATGTGGTCGTGGGACAGATTGCAACCGCCGGCATGGAAGCGTTGAAGGAGACCATGGCCGAGGCGGTGCGTGCGCTCCTGTCGCCGGCGACTCTCTACTGGAAGAACGATTCCGGGGCGCGTCAGCTCGAGCACCTGCCACAGGGGGCCGCCGCCGCCTTCGGCGAAGCTCCGGCCGAGATCACCGCTGTCGAGGCCGGGCTGCGCTTCACGGCGCCATTGACGCACGGGCAGAAGACCGGCTGGTTCTACGACCAGACTCATAACCGTGCGCGTCTGGTGCGGTATCTCTGGCCCGGGTCGCGGGTCCTGGATGTGTGCAGCTACGTGGGCGCGTGGGCCGTCACCGCTCTGAAGGCCGGTGCCGCCACCGCGAGCTGCATCGATTCCTCGGAGACCGCGCTCGATTTTGCGCGCCGCAACGCGGAAGCGAATGGCGTCGCGCTGGAGACGATTCGCGGAGACGCCTTCGATACGATGAAGGCACTGTACGATCGGGGTGAGCGCTTCGATATCGTCGTGCTCGATCCGCCGGCCTTCATCAAGCGCAAGAAGGACATCCCGCAGGGGCAGGCGGCCTACCGCAAGCTCAACCAGCTCGCGCTGGACCTCATCCAAGGCGAAGGGCTGCTGGTCTCCTGCTCCTGCTCGTATCACCTCGCGCCCGAGGACCTGGTGACCGCCATCCAGACGGCAGCCCGCCACACCGGCCGTTTCGTGCAGATCCTGGAGTCCGGCGGTCAGTCGCCCGACCACCCGGTGCATCCGGCCATCCCCGAAACCCGCTATCTCAAGGCTTTCTACTGCCGCGTGACGCGCGAGGTCGGCTAAACTCCGCGGCCATGATCCCGTACCCGAATATCGACCCGATCGCCCTTCGGCTGGGGCCGATCAAAGTGCACTGGTACGGCATCATGTACCTCCTCGGATTCGGATCCGGGTGGCTGCTTGCCCGCCGGCGTGCGGCTAAGCCGGGGTCCACGTGGAAGCCCGTGGACGTCGACGACCTCGTCTTCTTCACCATGGTGGGCGGGGTACTCGGCGGCCGGGTGGGTTACGTGCTCATTTACGGTCTCAGCTTCTGGACGGCGCAGAATCCGTGGTACCCGTTCCAGGTCTGGGACGGCGGCATGTCGATTCACGGCGGTTTCATCGGCGCGATCATCGCTCTCACTCTCTTCTCATGGCGCCGCCGCCGCAGCGTCGCCGATGTTTTCGACTTCGCGACGCCGCTGCCGGAGCCCGGCCTCTTCTTCGGACGCATGGGCAATTTCATCAACGGTGAGCTCTGGGGCAAGCCGACGACGCTCCCATTTGGCTTCATCGTCGATCCCAGGCACCTGCATCCCTCTCAGGCGAGCAATGCATTCTCGGAGTGCGCTCGCTTCCGGATTACGCCATGCATACTGCACGTGCATGCGTCGCAGCTCTACGAGGGCTTCCTCGAGGGCATCGTGCTCTTCATCGTGATGTGGTGGTTCACCGCCAGCTCGCGCCCGCGGCTCGCCCCGTCGGGGCTCTTCCTGCTGCTGTACGGCATTTTTCGCTTCCTCATCGAGTTCGTGCGCGTGCCGGACGAGCAGATCGGTTATCTCGCCTGGGGCTGGCTCACCATGGGCCAGGTGCTGTCGCTGCCCATGATCCTCATCGGCCTCGTCCTGCTGACTTACGCCTACAGCGCGCGCGTGCGCTCGGGTAACTTCGCCACCGCGTAGTGAGCCGCGCACGATGAAACCCTACCTCGAGCTGATGCGTCGCATCCTGGAGAGCGGCGCGCCCAAGGGTGACCGCACGGGCACGGGCACGCTGTCGCTCTTCGGCGAGCAGCTGCGCTTCGATCTGTCACAGGGCTTCCCGCTCGTCACGACGAAGCGGATCCACCTGCGCTCGGTCATCTGCGAGCTGCTGTGGTTTCTGCGAGGCGATACCAACGTCGCCTGGCTGCGCGATCAGGGAGTCACCATCTGGGACGAATGGGCCGACGAGCGCGGTGAGCTCGGGCCCGTCTACGGCAAGCAGTGGCGCGCATGGCTGGCGCCCGACGGGCGCACGATCGATCAGATCCGCGTAGCGCTCGAGCAGTTGCGGGGCAATCCCGATTCCCGCCGCATCCTGGTGAGCGCGTGGAACGTGGGGGAGCTCGAGCAGATGCACCTCATGCCGTGTCACGCGCTCTTTCAGTTCTACGTCGCCAACGGCAGGCTGTCCTGCCAGCTCTATCAGCGCAGCGCCGACGTCTTCCTGGGCGTGCCGTTCAACATCGCGAGCTACGCCCTCCTCACCCACATGTTCGCCCAGCAGTGCAACCTCGAGCCCGGCGAATTCATCTGGACGGGCGGCGACACGCACCTCTATCGCAATCATCTCGAGCAGGCGAAGCTGCAGCTCTCGCGCGCTCCCTTCCCGTTGCCGCGACTCAACATCCGGCGCCGCCCCGCAACCCTGTTCGACTATACCTTCGAGGATTTCGAGTTCGTGGACTACCAGCATCATCCCGCCATTGCCGCTCCCGTGGCGGTCTGACATGACACGCCAACCCCTGTTCGAAGTGCGCAGCTCCCCGGTCCATGGCATGGGCGCTTTCGCCCTGCGCCGCATCCGCAAGGGCACCCGCATCGTCGAGTATCTCGGCGAGCGGGTGTCGCACGCGGAGGCCGACCGGCGGTACGAGACCAAGGATGCGAGCGACGCCCACACATTCCTCTTCATCGTCGACTCGAGGACCGTCATCGACGCGGGCGTCGACGGGAACGAGGCGCGGTTCCTCAATCACTCCTGCAAGCCCAACTGCGAATCGGTGATCGAGAACCGCCGCGTATACATCGAGGCCACCCGCACCATCGAGCCCGGCGAGGAGATGACCTACGACTATCAGATCCAGCGCGACGTCGACGATCCGCCGGGCATAGAGCAGGTATTCGCCTGCCGTTGCGGCTTCGCGGAATGCCGCGGCACCATGCTGTGGCCGCCGGATCCGCCAAAGCGCGCGCGCAAGCCGCGACGGAAGGCAACCAGGCGCGCGCGGCCCGGAAGTGACAGCAGTAAGCGCCGCAAGGACAGCGGGCGCGCGCGCGGGACCGCCAGGAAGTCTTCGCGACGCCGCTGACGGCGCGCGGCGTATCCCATGAGCCACTCCAGTCGCTGGAGCCTGACGGCGGTCATCGGCGCGCTCGGCGTCGTCTATGGCGACATCGGCACCAGCCCGCTGTATGCGCTCGATGCGACACTGACGGTGGCCGGCCGATTCGACCGGGAGTTGGTGCTCGGCGCGCTGTCCCTCATCCTCTGGGCGCTGACCATCTCGGTCACCATCAAGTATGTCAGCGTCATCATGCGCGCCGACAACGATGGCGAAGGCGGCATCCTGGCGATGTTCGCGCTGGCGCAGCGCCAGCTCATTCCCGGCAGCCACTGGGCGCGGATCGCGGTGTGGCTGGCGCTCGCCGGCACCGCATTCTTCTTCTGCGACTCTCTCATCACACCCGCCGTCTCGGTGTTGAGTGCGGTCGAGGGACTCGAGGTGCTGAATCCCCAGCTCAAGAGCGCGGTGGTTCCGGTCACGGTCGGGGTGATCGCCGGTCTCTTCGCCTATCAGCGTCGCGGCACCGCGCGTATCGGCAGTCTCTTCGGTCCCGTCATGGTGATGTGGTTCGTGGTGATCGGGCTCACCGGCGCCGTCGCGATCCGTCGCGATCCCGTCGTGCTCGTGGCGCTCAACCCGCTCTACGG
>Ga0335073_10005892_pt1 | contig 17213 bp, 20 predicted proteins | sample Lox_Sample_22_FD_207093 | JGI IMG/M metagenome (GOLD analysis project Ga0335073, IMG submission 207093) | Soil microbial communities from Loxahatchee National Wildlife Refuge, Florida, United States - Lox_Sample_2.2 | ecosystem: Environmental > Terrestrial > Soil > Wetlands | place: USA...
CGAGCCGGCCTCAGAATTCGCGGTGTGACACCGCGTCGCGTTTTGTTCGCGCTGGCGACGAGCGAGCGCTTCGAGCGGGCGGTCCGCGCGGCACCCGGTGGCGAGGCCCTTGCCTACCGCTACGCCTCCCGATACGTCGCGGGTCGCACGGCCGAGGAGGCGCTGGACGCGGCATGCCGACTGGCCGGCCAGGGCATTTTCAGCTCGATCGACTACTTCGGCGAGAACGTGTCCGACCCGGCGGAGGCGGACCGGGTGACCGACGCGTACGTTGCCCTGGCCGGTCGCATCGCCAAGGAGGCGCCGTCAGGGACATATTTGTCGCTCGATCTCTCGCACGTCGCGCTCGACGAGCATCGCCTGGCCCGCGTTGCCGTCGCGCTCCCGCCGGGCGCGCGGGTTCAGGTCGGCGCGGAACAGGCCGACCGGACTGACCGGATCCTCGACGCGGTGCTCGCGGTGGCCCGTGACGGCGGCGCGGTCGCGGCCACGGTTCAGGCCAACCTGCGCCGAACCCCCGCGGACGCGCATCGGCTGGCCGAGGCGGGAGTGCCGATCCGGCTGGTCAAGGGCGCCTACGTCGAGGACCCCACGATCGCGATCCCGTGGGGCGACCCCACCGACATCGCGTTCGCGGGCCTCGCGTACTCGTTGCATGGTGCCGGCGCCCAGCTATCGCTCGCGACGCACGACCCGGTGCTGCGGGAAGCGCTGCTGCCGGCACTGCCCGGGGTCGGAGTCGAGATGCTGCTCGGCGTTCGCCCGTACGACCTGCCGTCCCTGGTCAGCCGAGGAATACCAGCGCGCCTGTACGTCCCGTTCGGCGAGCGCTGGTTTCGCTATTGGATGCGGCGCGTCGCCGAGTCGCGCGGCGCCCGTTAGCAACGTGTAAACGTGTGGCCCGGGGCCGGGCGGTACAACTAGGGGATGCGTGACTCCGAGCTACTGCTCCGCCGGGCCAGGCGACCACTCGTGATCGGCATGGGGGGCGGCGGGGATGTGGTCGGCGCGCTCGCCACGGCCGAGCTCATCCGGCTCTACGACGGCGGCGACCCGGTGCTCGGGGGGCTCACATGGGAGCGGCGGCCGTTCGATCCGGTGCCGGGACCGCGGACGGCGGCCGAGATCACCGGCGCGGAGGAGCTCGCTCCCGGGGTCCTGCTCGCGGGTCCGGACACGCGCTTGCGCGACCGCGATGTGTTCTTCGCGGAGTCGCGGATGGCCGAGTTCCTCGGGCAGCGCACGCTGCTGATCGACATCAACGACGGGCCGGCGCCGGTGGCGGACGGGATCGAGCAGGCGATGGCGGCGTTGAAGTGCGACCTGCTCGTGCTCGTCGACGTCGGCGGCGACGTCGTGGCGCGGGGCGACGAGCCGGGGCTTCGGAGCCCGCTGTGCGACGCCGTGATGCTGGCCGCCGGCGGCCGGCTGTCGCGGCGTGGCCAGCCGATCCTGCTCGGGATCTTCGGGATCGGGTGCGACGCCGAGCTCACGCCGGGCGAGGTGCTGGCGCGGCTGGCCGACGTCGCCGCGGCCGGTGGGCTGTGCGGCGCGCGCGGGCTGACGGGACCCGTCGCCGAGCGGATGGAGGCGGCGATCGAGCTGGTCAGCACCGAGGCCAGCGCGCAGGCGGTCCGCGCCTTTCGTGGCGCCTCGGGACAGGCGACGATCCGCGGCGGTACCCGGACGCTCGAGCTGACTCCCGCTGCGTCGCTGACCTTCTATCTCGACGTCGACATCACGCTGAAGGTTGCGGGCCGACTGGCCCAGGCGGTCGCCGACGCCGGCGGCCTCGAGGAGGCCAACGACGCGCTGAACCAGATCGGCGTTGGAACCGAGCTCGACTACGAGCGGGAGGCCGCCGGTATCTCCACTCAGCCCGCCGGCCGCTTGAACGCCGACGCGTAGTCGACGCCCTCCACCTCGATCGCCACGTTCACGGTCTTGCAGCGCGCACACCTGATGCGCAGCTTGCGGTTCATGTACTCCGGCGGCATTGCCGTCGCGAGCACGTTGCCGCACTCCACGCACACGTAGTCGTCGGGGCCGTTGCCCTGGAACACCGGGCGCGCCGGGTCCTCCTGGACCGCGGTCCCGCCATCCCGGGGCACCTCGCCCTCGCGCACGTGTCGCATCGCGATCGTCGCCATCTGGGGTCCCCGGGCCTACAGCGCCGCCAGCTTCGAGATGAAGTCGTTGATCAGCGCGTCGAGCACGTTCTGGACGACGCCTTCGCCCATCGACGCGGCCTTGCCGGTGATCGACGCGGCGGTGTGGATCTTCCCGCCGCCGTCGGCGAGCTGGAACGTGACGTCGGCGTTGGCGTGCCCTTGTCCTCCGGCCTCCCTCGACTTGACCTGGAGCACGGCGCGGTGGGCGTCGGCGTCCTGCTCGATCACCGCGACGGTCCCCTTGAAGGTCATCGACATCGCGCCCATCTTGACCTTGATCTGCGCCTTGACGTTGTCGGGCGCGGTGGCCTCGGTGACGCTCCCGCCGTCGACGCACGGAACCAAGCGCTCGAGGTCGAGGATCGCCTCCCAGTTGTGCTCGATCGGCTTGCCGTTCGAGTACTCGTGGTCCAGTTCAACCATCTGTTTCGTCTCCTAAGGGGTTAGGGTTGCGCATATGTCACAAAACTTTGGACCAGACAACGCGAGCCTCACGATCCGGACCGGAAGGACCGGAGGCGCCGCCAAGGCCGGCCACGACCTGGTGATCGAGGTGCAGTCGTGGCAGGCGACACTCGACCCTGGAGGGCAGCCCGCGCTCACGCTCACCGCCGACTCGCGGTCTTTGCGCGTCCTCGACGGCAGCGGCGGAATCAAGTCGCTGAGCGAAAGCGACAAGACCGACATCAAGAAGACGATCGACAAGGAAGTGCTGAAGGGCTGCGCGATCGAGTTCCGCTCGAGCGAGGTAGCCGAGGTACCCGGTGGGCTGAGCGTGCGCGGCGAGCTCTCGCTCGGCGGCAAGCAGGGGCCGGTCACCTTCGACCTCGCCACCGAAGACGGTGGCCGTGTCCATGGCAGCGCGACGGTGACGCAGTCTGCTTTCGGCATGAAGCCGTACTCGGCGCTGTTCGGCGCGTTGAAGGTCGCCGACGACGTCGAGGTCTCGATCGATAGCAAGGGCAGTTAGCTGTCCGCGTAGACGGTCTGGGCGTCGAGGCCGCCCTCGACGCCCGGCGGCAGCACGCCGGTGCCGTGGGCATACAGCGCGATGTCGGCGATCGTCTTCGCCTGCGCCGGGTCGCCGCTCGACACGAACGCGCCGTCACCCCACTCGATCGTCTCCGGCGTGGTCTCGAGGGCGGCCGCCGCGAGTAGCCGCGCCTTGTCGAGGATCTTTCCGGTGGCGCTCTGGATCGCCGCCGGCGTCCCCGGTGAGGGCGCGGTGTTGTAGCCGTGGCCTTCGCCGAACCGGTCGGTGTCGGCGGGTACGACCTTGACGTCGAGCGGGGGGACGCCCAGCTCGCCGGCGACGAGCTGCGCGTAGCGAGCCTCCTCGCCGTCAGACTCGGTGGTCAGGCTGAGCACCATCTTGCCGGTCGGGTGCACCCTCAGGAACACCGCCCGGTACGCCTCGTTGGCCATCACTCATCCTCCTCTGTCGTTTGGTTCGAAGCCTCCTCGCGCGCCAGCCGCTGGCGCTCGAGGTGGGCGGTCAACGCGTTGTGATCCTCGAGGTCGCAGAAGCTGGGTTGGGGGCCGCCGAGCGGATGTGGCGGCACCGCCGGGCGATCGCAGCCGGGGTAGATGCAGATCTTGCTGGCGGGCACGTTCATGACCCCAGCGACCATCCGGGAGTCGTCCTGCCGCGGCTCGGCCCGTAGCCGCTGGGCATCGCCACCGAGCTGCCCGGCACCGGCGTGGCGCTCGGCCACGGGTCCTCGTCGGGCTCGGGCTGCGCGGGCTCGGGCGGCGCGCCGAGGTCGTTCGCGGAGGGCGCGCCGATCGCGTCGACCACCTCGTCGAGCGCCTCCAGCGTGTGTCCGCTGACCAGCGCGTCGCAATGCGGCAGCGCCGCGACCAGGCCGGCCGCGCGCGCCTCGAAGCCCCGTGCGCTCACGCGGGGGTTGACCCACACGATCCTGTGCGCGACGCGGCGCAGCCGCTCCATCTCGCGTGCGACCAGCGCCGGGTCGCCGCGCTCCCAGCCGTCGGACAGGATCACGATCACGGCCCCGCGGGCCATGCCGCGCCGGCCGTGGCGGTCGTTGAACGTCTTGATCGCATCGCCGATTCGCGTGCCACTGGACCAGTCCGGAGCGGTCGCCGCGGCGCGCTGGATCGCGCGCTCTGGGTTGCGCGACGACAGCGCGCGGGTCAGCCGGGTCAGACGGGTGGCGAATACGAACGCTTCGGCGTTTGGACCGCTGCCCCCGGCACACGTCAGGAACTGGAGGTAGGCGCGTGCGTAGGGCTCCATCGAGCCCGAGATGTCGCACAGCACCACCAGCCGGCGGGGCACGACGCGGCGCCGTCGCCGAGCGAGCCGGATCGGATCGCCGGCGGTGCGCAGGCTGCCCCGGAGCGTGCGGCGCATGTCGATCCGCTCCCCGTGGCGGTCAGGCTCGGCCCTCCGCGTCCGGCGCAGCGGCGTGGCGATGCGCAACCGGGTCATCAGCCGGTAAAGCTGGGCGAGTTCGCCGGGCTCGAGCGCGTCGAAGCTCTTGGAGCGGAGCAGCTCCTCGTCGCTGGCCAGCACCGGAACCGGCTCGTCGTGCGTGGGCTCGGCGGAGCGGCTGGTGGACGGCGCCGAGCGGGTCGCGCCCGAGGGTGGCGAGTCGACCCCATCGGCGCTTCGCCGCCGCTCGTTCGCCGGCGAGGGCTCGGTTTCGCGATCGGCGGGTACCGGGTCCGGCGGGTCCTCGATCGGGGCCGCGCCGAACACGCTCGCGAAGACCGCGTCGAACGCGCGCACCTGGGCGAGGTCCGACACGAACGCCGCGCGCGCGGTCCAGTACAGCCGCCGGCGCGAGATCGGCTCAACCACGGCGAGGGCTTCCACGAACCACGCGGCGCGCTCGGCGGTCACCGGCACCCCGGCCTCGTGGAGGCGCCGGCTGAACGCCCCGGCGAGCTCCGGGAGGTCGAGCCCGAGCGTCCGGACGCTGAACGGCCGTGCGGACGTCATCGGGGGAGCACCAGCTCGTCCAGTCCGGCCGCCCGCACGACCTCCTGGTCCTCCGAGTACTTCAGCACGGAGCCCAGCGTGCGGTCGATCGAGTCGGCGTCGAGCTCGTCGACGCCGAGCACCGTAAGTGCCGCCACCCAGTCGATGGCTTCGGCGACCCCGGGCGGCTTCTGCACGTCGCTGTCGCGCATCCGCGAAATCGCGTCGGCCACCTGCACCGCCAGCCGCTGCGACGCCGCGGGGATCCGCCGGCGGATGATCTCGACCTCCCGCTGGGGCGTGGGGTAGTCGATCCACTGATACAGGCAGCGGCGCTTGACGGCGTCGTGCAGGTCGCGGGTGCGGTTCGAGGTCAGCACGATGATCGGCGGATGGGTGGCGCGGATCGTGCCGATCTCCGGGATCGTCACCGCGGCCTCGGCGAGCAGCTCGAGCAGGAACGCCTCGAAGTCGTCGTCGGCCCGATCGATCTCGTCGACGAGCAGCACCGCCGGCCTTGGTCCGGGATGTTCGAGCGCGCGCAGCAGCGGGCGGCGGATCAGGTAGTCGCGGCCAAACAGATCCTGCTCGCTAAGCGCCGCGCCCTGTGCCTCGGCGAGCCGGATGCTGAGCAGCTGGCGCGGATAGTTCCACTCGTACAGCGCCTCGGCGGCGTCGATCCCGTCGTAGCACTGGAGGCGGATCAGGGGCGTGTCGAGGACCGTGGCAAGGGACTTGCCCGCCTCGGTCTTGCCGACCCCCGCCTCGCCCTCGAGCAGTAGCGGCTGGGGCAGGCGAAGGCTCAGGAACATCGAGGTCGCGAGCCCTTCGTCGACGAGGTAGTCGACGGTCGCGAGCCGCTGGGCAAGCGTCTCAACATCCGGAACCAGGTGGCGGATCTCGTCTGCCGCCTCGCCGGTGACGCGCGTCATGCCGAAGCGTGCATTTGCTCGAATGCGCGCAGACAGCCCTCGCCGCAGAAGTAATGCACCTCACCGGCGATGTTCAGACTGATCGCATCCGGGCTGACAGCGACCGTCATCCCGCAGATCGGATCGGTCGCGGTGGTGGGAGGCGCGGCAGCCCACGACCGCGGGGTGGTGCTCGATTGCCGGCGCACCTGGATGATCGAGGCCAGGATCGAGAGGGCGATCTCCGATGGGGAGCGGGCGCCGATGTCGAGGCCGGCAGGCGTATCGACCTGCTGTAGCAACTCGTCGGCGACCCCCTCGGCCCGAAGCTCATCGAGCACGGCGGTGCCGCGCTTGCGACTGGCGACCAGGCCCACGTAAGGGACCCCGGCTTCGAGGGCGGCGCGCAGGATCGCGCGCTCGTCCCGGCCGTGCGCGGCCACGACCAGTGCAAGGTCGTCCGCGCCCGGGGCAGGCGGCCCGGAGTCGTCTCCGCGACTCGAGACCGCGTCGAGCCCCAGTTCGGGGCCGAGCCGCAGGAGCGCGGCTGCAATCGGCGTGTCTCCGGCGACGATGATCCGGGGTGCCGGGAGAAACGGCTCGAGGAACACCTCGATCGCGCCGCCCGACAGGCACGGATTCTGGACGGTCACCGAGCCGTTGTCGTGTCCGATCTCGGTGCCGACGTCGTCGCCCTCGGACCCGCCGGGGCCGTCGGGCAGGATCCGCAGCAGCAGGGGCTCGCCGCGCTCGATCGCCTTGAGCGAGTACAGCCGCACGCTGTTCTGGGCGCACACGCCGCCGACGAATCCCTCGATGCTCCCGTCCTCGTGCACGAGCGCGACGTTGCCTGGCTGGACGCTCGTGGGGTGTTCAACCCGGACCACGGTGGCGGTCACGAACGCGGCACCGGCTGCGGTGAGCTGGTGCGCGCGGGCGCTCAGCGGCCCCGAGATCACTGGGGCGGCTCCGGACGGCCCTGCATCGCCGCCCACACGCGCGCCGGCGTGCACGGCATGTCGATGTGGTCCACGCCGTGGCTCTCGTGCAGCGCGTCGATCACGGCGTTGACGATCGCGGGCGGCGATCCGACGTTCGGCGACTCGCCGACGCCCTTGGCCCCAAGCGGGTGATGGGGGCAGGGCGTGACCGTCTCGCCAAGCTCGAAGTCGGGACATTCGAGCGCGGTCGGGATCAGGTAATCCATGAACGACCCGTTCAGGCAGTTGCCCTCGTCGTCGAACGTGATCACCTCCATCAGCGCGATCCCGATCCCCTCCGCGAGGCCGCCGTGGATCTGGCCCTCGACGATCATCGGGTTGATCCGGACGCCGCAGTCGTCGACCGCGATGAAGCGGCGGACCTTGATCGCCGCGGTGTCGGGGTCGACGTCGACGACGGTGATGTAAGCGCCGCACGGGTAGGTGAGGTTGGGCGGGTCGTAGATCACCTGGGCGTCGAGCCCGCCCTCCATGCCCTCGGGCATCGGATCGCCGGAATAGGCGTAGGCGGCGATCTCCTCGATCATCGCGCCCTTCTCGGGGTCGCCCTTCACGTACCAGCGGCCCTTCTCCCAGGCCAGGTCCTCGGCTCTTGTCTCGAGCATGGTGGCGGCTATGAGGCGCGCCCGGTCGCGGACCTTGCGCGACACGACCGCCACCGCGGCTCCGGACACAGGTGTCGACCGGCTGCCGTATGTGCCCAGGCCGTACGGCGTGCGGTCGGTGTCGCCGTGGCGAACCTGCACGTCCTCGGGCGGGATCCCAAGCTCCTCGGCGACGATCTGCGCGAACGTGGTCTCGTGGCCCTGGCCCTGGGTCTGGGCGGAGATGCTCACCATCGCCTTGCCCGAGGGATGGACTCGCAGATCGGCGCCGTCGTTCATGGCCAGGCCGAGGATGTCCATGTGCTTGCGCGGGCCGGCGCCCACTCCCTCGGTGAAGAACGAGACGCCGATGCCCATCAGCTCACCGCGGGCGCGCTTCTCGGCCTGTTCGGCGCGGAGCTCGTCGTAACCGGCGATCCGCATCGCCTCGCGCATCGTCTGAGCGTAGTTACCGGAGTCATAGGTCCAGCCGGTGGTGGTCTCGTACGGGAACTGCTCGGGTGCGATGAAGCTGTTCATGCGGAGGTCGATCGGATCGACGCCCATCTCGAGCGCGAGCGCGTCGACCATCCGCTCGACCAGATACACGGCCTCGGTGATCCGGAACGAGCAGCGGTATGCGACGCCGCCGGGCGCCTTGTTCGTGTACACGGCCTTGACCTGCACGTGCGCGGCCTCGAGGTCGTAGGAACCGCACACGATGTGGAAGAAGCCGGCCGGGAACTTAGTTGGCTGCGCCGTGGAGTCGAACGCGCCGTGATCGGCGATCACGTCGACGCGCAAGCCCGTGATCTTGCCGTTCTTCGAGCACATCTCGGCGTGCATCACGTAGTCGCGGGCGAAGCCCGTCGACATCAGATTCTCCGAGCGGTCCTCGATCCACTTGACGGGGACGCCGGCCACGATCGAGCCGGCGATCGCGCACACATACCCCGGATACACCGGCACCTTGTTGCCGAAGCCGCCGCCGATGTCGTTGCAGCGGATGCGGATCATGTGCTCGGCCAGGCCGGCGACGTGCGCGTACACCGTGCGGTGCGCGTTCGGCGCCTGGTTGCCGTTGTAGATGTCGAGCTGGCCGGTGTTCGGGTCAAAGGCGGCGATCATCCCGCACGTCTCGAGCGGCGCCGGATGGCAGCGCGGATAGATGATGTCGCGGGTGACGATCGTGTCCGCCTCCGCGAAGGCTCGATCGGTCGCCTCCGAATCGCCTGCCTCCCACAACGGGCTGGCCAGGTTGTCGGTCTGGCCGTCCTTGTCGTCGCGGATCAGCGGCGCGTCGGGATCGAGCGCCGTGCGGGCGTTGACGACCGCCGGGAGCGGCTCGTACTCGACATCGATCAGCGCGAGCGCGTCACGCGCCGTGTACTCGTCGACGGCGATCACGAACGCCACCTCCTGCCCCTGGAAGCGGACCTTGTCCCCGGCGAGCACGGCCTGGGTGTCGTAGGAGATCGTCGGCATCCAGGCGAGGCCGAGCGTCTCTAGGTCCTTGGCGGTGACGACCGCGGCAACGCCCGGATGGGCGAGCGCCGCGGAGGTGTCGATCGACACGATGCGGGCGTGGGCGTAGGGGCTGCGCAACATCACGCCGTGCACCATCCCCGGGAGGCGGATGTCGTCGAGGTAGGTCCCCTTGCCGCGGATGAAGCGCGCGTCCTCCTTGCGCTTCAGGCGTCCGAAGCCGATCGGGCGCTCGGTCGTGGTCTCGAGAGTGGCCATGCTCGTTATGCCTCCTGTTTCAGAGCAGCTTCGTGCTCGGCCGCCCAGCGCACGGCGCTGACGATGTTCTTGTAGCCGGTGCAACGACAGATCGCCCCCGAGATCGCGGTCCGGATCTCGGCCTCGGTCGGGTTCGGATTCTCATTCAGCAAGGCACGCGTCGTCATCAGCATGCCGGGGGTACAGAAACCGCAGTGCAGCCCGTGCTTCTCGTGGAAGCCCATCTGAATCGGGTCGAGCCGGCCGTCCTGCTCGAGCGACTCGACGGTCAGGATCTCGTGGCCCACGCACATCGCGGCGAGCGTCGTGCACGACTTGACCGGCTTGCCGTCCATCAGCACTACGCACGCTCCGCAGTTGGAGGTGTCGCAGCCCCAGTGCGTGCCGGTCAACCCCGAGTCGCGGATGAAGTGGACGAGCAGCGTGCGCGGCTCGACGTCGCGCGCCACGTCCTGGCCGTTGATGTTGATCTTCACTTCCATGTCATTAGGCCTCCTGTTGCAGGGCGCGAGCGGTGGCGCGCCGCAGCGCGCGCACGGTGAGGACATTCGCCAGATGGCGCTTGTAGTCGACCGGCCCTCGCCCGTCCGCCACCGGGGCGCAGTCCTCGGACGCGATCTCGCCGGCCCGTGCGAACAGCTCCTCCGACGGCGCCTTGCCCTTGAGCGCCTCCTCGGCGCGGGACGCGATGATCGTGGTCGGTCCCAGGGCGCCGAGGGCAATGCCTGCGTCGGCGATCGTGCCACCCTCGATCCACACCCCCGCCGACACCGCCGCGATCGCGAAGTCGCCGGCGCGCCGTTCGACCTTCTCGTGCGCGCTGCCGGCCCCCGCCCTGATCGGGATCCGTATTTCGGTCAGCATCTCGTCCGCGCCGACCGCGGTCGTGAACGGCCCGATGTAGAAGCCGTCCATGCCGGTGATGCGCTCTCCGGACGGTCCACGCATCACTACCTGCGCTTTCAGAGCCGCGCAGACCGCCGAGAGGTCCTCGGCGGCGTCGGCCTGGCAGAGCGAACCGCCAATCGTGCCCCGGTTGCGCACGACCGGGTCCGCGATGACCTCCTCGGCCTCGCGGAACACCGGCGCGCGCCGGGCGAGCAGCTCTGACTCGAGCAGCTCGGAGTGCCGCGTGAGCGCCCCGATCCGGATCTCGGTGATCCGCTCGTCGATGTACGACAGCTCGTCGAGATCGTTGATGTCGATCAGGAACTCCGGGTTCGCGAGTCGGAGCTTCATCATCGGCAGCAGGCTGTGGCCGCCGGCGATCAGCCGCGCTTCGGGACCGCGCTCTGCCAGCGTGGCGATCGCGCCGTCGACGCTCGTCGCCCGCTCGTACTCAAACGGCGCTGGGGTCTGCACAAGTTCTCCTTACTCGTTGTCGCTCTTCAGACGGCGCAGGAACGCCAGCCCTGACTTCACTACTCCGCCCTCGGCCGGAGCCGCCTCGGGAGCCGGCGAGGACGATGCGCCGACCGCCACGGGCATCCGCTTGCGAACACCCGGCGATTCGCTCGGTACGTACTGGACCGGCGAGTCGGTGCCGATGATCGGCGAACGCGGCATCACCTGCGGCCGCGTCTGCCTGACCTCCGGATAGAGAGTCCGGGCCGCGAGGCTGCCGTACGAGGGGTTTCGGAGGGCCGGCCCGTTCGGGCTCGCGGCCGCGATCGGGGCCTCCCGGCCGAGCCGGGCCAGCGTCAGCGTTCCCTTCGTGTACACCTCGCTGATCCGCGGCGCCTTCGTCCCGGTGCTCTCCGGGAAGTCGCGGAAGCCGTCGGCGGCCGCGCCCGGGTACAGCCCGTCGACCAGGCCGACCGCGTCCTCCATCCCGGCTTTCTTGACGAGCAGGCCCTCGAGCAGGCTGACTCCGGCGTCGAGGTTCGTGTTGATCGAAGTCACGACCTCATCGACCGGAGCGCTCTTCTCGATGATCCCGACCACGCCCGTGATCGCCTCGTCAAGCGCGTTCGTGATCCGCTGGAGCGCGACGATCGTCGACACGAGGTAGTAGACGAGCGCCAACACAATCAGCAGGACCGCGATGATCATGACTACACCAGCTGCGGGCATCGTGCCTCTCTTAGTTCGCGTCGTCGAGGATCACGTCGAGCGAGCCGCCGTAATCGGCGGCGGTCTCGATCGTCTTCTTTACCTGGTCCTGCGTCGTCAGCAGGAGCGCTGTCGCATCGAGGTCCTTGGACCCGGCGGTCGCGGCCGTCGCGATCTGGTGGACGCTCGGCACGATGCTGTTGGCGGCGTTCAGGACACCGCGGAGCAGATACACGACAACCGGGAGCACGACCAGGATCAGGACCGCGTCGCCGATCCATTCGAGCGTCATTGGGGCCTCCTTTCCGCGACAACCTTGGCTTTGCGCGCGATCCCGGGGAGCGCGCTCAGGATCACGTCGAACTGGCCGTTGATCGCAGTGACCGCGGGCTCGAGTGGCTGCAGGTGCTCGGCTTCGACCATCTTGAGCGCGCCCGCGAGCGTGGCGAGGCTTTCGGAGGTCGCCTCGAGGTCCTGGCGAACCTTGATGAGCGCCGCAGCGACGACCGCGATGATCACGACGGCGAGCACGACGCTGAGGATGATGAGTGTGGTCATCGTTCACCTGCCCCGTTGCCGAAGCCATCGGTGAGCGCATTCATGTAGCCGTCCTGGATCACGGCCTCCTCCACGATCAGCCCCAGCACGGGCGCGGTCGCCTCGAGCTGAGGAATGTTCTGAGTGTTTCCGGCCACCTTGCCGGCCACGTCGAGCAGGGCTGCGGCGGAGTTCCTGATGTCGCCGACGGTCCGGACCAGGACGGCCAGCAAGCCGGCGACGGCGAGCGCCACGACGAGGCCGATCACGAGCGCGATCACCCAGGCGTCGTGGTTGGAGAGTGCGGCCGGGGCGATCATTTGCCCACCGCGACTTTCCTGAGCGCGCGCGCCGAGTGCAGGATCCTGACGCCGGAATCGTTGATCCGGCCGACCCCGGCAAGCCCGTCGGTCTGCGCGCGGACCTTCTCCACGCCGTCGACGGAGGTTCGTGCCTGCGCCGCGATCTTGCGGGCCAGCATGACGATCGTGATCACGATCGCCGCCGCGACCGCCGCCACGACGATGCCGAGCACAAGACCGATGTACCAACCGGTGGAAGCACCGATCACCAAACCCAACTCACACCTCCTGTGTTCTTTTCTGAGCAGGCGCCCACCCCGGCAGCGCCCGAGTTGCAGCCCGCAGCAGCGCTCGCTCGGTCAATACGCCGGCGACGTGCCGTTTGTATTCCGCCGAGCCCCGCTGATCGCTGACTGGACGACATCCGGCCGCCGCGGCTGCGGCGGCCTGTTTGAACAGCTCCTCCGACGGAGGCTCGCCGACGAGGATCTCCTCCGCCTCGCGGGACGTGACCTCCGAACCGACCGCGGCCAAGGCGACCCCGGCGCAGGCGATGCGCTCGTCCTCCGAGAGGGTTACCGACGCGCCGGCCGCGGCGACCGCCCAGTCGCCCACGCGGCGATCGACCTTCTCGTACGCGCTGCCGGAAGCCTCGCGCAGCGGGACCCGGATCTCGACGAGCATCTCAGCGGCTCCGACCGCGGTGCGATAGGGGCCACGGTGAAACTCGCGCATGCCGAGGACCCGCTCCGCGTCGGTCCCGCGGACGACCAACTTCGCGCCGATCGCCGCGCACACCGCGCTGAGATCCTCGGACGGGTCTGCCTGACACAGAGCGCCCCCGATGGTTCCGCGATTTCGGACCACCGGATCGGCGATCACGCGCTCGGCGTCCGGAAAGATGGCGAGCCTTCTGGAGAGCAGCTCTGATTCGAGCAGCGCGCGATGGCGTGTCATCGCGCCGATCCGCACCTCGCCGTCGTGCTCTGAGACGTAGCCCAGCTCGTCCGCGAGTGGGTCGATGTCGATCAGGTACGCCGGCGAGGCCAAGCGGAGCTTCATCATCGGCAGCAGCGAATGGCCGCCCGCTAACAGCCGTGCGTCGGGCCCAAGCTGGGTGAGCAACTCGAGCGCCTCTTCGACGCTTGTCGCTCGCTCGTACTCAAACGGGGCCGGAACTTGCAATGCGCTCCCTCGCGTACCAACAACGGAGAGCACCGCTCATAGCGTTTGCAGCCTCTCTCCTTTCTGGAACTTTGACGCTGTTATCGTGGCCCGTCAACTTGAGTTAAGTGATCGCTTAGGAGCCATGGTTTGACGCTCGCCCAGCTGCAGTCGTTCGTGCTTGTCGCGCGGCTCGGTTCGGTCAAGGCCGCGGCGGCGGAGCTCGAGGTGACCGAGCCCGCGGTCTCGGTTGCGGTGGCGGCGCTTCGCAGGGAGCTTGGCGACGAGTTGTTCGTCCGCGAGGGCCGAGGTATTGCGCTGACCGCCGGCGGACGGCGGCTGGCGGCGCTGGCGACCGAGATCCTCGGTCTCGCCGAACAGGCGCGCCGCTCCGTCCACGACTCGGCCGGCCAGCCTCGCCGTCTGCAGGTGGTCGCCACGAACTTCGTGGCCGAGCACATCGGGCCGCTGATCGAGGCCTTCACCGCGCGCGACGACGGGCTCGAGATCTCGATCGAATCCGTCCCCGGGGCGTCGTTCGCCGAACGTCTCGAGCACCGGCAGGCGGACATCGCGCTCGGCCCGCACCCGGGCGCCGACCGCGCCAACACGATCGCCACCGTGCCGTTCCTGCGCTGCCGCCTGATCATCGTTGCCGCGCCGGGCCATCCGCTGGCGGGGCGAGCGGACGTCGCGCCCGCCGAGCTCGCCGGACAGCGGTGGCTGGTGGGCCCGCCCGACATCGACCCCACGACGGCGACGGGCCTGTTCTTCGCCAGCAACGGCTTGAGCCCGTCCGACGTCTCGGCCTACGCCAGTCATGCCGCGGCGATCGCGGCGGCCGCGGCCGGCGATGGGATCCTGCTCACGCTCGCGCACTCGGTGCTCGAGGAGGTCCGCCGGCGGGCGCTGACGCGGATCGACGTTCGCGGGACCCCGATCGTCGAGATGTGGCAGGCGAGCACGCTGGGTCTGGAGCGCGCGGTGCCCGCGGCGCTGGCGCTGCAGCGCTTCGCCACCACGTCGGACGCGACCCAGGCGATCTCGACGGGCCGTGCCGGCACCGTCTCGACGCGCGTGCGGCCGAAGGTCCACGTGACGCTGTGGCGCTCGGTGGCGGACGAGATCGACGCCGCCGTAAACCGCTGATCAGGCCGGCGCGTCGGCGACGACGGCCTCGTAGTCCTCCCAGGTGTCGATGTCGCGGGGAATCGCGCCGCCGACCGGCACGTCGGCCACCTGGTCGCCGGCGCGGTCGAGCAGCTTCCACACGCCCTTGTCGCCGTGGAGCGACGCCAGCTGCTCGAACGTGCTGCGCGCGAACGCGAGCGGGTGGCCGCGCCCGTCGTCGTACGCGCAGGCGGCGAGCGCGCTGTCCCCGCGGCCGTCCAGGAGCTTGGCGACGGTCGTGCCACTGACTCCCGGCTGGTCGCCGAGCATCAGGACCAGGACCTCGCACCGCGCGTCGACGGCGGTCAGCGCGGCGGCGATCGACGACGAGCAGCCTCCGCCGAAGTAGTCATTCTCGACGACCGTGACCCCGTTCAGGTCCACGGCGGTCACGATCTCCGGTGCGCTCCCGCCGATCACGCAGATCAGCTGATCGAAGCCGCACGATCGTGCGGTGCCCAGCACGTGGTCGAGCAGCGTCCCCGAGCCGTATCGCAACAGCTGCTTGGGCTGCCCGAGCCGCTTCGAGCCGCCGGCGGCGAGCACGAGCCCGGTGGTGAACCCGCGGCTCATGTGCTTCCCTGCATCGCGTGCCAGACCCGCGACGGCGTACACGGCATGTCGACGTGACGGACGCCGTAGGGACGCAGCGCGTCGCACACGGCGTTGACGATCGTCGGCGGCGAGCCGACCGTCGCGGACTCGCCGATGCCCTTGGCTCCGATCGGATGGTGCGGCGACGGCGTCACCGTGAAGTCGGTCTCCCAGTCCGGGACCTCGAGCGCGGTCGGGATCAAGTAGTCCATCAGCGATCCTCCAAGGCAATTGCCGTCCTCGTCGAACGTGACCTGTTCCATCAGAGCGATCCCGACCCCGTCGGTGAGACCCCCGTGGACCTGCCCCTCGATGATCATCGGGTTGATCCGAGTCCCGCAGTCGTCGACGGCAACGAACCTCCGGATCCGCACCTTGGCGGTCCCTGGGTCGATCTCGACGACGCAGATGTAGGCGCCGTACGGAAAGGTCAGGTTCGGCGGGTCGTAGACGGTCTCGGCATCGAGGCCTCCCTCGACTCCCGCCGGCAGCTCGACCGACCCACGCGCCGCCATCGCGATCTCCTGGATCGTCGCGCCCTTCTCCGGGTCGCCTTTGATCGACCACCGGCCCTTCTCCCATTCGAGGTCATCCGGCGACGCCTCGAGCATGGCGGCGGCCACGATCCGCGCCCGCTCGCGGACCTTGCGGGCGACAAGCGCGGTGGCGGCGCCGCTGACCGGAGTCGAGCGCGACCCGTAGGTTCCGAGCCCGTACGGCGTGACGTCGGTGTCGCCGTGGACGACGTCGATGTCCTCGGGGGAAATGCCGAGCTCCTCGGCGACGATCTGCGCGAAGGTGGTCTCGTGGCCCTGTCCCTGGGTCTGCACGCTGATACTGAGCTGCGCCTTGCCGGTCGGGTGGACACGCAAGGCTGCTCCGTCGTTCATGCCGAGTCCCATGATGTTCATGTGCCTGCGCGGGCCCGCGCCGACCGCCTCGGTGAAGAAGCCGACGCCGATCCCCATCAGCTCGCCGCGCGCGCGCTTCTCGGCCTGCTCGCGGCGAAGCGCGCCGTAGTCAGCGATCTCGAGTGCCTTGCGCAGCGTCCGCTCGTAGTCGCCGGAGTCGTACACCCAGCCGGTCTTGCACTGGTATGGGAACTGGTCGGGACTGATCAGGTTCGCGAGCCGCAGCTCGGCGGGGTCGATCCCCAGCTCGTAGGCGAGGCAGTCGACGAGACGCTCGACCAGGTACACGGCTTCGGCGATCCGGAACGAGCAGGCATAGGCCACGCCCCCCGGCGCCTTGGTCGTGTACGCGCCGGTGACGTGACAGTAGGCCGCCTCGATGTCGTACGACCCGGTGAAGACATGGAAGAACCCGGCCGGGTAGTTGGTGGGCTGGGCGGTCGCGTTGAACGCGCCGTGGTCGGCGACGACATCGACCCGGACGGCGAGGATCCGCCCCTCGCGGGTGGCGGCGATCCCGCCTCGCATCGCGTAGTCGCGCGCAAACGCGGTCGACATCAGGTTCTCCGAGCGGTCCTCCATCCACTTGACCGGTCGGCCGATGTCGATCGCGCCGATGATCGTGCACACATAGCCCGGATACACCGGAACCTTGTTGCCGAACCCGCCGCCGACGTCCGGCGAGATCACGCGGATCTTGTGCTCGGGCAGTCCGGTGAGGAGGGCGTACACGGTGCGGTGGGCGTGCGGCGCCTGAGTCGTGCACCACACCGTGAGCTTTCCCGATACCTGGTCGTACTCGGCCACCGCCCCGCAGGTCTCCATCGGCGCCGGATGCGAGCGCGGAAACACGAGGTCCTGCTCGACGATCACGTCGGCTTTTTCGAAGACCCGCTCAGTCGCGGATCGATCGCCGGAGTCCCAGTCGAAGATCCGGTTGTCGGTCTGGTCGGGCTTGTCATCGCGGATCAGCGGGGCGTCGAGATCGAGCGCGCGGCGCGGGTCGACGACCGCTGGGAGCAGCTCATACTCGACATCGATCAGCTCGAGCGCATCCCGGGCCGAGTAGCGGTCCTCAGCGATCACGAACGCGACCTCCTGACCCTGGAAGCGGACCTTGTCGGTG
>Ga0335073_10005893_pt1 | contig 17213 bp, 16 predicted proteins | sample Lox_Sample_22_FD_207093 | JGI IMG/M metagenome (GOLD analysis project Ga0335073, IMG submission 207093) | Soil microbial communities from Loxahatchee National Wildlife Refuge, Florida, United States - Lox_Sample_2.2 | ecosystem: Environmental > Terrestrial > Soil > Wetlands | place: USA...
CGGCGCGCACCGTCGACCATCGGCGAAGCTAAAATCGAATCCGACTCCGCCTTTCCCACACCGCCTTGGAGTATCTGCAGGTTCTCCTGCAAGGACGAGATCGAACGCCTCATATCGGCGCCCAACCCTCTCATCTGCGCTTGCAATGTGCGCATTTCGCGGATCCCTTCTCGAACAGCCGCTCGAGACACCGCACACAGTGGGTCGAAATGCAAGGCCATTTGAATTTCATCACGAACCGGGCTCGCAGCCACCCACGCGTCCAGTTCCTCTCTCGTCGCTACCACTGAGCCGCGCGCTTTGCCCGCCGGTCTGCGCACGGGAAGGCGCAACTCTTCCTCATAACGTTGTACGGTGCGAACGCCTTTACCGAGATAGTTCGCAATATCTTTCCACCCACTCAGAATGTGTGTCGATGTGCTCGTTCCCGGATTCATAACGACCTTCAGTTCGGCAGGATTGATTCTTTTCGACGGGCCAATGTTGCCTTCAAACCCCAACAATCTTTCTCTGACGCAAATTCTAGCACCAAAACTCTCGCGGTCTCATATCAGAAAACCGATTCCCGGAATTCAGAAAATGAAAGCCCAACGAAGTCGCGATTTCAGCCGACACACAATCCGGCGCAATCGCCCGCGCTGCCCAGCGCGGTCCTGTTCCGCGTGTGACGGCCGCAGAAAACAGTAACGAGCTTCCATTGGGCAAAAAGCAGCCGCGCCTGCGATTTAAGTTGCTGTAAAACGAACCTCTTCATCATTCCAGGTGCTTACATCATTCTGGATTGCGGGTTGGATTTCCGCCGTGTCCGGGCGTGTTGGCAACAATCACAACCGTGGGATTCGATTGGCCGGTGAACTTTCGTACCTTCGTTCAGGTGCATCCCGGCCAGTAAAATCGAGAGTATGACGCTGGACTCCCTGCTTCTGAGTCAGGACCCGGAACTTGTGCGAGTCATCCGGCCGACGCTGGAGAAGCTCTCGATCGACGTCGAAGTTTGCCACGAAGCCCGCAAGGCCGCTGACATCCTGATTTCTGAAAAGTTCGACGCTGTCATCGTGGATTGCGACGATCTCCAGGGCGGATTGGCAGTGCTGCAAGGGCTGCGCGCCACACCCAGCAATAAAAATTCCGTCACCTTCGCCGTCCTGAACGGAAAAAGAACCACGACGCAGGAAGCTTTCGGCATGGGAGCAAATTTCGTGCTGCAAAAGCCCATCAGCGTACTGAATGCATCGCGCTGCTTCCATGCTGCCTTCAATTTCATGGTGCGCGAGCGCCGGCGCTACTTCCGCCATCCCGTGAAGATGCTGGTAAAGATTCTTATGGGCGATAAGGCCATGAACGCAACCAGCACGAACCTAAGCGAGAGCGGAATCGCCGTCATTCTGCACGAGGCTTTGCCGAAGGGCGCGGTTCCACGCCTGCAATTCACGCTGCCGGAAACCGATCACAAGTTCGATGCCGAAGCAGAAGTCGTGTGGGCCGATGTCAAAGGTCGGGCCGGACTGCGCTTCCACAACCTTCCCCAAATCGAGCAGGAACAGCTTGAAAGCTGGCTCGACGCACGGCTGGAAGAAGAAATGCCCGGAGCCAAAGAGCGGATTGCCGCCGCAGATTCCGGAACCATCCACTAGGAACCAGAGAAGATCAAGTTCGGACCGCAGCGTTCCGTGCTGCGGAAGGTCGAACTTACGCCCACGATTCGCTCGCCCGGTGTCCACTGCCGGCGTATCTACCTTGTGACTTGCGCCATCCCCCGAGCATGGCAGCATGGATAGATCGAATGAAATTACTCTGAAGGCATCGTATGCTCAACGAAGACTTTCGTATTGCGAAGATACAAAGGAGCCTGCGCTGGTTCGAGCAGGATATCCCTCTGCTCAACATGCGCGTGAAAGATCTTTCCAAAGAGAGGCAGGAATCTGCCAGAAAGTTCGCGGCGGCAATTATTGATCAAACGCGCGCCGAACTGGAACGCCTGCTTGGTGAGCGAAAGGATGAGATAAGCGCTCCCACCGCACCCTGCGAACCGGCGGATTAATCCCGATTCGCCGTTCCGCACCGACCGCAGCTAAACCGCAGATCCCGCTGCCGCCTGCGATGACGCCCGGGGCGGCCGGTCCGATTCTTGTTCTTCGACCGTGACCTCTTCCCATAGCGACTTGTCGCGAAGGATGCGCGACACCAGCGCCGTGTGCATGGCATGGCCGGCGCGGTCGGCGACGATGTTCCCAAGGATCTGTTTCCCTAGCAAGGCCAGATCGCCGACCAGATCGAGGATTTTGTGGCGCACGAATTCGTCGCCGAACCGCAGCGGACCGTTCTCCAGTCCGTTGCGCGTCAGCACGATGCAGTTCTCCTTCGATGCTCCGCGAATCAGTCCCATATTGCGCATGGCCTGCTCGTCCTGGCGCGAGCCGAAGGTGCGTGCCGGGGCGATGTGGCGCAGGTAGCTGCCGTTGCTCAACTCCACTTTGAATGTCTCTTTGCCGATCAGCGGATGGGGAAAATTGATGGAATAGGAAACCGCGTAGCTCTCGGCAGGATATACGGCGATAAACTTGTTGCCTTCGCGCAGTTCCATTTCCCGGCGAATTTGCAGGTATGTGCGCGAACGCCGCTGCTTGCGAATCCCGGCTCTCTGGATCATCTCGACAAATGGCTGCGCGCTGCCGTCGAGGATCGGCAGTTCGAGGTTGTCCAGCTCGACGATGGCGTTGTCGATCCCCATGCCGATGAACGCCGAAAGCAGGTGCTCAGTAGTTGAGATGAGCACGCCCTTCTTCATCAGACTGGTGGCGTAGCTCACGCGCGCGACGTTGCGGCTCACCGCTTCGATCTCGAAACCGTCGAGATCCGTGCGGCGAAATACGATTCCGGTGCCCGATGGAGCCGGAAGAATGCGCATTGAAACTGGCGCGCCGCTATGCAGGCCGATGCCGGAACATTCCACGGCCGAACGGATTGTTTGCTCTCGAATCAAAGTGGGAGACGAGGTGTGAAAGCCTAGATTACAGCGTAGCGGGAAACTCCGGCTGTGGCAAAAAAGCCACACTTCGTGGTTTGAGGATCAGAGGAATCAACCCACTGAATTGTCCCCTACCCTGCGAGAAATCCACTGGTATTAGCACCTCTGCGCACAGAGTTCCTTGACACTTCGCGGATGCCGAGCGAGACTCCAATTGCATCCGTACAATTCACGTTTTGGATCGGGCGTTGCAGCAGGCAACCGCAACTCGAACCTCGCAGGCGAATATTTCCGCCGCGCTCGCGGCAGCAACCGCGAATGCAAGCGCTCGGGTTCCCTCCACGCAAAATGGCGGCAGTTTAGCCGAGATCGCCCAGCGCGACCTTGACGCAGCATTGCAGTTGCTCGCCGACCGTGCCCAATACATCACCGGATCGAGCGGTGCAGCCATTGCCCTGCGGCGAAGCGGCAAAAAAGACATGCTGTGCCGCGCCAGTGCCGGATCGAGCGCCCCTGAATTAGGCGCTCTGCTTTCCACTGAATTTGGCCTTTCCGCCGAGAGTGTGCGCACTCGCCAGGTTCTGCGCTGTGACGACGTCGAACAAGACGCACGGGTGAACCGCGAAGCTTGCCGCCAACTGGGAATTGCATCCCTTGCCGTCATGCCCGTCGTCAACGACGACGAAGTGCTCGGCGTCTTTGAATTGTTTTCGGGGAAAGCGAATGCGTTCGGCGAGCGTGACCTGACTGCGCTGAAGCGTCTTAGCGAAATGGTCGAAACCGCGGTCAAACTTTCTCGGGCGGCTGAACAGATGCCGGGAAGCCTGCTGGAAAGCAACTCGGCCGAGGCGCCGCCCAGCGAAACTGCCAGCGCGGCAGCAACATCGGAAAACGATGATTCCATCCTCGATGTCGAAGCCGAGTTTATCGCCGATGCGGTGCTGCCGCAGGAAAGTCCAGCGACCGATCGCATTGCGGTTCAAGCACCGGCGAAGATCTCGATGCCGGAAGTTTCAATCGAAGAGAAAATCGAGCCCCTGCCGGCTTCCAGTCCAGCTCCTTCGGAATCCGCGCGGAGGCCCTCGCCGCCTGATTCCGCACTCGAGTCAACGGTTCGGCCGCTGCTATGGTCCGTCGCGTTCGATCCGACATCGAACGCAGCGCCGGCTCAATCCGAGCGGGGACAAGTGCCGGCGACTCTCAGAAATTTGCGAAAATGCGAGGCCTGCGGCTTCCCGGTTTCTCCCGGACGTGCCCTGTGCGTGGAGTGCGAAGAAAAGAAATGGCGAGGTCAGCTGAATTCTCCGCGCGTTGCTCGACCTTCGCTAGGCGCAGGTGCGGCGGCAGGCGTGGCCCCAGCTGCATTGCGAGTGCCGGCTCAATCCCAAGAAACAGCGAAATCGGCGCCAGCGCCGGCGAAAACTTCCCAACGGACCAACGACAGTGCCAGTAAAACACTGCCGCAAGTGCCCAAGCTCGAAGTTTCATCTTCACCAAATACGCCACAATCCAACACAACCGCGCACGCGTCTGTACGTCAACCGGAACTGGTTCTAACGGCAGCCATGAAACCGTCACGGTCCTGGGTCTCGGAGAATAAGTTCGTGATTTTGACGCTTCTGGCGATCGGAGCGGGGGCCGCGATTCTGCTTCTACGCTAATGGCGCGCATGCGTCAGAACCCCAGAAATGCTTGACAAGCCTTGCAACTCTGCTAAAGTTCGAACGTAGTCACGATTATGCTGAGTTCCCAGGGTGGCCCAATGAAGAACGTCTACGAGGTGTTGCGTCAGAAAGAGATGGAATTGACCCGTCTGGAAAAGGAAGTGGAGGCTTTGCGGCTGGTCGCCCCTCTGCTCTCCGACGAGAAAGAGATCACGTCGGATCTGAAGCCCGCTTTGGCGCAGGCGGTCAACGCGCCATCGGCCACCGCGCGCATTCCCGTTTCCACAGCCTCAATCCCCGCGCCGCAGCCCGTCCGCGCCGCAGGATGGGAGGATACCGGCAAACGCTGGCCGTAGCCGATGGCTTTGCCATTTTCGCTTCGTTCGATCCAGCCCGGGACCTGTCCCGGGCTGAAGTGTAATAGGTTGGTTTCTAATATCTGAATTTGATTTCCAACTCGAATGCGATTCCTGTTGTGGCCCGATTCCAACTGTCGTTTTCCGATGGACCAGCAGTGAAGGGAGTGCCGATGAACTCCGTCACCCATCTCATTCCTGGAATTCGCTCGTTTCGTACTTTCCTTCCAGCGAAGGAATTCGAAACAAGTCTGCGCTTCTATGAGACGATTGGTTTCGAAGCTTACAGGCTCGGGGACACGCTCGCCGAACTAAGCCTTGGAGCGCACGCGTTTCTTTTGCAAGGCCACTATGTCGAGGAGTGGGCCGAAAATGCGATGATGCACGTCCTTGTCGACGATGTCTATACGTGGTGGGAACATATTCGATCCCTGAGGCTGGCCAGTCAGTTTGGCGTGAAGCCTCCCGCAGCGCCGCGCCCCGAGCCTTGGGGTCTCACCGTGGCCTATGTTTGGGATCCAGCCGGTGTACTCTGGCACTTTGCCGAGGTGAAGAGGGCAGAAGCCAATAAATCCTGAGCTGCACACTTTGATGACATTACAGGTGTTTCGTTGAGATAGTACTGATTGCTTTGGGTTCTTGATTGTGAGGAGACAACGATGAAAATCCAGCTTCTGATTGTGGCCTTCCTGGTGCTCGGTACGCTTGCGGTGGCGAAAGACATGCCGATGCAGGGGACGATCGTCTCGGAAAATTCGGTGTCCTGCGGATCGCAAGCCCAAGGTAAAAAGAAGACGACCGAGCTGATGTGCCAGGAATACGTGATTCGCACCGAGTCGACCGAGTATCACGTGCGGCAGGAAAAAGAGGTGCACAGAGAATTGCTGCCGGTAAATGCCCCAGTCGAACTTACGATGAAGAAAGACAGGATGAAATTCAAACTGAACGGGAAAGAGTACGAGATGTTGATTGTCTCAGAATCTGCGCTGCCAGCGGCTGCGCCGGCAACATCCAAGCCATAAGTCAATGTAGGGGACAGAGGTTCTTTCTTCGCATTCTCTGTCTAAAGCGGGACGCAACCCCAGAATTTCAATCAGCGCCGGCGGCCACGATCTCTCGCAACGCCGTAACCAGCCGGTCCACTTCTTCTGCAGTGTTGTAGTGGATCAGCCCGATCCGCAGGAAACCTCCTGATCTTTCCACGCCAAGATGCTCGGTGAGATTGATCGCGTAGTAATTCCCGTCCCAGGTGAAAAATCCGCGTTCGCTCAGCTTCGTGGCGAGCTCGGCGGGAGTGTGGCCCTCGATTCGAATGGCCAAAGTGCTGCAACGTTCGTCGAAGCGCGCAGGATCGGTGATGCCATAAATCTTGAGCCCGGAAATCTGGCGCATGCCAGCAATGGCTCGATCCAGCAGCGCGCGCTCCTGCTGATGGATTGCTTCGTATGCGGCCTCAATCGCGACCCGGCGAGAGGACCCGTGCGCCGGACGTCCGATGTCGGCGATGTACTCGACACACGCTGTGATTCCCGCGATGCATTCGTGATTGAGCGTTCCCCACTCCCAACGGAACGGAATCGCCTCAGTCAGCGGGCGCACCTTGTACGGCCGGAGCCGCTGCAAATGCTCGCGCTTGCCGAACAGCACGCCCATGTGCGGGCCGAAGAATTTGTAGCTTGAGCAGACAAGAAAGTCGCAATCGAGATCGGCGACATCGATCAGCCCATGCGGCGTGTAGTGCACAGCATCGATGTAGGCGAGCGCGCCAGCCTTATGTGCGAGCTGCACAATCTTCTTCACGGGATTGATCGTTCCCACCGCGTTCGAGGCGTATCCGACCGCGACCAGCTTCGTGTTGGAATTGATCTTTGACGCGAGGTCTTCGAGGTCGAGCGTGCAATCTGCATCGTGGATCTCAGCCCAGCGGACCGTGAGTCCTCGATCTTCCGCCATCGCCAGCCAGGGAGAGACATTTGCGTCGTGATCGAGGCGCGTGACCACGATCTCGTCTCCCGGCTTCAGTTCGCGTCCGATAGCACGTGAAAATGCGAAAGTGAGCGAAGTCATGTTCTGCCCGAAGACGATTTCGTTCGGATCGCAGTGAAAGAAGTCGGCCATGGCTGCGCGAGCGTCAGCGATCATAGCGTCGGTGCGCCGTGAAGTCGCATAATTGCCGCCAGCGTTGGCGTTGTCCAGGCGCAGGTAGTTGGTCATGGCGTCGATCACGCGCTGCGGGACCTGCGTTCCCCCCGGCCCATCGAAAAATACGGCGGGATGTCCGTTGACGGTTTGGGTAAGCGAGGGGAATTGCGCGCGGAGGGAAGCGAGGTCGAGAGTGGGAGCTAAGATTTCGGTACGAGACATAAGTTCTTCTATTTTTATCACGTGTATGCAGCCCTGAAAGGACCGATCTTCCGCATCCCCGAACTTCACGGCGCGGCTGTAAGCTGCCCCTTCAAGACATACTTCCGATCGCCCTCACGAAATCCGCCAGCATGCCATACGCCGTCGCGTACAACCCTGGGTTTTCTTCTGTAACCGCGAGCCCAGGGAAGATGTCCGTCTCGAAATAGACGTACGATGACGTTCCCGATATGCGGCCCATGGGCTGCGTGCTCATCACTTTTTCCGGACGGACGCTGGCCTCCACCCCATTCGCGACTCGCTTCGCGCGGCAAACGAGCTTGAATGGCCAGCCATCTCGCCTCGCATTGCGAAGGGCATTGGGCGTCAGCTCGCGAATGCCTTCGCGCTCGATCTGATCCAGGCGAATCGGAACGTCCATCAGAACGGTAATCAGCACGGCCGTTTTCACCGCTGCATCCCAGCCGTCGATGTCGTGACTCGCGTCGGTCTCCGCTACCCCCAGCTCTTGCGCTTTCTTGAGCGCTCCATCGAAGCTGAGGCCGTTCTCCATCTCGCCGAGGATGACGTTGGTTGTCGAATTCAAAACTCCATGAAAGCCCTTCAGGTGAATCGCCGGAAGTTGATCAAAGAGAGAGAAGATGGGCACGCCGTCCATCACAGTCGACTCGAAAAGAAATCGCTTGCCTTGCGCCGCTGCCAGATCGCGCAGCTCGCGGTAGGCATGCACGATCGGACCTTTATTGGCCGTGATGGCGTGTGCCCCGTGCTGAAGCGCGGCGCGAATATGATCGATGGCGGGCTGGCCTGATTCCACGTTCAACGACGTGGCTTCAAATAGGACGTCCGCTTGAGCTGCGGCCAGCCAGGCGCGTACATCGCTCTGTGGCGCGGACACTCCTGTCCGCGAAATGTCGGAAAGTGAGGCAGATTTGAAGGAGAGTACGGTTGAATCCAATCCGTTCGCGTCTGCAATCCATCCCAAGCGCCGCGAAGCGATGCCCGTGATTCGAAATGAAATGCTATAGCGTTCCCGCAGTTCCTGCGCGCGCTCTTCCAGCAGGCGCACCAGGGTGCGATTGACATTGCCGAAACCAAGAAAGCAGAGATTGAAGGTGCGAATGAGGACCTCGACCGTTTCTCGCTGCTTAGAGGCGGATTCTTACGGGCTAACAATCGACATCGCCGCAGCGACGCCCTAATACGAAGCATCTGCTCGCGAAGCACGTGTTCGGTCCGCTAGCCTCCAGGTGAACGGTGTGCAAACTTTTCCGACCTCAACCTGCGACCAGGAGTGGTTCGTATCAGGGCACGCATTTATGCGTGCCACAAAAACGGCTAAAACCGATGGGCCTTCGGGCGCTAGGTGCCGGACAGCCGAGGGCGGCTGTCCGTCATGATCTATCCCATTACGGTCGTATGCTCGGGCAGAATCTTGTAGAGCACGCGGACTTCGCCGGGCTGCGCATAGGGATACTTATCGACGCCAAGGTATTTCTTGGCCATTCTGTTGATGTGCTCGGCTGCGCCATCTTCGGTGATTTCCACCACGCGGCCGCGAATCTCGAGATATCGATAAGGATTATCCGGATCGATGATGGCCATGGAAACGCGCGGATCGCGGCGAACATTGCGATCCTTCTGGCGTCCACGCGCCGAGTTGAAAATGACGTGCTCGCCGTCGAAGTCGCACCACACGGGCGTGACCTGCGGGCTGCCATCGGGCATGAGCGTGCCCAGGCTTGCGAACGCCCGCTTCTGAAACAAATCGCGGTATTTCTCAGGGATAACTTGCGGCATGAATTCCTCCACGTTCGAGGTTTGTGTGCATTATAGACTTTGAACCTCAGTCTGCGGGATGCCGCATTCTTCTACCCGGTTTTCACTCCTCTGCGCGCCAAGATCCAATTCAGCAAAGCTATAGCAATCGTCCCCACAAGAATCAGCCACTTGCTGAAATCTGCTCTTGTTACCAAAACCAGGCAGATTGCAACGCCGAGAATCGGCAAAATTATGCCGCCGCGAAGCCGAAACCATGCCGAATGCGGCTGCTTGTGGCGCAGTACCGGCACTGCGGCGCAAATTGCAGCGTAGTAGAACAGTCGCGAAACGGCCGAGAGCGTGACGTTCCAGGTGAAGCTGCCAGCCAGGGACAGGCTCCAGGTCAGGAAGGCGAAAACCAGTATGGCAACGTTCGGGGTCTTAAAATTCGGATGCACCGAACCAAATACGGCGGGAAAATCGCGCTGCTCGGCAAAGGCAAAAAGCTGGCGCGGTCCGGTGAGAAGGTTCGCGCTGAGATAACCGTAAACCGACACCAGGGCGCCAATCGCAACCAGCACCGCGCCGCCGTGTCCGAGAAAAACCTGTGCCGCATCTGCCAGGGGACGTTCGCTGCGCATCGACGCCGGCACCACGCCGACCACCACAAACTGGATGATCGTGTAGATCAACGTGACCACGGCCAGAGCGAAGAACAACGCAAATGCCACGTCGCGTCTGGGATTCTTCGCTTCGCCCATCGGGTTGAGCGCGGCTTCGTACCCTCCATAAGCAAAAAACAGTAGCAACACCGCGGTTCGCCAGGAATACATATCAATCGAGGGCGCAGGCGCAGAGACGGACGCATGAGTGGCCAAGTAAATTCCTCCAGCGATGCAGATCAAAGCCAGAGGCGCGAGTTTCGCGATGACAAAGACGTTGCTGACCAGCGTGCCACCGCGGACACCGCAATAGTTCACGAGGGTGAGCACGCCAACCAGAGCCGTGATTACACAAGCTCGCGCCAGCGGTTCGGTCGCATGCGGCCAGAACTCGCCCAGATAAATAACCAGCAAGTTGGCGTTCGCGGCGCATGCGGTCATGCGGCCGAGCAGAGCCATCCATCCCACCTGTAAACCAACGAAAGGCCCGAGTGCGGCACGCGCGTACAAATACGTTCCGCCGGTTTCGCTAAACTGCGAGGCGACTTCGGCGTAGCAAGCGACGATGACGGCCATTGCACACCCGGTGACAATTACGGCCAACGGGCTCAAACGGCCCAAGAGGTCGGCGATTTGCGAGGGCAATCCGAAAATTCCGCTGCCCACAATGGAGTTGATGGTGAGCGCGGCCAGGCTCCATCGGCCAATGACACGGATCAACTCTCCTTCGCCGGCCGTCTGCACCTTGGTTTCCGCCATCGCGGATTTGTATCACAAACTGCGGCGAGTTACGGTGTGGTCGCTTTCGCAGATGAACGATGTACTTACGATTGCCCTAAACTGGCGTCTTCGATGAAAACCTGTCTCCGGGCTGATACGAAAAGGTTTGCGGATGTCGCCGCCAAAGCCGCGCTGGTCAAGGCTTTTAAGGGCATGACCATTGGCGCGGACCAAAGTAATCCCTGAATTACCAAAGCGCATGCCCGTGGGACATCTACTCGCTGCCTCTCGCCGATGAGATGTTGAGGAAGCGAACCCATGCCGCGAGACGACATGAACGATCTGCATCTCCGCATCGCACGCGTGACCGAAGACCTGCGCACCATCCAGCAGGAACTCAACTGCGCCGCCATGCAGGCGCCCAGCGATCCGGAGTTGATGGAAGCGCTGAATTCGCTTTCAGAAACTGAGCCGATTGAGACGCTGCGGCTTGCGCTCGATCAGATGCGTCACTTCCTGTGGTTCTATTCGCAGGTGATGAACAACGAGCCCGAACTCGGGGACAAGCTGCGCTCGTCAGCTTCGGCCAAGGCAGAGACAGATGAGTTGCCCAAACTCGAAAGCTCTTTTCTCGATAAGCTCTCGCGCGTCGATGAACTGATGCTGCTGCGCCATCTTGCAGAATGGAAGCTGCGCAAACCGAACTAGAACCTACACTCTCGCCCGCCCAGAAAAGTTTTCAGCACTTCACCGCGCCCATTCAGCACGACAAAATCGGCTCTTGCGCCGGGAGCAAGAATTCCGTGGTCGTCCATCGTGCCTACCGCTCGCGCCGCATTCAGACTTGCAGCCCGGACCGCATCTTTCAGCTTCCAGTCGGAAAATTTCGTTACATTGCGCACGGCTCGATCCATGGTTAGCACACTGCCCGCCAAGCTGCCCCCGGAGGTGCACTTCCCGTCTTTCACATCCACTTCGATCGGCCCGAGTTGGTAATGGCCATCGGGCATGCCGGTCGCTGAAATCGCGTCGGTAATCAGTACGGCTCGCTCGATTCCTTTCGCCCGCAGAAAAAGCTGCACCACGGCCGGCGACAAGTGAATTCCGTCGGCGATGATGTCGGCGCTCAGATTGTCATCGCTGAGCACCTCGCCTAAAATTCCGGGTTCGCGGTGGTCCAGCGGCCGCATGGCATTGAATGTATGCGTCGCATGCCGTGCTCCCGCCCGCGCCGCCTGCTGCGCAACCGGCATCTCCGCGTCGGAGTGTCCAATGCTGACGCATACTCTCCGCCTTGCGGCTTCCGCAATCACTTCCAGTGCGCCGGGCAGTTCTGGGGCAATCGTCATCATTTGCACGTGGCCGCGAGCGGCTTGCCATAGACGCTCGAAAATCTGAACGGTCGGCGTGACAAGGTTCTCCGGCGGATGAACTCCCCGCCGTTTGTGACTCAGGAACGGGCCCTCCAGATGAATGCCGAGTGGCCGCGCCGCATCCGAGTCGCCATTTTCTCCCGCTTCGATCGCGTCGGCCAAACGTTCCAGGGCCGCGCAAGTGCTGTCGATTGGAGCTGCGACAGTCGTAGGAAAGTATCCGGTCACTCCGTGGGACGCGAGAAATTTTCCCAGGCGCGGCATTTCGGCGGCTGCAGCGCGCATCGCATCCACTCCCGCCCCACCATGAATGTGAATGTCGAGAAAACCGGGCGCAAGAATCGCATCGCCGAAGTCGACGACGGTCAGGCCATTGGGAATTTCGGTTTTCTCTCGACCTGAGATTTCACTAATGCGCCCGTCTTCAGTCACGACTAACGCATCGTCCAGTTCTTCGATTGGAGTATAGACATGCCGCGCCACGAGTATGGTCTTCATTGGTGCTTCCCAAAAGAACTCTTATCCTAATCGCCTGGCGTACTCCGAACAACCGCGAGTTGAAGCGGGAATCTGGTCGGTTTGTTTCTGTCGAACCGCCAACGCAGTTCAAAACAGCGCGCAACATGCCGTCAGGAGGCGCCCCGACCGAATGTTATAATTTCAATGCGAACCGAGCATCCGGCGCGATCGCAGCGGCAAAAGCCGCCATGTTTCGCTCGGCTTTCGGTTTAGCTGTCACGTCGGGGAGTGGCTCAGCCTGGTAGAGCACCTGGTTCGGGACCAGGGGGTCGGAGGTTCAAATCCTCTCTCCCCGACCATTCTTTCTCTCGCCCATTCAGTCGGTTACGCAGCTTTGGCGGCTTCCGATTGATCCTCTTTTTTCGGTACATTCGGTACAACTGAGGGCAATTCGAAGCCGAATCCGCTTTTTTCCGCCCACATCTTGCGAAACGGAACGTCCTCACTAATCTTGTCGTAGAGGTCGGCCATATCGTTTCCCGCGTGTCCCAACCAGTAGTCGTAAAGTCCTTTGGGGCAATCGGTGTAATTTTTCAGATATGTGTTCCGAAAACGCCGAAAGGCATGGTTCCCAGCCTTGTGCGTTCCAGTGTGGGGATTAACGTAGTTGAGTTCCTTCAGAGCCGGGTGCAGATGGCGACGGATGATGTTCGATGAAGAGAGCGGTTTCCCGTTCCTAGAAGCGAACAGGAATCCAGACTTGCGTTCACCGGCAAAGGCTTTCAACAGAGAAGCGATGGCTGAATGGATGAAGGCGGTAGCATGAGACCGATGATTCAATCGCAATGCTTGGCGACCCTGACCGAGCACCGAATTGCAGACCTCAAGAGTGTGTACGAAGATGGTGATAGGAAACTGGAGTGAGATGGAGAGCCACAACAATGTTTTCTCTGGAACTGGGCGAGGAAGTTTCCAATGTCACTTGTGACTGTTGCGGTGAGCGGTTCAAAAGCGTCTGCGGCTTCATCAAGAAAGACGACGATGCTTACTCGGTTTACTTCGCTAAGGCCTCAGGCACTTTTCACTTGTTCCTGTACGGCTCGATAGGCTTGATCTATGGCGACATTTGTGTACGCGCTGGCTCCGGCATCGGAATTGGCAATGGAAATCCGTCCGAACTGTTTTCGTCCGATGACGCAAGGACGCTCGTCCGGTGGCCACTGCGGATCAAACAAAGAATCGTATTCGTAAGCGTATCCATGCGCCCAGCGGTTCACCGTAATGGCGGCAATGTCGCGAGCAGAATCAAATCCAGCGGGCGCCAGCATGCGATTCAACTGATCTCGGATGCTTCGTTCGAATTCCGAAAATGGCGTGCCGATCAACTCGTACCGGCCCATGCGGTATTGATCGCGGCGCGGGAGCCCCGGCTGGCAGGGAGTTCGCAGCATGAACAGCACCATGGGTTCTTCTGGTTTGCTGGGAAACTGATATGTACCCAGGCTGACGGGAAAATCGAGCATGGTAAAGGTGTGATAGCTTCCCGGCGAGAGGATCTGACGAATGCCCAGCTTGTGGAACGCTGTCCAATTCCGAATCGCGACGTGCGTATAAATCAACGGCTCCTTCACACAGTAATGCAGCGCCTCTTTCTGCTTTTCGGGAAGCTCCGGACAAAGATACGGAACCATGCGGTTGTAACAAGCAAGAACGCAGCACGCGCCAGTGACTTTTTGGAGCTTTCCCCCTTGCACGTAGCCAACTTCCACTTGCTTGGCGGATTCCGGTGATCCAGAGTTCCGCGCGGCAACAGCGGTTGAGTTCAGCCGGATCCGAATCGGCGAAGAAGTCTGATCGAGTTGGCTGTAATCGGCCTGCGCGGTAACCACGTCTTCCATCGTGTGCCCGGGCACGGCTTCCGGGATCAAGCTTCGCACTAGCAGGCGTGCGATTGAGGCATTTCCGTCGGGAAAGTGAAAAATGTAGGGTTCTTCTTTTTCCTCATCGCCGCCCAGATTCATTCCCTCAAAGCCCGCATATTGGTAGGCGCCGTAGTCGTCCGGATTTCGATAACAGGCCAGAGCCGAGACCGCATCAATGCCCACCGCAAATAAGTCGTTGGTGTAGTTTTGGAAGAAAGGTAAAACGGCCGGATCGGCTTTGCAAATGTCCATTAGAAATCCGGCGTAGCTGATTTTTGCCAGGCGGGCACGCTTTTCCTGTTGCGAGAGGCTGGGAAGATAGTCTTTCTTCTCGTCATAGAGACGCGCGATTTCTTGCTGGACTTTTTCTGGCAACGGACTCTTCTTCAGAAACTCGGGCCACGGAGTTGAGCCCATTCCAGCCACCAATCGATCTTCCCCGAATGTTTCCTTATCGAAAAAACAAGCCGTGCCGAGATGCGAGTAGAGCTTTTGATCGTAAGCCTTGTAGAAAACCTTCGTATGAATGCCCAGCTCGCGGAGAAGTCCTTTGGCGACCTCGCTGTAGTCCGACGGGCTTTCAATCGACTGCGTTCCGCCATTACTCAGCAGCAGCCGTCTTCCTACGCGGAACTCGTTGCGTCGCGCGTGTCCGCCGAAATCGTCGTTGTTGTCGAGGATCAGGATGCGCGCACTCTTGCCGGCATGTTGGCGGTAGAAGTAAGCCGCAGCCAGACCGCTGATGCCGCCTCCGACGACGACTAAGTCATAGGTCTCATGCGTGTCGGTCGGCCTTCCAGCGCTCTCCCAGAACGTACCGTCGCGCAGTGAATGCGCCACATCGTAGGACCCGGGCGCGAGTCCTCTCATGCCGGTCAAGGCAGGAGGATAGTTGTCGGCGGAATTGTCGCCTGCTTTGGCGCTGGTTTGAAGACCCAAGGCCAAGTCAGGCAGGCTTCCATAGCCCAGAGCCCCGATACCAACAGCAACGCCATTGAGAAAGTCGCGTCGGCTGATGCGCCTGCTCATCCCCAACTGGCGGTCGCGCTTTTCGTCGCTCATCGAATTAAATGGCGAAGCATTCAGGATTCTGTGAGGACTGTCTCTTCATGGAAACTCCCCAGCATTTGGTCGGCGAGAATTGCCGCCGGCAAACAGCACAAACTTTACTATAAGTCCGTAAGGTTAGAAAAACTTGAACGTTCTTGTCAACCAGATCGCAAGAAAAACCGCCGGCCTCCGGCGCAAAGACTTCCTGATGATGGGCCGTTTAATTGATAGTCGAGTGCAACCGTGAAGGCGATCTGCTGCTCGGCTGGAGTTGGATTGCTTTCCCGGCGGCAGTGCTCAAATCGCGAGGCGCTTAAATATCCGTTCCGGGACTGCTCGAATCCCTGCCATGATGTATCGCCAAAAGAAGGGAGTGTACAAAATCTCCGGAGATCGTTTCTCCAGCGTGCGGCAAATATCCATCGCGACCGCGTCGACCTCGGCGAAGAGGTGCGCGTTGGGAATGCGATCGGTCATCGCGGTCTTGACGGGGCCCGGTTTGATCGTGATCACCGGGACTCCAGCGGGGTGAAGCCGGCTGCGCAGCCCCTGCAGGAAAAGACTGAGCGCGCCCTTGGCCGAGCCGTAGATGTAGTTTGACCTTCTTCCTCGATCGCCAGCCACCGATGTGATCACGGCGATGCAGCCCGCGCGCCGCTGTTCGAAGTCGTTGGCAAAGGCGCTCAGAAGAGCCGCGGCGCTGACGAAATTCGTGAACAATTCATCGACCAGCGCGTCCAGGCGCTGCTCGCAATCTTGCTGATCCTGCATGCTTCCGTACGCCAGCAGCACCGTATCGACGGCGGGAGAACTAGCCTTTGCCCAGGCCATCAACTCAGAATGGCGAGCCGTATCGCGCAGGTCGGCGGCAAACGTTTGCACGCTCGCCGCCCCGCGCACACGAAGATCGCTTCTCAGGGTCTCTAGCCGCTCCGCAGATCGCGCCACCAGCAGCAGGTGCTTGCCATCCTGAGCGAGCCGGCGCGCCACCTGTTGCGCGATGGTTGACGTGGCGCCGAGAATAAGGATGGTCTGCATCTTCAGCACTCCGCCGTCACCCGTCGCCAGAAAGATGAAGAGAATTTCGGATCTGCATAGCGCTGGAATTCCCTCCACTGTGGGAACGAAGCTTGAAACATGGCCGGCGACATGCGTGCGTCCTTTCCCGGATACAATGCTCCGCCGCTGTCCTTGACGATGCGGTCCAAGTCCTCCAGCAGCCGCAGCGTGCGTTCGCCGCGCAGGGGAAAATCCAGCGCCAGCGTCAGGCCCGGACGTGGGAACGACAGCATGCCCGGCGACTCAACCGCGCCAAAGCGCTTCATCACGCCCAGGAATGATCCCATTCGGGCGCGCTGAATCCGATCCAGCACTTCCTTGAAAGCCGCCAGACCGCTTTCAGGGACCACACACTGATACTGCAGAAAGCCTTTCTTTCCGTAAATGAGGTTCCAGCGCGCGATCGAGTCCAAGGGATAAAAGAAACGATCGTACGGCACAACGGCTTCACCTGCAGCAAAGGAATGCCAGGAAAAATACGCCGAGTTGAACGCCTTCATGGACCACCGATTCAGCAGCCAACCGGGAAATTCAAAGCGTAGACGAGGGCCGGAGCGAGGTCTTAATTTTCCTCCTCGTTCTGCCGAATGATTGCCGCGAAAGAACACACCGCGAGTTTTGCTGCCCGAAAAACAATCAAGCCAAGCCACCGTGTATTCGGACGCGGCATCGCTTTCAGCGCCGCGCTCCAGGAACTCGTCGAGAGAGCGAAACGCGAAGCTCTCGCCGTCGATCATCGCCCCCTGGATGGGTCGCAACTGGATTTCTGCCCATACGATAATTCCCGTCAGCCCAAGACCGCCGATCGTGGCTCGAAACCAGGGCCAGTTGGTTTCGCGGCTGCATTCGATCAGT
>Ga0335073_10005895_pt1 | contig 17211 bp, 18 predicted proteins | sample Lox_Sample_22_FD_207093 | JGI IMG/M metagenome (GOLD analysis project Ga0335073, IMG submission 207093) | Soil microbial communities from Loxahatchee National Wildlife Refuge, Florida, United States - Lox_Sample_2.2 | ecosystem: Environmental > Terrestrial > Soil > Wetlands | place: USA...
CGGAGATCGCGTTTCTGGCTTTGGAGGTGGGATTACCGGATTTATGAGGAATTTTCATGACGTGACGTCAGATAAGGGATTGTTACTGGCCAGCTCCAAGGCTGTCCTCATCGGGGTCTTAGGCCGTGAAAAGCCGCCAATTGCGTTTCGCAGTTGAAGCACTCATGCCTCAAATCCGTCAGAGGCACAGATAAAGTATATACCCTGGAGGACTACGTGGCCAAGTCAGCCGCGTGGATGGATGGATGGTCGCATCGAGAATCCCGTCGGACTAATTGGGCAATTGGGCAATCTACCAACTGCATGACAATTTTTATATCATGCAGCGTGTCCTTTACAAGCTCTCTGCATACTCCAGAGTTTACTAAGACCTTGGTATTGCAATATGTGACGCACACGACAATAAATACGCCCCAGACCCTCCAACCATAACTGCCTCACTCCACTACATCCTCAATACACCTCAATTGTCTTTCCTTCGCTTACAGCAATTGTCCAAGATGCCTTTTCAATTCCACGAAGTACCCAACCCACCTCCTGAGAAGAGTCAATTGCCCGAGTCTATCCTCCATCTCGCCATAAATCTCGATGAAGCCAAACGTTCCGCTCTCTCCGCTAGTGAACTGGAAGCCGTCACGGCATACCGTCGAGCAGCAGATTACATCGCCGCAGCAATGATCTTCCTCAAAGAAAACACTCTCATCAACCGCCAAGTTGAAAAGACCGACATCAAACCTCGTCTCTTGGGACATTGGGGAACATGTACTATCTCCTTTCTTCTGCTTAAAGGTCAAATGCTGATCTATTAGGTCCCGGCCTTGCGCTTGTATATGCTCATTGCAATCTCCTCATCAAAAAGCACAACTTGAACATGTTTTATGTCGTTGGACCCGGTCACGGGGCTCCCGCCATTTTGGCAGCTCTCTGGCTTGAAGGTTCGCTTGCCAGATTCTATCCCGATTACTCGAGGGATAAGAGAGGTCTTGCTAAACTCATTTCTGGATTCTCCACCCCAGGCGGATTTCCAAGTCACATCAACGCAGAATGTCCCGGAAGTATCCACGAAGGCGGTGAACTCGGATACGCACTTGCAGTTGCATGGGGAGCAGTTATGGATCAACCCGATCTCATCGTTACCTGTATTGTGGGAGATGGAGAATCTGAGACTGGACCAACTGCTACTGCATGGCATGCTGCCAAATACATTGATCCAAAGGAATCTGGAGCCGTAATTCCAATTGTGCATGCCAATGGCTTCAAAATCTCGGAAAGGACAATTTATGGATGTATGGATGATAAGGAAATGGTTGCTTTGTTCTCGGGATATGGATATCAAGTCCGATTTGTAGAGGATTTGTCCAATATCGATGCAGATCTTGCTGCTTCTATGGAATGGGCTCTCGGCGTTATTAGGAAGATTCAAAGTGATGCTCGATCTGGAAAGCCTCAAATGAAGCCTCGATGGCCGGTCCTCATTCTCCGCACTCCAAAGGTACCTTCAACCAAGATTTAGAAGCTAATAAATAGGGATGGGGAGGTCCCAAGAAGTTGGGAAATGAGATCATTGAAGGATCTTTCCACGCCCATCAAGTTCCTCTTCCAGCAGCCGCTACCGACGACGAACAACTCAAACTTCTCAACCAATGGCTAGCTTCCTACAAACCTCACGAACTTTTCGAAGCAGATGGTTCTCCAAAAGCAGTTGTCACCAGCATCATCCCTGAGAAAGCTGAATTTCGAATGGGCCAACGCAGAGAAACGTATGCTGGCTATACACCCCTCGAAGTCGCCGATTGGAAGGGTTTTGCACTTGAAGCTGGAACAGAAGCTTCCTGCATGCTTACAATTGGAAATCTCATTGACAAGATTCTCGTCGACAATCCCACCACTTGCAGAATGTTTTCCCCCGATGAATTGGAAAGTAACAAATTGAATGCTGTTTTCAGACATACCAACCGCAATTTCCAATGGGACCCTGAAACTCACGCCAGAGGAGGTCGTGTCATTGAAATTCTCAGTGAACATACTTGCCAAGGTTTACTACAAGGTATTTATCTCATAAACTGTTGATCTGACGACAGGATACACATTGACTGGTCGAACGGGAATTTTCCCTTCTTATGAAGCTTTCCTTGGAATTGTACATACTATGATGGTGCAATATGCGAAATTCATCAAAATGACTCATGAATGTGAATGGCGCAAAGATGTTGGATCACTCAATTATATCGAAACTTCTACTTGGACTCGTCAAGAACACAATGGATTCAGTCATCAAAATCCTTCTTTCATCGGTGCAGTCCTCAATCTCAAAGAGGGAATTAAACGAGTCTACCTTCCTCCCGACGCAAATTGTTTCTTGTCTACTGTTGCACATTGCATGAGATCCAAGGTTTTGTCTACATATTTCTTTGCTAATCGTGTAGAATTACATCAATTTGATGGTGGGATCCAAGCAGCCTTCAGCCGTATGGTTGACTCCCGAACAAGCAGATCGCCATTGTCAAGCTGGAGCCTCTATCTGGCCCTTCGCATCCACCGATGGTGGAGTCGACCCAGACGTCGTTATTTGCGGAATTGGTGCGGAAATGACCTTTGAAGTCATTGCAGCAGCGGCTCTTCTTCGAAAAATCGTGCCAGAGTTGAGAGTTCGAGTTGTCAATGTGACAGATCTCATGGTTCTTGGACCTCATGGAAGTCATCCTCACGCCATGACTACCGAGGACTTCAACGCGGTCTTCACTGAGGATAAACCTATTCATTTCAATTACCATGGTTATCCGAGCGAGTTGCAGGGATTATTGTTCCACAGACCTAATCTCGATCGTATCACAATTGAAGGATATGATGAAGAAGGAACTACGACAACACCATTTATGATGATGGTGCTTAATCATACTTCTCGTTTTCATGTTGCGCTTGCCGCTGTTCGTGGAGGCAGCGCTAATCCTAAAGTTTCGGTGAGACGACAACAACTTCTTGCTGGTCTCGGCCATGCTATTAAGAAAGCTACTGTACATCTTGTCGTTGGAAAATCTGCTGACTTTGTAGGAATATGCTTTGGAACATGGAAAAGATACTGATGATTGCTATTCTTTGCCCGAATTTCCTGACTGGAAACCACAGAAGGCACCAATCGTTTCGGGAGGACATAAAACGGAAGATTTTTTCGTGAATTAGGTCAAGGCAAATGTTAGGGAATCATGGATCAGTATAGTCACAGTATTTAGTCAATTGGATGATTGAGATGAATATATTTACTTGGAATAACCAGAGCAAGTCAAGTCAAGAGCAGAACTTGAGCCGCTCGTCACATGCAGATCTCACCCTCGTATCACCGCGGTCCACCCGAAAGTCTCGCTCACAAAGTCCGATGTTTGCCATCATTATCCAGCATTGCATCATGCCCCAGAAAAATTCGATAACCAGACTCGTAATTTGTGTGACAAACCGCAAAACAAACTTTTCCTTTTAGCCTCTTCAGCTTCCGACTCTCTATCGGAAGACAAATTATGTCTGCCTCAATCCCTCAAATTGAGAGAGTCCCAATCGAAGATTTTGATAAGGTATTTACCTCATCTTATATCGGTATCAATCCCTCGATAAACTCAATCTGACCATCTTAGACCTTGTTTCTTCTGCCTTGGGCGGGAAAATAATCGCATTCTCCGATGAATTCTTTGCGTCTGCCTCAAATCTAATAAACCCGTTACCACCTATTCGTCGACCCAATACTTTTACCGAGAACGGTGCTTGGTTTGATGGCTGGGAAACACGGAGACACAACGATTCTCCCGAAGGCGATTGGGTTATAATAAGATTGGGGGTAGGAAGCGGAATTGCGATGGGTGTTGAAGTAGATACTGCCTTTTTCAACGGCAATCATGCCCCTGAAGTGACTGTCCAAGGAACATTTGCTCCTGAGGCCACTGGCATACCTGACGCAAAGGTATCCCTACTATTTTCTTGTCAATTGGCGCTGATTGTAGTGGGAGGAAATTCTTCCGCGACTAGAATGTGGTCCATCTCAGAGACATTTATGGCGGTTACCTGAACCTACAAAGAAGTCTTACACTCATGTCAAGTTGTCGATGTTTCCTGATGGAGGGATCGCCAGATTTCGACTTTTTGGTGTCGTAGTACCTGTTTTCCCTGATCCGTCGGTAACAGTGGATCTCGCTCATGTTGCAAACGGAGGTTTGGCTGTTGCTGTGAGTGACCAACATTTTGGAAAAGCCAGCAATGTCCTGCTTCCCGGACGAGGGGTCGATATGGGCGATGGTTGGGAAACTACACGAAGCAGAGGGAAAGGCCACACTGATTGGGTTATTGTTAAACTTGGTGCACCAGGGACCATCGAAAAAGTGGTTATAGATACCGCTCACTTCAAAGGCAACTTTCCCAAACTTGTCAAACTTGAAGCCACGAATTCTGAAGAGGTATGTTCTTCGCCTTGCGATGGCTAATATTAGTTGGTGCCGACGACTAGATGGACGGAAATCCTCAGCCCACAGAAGGCTGGACCACATAAAGAGCATGAATATATCCAGGAACTTTCATCCGTGGCAAATACACCATATTCGCATGTCAGATTGACAATTATACCCGACGGAGGAATCAAGAGACTTCGTATCTTTGGCAAACGGACCTAGAAGATATAGTGTTTATACCAATCGTTCCGTAAATGAATAAAGCTATTTTATTTTGTAAGTACTGCACGTCCGTTTTGACTGAAGTTTGAACTGGGATATCATAAAAGACCAGTGAGATTATGAGTTCAAAATGTTAATTATACTATGGCTTAACCAACGAAACCTCTGTCCGTCTAGATCCAGTAAGGTTCCTCTTGAGAACCTTCTATCCTATCTATCCGTCTTCTCTAAATATATAGTGGAACTCGCAACCCAATCAAACGAAAACAACAAAAGAAAATAGCTCTAGAAATGCAACTCTCCAACCAAGTCTCTATTTTCCCACCTTCCAAGACAAGCCCAGAACAGCCGAAAAAACTCACAAATTCTAAAACACCTCTAACCTTCTCCTTTAAGACCATGTCTAAAGATTATTTTGATACCATTCCTGCTCATCAAAATATTCACCAGCTTTTTCTGCGGCCTTCTTAGCCTTCTTCATCCTCATTTCCATCTTTCTATCAGGTTTGACCATCTTTTTCTTCTTCTCAACATTACCCATGGCATCGGTGATAGTTTCTTCTTGATTACCGTTCACATCCAATTTATCTCCCTTTGATTCCCAGTTTGTGCCACTTGGTGTCATTCGTCCAGCATCGACAAGCCATGTCTCTGCTTTTCTCTCCTCTGTCGAAATGCTCTCCAAGAATTCTTGAGAGTGAGAAATGACAACAACACCACCTTCGAATTCTCGCAATGCCTTGACGAGGGCACCTAATGAATCGCGATCCAAAAAGTTGGAAGGTTCGTCCAATACGATAAGATGAGGACGTAGCCAGGTTGCAGCAGCAAGCAACATTCTGACTTTTTGACCACCTGACATTCCAGCAATTCGAGCATACAGAGTCAATTCTTGATCCATTCCAATATCCTTGCAATGATCAATAATTGCCTTTCGAGTGATGGGTCTGAATGAAGGACCATCTCGAATCAATTTCAAATCGAATGCCTCTTTCATCTCCTTGTGAGAGTCCATCAATTGTTCTCGGGTCAATTGAATGTTGTCTGTGGTGGAAGTAGGCAACCATTTCTCCTCCTTGGTTCCAACATTGTTTCCAATGGTGGTCTCACATTCGTAGAGGAAGGTTCGTTTGTTCTTGGTACGTCCAGTAATAGCGATGACTTTTCGTTTCGTGTGATCTTTCTCCCAGTTGAAGATCTTGTTGTGGTTCTCGACGTAATTTTGGGATTCCTTTGCGCCAGCTCGGATAGCAGCTTCGCGATCTTCTCCAGATGAGAATCGCCATTCCAAGTACTCGAAAGGAGTCTTGTCTCCGTGTTCGCCAAGTAATTCAAATGCTTGTTGGGACATGTATGAGATGATAGCATTTTCATGCTTGGTGACTTCCGATTCGGGAGTAGGTTCCAAATCTCCAATCAAAACTTTGACCAAAGTCGATTTTCCAGCACCGTTACGTCCGACAATTGCAATTCGGGAGGTTCTTGAACATTGGAATTTAATGTCGACGAGTTGGGGAGCTGCTGTTCCAGGATATTGGAATGACATATTTCGAACTTTGATGAAAGGAGTGTTGGCGTGCTTGATACCGTCCAACAGGGTTGGAATCGGGAACTTCCAGGATTCGACGGAATCGATGAGTTTGAGATAAGACATTGTGGCGGGATTGAGACGAGCAAATTCGTAAAGTGACATGTTATACTTGACGAGCTTGAGATTTTCGTAGTGGAAAATTCCTTGGCCGACACGTTGCATGAATTCAGCGTCGTGGGAAACAATGAGCGATGAAACTGATTTCTGATTCTCCAAGAAACTGGCAAGCCAATCGACGTTGTACTTGTCGAGATGATTGGTAGGTTCATCGAGGAGGAGAATATCTGCCTTTTGAAGCATTGCAGAAGCCAATGCGAGTTTCATCTTCCAACCTCCAGATAGAGATCCAAGGACACCGTTGACATATTGGTCGGTGAAACCGACTTTGTTGAGTTCTGCAATAATTTCGTCGCGAGTGGCATTGGGTGATTCCTTGTTGACAAATTCAACGACAGGAAGTTCGGGATCAGCGGCATTGACAGCTTCGACAGCAACGAGAACACATTTCATTTCTTCGGGAGGAGGGAACTTGTCGACTGTTCCTTCGGCCATCTTTCTCAAGAGAGTAGATTTTCCGGTACCGTTCTTACCCAGTAGGATATATCGACGACCTCGCTTGGCGTGGAAGGGTGAATCCTTGAGAAGAAGTTTGGTAGCATAGGCAAGAGTGAAAGCATCGATCTTGCAGAGATCTTCACCTTCCTCTTCATCTTCTTCATCGACATCATCGGTGGAGAAAGTAAGGAGAGCGCGCTTGTGGAAGGTCTCAGCGACTTCTCTGGCTTCTTGCTCCGGCATGACAAAAGGAGCAAAGTAGTTGATAACAGCCTTGTTCCAATCGACAACTTCGTCATTCTTGTCGTCAACAAGTTGAGCAGCAAGACCGGCAACAAAGGTGATAACTGGCTCGAAAGTGTGGGGAATGTTCTTGGAAGCAATGACTTCTTTGAGGATGGCAAGAACAGCAGCGAGATCGCCAGCACGGCTGACAGGAGGGAATTTTCCGTCTTTGTAGTGACCGACAGTTTCCATGGTCTTGAGGGCCTCCTTGGAAGCTTCGATGGCATCGGGATCGGCAAGCGTGGCAAGAGCACTAGTGACAGAAGCGTGAAGCTTAGGAATGAAGAGGGCAATATCGCGAGGATCAGTGACGACAGCACACATGTTCTTGACGACTTTGGCGCATTGATATTTGACGCGAGTGGGTTCGTGAGGACGAAGACCGCGCTCCAAAATGGGAGTCATCAAAGCCAATACAGGCGAAGTGACGGTTCGGACGAAGACGATCGAAGTGAGTCTGACAATAGTGTCGGGAATGGTGGTGGGGTCAGCCATTGAATCGATGAGACAAGGGACTGTGGGAGTGACATCGGGATTGTCGATCAAAGCGCAAACTCGTTCCATGGTTTGCTTGGCAGCCTTCTTGACTTCGGGCTTGGTGTCCCACATAGCATCAACGAGGGGTTGATAAAAGGTAGGCAACTGTCTTGGGAGTTGAGCGGGAGCAGTCTCAACAAGGACATCGAGAAGAGAGATGGCGAGGACTTTTTCTTGCCACTTGACACCTTGGTCACCAATTCGTTCGGCGATGATGGGGAGAACGGCCTTGGTGACATTGGGATCGAGAGATCGAACAATAGCCTTGGCGGCAGGGACAGCAGCTTTGCTGATTTGAGCATTCTTGTCGGAAGCCTTGTTAATGACGACCTTGAGAATGGAGAGCAGGTATGGAGCGACATCAAAAGTGACTTTTGCGGAAGCAACGGATTCAAGGTCCTTTAGGACATTGACCTTCAACTGAGGATCTTTGCCTTTCATGGCAGTAGCAAATTGAGGAAAAATTCTGACCAAGTTAGAACAATCTGTGCAAGAAAAGGATCCGTACCCATGCTCTTTTTGAGCTTCTTTCAGTTTGGTAATAGTTGAGCCTTGGGCGACAACTGGTTGAGCAGTGGCGGGCTGTACTATGCCTGGCATCGCTGCTGAGGATTACTTATTAAAGATATCGACTTTGAAAAAATTACTGAGAGCGAAAGCAGAACCACTGAAAAAACGAAGGAGGGGAGAGTCTGAATAGCGCGTCTGTTGTCTCTAGAACAGGGTCTGCTTGAAGAGTTTTTTTGGTTGTGGTTGTGAATGAAGACAATATGTGGGAATTGTCACTGCCTTAAATAAATTGAAAATTTTTTCCTCACTCTGGGCGGTGCGGCCAGCCGTGCTTGAAATTATAACGGGATTATTGGGTCATTCCGAATCTGTGTGGCGCTAAGCGTGAAAGAATTATGCACCCCTTTTTTGTTCGGAGTGACACACTACCCTAGGGTCCCTATTGGCAGTACACTTATCTCCTCCCACCCAATCGCTCATAACCGTGTCACAACTGATTAGCCCCCAACGGTGAACGCGCTTTATTCGATCGACTGCATGTCATAGGTCGCTGTCGACTGTGTTACTTTAGATTAAACGCACATTTATTAAATCGAGAACCTACTAGCCCCCAAAGTCGCCGCAAAAATCGATACTCGCCTCCCTGACTCCGCGGATGTTACGCGCCCTCAAAGTCCCTCTGATTACTCACTTATCGGGGGGCAAATTCATTCCGCGGACTACCCCCTTACCCCTTCGCATGCTTAATTCGGACAATTTTCTGATCTATCCGTTCGGTTCGCCGGAGAAACATTCGGTGCCACAAACCGCCAAATATCTTCCATCCTCGCAAGTGGCGTTCCACATCTCCTACCGTTTCCTCAACCGATCGTGTTGTGATTGTGAACTGTACGACAATTGAGGCTTTGTGGAGTGTTGGTGTTTTTAATATTAGGTTTTTAAGGCTTGTAGTTTGATAACCATATTGTCGTATCACAATCTCATCGTTCATTTAACATCCCCAAAAGCGGAGCCCCACAGCCCCGTGTGGTTTCGATATGTTAGGTATTCTGGTCATCGTTTTCATGTGAAACTTCTCGTCCGATGGAGTCGCCAAGGAACAACAACATTCATATGGCAGTCGGACTAGCGCTGAATGAGAAGAACTCCGAGATTCGCCGAAGTAGTGTTCGATTACTCCCCTATAAGACGCCAAGTCCGGACCGACATAACAACCTGCGCAGACTAACCGCTTCACTAGAGGCTAGACAATACTCCATCGGCAACCGTTTCGAAACCTTAGATATATTTCCCTTGCCAATCCATATAACACCCAAAAGCGTTTGCAAGACCTCCCTTATGCTTAGGCTCAAACTCCACTTTTTGTGTCCCGGGGAATAACTTTGGAACCAATTCTTCCATTTTTTGACCTGTACATACCATCGTTTTGGCACCCTCCTTTTTCACTAAAGAGCGGACCGTCATTGCCGTCCTTGTTAAACATTCGTCGCTCAGAAAGGGTGGATCTGCTAATACTCGATCTACTTTGCCACGTAGGGCACTGGGATATCGCAATGGTGCATTGTAATCGTAGTTGACGAAGGTGTCTTGTAAAGGAGTAAGACGAGCAAATCGAGAATCATACTCAAAGAGATATATCTGTTGTGTTGGAGAAGACAATTTCTGGTATCAGTATTGATGGGGAAGGGAAGGCCGGTACTCTGATTTTGGCATATACACTTGGGGCACTGATAATTGCGATGACTGTTTCTGAAGTAGAATCATTCAGTAGCTCCTTAGCTAGGACTTCTGCAGTCTCGTCATCATACCAGAACTGCGACAGCTACAATTGAGTTTTGCCAAAGTGGAGAGGAGAAACCTGCCAGTCTTCAGGAAAAGAATCTATTGTAACGGATTCATCTTCCTCCTGTGGAATAGATTCCTGAGCTTGTCGTTCAGCTAAGAACTCCGCTAATGCAGCTTGAGCAGCAGATGAAAGCACAAGTTCATCGCCATCATCCATTGACGACAAGTCGTGATCTGCAAAACAAATTTTTCGGCGTTTCCTGTCGATCAAAACTCAAACGCAGATCTGCAACCAATTCTGTCACGTTCCATCAACACTGACTCATGAACGGTTACCTGCGTCCTCTTTTTGGAGGCAGTATAAATACCTTTATTCCTGAAAACTATGTTGATGCGAGGTATGTCTTCTTTCCTTGCTGCGTTAATAGAATAGCGACTTCAGAACGGTCCCGGATAATCAAGAGGTTTTCGTGTCTGAAGCAGACGATTCTTCAATAACTTTCGATATTCTAGAACGCATCGACGAACCTGACAACGAAGTTGCACAATTCCATTTCGATGCGTTGGGAATAGATAATGAAGTCGATGAGGAGGATACTGATGCTTCACGTACCTTTGCAGTATCACGACTTGCTCCTGAATTACATCCTAAACTTTCGTACTTTCTTGTCTTAGTTCTAAATTAATTGTTTTTAGGAATGTTCCTTGTTATTCGTTAACTGGCTACCAAAAGATCGTAAAGGGACATTATCGAAGTAGCGCTGTTTCGAATGTTGCGAGTACCCATGCGAATGGATCTTCACAAGTGACTTATGTGGTTATCTTCCTCGTGATATTCAGATTGGAGAATGTTGATACGGATTTGGTGATTACGAGTAATTATCCGTTGTACCGGCAGGACGAACTTGAGGCTATTCATCAAGATGATGCTACTGTATTGAGTTGGATGAGTCGACATCCTGGATTGTCTAGAGCGGAGTTGGCTATGAAGGCCATTGTTCAGAATTTCGAGATCGTAGATTGGGGGTTGTTTGATGTGGCGGAGGATGAGGACGATGCGTAGAAAACTTGGAATTTGACAGCATGGGCTTGGATTTTTGGTTCGATATCATGTAGGTATGTAGGTAATAATAAATCATATTCTGCTATGTGTAATGCGTATCCCTCATCTCAGAGCATATCTACAATATCTGTCGATGAACCGAGTTCGTTGGACTCTTCTTCGCTATCCTCAAGTAATATTGGATCTTCCACCGTCTTTCCTCCATTCAGCTTCTGTTGATGATATCTCTCAGAGATAATCTTCATAACTTCTTTATGTTGTGAACCAGGATTCTCTTTCTTCAGATTCGCAAAATGCTCCTTCACAAACGTCCCGAACGGATTCGGTTTGCTTTCCTTGCCAGTGTTCGATTTAGGAGTAGGTTTCGTTTGCATCAACTTTGAATGACAACTTCTACAGGCACAACGATTCAAATCGAGTCGTTTGTTCCTTCCATATTCTCGACAACATGAATCATTGGTGCAAGTATAGATGTATTTGTGATCAATCTCATAGCGATGTCTTGTTGTGATAACGATATCTGGAAACGTTTTGGTAATCTTGTTACCCCTACTGTCAATCACGTTAACAAAGTAAGTACCATCGTTTGAATGGCTTTCCATGTTTCGATTCCCGATCTCTGTCAATTACAAATACTGCACAATGACACAACTCATGAGCCAATGTCTTCCGAAGCTTGCCTACGATTAGAACAATATTGAGGAGAATGCACGTTCATCTGTAAGTAATCTAGTGGATAATTTGATTTCCAAGTCATCTGTGCAGGTCCCTGCATTTCTATCCTTGACTTGTTTCCAGCGTGCCTGGCCCGCACATGTTCGGAATCTTGTATTCCACACCAATTTGACTCCACCGGTGTGAGTTGTTGCCTTGGCCAATTTCCCATCCATGACTTTCTTATCGATTTCGTGTACAAAGTCTATTGCCATCTGCTGCCTAATCCTTAAAAACTCCTTTTCACCCTTCAGAGCCTTTGGGACTTTGCTTGGGGAGAGGCCGGAGGCTTTCAGTATTTGTTGCTTAGGCATGTTTAACTCGACTGGGGCATAATGCTCATCTTTATCCCAGAATCCGGGTGACGATTCCTTGTGTGGAGATGGATGACGAAATGCTGTGGTCAGCTGTGGTGAGCACGGTTCGCTTTCAGAGTCTGTCAAGTGATCAGTTTCAGGTCCACTGAGTTTGAGAGCCTCAAAGTAGTCCAGTAAATCGTCGGCATCGTCATCTAGATTAGCCCTTGTATAAATATAACATACCTGAAGCCTCCGAAGCGGCGTATACATGGTCATCTCCATCATCAACCACAAAGGAACCGATGGATGATTCATCGGTATATATATCGGAATTGTAGTCATAAGTCCCAACATCTTTGGGGATGACTTTCCTAGTCCTGATCACTCGTTTTGATGAACGAGGGGGGCTCAATGGACCAGGCGAGGAGGGGCCTTCATTATCCGATGAGACGGTAATAACTTGAACTACTGGTTCATCGTCATACTCAAAGTCTGAATCTGGAAGAATTCGTCTAACCATCTTGAAGGTCGCAAGGTCTTGGAAGATCGGCGAATTGTTTACCCCCTAGATATTGGGAGTTGCTACGGTAACACTCATCCAGCCTTCAGGCACCAACGCGGTCCAGCCCATCCTCTGCTACGATGTCTTTCGTCCCTTCAACGCCGTTGAACAACCCAAACGCAAAAAGGCTGTCCTTTGATAGCTTAGGCTCACCTCTTTTCTCTCCCTCAGCAGCTGCACGCTATGCTGCCCAAACAGAACAATGGAGTCAAGTAGCTCGATCCCCAATTGTGCAGGATTCTGATGTAAGGTCGATAAGTGGCTCGCCAGAGTATTCCATCCCAACCGTGTCCCTGCTTTCGAGAGGAACGAAGAGACTTTGGCGTATCTACTCTCGCTAAGTACCATGGCAATTCAACGGACCAAGGAGAAGCAAGCGTTGATGGCAGCGCAACAACAAATGATAGAAGTCTACAAGCAACATGAAGCCAAGTTGGAGAACAAGCTACACAAAGTGGGTCTCGATCCTGCATCTTTAGAGCCGAATTTAATACAGCGATTGGATGAGATTGCGGAATTGGGGATGGTATTGGGAGTTGATCCGCTGGACACGACTGTTTTTGATATCGCTAAAGCAATGTCAGATCAAATTGATACGGAACATGATTTGAAATACCAGTCACATGAACTGCAGACCCTTCAAACTTCTCTTGAAGAGCAGCTGTCGTGTATGAACAATTTAAAGATGCAATTGGAAGAAACTCAACGAAATCAAGCGTTGCAGCAAGATACAATTGATGATAAAATTTCGGAATGGACAAGAGGGATTAAGCATCTTCAGGCCAAGACAGAAGAGTATTTATCGCGGTCGACGTGTTCTCAGGTGTGCTCTCACTTGACACTCCTAACTGAAGCCTATTCCTGAGGAAATTCGGATAAGTTCGTTGGTGAAAGAGGAGGCAAAAGTGGTGGAGTTGAAGCAGAGAGTTGCAGAACTTCAAAAACAAGTCGATGGATATGCAATGTTACCACATGATCCGAAAGCTGCAAAGAAGGAGGTAGAAAAGCTGAAAGGACAATTGGAACGATTAAGGAGGAAACGAGACGTAATGTGGGACGATGTCACCAAAGGCTAGCATAGAAGGGATTTATCGATACCAGGATCACCGAAAATGAATGAATTTGTTTATTACGATGTTACTCATGAACTATTCCTCCCAGTCCAAAATCGCTTCAGTACGATGCCCTACTCTCCATCTATGCAACAAGATCCGCCAGAATGCAAAACGGATTTACAGACAGAATTATTAGGCATTAAAGATTAACAGTCCATATGAAATATCGTCCCTGATGCGACATGTTATTCAACGGCTTATTTCCCAATCCAACTTTTCCGATTCTTCAACGAGGGTTTGGACGTAGTTGAGGAGGCTGGAGATGCAGGTTGAGCCCCTGTAGGGAGATACTCGCCGTTATCATAATAATACACCGACTCTACCACACCCGATCAGCCAATCTACCTCTTGAACATCAACAGGTAAACTTACGAACGTTACGACCACGTCGACGACGCATGTACTTTTGTTCTAATTTCCACGCATCATACTGTCTCTTTATCCGCTCAAAAATATCGGCCATTCTCGACTCAATTGATCGATCCTCCCGACAACTCGACTGCAATCGGCAAAGAGAAAAATCGGGGGCTAAGTCGGGCTTTAATACATCAGGTGGGGCACCACGGCTCTAGAGCCGGCCTTCATATCAGTCGAATAAATATTTTCTCTTCATCAAAAGCTTCCTGAGATTGGCTGGTGGCAACCAAAAAGGAGTAAAGCGGTCTGAGCGCGTTTGAATTTCCCGCAGCGCGTTGTCGTGATTGGTGGGGTCGAGCCGCTAACTTGAGAACGAGCCCCCCCCCTGGAATTTACCACGGTCTAAAATTGCAAATTGACGCGGGGCTCATGCACTCAGCTTTGCGAGCATGTAAATTTTACGAAATGAATCCTATTTCCGTGCTAATTGCAAGATCGTGAGTTTAGCGGACACTTATTTGACATATGTTATCAAGAGGATATCTGCCTTGCGCAAGATTCAATGCATTCAAATCCCAAATGCAACATACGATATCATAGTTAAAACCTTCCCCAAAAGCAACCCAAAGACATAGAAATCCTAATGCCCAAGACCCTGTCTCGCACCCGTGACGCTGCGCACTTTCTTGTGGTCTGCTGGATTTGGCACAGCCTATATCAGCCTTATCCTCGAGAAAAAAAAAGAGATACTTCGTATACAGTCAGAAGAGGAGCATCCTTCAATTCCGTCCATTCTCCTTTGAATCCAATGTACCATAATCGAGATACTTCCTCTTCACCATCGCTCCAGTTACTCTCAACGTACAATGTCAGGTTGCGAACATTGTTGAAGTTGACTCGTTTGATTGTGTACTCGACTACATCTGTATGATGTGTCGATTCTGTCGGTGGGATAAGGTCCAGTTTTTGAGCTGGGGGAAGATCCGAAGCAGTTGAAAAGTCGATGTCTTCGCGATTGGTGAAACTAATCTCAGCAATGTCAAGAAGGAAATGGAACAGCTTAATTGTCTGTGGAGCAGTAGTATCAGATGGAGCACGAAATAGAACGGACTTAAGCTTGACTTGACCCGTGAATCTACAAGTTAGCTTGAGAAGATCTCAGAGCAAGCGTACGGAATGTATATAATCAACTGCTCATCGGCGTCACTCTCTAGGATCTGTTGTTAGAGTATAGAAGGAGGATACAACCTTTGTGTTGTCAAGCCTTTGATCCCATGGTTTAATGACACTCTTTGCCATTCCTGAGACTCGTTCATTCAGGCACCGAATTCGATCAATGTCGATTTTAGAGTAGAGCGAGTCGCCAGGGACAGCATCTGGAGGCGGGTCATGCGAATGCGAGCCACCGCCATGGTCATGAGAATGCGATTCATCCTCGCAATGCGAATGTGACATATTGGGTGACTAGTTTTCGCAAACGAGTGAGTGCTGGAGCAGTTCGAGCGATCGCCACTTTGGTGACGACTTTCGGGCCTTCGGATCGGCCCCTGTCCTGTTGACTATCTTGACTGGTCGCCCGCACTATCAGCAGTCAAAACCAAAAAAGAAGCGTTTTTCGTCGACCTTCATTATCCAAGATGGTATGAACCCCCCGAACTTCCAAACTCCTGTTTCTGCGCTCTTGAGGCTCTATAGAGTTTCTTTGAGCTATTTTCAGAGTTGTGCTACGTGTTTATGGTGATGGATGGATTGATGAAATTTCCTTTTCACATTCGAGGAAAATTTCTCAATGCAATTCACACCATCTCCAATTTTCTCAAGTTGATGCTAATTTCAAGTCTTCTGACGAAGGTGTGACTCTACGCACCCGAAAATTCATCACAAATCGTCTTCTCAACCGCAAACAATTCGTACTTGCCTTGCGTCAAAGAGTGCTAATTCAAAGGTTGTGGATGTCTTGCACCCTTCCAAGGCAAATTTATCCAAGGATGAAATAAGAACACGTCTATCTACAATCTACAAAGCTCCCAAAGACGCCGTTCAATGTTTCGGGTTCCGTACTCAATTCGGTGGAGGAAAGTCTACTGGATTTGCGTTAATCTATGATACTGAAGATGATCTCAGGAAATTTGAGGTATCTCCTTTTTTAAAGAAGTAGACTAATTGTGTAGCCTCATTATAGAAAAGTTCGTATTGGACAGGCGAATAAGATTGAGAAACCTTCGCGACAACAGCGTAAACAGAGAAAGAATAGGGCTAAGAAGTTCAGAGGGACACAGAAGCTGAAGGCTGCTAGTGCGGAGAAGAAGGGAGGCAAGAAGTAAACTTGTTGAAAAATATACTTATCTCTGGATTAACTCATGAGGTACTGCTTTGGTAGCAATGGCAATGAATTTTGCATTGAAAAACACCACTGATACTTGTATCTATCTCCTTCTAAGCAGGAGTCTTTCATATTCACCTTCAAACCTCAAGCGCCTTTAATGGGGTCCAGCTTGTACATTTCCTCTGGGTTTGCTCCGTAGTGTACACAGCTCTTCAGATTCATTTCTCTCGCCTGGTCGTTAGCTAACGAGCTGAGAATAGAAGTCTTACCTTTTGCCGCTCGGTGGGAGAACAATACCATGAGACGCACTGGTCAACGATGTATTGATATGCGTCAGCCTCACATAAACATTTTCCCAATTCCTTTCCTTGACGTAGTCTGCATTCTGGAGCAAAGCGTAGTTGGTAGTCCTCCTTCAGGATGCATGAGAACGCACAGTTGGGAGTCTGTTGGAGATTTTCCAGGTATTCAACGGTATGGTGAGGTTTATCGTGGAGGATCTTCCATCCTTTGAAAAACGGGACTCCAGGCTCTGGTTCGGCCCAGGCAAGTGCAGCCATGAAAAGCAATCCGATGAAGGTTAGAATTTGCATTGTCAAGATGGAAAGGATTAGAGGAGACAGAATACTGAGGCTTCGTTTTGGTGGGTTTGTGGCATGTCTATGATTCCATTCATGTCTATCATCTGGAACTTGGAAACAGATAATCTCTCGAATTTGTCATCTGACGGAGCAAAATGGGGCACCATGAATTAGAATACTGATGGTTGCACAGGAGTCGCCAGGATCTGGCAGCCTAGCAGACAGAGATAGGAATTGATTCATCTACCACAAATAAGAAATACTTCTATTTGATCTCAA